>Ga0164318_10007874_pt1 | contig 10338 bp, 8 predicted proteins | sample GuaBasSedimGuay9_FD_113734 | JGI IMG/M metagenome (GOLD analysis project Ga0164318, IMG submission 113734) | Subseafloor sediment microbial communities from Guaymas Basin, Gulf of California, Mexico - Guay9, Core 4571-4, 0-3 cm | ecosystem: Environmental > Aquatic > Marine > Hydrothermal vents >...
TGGTGTGGGGAAAATATTGGAATATAATATGAGGAAAAAATTTCCCAAAGATATAAAGTTTTTATCAAAGGTTGATTGGTGCATTGAAAATTACAAGAAAGATTGGCGAGAATTTCCTGATCTCTCTTGGAGGGATTTTTTTTCTACTTTTGATCGGAAAACAAGAGATGATAATATTGATTTCAATTATAAAAATTCCGTCGAAATAATTTCTCAGTTTTATCAGTTCTTCAACTCTTTATTTCAAAAAGAAAAACCGGATGTAGTAATTAGTGAGCCCCCCGCTAATGTATTTACCCAAATTGCTTATCGTATTTCTAAAAGAAATAATATACTTTATCTTGGTATAATTCCTTCGAGATTTAAGGACCGGATAGATATTTATGATTTAGAGTACACTTGTTCTGTATATGAAAAGGATTTTAGAGAAAATCCTCACATTGATATTCTAAAAGAGGACGAAAAAGAAGAAGTTCAGGACTTTGAAAAAAAGTTTATAGCCCATCAGCAATTACCTTCTTATATGGGCAAGAAATATTATTACGGAATAAAAGGCTTCTTGAGACATTGGACAGATAAAACAAAATTCCAATCTCGGATTAAATACTTATTGAATAGAAAAAAGTTTAAAGAATTTGATCATGAAAGCGAAGGGATAATGTGGGCTACTTTTTTGCTCCCATATAAAGATATAAAAAGGAAATTAAGAATTCTTTTTCAAAAAAATATTTATAACTCACCAAATGACGATGACATTTTTTTTCTTTTTCCTCTTCAACTTCAACCCGAGGCTTCAACATCAGTTTTAGCAACCTATTTTTCTGACCAGTTAACTACTATAAAAAACATAGCCTTTAGTTTACCTTTTTCTTATAGGTTATATGTTAAAGAACATCCGGTAGCAGTAGGAACTCGCCCAGGAGTTTTCTACAAAACACTCAAAAAAATACCTAACGTAGTTTTACTTTCTCCTTATGAGAATGTAGAGAATTTGATAAAAAAATCAAAAGGAGTTATAACCCTAACTAGCACTGTAGGAATGGAAGCAGCTTTATCTGGAAAACCAGTTTATGTTTTAGGAAAAGTTTTTTATTCTTATCACCCTTTGTGTAAAAAAGTAGACAATTTTGAAGAATTAGCAGAGAGAATAAAAATTGATTTGGAAAATCCTCCCATTCTAAACAATTTAAAACAGGTAAACCGCCGGTTTATTATCTCTTATTTCAAAAATACAATTAAGGCAGATGTATTTACTGCTTACACCAAAAATGACTTTAATGATTATGAACTTATATATCGGGATATTAAAAGACTAATATCAAAATTAAAAAGTCATGAGTGATACTTATACTAAAAGAGCAAGGATTTTTACAGGCATGGGTTGTAATGCAAGATGTAGATTTTGTTATTATTATCTTGCTGAATTAAAAGGATTTTGGCCCAAAGAAGTGATAATGAAAGAAATGGATATCGCTTGGAAAGCAGGAATGAAGGCAATTGATTTTTCGGGAGGAGAACCTACTATTCATCCTGATTTTATAGAACTCATTAAATACGCCAAATCTAAAGGGTTTAAAACTATTTGTACCTTAACAAATGGTTTAAGAATGGCAGATGAAAACTTTGTAAAAGAGATGGTTGAAAACGGTATAAATGATGTTCTTTTTTCTATTCATGGACATAACTCTCAAGAACATGATTATATAACTCAAGTTCCCGGTTCTTTTGAAAAAATTATTAGATCTGTTGAAAATCTCAAAAAATATAGCATTCCATTTAGAATTAACTGTACGGTGACAAATATAAATTATAGAAATTTAGAAAAACATGCAAAACTTTACAACAAATTAGAACCAAGGCAGGTCAATTTTATATTGTTTAATGATTTTGAGTTGGCAGATCAATTAGCTAATCAATTTTCAGTAAAATACTCTATAGCTTCTTCCTATATAAAAAAGGCAGTGGATATTTTAAAAGGCAGGGTGCCTTATATTAATTTAAGGTATATCCCATTTTGTTTTATGAGAGGATATGAAAAGTATATATGTCACTATCCACAAAAAATATTTGATCCTTTTGAGTGGTCTCAGAGAATGCTTATAAAATTGACAGCAAAGAAGGTTACTCCAACCTGGAAATATTTAGGATATTTTTTTTATGGATTTCTAAAATCTCATCCCAAAATTAAACTTTCCAAGGATTACTTGGAAGATATTTGTGTTTCAATGAGGATTAGAAGTTATTTTAAATCAGAGAAATGTAAAAAATGTAAATTTAATAAGATTTGTCCAGGTTTAGAAAAATCCTATTTTAAGATATTTGGAGATAGCGAACTAAAACCGGCTGATGGAGAAAAGATTATTGATCCATTATATTTCAGAAAGGATTTCTATTCAGATTTTGAATATGGAAAATAAAGTTTCAATTGTTATTCCTGTATATAATGCGGAAAATACTTTACAAGGATGTCTAAATTCTATTCTTAATCTTCAATATAAAGGCCTTGAGGCTATATTTGTGGATGACGGGTCTAAAGATAAGAGCAGAAAGATTATTTTAAATTATACTGAAAGACACCCTAAAAAAATAAAATTACTTTTTCAAAGACACAAAGGCCCATCAGCAGCAAGAAATAAAGGCTGGAGAAATTCAAAAGGAGGAATTATTTTTTTTACAGATTCTGATGTCATAGTTAGTCAAGATTGGATTATTAAAACATTACCTTATTTTGAGGATAAAAAGGTAGCCGCTGTTGGCGGAGGAATTGAAGCATTTTCTTTAGAAGGATTAAGCGAGAAATTTGAGCAATATAGAAGAAATAAATTATACGGAAATAAAAAAAGATTCACAGATACTCTTCCTGCTTGTAATTTGGCTGTTAGAAGAAAAGTACTTGAAGAAATTAACGGATTTGATGAGTCTTTTAGATTTGCTTCATCTGAAGATTATGATCTATGTTACCGGATAAGAGATAGAGGTTATAAAATATTTTATGACCCTACTATAAAAGTCTTGCATTGTCATTCTCAAACTTGGAAAGGAGTTTTCAAAAGAGGATTTATTCATGGTAAAGAAGGGATAAAATTAAGGGAAAAAAGAGGCATACCGGTTATCAGAGAAATTATAAAATTAGGAGGAGTTATTTTATTACCACTTGTAGTTTTTATAAGATATCCTTTGGTTTTAATCCCCTTTGGCTTTACATATGATTTTTTTACTTACCTTGGCAGGGTTTATGGGATTTTAAAATACCGTATTAAAAAATGAAAATTTGTATTTTTGCTAAAAACTTACCAATTCATCTGAGAGGAGGGATGGAGATCCATATTCAAGATTTAGTTAATGGTTTAGTCAAAAGAGGTCATAAAGTAACAATTATTACAGCTCCTCATCCCGAAGGGATTAAAAAAGAAGAAAAAGAGAATTTGACAATATATTATTTAAAAAGTAAACCGAAATATCTGAGGGAAAAATTTTATAAGGAGTCGGCAGAGTTGTTTGAGAAGATAAATAAGCAAGAAAAATTTGACATAGTCCATAGCCAAAGCACCCTTGCTTGTGGTTATGCGAAATATTGCAAGAAGAAAATCCCTATAGTTGTAACTTTACATGGCACTTCCCTAAACGATATTAAAAGTCTGCTGAAACCCAAGTCCTTATCAAGATTTTTTTTGATGCTTCCTTTTTATTTAAAAACTCGTCTGATAGATGAACCAATTCTTTTTGGGAAGGCAGATAAAATAATTACGGTAAGTAAAGAGTTAGAGGAAGATATTAAGATTCAACACAAAATTCCAGAAGAGAAATTAATTGTAATTCCCAATGGAGTGGATACAAATAAATTTAAGCCGTTGGACATAAGCGATTTAAAAGAAAAACTTAATATAAAAGATGAGAAGGTAATAGTCTCCTGTGGTACAATTCGGAAACAAAAAGGGTTCCATTTGTTGATAAAGATTTTGCCAGAGATTTCAAGAAAACAGAAAGTGAAATTAATAATCATAGGAACCGGACCTTATTTAGAAAACTTAAAGAGAATGTCCATTCAATACAAAGTGGCGGATAAAGTTTTATTTATAGGAAGCATTCCCCATGAAAAATTACCTATTTATTATAATTTAGCTGACATTTTTGTCTTTGTTACTCTTTTAAAAGAGGCTTTCCCTTTGGTCGTTATAGAGGCGATGGCCTGTGGAAGACCAGTTATTGCTTCAAAAATAGGAGGAATTCCAACTGCGGTAGAGAATTATAGAGATGGAATCTTAATTGAACCAGGGAATTTAAAAGAACTAAAAGAAAAGATTTTAGAGGTCTTAAGAGATGAAGGTCTATCAAAAAAATTAAAGAAAAATGCTCGCCAAAAGGCAATAGGAAAATTTAGTTTAGACAAAATGGTTGATGATACAGTAAAGGTTTACCAAGAACTAACCCAATGAATAAAAAAGATATTCTAAAGACAGTTGCTTTGATGCTTAGGGGTATAATTGAAGATAGTGGCGAGATAGAGGAATTTTTGAGAAGATTTCCGCAAATAAAATTGGAATTTCAAAAGCCCTCTATTTTCAAAAAGGCATTTTATCACTATCTAAAAAGAAGAAAAATAAATTACTACAAAATTGTTTTAAATGAAATAATAAATATTCGAAAGCTCTTTAAAAAATGGAAAGGCGTTAAAAAAAGAGGAGAAGTCAAATATTTAGTTAGAGTTGATGATTTCCCCAGATGGGATAATAGTTTTAACAACTTTTTAAATTTCCATGAAATATTTAAAAAGTATAAGATTCCATATTTACTTGGGGTGACCCCATTATTAAGCCTTAATGTCTTAGATCCTAAAAATAAAAAATTTAGAAGTTTAACAACAAATGAAGCCGATCTTTTAAAGGAGCCCATAATAACGGTAGGATTACACGGTTTAACTCATCAAACAATTCTAAACAAAAGGTGGAAGCGTTCTGAATTTATCGGACTTTCCTCTCAAGAAATTGAGAATAGAGTAGTAAATGGTATCAAGGAATTAGCAAAATATAATATTGAATCCCATATATTCATTCCTCCATTTAATGCAATAGATGAAAAAAATTATGAAATCTTGAAAAGATATTTTAAAATTATTACCGGTGGTCCAGAAAGCATTAAAACTCTAGGATTTAAGATAACACCTTGTTACTTTAAAGGAGCATTATATATACCTTCTTATCCTCCAGTTTATGGGAGTTGTAAAGAGATAGTTAATTTTATAAAGTCATTAGAGATTGAAGAAGATATTATTGTTCCTATAACACTTCATTGGTCTTATGAAGCCAAGAATAACTTCGAAGATGTAAGAGAATTATCTAAACTAATCAGAAATAAAACGATCTTATGGCAAAATCTTTATGAGACAGAAAAGAGATAACAAAAAAAAGATAATTTTGCATATTATGAGAAATTGCGCTGATAACGATGGAATTCCCTCTCTTTCATATTTTATTCCGTTATATTTAGAAAACTATCCAGATTATAAAAACTATATTTTATTGACAAAAAATTTTACAAAACCCAGCCTGTCAGACTTTTCTTATAAAACACCAGAGATAATTCAAGGTAAGAATATAGTAGCTATCTTTAAAACGCTCAGGAAGATTAAGCCGGATGTTATTGTTTTTCATCATCATTTTTGTAATCCTTTAGCCCATTTTTTACTTCTTTGTTCTAAATTTTTGGGCATTAAAACGATATCTCAACCAGATATTAATGAATATGGTATTCCTCGATTTCATAGGTCTATTTCACTAACCCTTAAAGATTTTTTAAGATGGATTCTAATTTTACTTCATCTCAGTTTAGTTAATAAAATTGTTGTTTTTACAAAGCATGGAATTGATGCTCTTTCGCAAATAAAAAAGATTCCTAAGAGTAAATATTCCATAATTCCTTGGGGTACAAAGTTTCAAATAGGAACTGAAAAGAAAGAAAATTATATCTTAACCGTTTCAAAATGGTGGGAGGATAGAAAGAATTTACATACGATTTTGAGAGTGTTCTCGGAAGTGATAAAACAAAAGCCCTGCAAACTTTTTATTGTTGGAAAATTTTTAAAGGGCAGATATAGAACGCAGGCCAAAGAAGGTTGGCAAAGCGGAGAAGAATATGAAAAAAAAATAATGGGGTTAATTAAAGATTTAAATTTAGACAAGTATGTAAGGTTTACTGGAGTTAAAATGGGTAAGGATTTACAAGAGTTGTATAGAAAAGCAAAAATATATTATATGCCAAGTAAAGGAGAAACTTTTGGCGGAGTTTTTGTTGAGGCAATGGCTTCAGGGACCCCAGTTGTTGCTATGAAGAATTCAGCAGTTCAATATGTTGTTAAAGATGGGGTAACTGGATTTTTAAGGAATACCGAAGAAGGTCAGAAAGCAGCTATTTTAGAGTTATTAAATAATGAGCATCTTTACAAAAAAATGCAGAAGAGTTGTTTAGAGGAGGCTAAAAAATATAAGTGGAAGGAGATTGCTAAAAAATGGAAAGTGTTAATAGATGAAGTTTTATACGAAAAGTAGAAATTGAAATTTTACAAAACTTATTTATGTATGGATAATATTTCTTCTAAGTTAAAATCCTTGATTTGGATTATTGCTACTATTGAGAATTGGCCATTGTGGTTGAAATTTCGTTTTGGTCTTTCAAAAAACAAGGAGGAAATTTTTAACTTCAGGAACGGCTTAAAAGTTTTGGCGGCTGATAAAGGTAAAGAACTCTTTCCTTTCAAAGAGATTTTTGCTAAGAGAGAACACTCAAGACAGCCAAGGATTTTAGATAATTATATCGTTATTGATATTGGGGCTAATATTGGTGCTTTTTCTCTTTTTGCTGCCACTTCTGCTAAAAATGTTAAGGTTTATGCTTATGAACCCAACCCTGACACATTTTCACGATTGGTTAGAAATATTGAACTTAACAATCTCACAGAATCTATCAAGCCATTTAATTTAGGGGTGTCAGAGAAAGATGAGGAAAGGAGATTGTTTCTTTATCCTAATCGAAGTATCGCAGATTCTCTGTATCAAGAGTATGTACCTAATCCAAAAGATTTTGTTAAGATTAAAGTTGTCACTCTTCAAAGTATTTTCGAAGATAACAAGATAGAGGGCTGCGATGTTTTAAAAATAGATTGTGAAGGGGCTGAATATGAAATTCTTTTTAATACACCCCCAGACTATCTATGCAAGATTAAAAATATTGTTCTTGAATATCATCAAGGAGTTAAAGGATTAGAAGAATTTTTGGAAAGGAATGGATTTTCAGTAGTTTGTCTAAAGCCCTTATCCAATCTCGGCATGCTCTATGCTAGAAGGAGGAATACTTTAAGATAATTCGGCAATTAAAATATAAAGAGGCCAAAATGAGGGTTGATTATGTAATTCCAACCTATAATTCTGGCTATTGTTTAGATAAATGTTTGGCAGCAATTAAAAAATATGGGAATCCCCATAATATCTTTATTATTGATAAATTTTCCGAAGATGAAACCATAAAAATTGCTCGAGCTTACAATTGTAAAATTATTCAAACTAATGCTACCTTGGGCAAATGTAGGATAATAGGCGCCCAAAAAGCCCAAACAGAATGGATAGCTTTTGTTGATAGTGATATAATTATTAATAAAGATTGGCAAAAAATGTTTAATTATTGCAATAATAATTCCATAGGGGCAATTCAAATAAAATCAGAAGAGAAAAACCCTAATTGTCCCTATTTTCTTTCTCCAAATCCGTTTAGCTCAAGATATACGCGAGCCTTTACCGGAGCTACCTTAATTAGGAGAAAACTTGTCTTGGATGCTCCTATAGAAGATTGCCAGGCATTTGAAGATTGGTTTTTATCTATACATGTTATCAAAAAAGGATATAAATGGCTGGTTACCTTAGTGAGCCCGAAAGAACATCTCCACATCGCAGAGCACGACAGAACCGGAGAAACAGTGATATGGCATTCTCAATCTTGGTTTAGATATTTTAGGGACAAAAAAATTAGTTTATTCACATTTCTCCTTTTCTTTTCTCGGCATATTATTGGTTTTTTAATTAAAAGAAAATTTAAGCTCGCCTATTATTTTATCATTGGTCCATTCCGACCCGAATATTTTGCTATGAGAAGAAAACCTCTAAAGAAAGAAGAGGATACAAACAACGAATATTCTTCCTAGAATTAATACCTTTTAGGTGAGGGAGGTAAGGAGGAGAGAAAAAAACTTTTTATTTATTCGGAAATGGAGGTAAGTGTGATTAATTTAAAGAAAAATGGTTGCCAAGGAATTTGCCCAAACCCTTCATCTAATCTTGACATTCTCTACGCTATGAGGAAAACAAATATTGAAAAACCCTAAAAGCAATGAAAATACTTTTAGTTTTAAGAAGTTTCAATAAGAAAGGAGGAATTTCGAGATACACGGCAGAGTTAGCTGAGCGATTTGTTAAAAACCATGAGGTCCATTTACTTACCACAAATTATGATTACGAAATCCTAAGTTTAATTGTTCACAAAAAACCAATGGTAAGAAGACCTTTTTGGCTTCAAATTTTGTTGAATGCCTATTACAACACGAAATATTCTAAAAACCTCAAGAAGAAATTTGATATGGACATAATTCATTCTCAAGGTGCTGAATCTTTAAACTGTGATGTACTCACAGCCCATAGTTGTCATAGGGCTTATATAAAAAAACATAATGAAATTTTTAAAAGAGAATGTCCTTTCCCTAAATATTTTTTTTTCAAAATCGCCAGATGGTTTTGGCCCTTAAACAGAGTAGTTTTATTTATTGAAAAAAGAGTAATAGAAAAAGGCAGCAAAAAAATCATTGCTGTTTCTAAAGAGGTCAAAAGAGAAATTTTAGAGAATTATAAAATTTCCCCCGAGAAAATTGCTGTAATTCCAAACGGAGTAGATTTAGAAAAATTTAAACCAAACCTATCAAAAAGACAAGAAATAAGAAGCAAATACAACATTAAGACAAATGAAAAACTATTGATGTTTTGTGGGCATAATTTTAGAGGGAAAGGTTTGAAATTCGTGATTGAAGCTTTGTCTAAATTGAGTAAAGAGGTTAAACTTTTAGTTGTAGGAGGAGATAATCCAGCACCTTATATAAAATTGGCTTCTAAGTTAGGAGTAGAAAATAGAATTATTTTTACTGGGACTGTAAGTAAAAATATAGAAAATTATTATCAGGCTTCAGATATTTTTGTATTTCCGACATACTATGAATCTTTTGGTTTAGTAGTTTTGGAAGCGATGGCTTGTGGATTACCTGTTTTAGTATCCAAAGTAAATGGAGTAGAAGATATGATAAGGGAAGGTAAGAATGGATTTTTCATTAAAAGAGATCCAGAAGATATAAGACAGAAAGTTAATGCTTTAATAAGAAACAAAGATTTAAAAAATCAAATAAGTAAAAATGCTAGAAAGACTGCCGAGAAATACTCTTGGGATGAAGTTGCCAAAAAAACTTTACAAGTTTACAGGAAAGTTTTAGAAAGGAAGAAGTATGAATAAAAACCCTGAAGTTAGTGTGATTATTCCAACTTATAATAGAGGAAATTTAATCGCTCGAGCAATCAAAAGTGTCTTGAATCAAACCTACCAGAATTTTGAGATTATTGTAATAGATGATGCTTCTACTGATAATACTAAAGAAGTTATCCAAAGTTTTAATGACCCTAGAATAAGATATATCAGACACCAAGTAAACAAAGGAGGAAGTGCGGCTAGGAATACAGGAATAAAAATAGCCCAAGGAGAATATATTGCTCTTTTAGACAGTGACGACGAATGGTTACCAGAAAAATTAGAAAAACAAGTTAAAAAAATTAAAGAAAGTAATGGAAGGGTAGGGGTGATTTATACCCGATATTGGATTTTACAAAACAATGAAAAATTTTTAAGTAAGGAACCTCAAAAACGCGGTGATATTTTTGAAGATGAACTTTTTGAAGACTGGATAACTCCTACCTCTTGCGTTTTGGTAAAAAAAGAGTGTTTTGAAAAGGTAGGAGGCTTTGATGAAAATTTGCCGGTTAGACAAGATTATGATATGTGGTTAAGAATTTCTAAATATTTTTATTTCGATTTTATTAAAGAACCTTTGGTGAAGATATACTTAGATAGAGATACGAACAGAATTACCTCTACTGATTTTAAAAAACAGATATCGGCAGAAAATCAGATTTTAGAAAAAATTAAAAAAGAAATTTATTCTTGGCCCTTAAAAAAACAAAAAAAACTTATTTCTCGCCATTATTATATTTTAGGTAAACGCCTTTGTGTTAACGGAAATACTTTTTTAGGAAGAAA
>Ga0164318_10007875_pt1 | contig 10338 bp, 3 predicted proteins | sample GuaBasSedimGuay9_FD_113734 | JGI IMG/M metagenome (GOLD analysis project Ga0164318, IMG submission 113734) | Subseafloor sediment microbial communities from Guaymas Basin, Gulf of California, Mexico - Guay9, Core 4571-4, 0-3 cm | ecosystem: Environmental > Aquatic > Marine > Hydrothermal vents >...
GACAGTGGATGATGACTTCAGTATAAATGCAGCCTCATCCCTTGCTCAGCTGGACAAAGACAGATTGGTTTTTCCGCTTAAACTCAGAAAATGGCAAAGCGGAGATAAAATAAAACCACTGGGTATGTCAGGGAGCAAACTTCTGAGCGACTATTTTATTGACAATAAGATGAGTCTTTTTGCAAAGAGTGATATTTGGTTATTACTTTCAGAAAAAGATATTGTTTGGATCATCGGACACAGTATTTCGGATGACTACAAAATCACCTCGAAAACAAGGGAGGTGCTTGCTGTTAGACTGATGTAACCGGGTGCATTGATTGCGAGCAACTTCTTTAAAAAGGCATATATATAAGCTAATGCAACGTAAAACCCGTTGGTGTTGTCAATTAACAAAACAAACAACTAATTGAGATAAAGAATTAAAGAGTTAATTTATTATTTTGGCCAACCAAAAAAAATAACCACCCATGACTGGAAGAATATTGAGAATTAGTTTTTTATACATCATATTTTTTATTACTGCCGGAATAAACGCGCAAATCCTGGAGCCCGTTAAATGGAGTTTTTCCACAGAACAGATCAGCGATACGGAATTTGACCTGGTTTTTAAAGCAGATATCGAAACTAAATGGCATTTGTATTCGCAGGACATTCCGATGACACCACCTGCCACCAGTTTTACGTTTGAACAAAGCGATGCGTATGAGTTGGTAGGAGAAACAAAAGAAGAAAGTGACGTAATCGAGGAATACGACCCCAATTTTGAAATGGTCCTTAAATACTTTGCCTTTGAAGCGGTTTTCAAGCAACGTGTAAAGATACTGTCATCAGCACCGGTAAAAATAACAGGCTCGCTTGAGTTTATGTGTTGCGATGATACCCGTTGTTTACCACCGACTGATGTTGATTTTGCATTTGACATTAATACAGGGCAGGGAACTTCGTCAGTTCCGGCACAAAAGATACTGCAACCGGTTACATGGGAAATAACAACAAAATACCTGGAGAACAGAACATTTGATTTGTTCTTTACGGCAACAATCGATGAAGGTTATCACCTTTATTCGTTGAATGTTCCTGAAGACGGCCCGTTGCCGACAGAATTTATTTTCGAAAACCCAGAAGGTTTTGAACTGGTAGGAGGCGCTGTTGAGGTTACCACACCTTTTGAAGAGTATGACGATGTTTTTGAAATGAACATCAAGTACTTTGAACATGAGGCAACTTTTAGGCAAACGATCAAACTTGTTTCTGATGATGAGGAATTACCTGTTGTCGGAGAAATTGCCTACATGGTGTGTAACGATGTTGGTTGTGTAGCTCTGTATGAGGATGTTGAGCTGCTGTTTGACGGACAGGAAAACAAGCAAGTCATTCAAGCTTCCGATGAAAAGGAAGAGCAGATAACAGAAACCGGTGCCGGCATGTCGGACATACAAGGTAAGAAAGCTTCGTTATGGGGCTTTTTCCTGCTGTCCTTCCTGGGTGGCCTGGCAGCGATTTTAACACCCTGTGTCTTCCCGATGATCCCGATGACGGTTTCCTTCTTTATGAAAGAGGGAGAAGATAAAGCCAAAGGGAAAATTCAGGCTATTGTTTACGGCCTGAGTATTATCGCTATTTATACATTCATTGGTTCGGTACTTGCTGTTATTGCCGGGCCGAATATTGCTAACTGGCTTAGTACGCACTGGCTGCCTAACGTTTTATTCTTTCTGATCTTCGTTATTTTTGCCGCTTCGTTTTTCGGTATGTTCGAGATTGTATTACCCAGCTGGATGGTGAATAAATCTGACCAGAAAGCTGACAGAGGGGGATTCCTTGGATCGGTTTTCATGGCATTGACACTTGTATTGGTATCATTCAGCTGTACAGGACCGATTGTGGGCACTATCCTTGTTGAATCGGCCGGAGGGCAGGTAATAAAACCGATTGTGGGCATGTTCGGATTCTCGCTGGCATTTGCTCTGCCGTTCACTGTTTTTGCGTTCTTTCCTTCTTTGTTGCAGGGACTCCCGAAATCGGGCGGCTGGCTCAATTCGGTGAAAGTGGTCCTGGGATTTCTCGAACTGGCCTTAGGATTGAAATTTCTCAGCATTGCCGACCAGACATATCACTGGGGAATACTTGACCGGGAAGTGTACCTGGCCTTCTGGATTGTTATTTTCTTACTGATGGGCTTGTACCTGCTGGGAAAGATAAAATTCGCTCATGATTCGGATGTACCTTTTGTTTCGGTACCCCGATTGACGTTTGCCATAATTACCTTTTCCTTTGTTGTTTACCTTATACCCGGGATGTTCGGTGCACCATTGAAAGCCCTTTCAGGTTATCTGCCGCCACAATCGACGCACGATTTTGATTTGAATGCGGTTATCCGCGACAATGTGAAACTCTATTCCGGATCGGGAGGAGGAACCGAAACCAAAGAAATTTGTGAAAAACCCAAATACGCCGACTTCCTTCACCTGCCGCACGGATTGGAAGGGTATTTCGATTTTGACCAGGCATTGCAATGTGCCAAAGAGCAGGACAAGCCGATTTTTATCGATTTCACGGGGCACGGTTGTGTCAACTGCCGCGAAATGGAAGCCAATGTATGGGCCGATCCGAAAGTACTGAAAAGACTCAGGGATAATTACATCATACTGGCGCTCTACGTAGATGATAAAACAAAACTTCCCGAAGACGAATGGATCAAATCGGAATATGACGGGAAGACGAAAAAGACAATCGGTAAAAAATATGCCGATTTTCAGATCACTAAATTCGGCGTGAATGCCCAGCCGTTTTATGTTTTATTAGGCCATGATGATGAGGTGCTGGCACAACCCCGCGCCTACGACCTGGATGTGGATGCTTTTGTGGATTTTCTCGATAAAGGGGTGAAGAATTACCAGGAAGGCAAAAGCGTGTTTACAATTAAAAAGTAATACAAATCTCTTATCTCACTACAAACGTACATTTTCCTGCCGGTTTTCCGGAAGAAAAAATGATGGCAAGATATACGCCAGACGGCCAGTTGTTTACATTTACCGAATTGCCGCTTTGACCGCGATAAATGCTTTCGCTATGCATTTCATGACCCAGTACATCAAAACATTTCAGCAAAATATCGGTGTGATGCTGCGTATTTTGATATTCAAATGAGATTCTTCCTCCCGTTACAGGATTGGGATATGCTTTAACAGGAATTTTTTTAAGCGAGGCGTAATAAGCTTCCGGCGAAGGTGTTTCGTTGACATTTGTCCATAAAAAACAATCAGTTAAGTCTATCGTGCCCGACTGTATGCCTCCTGGGCAAAGTGTGTCGTAGTTGTGTGCCAAACTGTCGAACGGTACATCCTGCAGGTTCTCGTCTATTTTATAAACGTAAATGTCCCATTTTGTTGGTGTAGTTTTGTAATTTGTGGCAAATACATAATTAGTATCAAAAGTTTTTGTTAAACTTATAGATACTGTATTTTCTCTTATTTCAGAATTGTATATATTGCCCGAAGTGTCAATAATAAATTCTCCTGCTGGATTTTCGGCATAATCGGGGCCAAAAGAAGAACCGGTGATAAACATTGTGTCGTTTATTCTTTCTATGACACGAATAACACTGCTGTGAACATCAGACCCTAATTGATCATTTTCAATATTTGTATATCCTAATTCTTTTCCATTTTTATTATAAAACATTAATAACGCATTATCTTCATTATTTGAATTGTATGCTCTTCTGATACCAACTCCCATTAACATGGAATTGTTTATGGCAATAGTATTATACGCATCTCCGTAAACTGAATCCAAGCGGGCAAAAGGCAAAATCCATTTTTCATTAAATGCGCTATCGATACCAATGAACAGGGGACGCAGGAACAAATGGTCGGGATCGTTGGGGTAGGGGTAGTAACAATAACCGGAGATGTAATACTCGCCACCTATCTCGGAAACATGATATCCGGCTGCATTATCAATTAACGGATGATCGTATTTTGAGGCGTACGGTTTTCGCCAAAGCAGGTCCCCCTCCTCATTTAATGCTATTAGATGTATTTGTTCCATAGCGGAAGGGATATCTACCATCAAGACAAGTACAATTATTTCATTGCTTTCATTGATCAATATATCAAGCCCCGCGCCGTAATCAAAACCGTCATAACTATAATCCAGAATTTTACACCATTGTTTTTCGCTACAGGTATTAGTTTTGGTTATAACAGGCCATATGTCAGGATAATCTGTTTGTCCTGCAGAATAAATGTTGCCTGAAGTGTCACTGGCTGAACAATGAAATGCTATATCGCCATTCGGATGTTCGTATTTTTTGGCATAAAGTAATTCTAAATTTACATTCGTTTTTATATTCCACCCTTTATTAAGGCCTGTACTATCAACAAACCCTCCCGTAATATAATAACCGTTATCATAAATTTTCATTATATCCGATACATAATCCATACGGTTCGGAACTCCGAAATAAACTTCTGTTTTTTGAGCAAGAATTGTTGCTGATAACAGCAGGTAACTGAGTGTTATTATGAATGTCTTCATGTTTTTTTATTTTAATCAATTAGTAAAAGGTTATATCCCCATATAGGAGATACAACCTTCAACCGATGTTTATTGTACCACGGAAAACTTAACGCTCTCCCGTTCCTGATCGTTTATTATAACCGTTGCTATGTAAATACCCGGTGTCCAATCCCGTGTGTCCACCGTAAACTGGTCTTTTAGGCCGTTCACGTTTTTGGAGAATTTGTTTTCATTCTTCATAGAGGTAATTGTTATTTCGGCATGGGTTTGTTCTACAAAGTCATACCCCACAATAATGTAATCTTTGGCGGGGTTAGGTTGTATTGTCAACACACGGGGTGCTTCCGCAACCTTATTAAGTAATTGTTCATATTCGTTTTCGGCGTGTTCCGACCTGTCGGCATCGGGAACGTAAACCGGTTCTGTGTAATCGGTTTGATTCAGTGCTTTCAGTATGCTGCGGGCATAAGCGCTCACCTGTCCGGTATTAGCCGTTTCAAGTTCGTGCAACAGGGCTGTTTGCGTACTGTCGGTTTCTAACGGGCTTTTGCCCTGTTGTATTAGCGATGCAAGCATGTTGAAATAACCGGTTGTGTGTTCCAGTGTTGCTTCCTGTTCCGGCGAGAGATTGAATTGAATCGGGATGTCGTTCAATACGGTAAGTCCTTCATCAAACATGTGTTGTTCCAGGTATAGAAACGAAAGCGTATAACTGCTTTTTAAATCGCTGTCCGCAACGAGCAGTGCTTGCAAACTGTCCGAAGAGGCAGTATCGTTCAGATAATACCTGACCAGAGCTCTGAAAGCTTTGGACTTCTGTTGTGTAAAACGTTCCCAACGCGATTCGGTTTCTTCTTTCAAAGATAAGATACTGCGGCCCTGCAAAATCTGTCCGATCATGTAATCGGGTAACGGGTTATTGCGTTCACCAAGTTTGTTTAACAGGTGATCCGATTTGGCGGTGTGAGGATTGGCCACCATAATGTCGCGCATCATCACTGCAGGAAGTACATCTTCTTTCTCGATGGCGGTACTCACCACCGTGTCTGACAAATAGGGCGATTCGCTCATCAGTTGGTTATATACTTCCATGGTTTCCGGCGGTGAACTGTTGTCCACTTCGCTTTGCACGGCTTCGGTGTTGCCACCGTCAACAAGCAGTGTTAGCAGGTTTTCGACAGAGTCTGCCTGCTGGCCGTATTGTGCCAGCTGGCTTTTTAGTTCACCGGTTGTAGATCCGCTGTTCCCATCGGATTCTGTTGAAGAGGGACAGCCGTTTTCATATGTCCATTGCGTATTTAATGTAATAGGGTAAAGCGTAACTGAACTGTGGGTATAATCTACTGGCTTGACCCTATTATTGTTGTTGTTAAACGGAAAGAAATAAGTAATATGTCCAAGCTGGTTATTAATGTCGTCGTAATCGTCATCGGGTGTTTGATTTGGTATATAGAACAGGTTGCCGGCCATGTCTTCGGGATTATTGCTTTTGGCACCTTGCCAGGGCGAGATGCCGCTGATGTCCGAAGGGCCCGGAGAGTCTTCAGCTGGTATCAGTATATCTGCCCGGCAATTTTCAAAATCGTTGCAACGCAACTGTAGTCCTTGAATTGGCCATAGTGCTCCGGAAAGGCGATTTATCTTTTGCGCTGACACACCCAATTCGAGGCCTGAAAACCAGTTACGGTATATTTCATTGGCATCCGTACCGGAATTGTTTACTATCATGCCTATACCCGTGTTTGGGCCGTTTCCGTCGTTGTGGTGAAACAGGTTTTCTTCCACGGTATAGTCTGTTGAGTTATCAAGATATAAACCGTAGCCTCCGTTTTCGATAAAAGGCACGGAAATGCTAAAATTATTGTATTTGATCAACGCTCCTGTCATGCCATTGATATACACGCTTTTATAGTTATCCGAAAATTCGTTGTGGCGTACCATAATAAATTTAACGGGAGAAGTTTCAGTGGCATAAATACCGTAATTTAGGTTTTGGAATAGTCCGTTGTCCCACTCCGTACAGTCGTCACCGCCACTGAGGCATTTTCCTTCCACGTTATATTGTGCGTTGAGGGAATAGATACCGCCACCGAAATGAGGTGTTGATGAGTTATTGATAAAGTTGCAATTGGAAATGTTTACCCCTTTCATTCCGTTGATACGTAAAAAATAATAGGGTTCCATAGCGTCGGACATGTTATCGTTGGTTTCAAAAAGACAGTCGTTGAAATAACTGTCGCTCGTGTAGTTATAATCGAAAAACATAACAGCTGTGTTGTTGTTTATAAACACTGCATTTTCGGCATGGATGATTCCGCCGGTGAAATCCATGTTATATACCCATTGTTTTCCGCCTCCGTAGTTTTCGCGTCTGATAGTAATGATGCCGATATCGGCATTTTCGATGATTCCGCCGTTAGTTATTTCTATAACGCCTTGGTATTCGGGTGTTTGCGGTTGATTTGCTGTGCCTTGAAGCTCGATACCCTGCCAGGGTTTACCGCAACCGTTGGTGAATATGCCTCCGTCAAGTGTTAGTTTACCACCTGGTTCCACAATAATTTTTCCTCCTTCCGGCATGTATATCACCCCGGTTACGGTCAGGTGTCCTCCGGCTTTAACACGTACACCGGTTTGGAGCACTTTTTCGTTACTCCATACAAGATTTTCGCCGTTGTTTATTGCGTAACAGACTGGATTTTCCATAGGTAATAAATCGGCTTCCCATAACGAACGGCCGAATGTGGCTGCCCTTAATTTTCCCTGGCAGTAATTTATTTTAAGCTCAGTAACACGAACATGTGGGAAATTTCCGTATTCTTCCCAGTGGTCCATGGAAGCGTCTTTGTAATAAACGCCTGCGTCGGTGGCAATGTAAAGTACATCATTGCTTCCGTATTGATACACGATATTGTTGACTGGTAGTTCGGGCAAACTTTTATTGGGGTCGGCATCCAGCCAGTCTTGCCCTCCGTTTTCGGTGTAAGCCACTCTTATATCAATATTATCATAACCTATCAATGAAATCCAAACTTTATCGGGATTCTCGGGGTGAACGGCAATGCCTGAAATGACGGGGAAATTTTCATCGTCAATTCCAGGATAGTTTAACTGGGAGAAGGCAGTGCTGTTGTAATCACCGTTGTTTCCGCCTATTGTTGTGCGAGCCAATATAGGATGTGTAGAGGGAAAGTCCTCCTTGAATACACCGCCCGTTGCTACATAGATGTATTCGGGATATTTTTGGCAATAATCGAATTCAGAGATTTGCCTTTTAAATATAACCGGTTCAATTTTCCCCAAATCGGAATCAATATTCCACAATTCATCGGCTGAATGTCCTGCGGACCAGTTATAATTTCTTTTATAGATTTCCGAGAACCCGAAATAATCGCTGGTGTCATTTGGGAAGCCTTTTACCTGATACGTTTTCGGAACTAATGTTTTGTTGGCAGGATGTTCTCCGTCGGAAGGTATGGGATCATAAATCCAAGGTGAACTCGGAAAATATCTTTTTGCTTTAAGTTCTTCTACGCTGTTGTCTCCTGTACGAGAAGTAAAGAGCAGATTGTTGTCATTTTTGGAAAATTTGGCGTTATAACTGTCTCCACCTCCCGCTAAAACATTCCAGTAGTTATCCCTGTATAAATATACATAACAATCCTGATTGCCGGTAATGACCGCGTCTGGTTCAAATTCTGAGTCGTCGAACGTCCATTGCAACATGTTTTGCAGACCTGAATTTCTAAACTCAACTATAAATTCATCAGGGTCAGGACCTGTAAACGATTCGACATCCATCATACTAACCCCTGCGTGGTGGCCAATGAATAATTTAGGACTGTCAACATTCGGTTGAAATGACAATATATGTACATCCGCATAAAAACCTTCTCCAATATAATTAAGATAGCATAAAAAACCATGATTTGGATATGGCGCATGAACACCAGCGTGTTTGGAGCAACTGCCAAAATCCCCATAAGCAAAAATAAAATCATCATCAACCGGTGATACGGCCATTCCCATCCACTCTTTAGCATTATATCCGTGGTGAAATGCATATTCCGACCAGGAATTTCCATCATAAATATAAATATATGCCGATTTATTATCAAATTGTGGATCGGGTAATGTTTCATCGTCACCCCAAATATAGGCATACAACTTTTCATCAGCAGCAGGAGTAACTGCCAGGTTTATTCTATAAGGATAAAAAGCTCCCATTTCCTCGAAATCGAGGCCTGTTTCTTCGCCTGTCATAACTTGCCAGGTGGTGCCGCCGTCAGTACTTATAAATATGTTCGAACTGGCAGCATACAGGGTATCGCTGCTGCCCGGTTTGTATTCAATACTTCTGAAATCATCATCCGTATCGGTTATTCCATCGAAAACGTTATTCCAAACAGGGTCGGCAGCTAATGCGTTTTGTGTCCGGTAAACCCCGTTGGATGTAGCTGCAAATAAAACATTAGGATTGTTTTTGTCTATTGTAAGTTTTCTTATCGTTCCTCCTTTGTTATAAAATTCATTTATAAATCCTGTGTTTATCGGATCCCATGTATTGCCATAATCGTTAGAACGATATATTCCGTATGTATAAATCGGGTTTACATTTGCCCAGTTAGGCGAATATTGCAGTTCAACACCACCGTCGGGGAGTCCTGTGGCTATAAATAAAGTATCCGAATTATTTGGGCTTACGGCAACATCGGCCACAGTGGTCATGGGTAAATAGTCGGTATTTACATTTTCCCAAAGTTCTCCGTCATTTTCAGTTCTCCATAATCCGCCATACCCCGAGCAGGCATAAATTGTCCGGTTGTTTATTCCGTCGTAATTCGGGTCGAAAGTGATTCTGTGTATTTGTCCGACACCGTTACGGGTGCTGTTTGCCGGATTGTCAGAAGGCCCCAAACATATCCAGTTTGGATTTTCGTCACGTGTATTTACAGGCTCGAAGTTTTCAGCGTACTCGATAATGGCTTTGTTTGCAATGCTAAAATCGCCGTGCGGATATAGTCTTTTACCCCAGATTTCATTTAATCTATCGTGTTGAGCTTTGGCACCCCCTTCATTGCTGTCGGCAGGGTTATACATATCCGAATTATAGAACGCTTCCATATAGTCAAAAAAATTGGCACTGTCGGGTAATGACATAATTTGTGCCTTTATGGCGTTGTTGTTGGCCATTAAAAAAGTGAATAGGAAAAAAATGAATAGATTTTTCATAACTATTGTTTTTGATACATTACTAAGTTTAATAGTGACTGTTTTGTTACGGTTGTATCCTTTGCCATGGTATGATAACTGTTGCCAAAGGAAAGGTAACTAAATAAACTTATTTTTTCCCAAAATAAAAACATACTTGGTCGTACAAACACAAGAGTTACCGATGCCTGTTTTGATAATGTCGGAGGATTCTCCATGCTGTTTTGTTGCAGATACGTTATTGCGTAACTCATTTTTATGCCCAAAAAGTTGAATAGGCGAATTTAAAATGAAAGATGCCGGAATAGACAGAGATGGAGTAAAAATTGACAGGGGGTGGGTAAACACCAGTGTAGTAGCAAGTTAACATTTCTTTTTAGATCGTGGAGATTTGACATGGGTTGTTATTGAGTTATGACAAGTAAATATACAAATTTTGTTTTTAACTAATCTTTTCTAATTCCATACCTTTGCTTTTATGAGCCGGATCACACTTTTTGCCGATGTATTGTTGCCTTTACCTGTTAAAGGTACGTTTACGTACAGGGTGCCTTATGAGCTGAATGATTTTGTGCAGGAAGGGCAACGCGTGGCGGTACA
>Ga0164318_10007876_pt1 | contig 10337 bp, 10 predicted proteins | sample GuaBasSedimGuay9_FD_113734 | JGI IMG/M metagenome (GOLD analysis project Ga0164318, IMG submission 113734) | Subseafloor sediment microbial communities from Guaymas Basin, Gulf of California, Mexico - Guay9, Core 4571-4, 0-3 cm | ecosystem: Environmental > Aquatic > Marine > Hydrothermal vents...
CGGGGAATTGTCAAACCGTTTGTTACATCCCAATTATAAAGTAACCAAAGTCTATCGTGCGTTGCTGGATCGGGTGATCCGGCCGGTGGATCTGTTTCGTTTGAGTAACGGGGTGGAACTGGACGGGCGTAAAACCCAGCCGTGTAAAATCACCGAGCTGCGTATCGTGGATAACGGAAGTCTTTTGCAAATTGAACTCAAGGAAGGGCGCAATCGACAAATTCGGAAGATGTTCGAATTGTTTAACTATCATGTGGAAGAATTGGAGCGCATTTCGTTTGCCGGCCTTAAAGCAACGGGGCTGCAGCAAGGCGAATGGCGCTATTTGACTAAAGACGAAGTCAATCGACTAAAGGAGATTGTGCACTATGGAAATCAAAGGTAAAAAAGCATTAATCCTTGGCGGCTGGGGACTGGTTGGACAAGCCGTTACGCGCAGAATGATTGAAGACAATCCTGCCGAAATCGTTATCCTGTCGCTGGAAAAATGGCAGGCAGAAGAAGCGGTGGATTTGATGCAAAAATTAGCGCCGCATATTAAATTTAAGGCTGAGTGGGGTAATATTTTTGTGCGCGACTCACTCAAAGATTTGCCGCGGCAGGAAATCCTGAACAATCCTGCAAATCGTAAACTTTTAATGGAAGACGTTCTGGACGACCTGAATCAGGAAATTATCCAGCGATCGTTTTTAGCGCAGGTTATTGATCGCCATAAACCGGAAATTATTGTGGATTGCGTGAACTCAGCTACTGCCATGGCGTATCAGGACATTTTTACCAGCTCCATTGAAGTGCGTAAGATTTTGGGCGACTTGCAGGAAGGGAAGAATAAGGAACGTAGTATTTCCGCTATCGAACGTTTGCTCATTACGCAATACACCCCGCAATTAATTCGCCACATTCAAATTTTATATGAAGCAATGAAAAAGGCCAAAACACGAATTTTCGTAAAAATAGGCACCAGCGGTACCGGCGGCATGGGGCTGAACATCCCATATACGCACAGCGAAGAAAAACCTTCTCGCATGCTGCTGAGCAAATCCGCTTTGGCCGGTTCGCATACGCTGCTCTTGTGGCTAATGGCGCGCACACCCGATGCTCCGATTACAAAAGAAATTAAACCAACGGCAGCCATTGCCTGGAAAAAAATTGCCTATGGCGAAATAAAGAAACGCGGCAAGCCGGTTGAACTGTACGATTGCCCGCCGGAAGCCGCCATTCCTTTAAAGGGTAAACTAAAACGCGAAATGAAGAAAGGCCCGTGGAAACCGTTAAATGAAACGCTTAAAAAAGTGTATATCGACACAGGCGAAAACGGCATTTTTAGTTACGAAGAATTCACGGCCATTACTTCCCGCGGGCAAATGGAATTTATTAGACCCGAAGAGATTGCCAATGTGGTTGTTTGGGAAATTAAAGGCGGCAATACCGGGCATGATATCATCAATGCTTTGGATAATGCAACCATGGGGCCAACCTATCGCGCCGGTTATTTACGCAGCAGCGCTTTACAAAAGATGATGCGCTTGCAAAAAGAGTATAATTCGGATAGTGTGGCATTTGAACTGCTTGGCCCGCCTAAACTTAGCAAATTGCTTTATGAAGCCTATCTGCTAAAACGTTGCAAATTCAGTATGGACGAAATTTTACAGCACAGTGCAGAATTTTTATCCAATTGCACTCTGGAACTCATCCGAACCGATCATAAATTGCGCAGCGAAATTCTGTCCATCGGTATACCTATTTTATTACCGGACGGTAAACATTTGCTGCGTGGTCCTGAGATGAAAATCCCTGCTTACCGCGGGAACAATGAACTGGAAATAACGCCGGAAAATATTGAAAAATGGGCAGCCGAAGGATGGGTCGATTTACGGCCGGACAATTTTAAAGTCTGGCAGGAACGCATCCGCAAAATTAAAGAAGAAATAGAATCCATTCCCCCGGACGACACCAGTTCCAAATACGACCGCGACAGGGAATACTGGTACGAAACGAATGAATTGCAACCCGGAAAGATTATCGGCTGGCTGTTCCTGCAGGAGGAACAAGGTTCACGCATGAAGGAATAGGAATGCAGAAACGAATTCGAATTGCCATTGACGGCCCGGCAGCCTCGGGTAAAAGCACTACAGCCCGGCTTCTTTCGAAGAAGCTGGGCTATTTGTATATTGATACCGGTGCCATGTATCGTGCAGCCACTTTGGCTGTGCTGCGCGCCGGCGTTGATGTGTACGATGAACAAGCGGTGGAACGCTGCGTACGGGAGAATAAAATTACCCTGCGCATTGTTGACGGTGAACAACGCACCTATTTAAATAATGAAGATGTCAGCGATTTGATTCGCACGCCGGAAATTAATCGTGTAATCAGCATTATTTCATCCTATCCCGGCGTCCGCAAAACACTTATTGAGCAGCAGCGTATTCTGGCTGCACAGGGCGGTGTGGTAATGGACGGTCGGGATATTGGCACTGTGGTTTTGCCCGATGCGGAGCTGAAGGTCTTTTTGATTGCCGGGTTGGAAGAGCGGGCGCGGCGCAGACAAAAAGATCTGGCGCGTCAGGGTATTGAAATGTCGCTGGAAGCAATAAAAGAAGAAATTGCCCTTAGGGATAAACTGGATTCAGAACGAGCGCTTGGCCCGCTGCGTCGGGCAGAAGATGCGCGCGTTCTTGATACGACACATCTGACGATCGAACAGCAAGTGGATATTATTTATCGTTGGGCATTGGAAATTTTGCAGGAAAAGAACAAGTAACAGGCAATGCAGAAATCGCCTGAATAGCAAAGCACTGAATATGCGCATCTTCCCCCAAAGGCCTGTCTGTGTGTTGTCATGCCTGCTTTTTTGTTTTGCTCTGCTCAGAATTTGTGTAAATTCTTCAATAGTAAAATAATTAACGGAGTAAGAATGAAACGATCCGAGTATCTGGTTCCCCTTTCATGGGAACATCATAGTGCGTTGGTAAATGCCAACCGGATTAAATTAGGGGTTGAAAACAAAGCTCCGCTCAGTGTGATTCAGGAGTTTGTGGAGTACATTTGGGAACATGATTTACTGCCGCATTTTGAAAGGGAAGAAGAAGTTATTTTAAGCAGAGAAGAAGCCGATAAAATTCCCACAGACATTAAAGAGCGTACATTGGCCGAACATCAGGAGTTTAGCACTTTGTTCGATCAAATTTTGCAAACGGCTGAAGAAGCGGAGAAAAAGAAATTATTGAAACGTTTTGCCGATTTGCTGGTAGCGCATGTACGTTTTGAAGAAAGTGAATTCTTCCCTTCGGTGGAAAAGGAATTCTCGCAAGAAGCTCTGAAAGAAATCGGTAAAGAGCTTAAAGAACGACACGTACCCGCTTGCTTTACCTGGGAGCCACCGTTCTGGAAGCAATGAGAATGCCTATTGAAAAAGCGGCTGCCCCTTACGGGGATGCCGCTTAACAAATTTACAAAGTTCAGAAAAAACACAGCTTTTCCGTTTTACTGCTTTTAAAAATTATTTTAAAAGAATCATTTTTTTGCTTTGGCTAAATTTCCCGGCGGTTAGCCGATACACATAAACGCCACTGGGCAGGTTCTGCCCGTTAAAACGCACCTGATATTTGCCGGGACTCTGTATTGCGTTCACCAATTCCGCGACTAACTTTCCGGTAATATCGTAAACTGCCAAACGTACTTGTTGTTTGCTGCTTCCGTTAATTTGATACGAAATGGTGGTTGTCGGGTTAAAGGGATTGGGGTAGTTCTGCGCCAGCCAAAAATCGGCCGGCAGTGTTTGCTGCGTGTTTTCAATGCCCGTGGTATTTCCCGACGTGTCGGCCTTGACCACAAGCACATCCGCTTTCCCCTGACCAAAGGAATTGGTAAAGCCCACTGCCAGATAGCAATGATCGGATGTTTCGATAACATCCCACAGCATGTCGTCCTTGTCGCCACCCCAGGCGCTTTGCCATTGAAATTGCCCGGCTGCGTTTACCTTAAGCATGGTACCTTTATTCCCTCCACCAAGCGAAGTGCTTCGGCCTACCATGACAAATCCCTTGTCCGATGTGGGTGTAATAGCAAAGGCGTAGTCATCGCCTCCCAAACCGGCATGTTCCATTAGCAGGGTATCTCCGGAAGCGCTCATTTCAAGCATCAGCATGTCATGGTTGCCCCAGTATCCGTAACCCGCGAACACTGCATTACCATCCGATAAGCATACATCGTAGCCTTCCGTCCATCCGGAAGAAGCAAAAGATTCCAGCCAGGCGCTGGAACCGTCCGGATTAAGTTTGATCATGTACATATCCGGAGCAAAGAGCATTGTATTAGCCGATACAAAAATATTTCCAGAGGCATCCACAGCGCAACCGCGTCCTGCTTCGTTTACCGCACCACCGACCGTTGTCGTCCAGACCGTGTCACCATTGTCATTTACTTTAAGAATCCAGACGTCTTCTCCCCCTGCGCCAAAAGATGATGTGATTCCGGAAATGACGAAATTGCCGTCCGGCGTGGGTTTGATATCGTAACCCGAGTCTTTCTTATCTCCGCCGTATTTTTTATGCCATTGCAATTTGCCGTTGGAATCTACTTTTACCAGAAGAAGATCGCTTGGGCTGTTTTCATCTGTTCTGGTAAATCCTGTAATTAAAATGCCGCCATCCGCAGTCAATGCCCCATGGCGAAAAAATTCATCCTTTCCAAGATCAATGTTGTGCTGCCAGAGCAAATTCCCGGAATTATCAATTTTTAACAAATAGCCGTCTGCGCCGTTAGCGCCAAAAGAATAGGTGTAGCCAATGAGTAAATATTGATCATTGGCCAGTTCCAGCACGCCGTAACCGACATCTTTGGCCGTATCGCCATAGGTTTTTTGGAAGGTCGGAGCTGAAAGCAAGAAGGCTGGTAAAATAAATAGGCACAAGAATACTGTAAAGTTTTTCATGGCATTCTCCTTTCAATCAAAGAACCGATTTATTGGAAATTTAAATGATATTACATTTTTAAAAGATTAAATCGATTCCGCGCTTTTTGCATCCGAAAGGTTTGTATTACTTTACAGAATTCGTTTTAAATATTTTGAGTACATAATTGTAAATTTATTTTAGATAATAAATGATTATAAAAAACGCTGTGTTAGCGATCACATAATCGACGAAGATGTACGGGGAAAATTACAGCATTTTTTATTGGTCGAAAAGTGTTGATGGATATAAGGATGGGGCTGTCCCAAAAGTAATTTTGGGCGAATATTTTTACAAATTATTGCAAAATTGAGCAAAATGTTTTCGCTCCACTTTTCCTCCCCTGCACGCAGGGAAGGGGATCGAGGGGACGGGTTTTTAACGGGATTGCAAAAATATTCATGCTCTTTAATCTTTTGGGACGGCCCAGACGTTTGGAGATGCGCTACTACTCCGTATACGTTTCTGCCAAACGGATTTACTGGGGGCTTTAATCGAGTGGTAAAAGTGTTAGGGTATTTTTACTTTTAGGACACCTTAGCCAAAAAGTTTGGTAATTTTGATCCGAATGTTTTAAGTTTAATTACGCCGACATAATTGTGTTGTTGTGAGCATATTCCGATGTACGCTTATTCTACTGAAAAATTAGTTTTGGTAAACCCGGATTATCTTTATGGCCAAATTATTCAATAAAAAAAATTTTTGGAGCGAAGTGCGCAACGTGCTTCTTATTTTTTTGGCTCTGGCGGTTTTAATGATTTCCAGCGCGGTAATTGAACTCAGGCAAAGCAAAAAAGAGTTGCTTCAGCTTATGGACACCCAATCCCATTCTTTATTGGAATCGCTTTTAATCTCGTCCCAAAACATATTACGTAACAATCACTTTTTAATCGAATCGTTCCGTCGGCAAATGTTAAACAATGCCAGCCTGGTGAAAATTTTGTACGAACAGCATAAGGCAACTCCCAAGGTTTTAAAGGCACTGGCACAGGCCAATGATATTCAATCCATTCAAATTTTCAAGGCATCGGGTAAAAAGGTTATTGATTTTCGTTTGAATGGCAAAATTGCCTTACCCGAAGCGTCTTACAAACAATTTTTTGCTCCAATTTTTACTGGTGAAACCGATACGCTTATTCTTGGCTTACGCCTTAAAAAGCCCCGAAAAATGTACCTGTACATCGTGGCCCTTAGCAGCAAGGAGCATGCGGCAATTATTTTAACGGTTGACGGGCAGGAAATCATTACCTCCAACGCCCGAGCCGGATTCGGCCCTTTGTTGCGTTCCGTGGCACAACAGAACCCATTTATTGTGTATGCGGCCTTACAAGATACCAATACTTTGCTGGCTGCCTCGGGCAATGTACGCGAGCTGGAAGCCCTGAATGCCTCGCCGTTTCTAAAACGAGCGTATCACGATTCGCTCTATTTAACGCGCATCACTCAGTTCGATTCCATTGATGTGTTTGAGGCGGTACACCCTTTTTCCTTTAACGGCCATAAATTGGGACTTTTCCGCTTAGGACTTTCTATGAAACCGGTAGAGGATATCAATGCGCGCATTTACCGTCGGCTTATTTTTATTACTCTTTTGCTTGTGATTCTGGGAAGCTTTATGCTCACCTATCTTTTTACCAAGCAACGTTTTTATTCGTTAAAGCAGGATTACGCCTTGGTGGAAACCTATTCTACCAACATCATCCAAAATGTCAGCGACGCCATTATTGTGTGCGATCAGAACAAGGGGGTTCGCATTTTTAACCGAGCGGCCGAAGCATTGTTTGGCCTTAAGGAATCGGACATAAAAGGCAAAACATTGGAAAACGTTTTACCGAATTCACAGTGTACCCGTTTATTACAGGAGCCGTTTTCCTTACGCCAAATAGAATGCAAGGTTGCAAACAAAACAAGAATTTTGCTTGTTTCCAAAACCGATTTTACAATCGATAACACGGCCGGCAATACGATTTTTGTCATTCGCGATTTAACCGATCAAAAAGCACTGGAAGAGCAATTGAATCGCAAAGAGCGCTTAACGGCTATGGGCGAACTTGCCGCCGGTGTTGCCCATGAAATCCGCAATCCGTTAAATGCCATTGCTACCGTTGTGCAGCAATTGGACAAAGATTTTGAGCCGCCCGAAAATGCAGAAGAATACCATGCCTTGGCCCGTTTGGTTTATAACGAAGTAAAACGAATCAATCAGACGATTCAGGATTTTTTGCAGTTTTCGCGGCCTGAACCGCTGCGTCCGCAAAATTTCGAACTGGAATCGTTGATCAAGAACATCGTCATGCAATATCAGTCCGAAGCTCGGAAAAAGAATGTGGAATTGACCGCGGAATGGCGCTGGAAGGGGATCGTGTACTGGGATAAAGACAAATGGGCGCAGGTGCTGGGAAATTTGGTACGCAATGCCATCGAAGCGATTGACGGGCCAGGTCAGGCCAAGATTACGGTTGAAGAGGCGGAAGATAATCGCATTCGATTGCGTGTTTCCGATACAGGAAAGGGAATTCCACCCGAAATGCAAACCAAGATTTTTAACCTTTATTACACCACCAAAGCCAGCGGTACGGGCATCGGTTTGAGCATTGTGCAACGCATAGTGGATCAACACAATGGCGTAATTCGTATTAACAGCGTGCCCGGAAAAGGAAGCGAATTTGTCATAACGGTGCCTAAAATTTGTTGTTGAATTTTTTGACGTCCCGTTTAAAACCCACCCTCTCAATACCTTTCTCGATGACGCGCAGGTGGCAAAAGTTGTTTGGTAGATTCTTCTGCCATTTGTAAAACACGACATCGTCATTAGTTTCATTGTGCCCCTATATGTGGCTGGCAATCCCTCGGTAAAACACTACCCAAGCCAGTTATTTCGAAACATTCTTTCCTGAAAAATGAGAAATCTTACCACCTGCCGGTCCGCTTTAACCCGCATTTTTCGACCAAACGGTTTGATGAATCGCCGCTCCGGTCGATTTGTTGTGTTTCCTTAAACTTGGAAACATCACAATATCTTATTTAAAATCAGCATCTTATAGCTTGTTTGATTTTTTGGCACGCTATTTGTGGCTATAAGAAGTGAAGTTGAACTAAACGTATCAAACAAAAGGAGAAGTATTATGAAGAACTTATTCGCAATCTTAACGATCGCCGCCATCTTTTTTGCCGGCAATGCTTTTGCGCAGGATTCGTCTCAGGTACAGAATCAATTCCGTAAGGGACAACGTCACCAGATGCATTCGATAATGCAGAATCAAACCAACGGCCAACACGTCCATGGATTCGTAGATGCCAATGGCGACGGCTATAATGACAATGCCCCGGATGCCGATGGCGACGGAATCCCCAATGGCATGGATCCGGATTATGTGGGCAGTAAAATGCGCAACGGAAATTCCGGACACGGATTTGTAGATGCCGACGGTGACGGGATTAACGACAATGCTTTGGATGATGACGGTGACGGCATCCCCAACGGTCAGGATCCGGACTTTGTACGTCCGCATGATGGTACCGGTCGCATGAACGGCCAACACATGAATAAGGGCCACGGAATGCGCGGTCAGGGCAATGGCTCCGGAATGATAGGCGGCGATAATCGCACCGGAAGCGGATCAATGGGAAAAGGCCAAAAAGGCCGTAAATAAAAAATAATTTGAGCCCTCATCACCCCCTTAAAAAAGGCCGGCATAACGCCGGCTTTTTTTATGTATGCGCCCGGCATGGCGCTTGAATTTGGAAGTGAGAGGCATCTATGATGCTCGGTATTGGGGATCATTAGCTGAAAGATAGGGGTGTCAATCGCAAGGTAAAATCTAAAGCTCAACGAACAGGAATCACATACGAGCCAACTATGCTGAATGAGAAGGTATTTTAAGACCGCTGCTCACACGGAAAGCATCGTTGTAAAAAGTATGCAGGTACCCCCGGGCAGATCTCTGATTTTACCACAGGGCTATTATCATTGTGATGTGATGCGATCAGGAAAAAGGGCATTGTCTTCCATAATGAGATTTTTGGAGAACAAACTCAAACTGAAAGTAGATACAGCCAAGAGTGGCCCTGTCAGAGAATGTTTCTTGGTTATTCATTCACATGGCATGCGTACCGAAAGAGAGCATAAAGCGATTGAGATCAAAAATATTGCACAACTGCATCTCTGGCATCAATTGTCGATTATTTAATACGGAGATATAATGAGAGTTATATACGGAACAGTTCAATTGTTCTCCGAATGCCAAATTTTTAATACAAATTCATCTTCCGGCTCAATGCACCACTGCAGGGACAGTCCCGAAAATTATTTTGAAATTATATTATTACAAATAATAACAAAATTGGTCAAAACGTTTTGCTCTACTTTCCTTTCACTGCGTGCAGCGAAAGGAAGCGAGAAAATGGGCTTTTAAGCGGACAGCAAAAAAATCATGCTGCTCAATCTTTTCAGACGGCGCCATCTCCTTCCTCTATTTCGTTTACCTTCCAATTTTCATCAACCCACAATCCTACCGTTTCGGTTTCCGGGTACTGTTGCCGAATGAATTTAACCGCTTCTACAATATGGGCAATTTGCCTTTTCTTCGGTGCCGGGTTCCCAGCACAATCATGATGCCCGACAATTGCAATCCCTATGGAGCCATGATTTTCAATTGAAATTTTTAATCTTTTCAAAATTGACTCAATGGAATGCGCATCTTTCTGTTCTGCCAGAATCCGATTTGGCCCGGCTTCTGTAATTGAATCCACATATTCAGCATTAAATCGTTTTAGCAAATACTTGATTACAGGTAGTTGAACTCGGCCATCCATACAATTAATAACCGTACAAAATCGCATATTTTTCCTTTTAGCACCTAATATTTTGAGGCACTTGTCCACATAAGGTAAAACCGACGCCCATAGCGAAATAACAGAACGGCGCTTCTGCCTGTCACGCTTTTATGGCAATATCCCGTTAGATTAAGATTTATTTTAATCTATCCCCTAATAATGAAGACTCTTTTAATTTACGCACAATTTAATGAATAAATAACGTTTTGATTCCAACATTTTTTGTTGTACAGAATTTTATTTCATCAACCATTCCAGGATTTTAATACCTTTTGATATACCGCTAAACTACTTTAGCAACACCATCTTCCGTGTCCGGCTTACCTTCCCGACTTGCAGGCGATACAGATAAACCCCGCTGGGCAGGTCGCCACGCCGGAATGTTACCCGATAACGGCCGGGTTGTTGGTAAGCATCCCGTATTTTTGCCACCATGCGCCCCTGCAAATCGAACACATTCAGTTGCACGCGTAGCGCCCCGTGCCCCGTTGCCGGAACCTGATAGTCGATTTGGGTTGTCGGATTGAAAGGATTGGGATAATTTTGTCC
>Ga0164318_10007877_pt1 | contig 10337 bp, 8 predicted proteins | sample GuaBasSedimGuay9_FD_113734 | JGI IMG/M metagenome (GOLD analysis project Ga0164318, IMG submission 113734) | Subseafloor sediment microbial communities from Guaymas Basin, Gulf of California, Mexico - Guay9, Core 4571-4, 0-3 cm | ecosystem: Environmental > Aquatic > Marine > Hydrothermal vents >...
AAAAACTTTGCTAAAAACATCTGTGGATGTGACAGTACTTGGAATATGGGAAGTTTTGCAAAAGAAAAGATCGCAGGTATCAGAGCACAGGTAGGTGATAAAAAAGTGCTTTGTGGCGTATCTGGTGGGGTTGACTCTTCTGTGGTGGCGGCTATGCTTCATGAAGCACTTCCAAAAGAACAACTTATCTGTGTATTTGTTGATCAGGGTCTTCTACGTAAAGATGAAGCAGAACAAGTTCAGGTAATGTTTAAAATGTTAGACATCCCACTCATCACAGTTGATGCTAAAAAAGAGTTTATGGCGGCACTTGAAGGTGTGTCTGATCCAGAGACTAAACGTAAAACGATTGGTGAAAAATTCATCGAAGTATTTGATAGTGAAGCGAAGAAACACACAGATGTTGCTTTCCTTGCACAAGGTACACTTTACACAGATGTTATCGAGTCAGTTTCAGTCAAAGGCCCTTCAAAAACGATCAAGTCACACCATAACGTAGGTGGACTTCCAGACTGGATGACGTTTGAACTTGTTGAACCACTAAGAGAGATCTTCAAAGATGAGGTAAGAAAACTTGGTCTTGAACTTGGACTTCCAAAGGACATGATAGGCAGACACCCATTCCCTGGACCTGGACTTGCTATACGTACAATGGGTGCAGTGACTGAAGATGGATTGCACCTCATAAGAGAGTCAGATGCTATTATGCAAGAAGAACTCAAAGCTACAGGCTACTATGATAAAGTGTGGCAGGCATTTACTGTACTTCTTAACGTGCAGTCTGTTGGTGTTATGGGTGATAATCGTACATATGATAACACCGTATGCATCCGTATGGTAGAATCTGTAGACGGTATGACGGCTACTTTTGCTCATATACCACATGATGTTCTTGAAGGTATGAGCCGTCGGATCATTAATGAGATCGATGGGATCAATAGAGTAGTTTATGATATAAGTTCCAAGCCACCAGCAACAATCGAATGGGAATAATTCGTTTATTTCACTGCATCTTCGTCTGAACGGCTTCGTTCCGTTCGGTCACGTACTAATCAGTACACTCCCTCTCTTTACTCACGCCGTTTGAACAAATCTACGGCAAACTAAGCAAATTATTATTTCTAAATTAACAGTTAGATTAAGATATAATTTTTTTATTCAAGATAAGGATCTATATGCACTTAAATCTAATCAAATATTTCTCATTTCTCATTTTCATAACACTCTTTTCTCATGCCGGAGGAAATATAGAAAAACCATCTGCAGAGGAAGAGATAAAAGATACGATCGTAGTGCATGGGATGGTCTTACATGGTCGTGTGATGAACCTTGGTCCAAAGAGACTCTCATTTAAACTGCTTTACAGTGAAGGAATAAATCATATCGCCTATAAAGATATTGAATCAATCCATACCAAATATAATTACCACATATCATTTAAACGTATGGATATTGAAGGCCGTGTTGTAGGGATAGAAGATCATAAGTATCTTACGATCATGGAAGGGGATAAAGAGAGAACCGTTAAGATAGCTGATATAGACAATTTTGTTATGGCTGTAAGTGATGATGACTCATTTGAAAATAAAGTACGAAATACATTTCCTTATACAAAAGGGAATATTAATATAGGTTTTGAGATCGAGAGTGGTACCAATCAAAAGAATGAAATAGATGTGCTGTTAAATTTACGATATAAACAAGCAGAACATGAAATCAAACTTTATGTAGATTATGAATATGATACAACGAAAACAGAGAATACATCTGATACAGTAAATAAAGATGAACTTGTAGGTATTTTGAGTTATAGAAATCATTTTAAAAACAATCAATTTTACTTCACTACACTTGCAGCTGACTATGATCGTCCACGACATATCTTAAATCGCTATATTCCTTCTGCAGGGTATGGTTATAGATTTAAGGTTGATGACTCTAAATGGTTGGAACCTTCTATTGGTTTAGGATATGCTGCGACCAGCTATACAGATGAGATATATACAGATAAAAACTTTGCTGTAGCCGCGCTTAACTTGGCAGGAAAATATCAGTTTGATGATGTTGCGTACATCAATAGCTTTATCATTGATGGATTTTTAATGTATTATCCAAGTCTTACAGATATGGATCAAGATTGGATATTTAGATCAAATTTGACTTTTACAGTTCCACTCTTTGATTTTTTATCTGTTAAATTAGCATATAATTTGATAAATGACAGTAACCCTGATCCTTCAGTTGGTAATAATAAAACCACAACGAAATTGTTATTTGGGTTTGATTTTTAAGATATAAAGTTTATTTGGAATGGTTCTGCTATAATATTTTAAAAAAGGTTTAACAAATGAAACAAACACTTTTTCTTACTATATCTTCTCTCTCTATAGCTGCGCTTATGACGGCATGTACCAATCAAATGGCTTCCGTAGGATTAAGTCCTGCTGATAAGGCGGAAGAGTGTATGATAATTGATAAAAAAATGATAAAAATCGATAATTTTATGACTGTTGTGAATGATACCAGTGCTTTCCATTTGGAAGAAGCGGCTAGAGCAATAGAAGCACCGGGAATTACAGTGAGTACCAACAAAAAGCAAATGCTCAGAGATGCAAATAAAAAGAAAGCAGCACTTGAGTCAGAGCATCAAAAACTGGGATGTGAGACTCCGAAAAAATAAGTTTATTTAAACATCTTTGGATAGATGAAAAATTGCATTTTCCCTTTCCCGATCTTAAATGCTTTCCAATCATTTATAGGTAGCTTTAGAGCTACTATGCCCAAGGTTGGAACGTTGTCAATATAGTCATCGATCAGCATATTACTAAGTTCTGTTGTTTCGGGATTGTGCCCTACTACGAAAAGTGAATCATACTTGTTATTAACATCTTTGATGAGTTTCTGTATTGTTTCCGGTTCTGCCATATAGAGTGCATCGATGTATTGTATTTTATTATTGTACCCAATCTCTTTAGCTAAACCTTGTGCTGTGAGTTTAGTTCTTTTGGCTGAACTAGAGAGTATAAGGTCCGGTATGATCTTTTTGTCTTTGAGTACCTTTGCCATAGTAAAGATAGCTTTTTTACCCCTTTTGTTGAGACCTCTATCAAAGTCACTTCTACTTTTATCACTCCAGTCTGATTTTGCATGTCTGATAAGATATAAATTTTTCATATGTAAATTATAGCAAGAAAAATAGTGTTATTAGATTGTTTAGTCACTAGCACTAAACAATCTTAAAACAATTCTTGCAAAAAAACTTGAAATATTTAACAAAATAGACTATAATCTCACAAAAATAATTATTAATAGGAGAAACATAATGGCAAAACATCAGTTTCAAACAGAAATAGGGCAACTTTTAAAGCTTATGACACACTCACTCTACTCGAACAAAGAGATATTTATCAGAGAACTTGTATCAAATTCCAGTGATGCATTGGATAAATTTAACTACCTTTCACTTACAGATGAAAAGTTTAAAGAAGAAGGATGGTCGGGAAAGATATCTATTAAACTAGATAAAAATGACAACTCTCTAACCATTGGAGACAACGGTATAGGTATGAATGAGGCAGATCTTATGGATCATCTTGGAACGATTGCAAAATCCGGTACAAAAGCATTTATGGAAAATCTTACAGGAGATGCAAAAAAAGACTCTCATCTGATCGGCCAGTTCGGGGTAGGTTTTTACTCTGTATTCATGGTAGCGGATCATGTCGATGTTATCTCTAAAAAAGCAGGTGAAGAACAAGCTTATATGTTCAGTACGGATGGGTCAGGCGAGTATGAAGTAAAACCAGTGACCAAAGAAGAGCATGGGACTGTTATTTACATTAAGCTCAAAGAAGATGAGAAAGAGTTTTTAGACAAGTGGAAAGTAGAAGAAGTGGTTAAAAAATACTCTAATCACATTGCATATCCTATTATGTTGAATTATTCTAAAGAAGAGACAACAGGAGAGGGTGATGATAAAGAGACAAAAACAGTTCAAAAATCAGAGCAGATCAATGCGGCAACAGCACTCTGGACACTCTCAAAGTCTGAACTTAAAAAAGAGGACTATATAGAGTTTTATAAAACCATTTCCCATGGTGATGATGAACCACTTACCTACTTACATAATAGAGTAGAAGGTTCACAAGAGTTTACTACACTCTTTTACATCCCTAAAACAGCACCGATGGATATGTACAGAGCAGACTATACACCGGGTGTAAAGCTCTATGTTAAACGTGTGTTTATTACCGATGATGACAAAGAGTTGTTACCTCCGTATTTGCGTTTTGTAAAGGGTATCATAGATTCCGAGGATCTACCGCTTAATGTATCTCGTGAGTTGCTTCAGGAAAACAGAATTTTAGCAAATATCAAACAAAACTCAGTCAAGAAAATATTAGGGGCAATTAAAAAACTCGAAGGTGAAGATGCAGAAACTTTTACTGCCCAGTATAACAGGGTTATTAAAGAAGGTATCTACACAGATCAAATAAAGAAAGAGATACTACTTGACATTGTAAAGTACAAAAGTTCTACCCAAGAGGGGCTTGTATCATTTGAGGACTATATATCTCGTGGAGACAGTGAAAAGAAAGAGATTTATTACATCACAGGTGAAGATGAGAATGTACTGAGAAATTCGCCACTGCTTGAAGCCTACAAAAAAGCAAATATCGAAGTGCTTATCATGGATGACAAAGAGGTAGACAGTATTGTTTCCCCTATGATAGGCAGCTATAAAGAGTGGAGTCTTAAGGATATCACTAGTATAGATGCACCGGACAGCAAGACAGAAGAAGAGAAAGAAGAGATAAGCAAAGAGTTCAAATCTCTCACAGATAAGATCAAAGAAGTTTTAGGTGAAGAGATCAAAGAGGTAAAAACTTCTACACGACTGACTTCAAGTCCATCATGTGTACTGAAAGATCCTTCTGATCCTATGGCCGGGATGGCAGCAATGTTTGCCCAAATGGGACAAGAGATACCAGAGACTCCTCTTATCTTAGAGATAAACCCTGAACATGAAATGATCAAAAAGCTTGATGCCTTAAGTGATGAGAGTCTATTTGCAGATATTTCATGGATACTTTTGGATTCAGCAAAACTTTCTGAAGGACTAGAGCCTAAAGATAAAGGTGCCTTTGCACAGAGAGTGGCAAGTTTAGCTACAAAAGCAATATAAATATAAATGCGTAGGGTGGGTTCACCCACCTTTATAATATATAGCTTTTAAAAATATTTAATTTTATCTTGACGGTAGATGAATCCACCCTACGCGGGCTTTTAATTTTCTAAATGTTATAATCTTTATAATATCAACCTACAGGATTTTTCTTGAAAACACACATGTCACCACAAAAAAAAGCTACTATCGTTTCAAGTTCAGTAGCTACCGTACTTGTATTTGTAAAATTGATCATCGGTATCGCCAGTGGTTCCGTGGCTGTACTGGCTTCAGCCATAGACTCACTGCTCGATATGGCAGTCTCTATCTTTAACTTCTTTGCTATTAAAAAATCAGAAGAAGATCCGGATGCTGAGTATCAGTATGGTAAAGGAAAAATACAGGCTATTGCTGCAGTTATAGAAGGTACTGTAATTACTATTTCTGGTATCTATATCATTTATGTAGCACTTAAAAAACTGGATGAAGGTACTGTAACTACATTGCTTACACCATCTATCTTTGCAATGGTGTTTTCCATCATAGTAACTTATTTTTTAGTACAGTATTTGCTCAAAGTAGCAGAAAAAACAGATAATCTTGTCATTAAAGCAGATGCTTTGCATTATAAAACAGACCTTTGGAGTAATGCAGCGGTACTTGTGGCTTTGGGACTTGTTTCTTTGACAGGACTTGACAGCATAGATGCACTCTTTGGTTTGGGTATCGGAGTGTATATTATATATTCTGCTTATGAGATTATTGTAGAAGGTATTGAGATACTTCTTGATAAATCTTTAGATGGTGAAGTTGTGGCAAAGATAGGAGAGATCATCTCTAATCACCCTGAGATCACAAGTTATCACTGGCTCAAAACACGTACGGATGGTACGACGAACTTTGTTGAGTTTCATATGGTATTACGTCCCAATATGCTTCTGCTTGAAGCACACCGTATCGCAGATGAAGTGGAAGATAAAATGATGGCGCTAGAGAAAAGAAAACGGTGGATCATTACCCCACATTTTGATCCCTATGATGATGAAGATGTTAATGTAGCAATGTTAAACGGAAAGTCTTTAGCAGAAATAAACAAAGCGGACTAATGCCAACAGCTATCTATCTTTTATCGCCTACACCTAAAGAAGGAACGATATCCCTACCTATGATAGACTTTGCAATTACGGCTGAATCTATAGATTTTTCTCATAGTGATACCTTAATGTTTACCTCTAAACAAGCTGTTGTAACTGCTGATAAGATAGATAGTTCATGGAAAAATTATCCTTGTGTAGCTATAGGTCCTGCAACTAAAAAACAGATAGAGGATCTAGGAGGCAAGGTTATTTACTATCCAAAATCTTTTTATGGTGAAACATTAAGCCATGATATATCACAATTTTTTAGTGATAAAAAACTGCTTTATCTGCGGCCAAAAGAAATATCCTTTGATTCTAAAGGCTTTTTGGAGAAAGAGGGGATAACACTTCAAGAACAAATCATTTATGAAACCTCTTGTATCCAATACCTTCATAAAGAAAAACCTTTAAAAAACGCTATTATTATCTTTACTTCCCCCTCAACCATACATTGCTTTTTAAAGAATTTTGAGTGGGATGAGAGCTATACCGCTGTGGTAATAGGTAAAGCTACCAAAGTACATTTACCTGCAGATGCAGCGTATGTAGTAGCAGATGCACCACTTATATCTTCTTGTATCGAAAAAGCAGAAGAGATAGAAAATTCTTCATTTTAGGGAGTACCTTATTCACTTCTAACTCCAAATAGGTTATAATAAATCTAACCTAAGTGGTTCGATTACTGTATATGGGGTTCAACATTAATTTTAGTGGGACATGTAGTCTCTTGGTGTGTGGACATTTTCGTTTGAGTATGGTTTTTCATACGAGAAATTGCCCCCTAAAGAGAGACTCTCTCCTGCATTGTTAGCTTTTTAGAGCCGACTTTTAAACAGAACGGCCACTCGGGGGTTTATTAGCGATGATTCTTGCACGCATAGGACTTTAAAAAAGGTCATCGACGAACAGGGAGTTCGCTTTCAAACCTTTTTTAAAATCCTCTACGCACAATTATCATCACTACTAAATTAATTATAGCATTATGGAATAATGCATACTTCAATTTTAATTTTTAATTAGTAATTGTTAATTTTTTTCGGAGAAAAAATCATGAACGTATTGATGATAGGTGCAGGTGGTAGAGAGTACTCTATTGGTTTGGCACTCAAAAAAGATGAGAATGTTGAGACGATCTATTTTGCACCGGGTAATGGGGCTACAGATGAATTGGGTGAGAATTTAAATATCAGTGATTTTAATGAATTGGCTGATTTTGTAGAAGCAAATAATATTGAATTGACTATAGTTGGGCCTGAAGCACCACTGGTTGATGGTATTGTTGATGTCTTTGAAAAAAGAGGATTGACCATCTTTGGACCAACAGCGCAGGCTGCCCAGTTGGAAGGTTCTAAGATCTTTATGAAGAACTTCCTTGCACGTCACAATGTTCCTACGGCTAAATATATCGAAACAGATTCTTTGGAAGATGCCTATAAATTTATCAATACGCTTGAAGTGCCTATTGTCGTCAAAGCAGATGGGCTTTGTGGTGGTAAGGGTGTGATCATTGCTCAAAGCCATGATGAAGCCAAAAAAGCTGCGGGTGAGATGCTCTCTGGTAACTCATTTGGTGATGCGGGGACATCTATTGTTGTTGAAGAGTTTTTAGATGGATATGAACTTTCTGTCTTTGCTATCTGTGATGGGAAAGATTATGTAGTTCTGCCTGCTGCGCAAGACCATAAAAGGCTACTCAACAACGATGAAGGCCCAAATACAGGTGGTATGGGAGCCTATGCCCCAACGCCACTTGTCAATGATGAAATTTATCGTAAGCTAGATGAGAGAGTAATAGAGCCAACCCTTAAAGGGATGGAGGCAGAGGGTATGCCGTTTACCGGTGTACTTTTTATCGGTGTGATGGTGGTTAAAGGTGAACCTATTATCCTTGAGTATAATGTACGTTTTGGTGATCCTGAATGTGAAGAGTTAATGCCATTACTTAAATCACCGGCAAGTGAGCTGTTTTATAAAGCAGCAACAGGCGACTTGAAAAATGCCAAGATAGAGTTTCATGACAAGTATGCAGTGGGTGTTGTGATGGCAAGCAAAGATTACCCTTATAAAAGTACAGCACCTGCAGAAATTATTGTAGATGATATTTACCATGAGGAGCTTAAAGAAAATGCACATATCTCTTATGCAGGGGTAAGTCGTGGTGATGATGGTAAACTTTACGCAACAGGTGGTAGAGTGCTTGTTTGTGTAGGTGTGGGTGACAGCATTAAAGAAGCACAGGAACGTGCGTATATGCTAGTAGGTCAAGTGCACTTTGCAGGAAAGCAGTGTCGTACTGACATCGCTTATCAGGCACTCTAGGCATCTTGATGGCTGAGTCGACTTCTCTGCCTATAGCAAGTGTACAAAAGAGAATCAGTGCGTTTGTTATAGATGACATTACGGTAGCACTTTTCTTTCTGATCATCTTTTATGATCAACTACTTGTTATTGCTTCGCACGCATCCGGTATGATGTCAGCAGAGGAGATGACCCTTATTCAAGCCCAATTAAGACAATTCAGTGTTGACAATATTCTTGTTATGCTTTCAATAAAAGTACTTTATCATACAGTACCTGTCTGGCAAAACGGGATAACCTTAGGAAAATATATCATGAAGATAAGAGTGATCGATTTTAAAACAGGAGTTAGACCATCATTCATTCAAGCCTTTTTACGTGCACTGCTACGGATCGGTAGTGAAGTCTTTTTCTACTTAGGTTTCATTATGGCATTGATGATGCCTCTCAAGCAAACCTTTCACGATAAACTTTCCAATTGTGTAGTTATTGATGCATAAAATCTTACTTCTCCTCTCTTTTCTAGTGAGTATACAAACACTGCATGCTGCAGAAGAAAAGAATAAAATAGAAGTAACTGCAAAACATTTAGACACAACCGAAACAACCGTTAAAGCTACAGACGGAGTTGTAGTCTATTATCAAGACTCTGTGATCAAAGCTTCTTCAGCTTTTTATGATAAAAAAACTAAACTGCTTGTCTTGGATGGAAATGTTGAAATGATCGGGTATCAAGGTACCAAAGAACATATTAAACATTTAGAGATACAGACAGAGAGTAAAGAAGTCACGTTTGAAGAACTTTTCTTTGTAAGTGAAAATGATGTTTGGCTTTTTACAGATAAAGCACATCGCAGTGAGGGTAACTATACTTTTGGAATGAGTATGCTTTCGAGTTGTGATGTGAATGATCCTATATGGAAGATGGTTTTTTCTCATTCTCTGTATGACAGTGAAGAAAAGTACATGAAAGTGTATGATGCAAAAGTTTATTTTTGGGATATACCTATGTTTTATACGCCTTATTTGGCTTTTTCAACACATAAAGAGAGGAGTTCTGGACTATTATTTCCTCTTTTGGGTTATTCTGCTGAAGAAGGATTTATCTATGAACAACCTATTTTCTGGGCGATCTCACCAAGTATGGATATTGAATTCAACCCACAGATCCGTACAAACAGAAGTGTAGGACTTTACGCGACTTTTCGTTTTGTTGATAGTGACCACTCTTCCGGAAAGCTAAGAGTAGGGTATTTTAAAGATCAGGAAAATTATATAGAAGAAAACAATCTTCCAAACAGCAGTCACTATGGGTTGGAATTCAACTATGAATCTTCTAAAATATTTTCTGACAAGTTGCCTTCAGGTTTTACAGATGGTTTATATATTAATACAACATTTTTAAATGATATTGATTACCTTAACCTGCAGAAGACACACCTTTCACATTTTGGGTTAGTACCACTGCAAGAATCACGATTAAATTATTTTTTATATAATGATGATTATTATGCAGGGGTCAATGCAAAATATTTTATAGATACGCGAAAAGTGGACAACGATGATACTCTACAGATACTTCCTTCTGTACAATTACATAAATACTTAGATCATCTTTTATGGAACAATCTTACCTATAATGTTGATTTTCAAGTTAAAAACTTTGATAGAAAGGAAGGTACTACGCTTAAGCAGGCGGAGATGAAAATACCTCTAGAGTTCACTACTTCGTT
>Ga0164318_10007878_pt1 | contig 10337 bp, 9 predicted proteins | sample GuaBasSedimGuay9_FD_113734 | JGI IMG/M metagenome (GOLD analysis project Ga0164318, IMG submission 113734) | Subseafloor sediment microbial communities from Guaymas Basin, Gulf of California, Mexico - Guay9, Core 4571-4, 0-3 cm | ecosystem: Environmental > Aquatic > Marine > Hydrothermal vents >...
AACCATGTCATCTTCTTTTTTATCAGCTTGAAATTGCAATTGAGGCTGTCTGGCATGCTGAAGTTCTTTTATCTCGCCGAAATTCTGTTCGTATCGGGAGATATTTGCAGCTAGAGTTTTCATCAAAGCTTTTGCGTGCTGAGGGGAGAGGATCATACGGGAAATTACATTGGCTTTCGGAAGCCCCGGAAGGACCTGACAAAAATCAAGAATAAACTCACCCGGACTATGTGTTACGATTTGCAGATTGGCATAAATGCCCTGTGCTGTTTTTTCATTGATGTTTATTTCAATGCGCTTGTTTTTTTCGTTTTCATTCATTGTCATCATCACTTTCATCTACTTCAAAGACAGTAAAATCATCTTGTTCACCCTGTGCCGGTTCAATATCGGCGATAAACTCATCTTCAATTGAAATCATATTATCATCAAGGAAATTCTGCGGATTATCGTTTTCAACATCAGCAATATCATGTTCGCTATCCATATCGTTGCTTTCGTATCTCAAAAAGTCATTTCCGAAAAGAGATGCATCAAAGAAATCAATATTATCAACAATACCTTGTTCAATAATATATTCTAAAAAATCAATATATAAATCATTTTTTAAGTTCGTTTTGCAATGCGGACAATACAAGCGAGTTTTTAGGGCAGCCTTGTCTAGCGGCTCACCGCATTTGGGACATAGTAATTCGTTAAATGAACTCAAAATTATTTTACCTCTTTATCAAATTTTGGGAAAAGATAAGAGTAAGTTTTTCACTATGCAAGATAAAAATACGATGATTATTAAGTGTCCTTACGCTGTCTTTCTAGTGCCCGAGCAACAATTTCAAATGTTCGTTTTTGTTAATCCAAACATTTTTGATATTCCATTCATCTTCGTTTGGCATTGTCAAACTACCCAGAGGCTCAAGAACATAGGTTTCTCCTGTGTTATTTTCAAGGCTGAAGGGGATCTCGCTAAGGTTGGTTAAAGTATATCCCTTGATCTGAATACAGGCATGAATAAATTTATCAACCAGTTCTTTTGGACCGGCTAAAATATCATCATCCGAAAGAGCAATGCTTCGTTTTGCAAAAAGCGCTTCTTTTACGGCTTTTTCAGTTTTGTTCTCAGCAAAAACAAGGGTCAAGGTGCGGTGGGCATGATCTTTTAGAAATACCTCATGAGCCATACCGTGTATATCTGAATTGCCCAATACGGCAAGATCATATTTATTTGTGTATTCGAGTACTGCGTTATAATGCTCATGATAGTTCGCAAACTCAATGCCGTGCAGCCAACCCCGATCTACCATGGTTTGGTGGACATCATACCAGCGTACGACTTTGTCCGGTTGATGAACGATCCAACCGGGGTGGTTCCAAAAAATAAAAGCTCCCTGAGATATAGCTTCTTCAATAGCCGGCAGAAAGTCGTTGATCAGAAGTTTATTGGCATCTTGAATAAAAAGTGCATTAAAATGTCCAGGTGGCATCCAGCGTGTAAATTCCGCTCCGCGGATACAAATAAGTTTCTTGAAGTTCGCTCTTTTTTTTGCGATTTCAAACGATGCGTTCATATCAGTTGAAACATATTTTTTATGTGGCAAATATTCAAGATGATCTGTTAGGGCGATCGCATCCAAGCCTTCATTGATAGCTTCATCAACACGAATGGTTGGCCACACTAATCCATCGGAGAATATGGTGTGCATATGGAAATCACATTTCAAGGTTTTATATCCATCAATATCCGGGACGATCTGTGCCAAAAGAAGTCCCGTAAAAGCAAGCAAGAAGAATGTCTTTAATGTGGTTTTAAGTTTCATGTATATGTCCCTTTCCTTTTTCCAATGATTTAGGAAAATATACACAGAAGCAAAGAGAAAGCAAATTGAAGATTTGCTATTTATGTGAAGCGGTTTTTTATTTTTAATAGATGACTCTTTTTCTTATATTCATCTACCAAACATAAGGAATGAAGATGAAAAAAATATTTCCCATTTTATTAAGCCTTATCTTGCTGGTCTCATGCGGTAATGTCCCCGTAAGGGACGTTCAGGCCTTTATAGATGAGACGAAAGCAGAAGTATGTCCGGACCGCCGGGTCAATATTTTTGATATAGATTATAAACAAAATGGAAAAGTTGTTACACTTGAAGGTGAGATGAATTCCGCCAATGGACTTAAGTCCATGGTGACAGCTCTGAAAGAAGAAGGTTATACGGTTGCAAATAAAGTTCGCCTTCTTCCCGACAAAGAATTACGAGGGAAAACATATGGCGTTGTAAATCGATCGGTTGCCAATATTCGTGTTGAACCGTCAGCTCGAAGTGAAATGGCCACACAAGCTGTGCTAGGTGTCCCTCTGCGGGTCTATAAAAAGCATGACAAGGGTGATTATTATGTTCAGACACCCGACGGATATTTAGGTTGGATCGAGGGACGTGCCTTTACGGCCATGACCCCATCGGAATTTAAAAATTGGCGGAAATCAGAAAAGATCATTTTTCTTGCCGATGCCGGTTATGTTTACTCTAAGCCATCAACAAAATCTCAAATTGTAAGTGATATTACGGCAAAAAGTTTTTTACGTGAGCTGTGGAGACAAGGGGATTTTACAAAAGTCGTGTTTCCTGATTTCAGAGAAGGCTATGTGAAAACTGTACAGTGTATGAATTTCTATGAATGGTTGGGAAATGTGAAAATTTCTCCCAAAAGTGTGGTAGAGCTGGCACATACATATATGGGACGGCCCTATCTTTGGGGTGGAACATCTACAAAAATGCTGGACTGTTCGGGCTTCGTTCGCACGGTCATGTTTCTGCATGGGATTTATTTACCCCGGGATGCCTCACAACAAGCTCTTGTTGGGAAAACTGTTGCAGAGGGAAATCAGGAACTGGATAAACTCAAACCGGGTAATCTTTTGTTCTTTGGTAACTACCGTGACGATGGAAGTGAACGTATTACCCATGTCGGCATTTATATTGGTGACGGGAAATTTATCCATGAAGACGGCGATGTTAATATTTTAAGCTTTAATCCCGAAGACGAAAATTACAGTGAATATCGTTACAAAATGTTCATCCGTGCAAAAGACGTGATCAACCATATAGGTGAATATGGTGTGCAATTGATCAAAGATAATCCAATGTTCAAGTAACAAAAAAATGATTTATATTTAATATGGAATAGGCTTGATTCTTTACCACCATAAATGAGATTTATCAGTCGAAATGACAGGAATAAAAAAACGGGACCTATGGTCCCGTTTCCTTTAATTTACAAATTTTAAACGTTAAACTTTTAAACCTTCTTTAATATTCTCCGCCATCTTCGGAATTGAAGTCATCGCTTTCAAAACCGTTACCGTTTTGTTGTTTCTTGTAATTGTTGATCTTCAATGAAAGATCCAGTGAGATTATGGGTGCATCACGATTGAATTCGGAATATGTATAATAGGTGGGTGTTGTGACCTCATACTGGCGGAACCCGGTACCGAAAATATCCCTGACTTGGAGGGTTGCCGATAAAACACCATCAAAGAAATCCTGACGAACACCCAGGTCTGTCATCAAACCACCCGAGCTCGTTCCCTGAGCGGTAGCTGTCTTTGATCTGTAAGATAATCCCACTTGCAAACGAGTATCTTTTAACACAAACGTATTTCTCATACGGGCGCTGTAGTTATAGCTTGATTCATCAAAACTTTCCTCATAAAGCTCACCTGCGACCCGATAGTGGTAAAGGCGTCCGGATATGTTCATCATCCACCAGCTATAAATATTTAAATTGCTCATAACTTCGATACCCGTGGATCGATCGACCCCGACATTTTCGTAAGTGTTCAGGATCACATCATCTTCGTAAACGGTTTGAATTCGTTCGATTTTATCTGTCGTACGTTTATAAAAAGCATCCAGCGAGATGAAGTTCTTACCAAAACTCTTTTGAACCGAAAAATCATAAGAATCGGTCATTTCGGGTGCCAATGCCGGATTACCTACGCGGATATTATAAGCATCCCACCAACTGTAAAAAGGCTCTAGCTGCCATCCGCGGGGACGGGAAATGCGGCGGGTATAAGACCCCATTAATTGAATATTGGCAGGTAATTGCAATGACATATGAAGTGTAGGAAAGATATGTAATCTATCGATCACATATGTTGAATCTGCCGCATCGCTGTCGATCTCACGATATGTATATTCTGCACGTACGCCGGGTTGGATACCAAACAGACCGAAATCGGCAGAATACAAGGCGTAACCCGAAAATGTATTTTGCTTATAGTTTGTAAGATTTGAGAATTGTTCAATGGGTTCTCCAAAATCGCCGATCAAAGGATCATAGTAACACATATCATTACCATCCCTTTTCCAGTTGAATTTGCCATTTAAACCCGCTTCAAAATTGCTTTTTTTGTCAATAGGAAGAGTGTACTCAAGATTACCACGAATACTGTTTGAAGGTCCGATCTCTGTTGTTTTTTGTCCTTCAGTCGTATCACCGAAAGCATCTACAAGGTAAGTAAATGATTTTTCATCCATATTCCAATTTGAATAAGATACATCGAATTTGATTTGATGCTTGGTGTTGTTTTTTTTATCTATAGATTGCGCAGCTCCGCTAGGTCCTCCGGGACCATGTCCCGATTGTCCGGCGCCTTTTGATCTGTTGGTATTATTTTCTACTATTTTAGCGGGAAAAGTGTGAGTATAATCCATTTTTATGCTATAACGTGAACCGCCCCTTGTGCTGTTCTCATAGCTTGTATAATCATAGGTGTTGAATACGGCGTTACTGACCGGATCTTTGTAAATGATTTCATATGCGGTTGTAGAACTCCCAAGTGAAGAGCGGGGTCCGTAATTAAAAGTTATGCCGGCCACATCATTTTTTGTGATAAACCAATCCAGTCCGCCCCGGATCCCCCAGCCGCCACGACCATGATTCCGATCACCGGTTGAAATAAATTCTGCAGTTGTGTCAGGAGAATAAAGAATTCGATCGACATAGGATTCACCGGTAAAATTTCGTTTGCTATAATCTAAAGAAATATAAGCGGTGATTTTAGTATTTGTATAGTTCAATAAAACATTACCGCCAAGATTATTGGTACCTGCGTTGATCGATGCCAATCCGGTAATTCCGATCCGTTTATCGCGTTTGGTTACGATATTAATGATTCCGGCACCGCCTTCGGCTTCATATTTTGCAGAGGCATTGGTCATGATCTCAATATTTTCAACTGCAGCTGCGGGGATACTTTCCAAAGCATCCTGGGGCTCAAGCACTGATGGCCTGCCGTCGATCATGACAGTAAAATTGGAGTTGCCACGCAGGGAAACATTTCCCTCGATATCCACATCTACAGAGGGTACGTTTTCAAGGATCTCCACCGCGGTCCCGCCTTTGGCGGAAAGGAATTGCGATGCGTCGATCACACGTTTATCGATTCTATATGTAACTGCCGGTTTTTCCGCTTCTACAATAACATTACCCATCTTTAATGTTTCAGGATTCAGCATGATGGTACCGACATCTACATTTTTACCATTTAGAGTTACACCATCAAACTGTTTTTGTTCGTAACCCATATATGTAATAACAAGATAATAATTACCGGCCGGGACGTTAAAAACACGAAAAATACCGTCAATACCTGACATGGTCCCGGTCTTGATAGTTTCGCTATCTTTTTCATAAACGGCAATATTGGCAAATTCAAGTACCTTGTTCGTTTTTACGTCTTTGATCAATCCTGAAAGAGTTGCAGCCGGTAAGATCGCGACTGACATCATTGTGAGTATAAGTATCAATATTTTTTTCATTTTTTTCCTTTTTTGTTCTTCGCATCTTTGACACAAAAGGTAATAAGAAGTTAATGGAATTAATAATAAAATGTTGAGAGGTTGAAACGTTGAAATATTGAATGTCTTTCGCAAAGATTCAAAGTACACGAAGACACAATAAATTAAACAAGAAAATACAATCCGCAAATGGCACAAATTATTGCAGCTTAATAAGCCTTATAAGTAATCTATACAAATCTAAGTAATCTGTGAAAAGAATTTAACGAGTTACACGTCACTTGTCACGGAATTGATTGCTTCGTGTTCAATATCTTTAAAGTATTTTACGGTACCAACTTTCAGTTCCATTGTTGCTTCGTCATCGCAGACGATTATACCACGAGGGTGAAGCTGTAAAGCAGAAACGGTCCACATATGATTAATACCTTCTTCCACGACTTTTTGAAGGGCGACAGCTTTTTTATAACCGTTGACCAAAATAATCACTTCGCCGGCATCCATAACGGTGGCAACACCTACGGTTAGAGCTTGTTTTGGAACTTTATTGACATCATTGTCAAAGAAGCGCGAATTGGCAAGAATGGTATCGTAAGTTAAAGACTTAATGCGTGTACGTGAAGAGAGTGATGAACCGGGTTCATTGAAAGCAATATGGCCATCAGGACCGATACCACCCATGAACAAATCAATTCCGTTATAGTTCTGGATTTTCATTTCATAATTATAGCATTCTTTTTCAAGGTCCTCGGCGTTACCGTTCAGGATATTTATATTATCTTTAGGGATATCAATATGTTGAAAGAAATTTTCGTGCATAAAATAGTGGTACGACTCGGGGTGATCTTCAGGTAGTCCGATATATTCATCCATGTTGAAAGTCACAACGTTCTTAAATGAAACTTTTCCTGCTTTGTGAAGCCGGATCAATTCCTTGTAAACGCCCAAAGGAGATGAGCCGGTTGGCAGACCCAGTACAAATGGATTATCAGCGCTTGCTTCATAATTATTGATACGTTCCGCAATATATGTCGCGGTAAAGACACTCATTTTATCATAACTATTCATGATGATCATTCGCATGGTAATTTTCTTCCTTTCATATTCTTAAAAAGCGTTGAAAATTAATATGAGGGAAAAGGAAAAGAAAGAAAAATATGTAGAGATATGCCACCTGTCCTTCGAAGCTTTAGCGAAGAATGGATGGTGTGGTGCTACGATGAGATCGGTGGAAATATCGTAGAGACAAGGCAACGCCTTGTCTCTACCTCAGAATAATATTTATAGCGTAAACACATCTTCAACATTTTTCCTCTTATCCAGCACTCCCAGTGTTTTTTTTAATTCAAGCGGAATATTAATGCCTTGTGGGCATTTGGGGATACAAGCACCGCATTCGGTGCAAAGTGATGCATGTCCGTTTGTTTTGCTTTTATTGAGGTGTCTCTTGTTTTTTACCAAAGCTGAATATGAGCGACGGACAAAGAATTTGTAGTAAAGTCGACGTTCGATAGTTTGGTGATTCAATGTGGCAAAATGAAGTAAAATGTTTACCCCAAAAGGACAAGGCATACAATATTTGCAGTCGGTACAAGGTACTAAAATACTTTTTCGGGAAATACCGACAAGTTCATCTATGACTTTGAGCTCATTTTGCGACAAGCTTCCAATTCCGGAGTGTTTTGCCGAACTGCAATTTTCATTGATCATGTTCATGTCACCCATGCCGTTGATTACGCAAGAGACTTCCGGGTGATCCCAAAGATATTGAAGCGCCCAGTTCACAGGGGAACGATCGATCCCGGATGCCGTCATAACATCTTTGGCTTCCTGCGGGGGATTTGCAAGTTGTCCTCCTTTTAATGGTTCCATGATCACGATCGCCATGTTCTTTGCGGCGACGTATTCCAGCCCTTCGCGTCCCACTTGCAGCACCGTGTCCATGTAGTTGTACTGAATCTGAACCACATTCCAGTCAAAATAATCCACGATCTCTTTAAAGACAGGCAAGGTATCATGAAAGGAAAATTCTATATTTCCAATTTTTCCCTCACCCCGTGCTTTCTTCATTTTATCAAGTAGGTTTAATTTTATCATACGTTCAAACGTTTTCTTGCTAAAAGCATGAAAAAGATATGTGTCCACATGATCGGTTTGAAGCCTTTTTAAAGAAGAGTTAAGATAAAAATCAAATTCAGCTTCACGGGAAATAAAAAACATGGGCAATTTTGTCACAAGATGTACCTTCTCTCGGTATCCATCTTGCAAGGCTTTGCCGATTATTCGTTCACTTTGACCCAAGTGGTATGGCCAGTCTGTATCAAAATAATTGATACCACTGTCAATAGCATGTCGCATCAATTTAATGCTTTTTTTTACATTTACTTTTTGAGATATAATAGGTGAAAGCGGCAAGCGCATGGTACCAAGTTCCAAAGCCGAGACCTTAAAATTCGTAGAACCGAAAAGCGGTATTGCATAGTTGATCCAATTTGATATTAGATATATGTTATCTGGTAAATTATACAATATTATTTCAATTTGAGAAAATGCTATTTCGGACTTTAGGTATGAATTAAGCAGATTGGACATCGTTCAGAAGTCAGAAGTCCCCTCAATAATTTTCTTTTTTTTACAATTGTAATCCTGCCTCGCAACATTTAACTTTAGGTCATAAAAATCAGGTGAAAGTATGGATAAGATTACACAGCAAATACTCGACATTTTTAAACAAATTTCACAGGTCCCCCGACAGTCAAAACATGAAGAAGCCATATCGGCCTGGCTGTTTAATTGGGCTAAAGAAAGAAACATTGATGTGAAGCGCGATGAAGTGCTCAATGTGTTCATGTCCATACCTGCTACTCCGGGTTATGAAGACCGCCCAATCATCACTCTTCAGGGTCATATGGATATGGTCTGTGAAAAGGCAACGGATTCCAATCACGATTTTCAAAAAGACCCCATTGAGTTTGTGTTCAAAGGTGATTGGCTTTACGCCAATAAAACCACTCTGGGAGCAGATAATGGAATCGCATTGGCCTATGCCATGGCAATTGTGGAATCCGATGTCCCTCATCCTGAACTGGAATTATTATTTACAGTCGATGAAGAGACCGGATTGACCGGAGCGGTTGCTTTAAAAGAGAACTCTCTCAAAGGTAAGATCCTCATCAATATTGACTCTGAAGATGAAGGTGTCTTTACCATTGGTTGTTGCGGTGGTGTAGATACCAAAGTCTGGTTCCCGCTTGAATATACCAATGTCTTATACCCTGCATTTAAACTTACTGTCGGAGGCGCTTTTGGCGGTCACAGTGGTGGTGATATTGTAAAACATCGTGCAAATGCAAATAAATTATTGGTCCGAACGTTGTGGGAACTGAAAGAAAAAATAAAGATGCGACTAATTTCTATTCATGGGGGAACGGCACATAATGCTATCCCGCGTGATTCGGAAGCTGTGATTGCCATCCCGGCGGAAGAAAAGAAAAAAGCGGAGGAGATTATAGCGGCAATGGTCGCCACTTTCCAAAATGAATACAAAGGTTTTGAAGAGAATCTTTTTGGAAAACTAGAAGCTGTTGAAGCGGAAGGGAAAGCCATTAGATCCGAATTAGAAGACCGCATTTTACGTTTCATGATCGCTTTTCCCAATGGTATCGAAGAACTTGACCCATCGGTTTATGCCGGAGGTCCTCTCTTGGCTGAAACATCGAATAATTTTGCTGTTATCCGCACTGAGGATGAGTCGATACGGATTTTATCCAGTCAGCGATCTCAGGTCATGTCTTCACGGAATATGCTGACACAAAAGATTGAGATGCTGGCCCATCTGGCCGGTGCCAATTATAAAAGCGGGAACGGTTATTCATCCTGGCAGCCCAATTGGGATTCGGCACTTCTTGCCGCGAGCAAAAAAGTCTACAGCAAACTTTATGGCAAAGACCCCAAGGTTAATGTGATTCACGGTGGCCTGGAGTGTGGCGTGATCGGTGCAAAACATGATGACATGGATATGATCTCACTGGGCCCGACCATTGAAAATCCCCATTCACCGGATGAGCGAATGTATATACCCTCTATTAAAAAGGTCTGGGACCTTCTGGTAGAACTTTTGGTAACTTTATAAAATTAATTAAGGATAGTTCATGGCCATATCACATGATGAAGTGAAATATATTGCCGGATTAGCACGTTTAACCATGACCGAAAAAGAGATCGATCTCTATGCTCAACAATTGAACGATATTCTTAGATACATAGATCAATTAAATGAACTTGATGTAGATAATGTGGAACCCATGAGTCACATACTCGATATTATTAATGTCATGCGAGAAGATAAACACCTTCCTTCACTAACCCGGGAAGAGGTGATGGCGAATGCTCCTGATCATGACAACATACACTTCAAAGTACCCCGGGTGGTTAAAGGATAAGGAGTCTCCCATGGCAATAGATGTAAAAGACCCGGGATCGACCCGTTATATCTTTGTAACAGGTGGTGTGATCTCCGGTCTCGGAAAGGGTATT
>Ga0164318_10007879_pt1 | contig 10336 bp, 12 predicted proteins | sample GuaBasSedimGuay9_FD_113734 | JGI IMG/M metagenome (GOLD analysis project Ga0164318, IMG submission 113734) | Subseafloor sediment microbial communities from Guaymas Basin, Gulf of California, Mexico - Guay9, Core 4571-4, 0-3 cm | ecosystem: Environmental > Aquatic > Marine > Hydrothermal vents...
GGCTATCTCTACTGTTTGGATGCAGCAACAGGAGAACTCGTATGGCGATATCGTGATCCTCGTACCCAGAACAACACGACAATCTCTGTCGACGGTTCGCCCGCAGTGGCGAGACTCCCCAACGGCACATGTGTTGTGGTCTTCGGACAGTATGTCGCACGATGGAGTGACGACGATCCCTACAGCGGACTCTACACGTTGAGAGGCGATGACGGTTCCCTGCTCTGGAACTTCACGACCGAATACGGGGTGTGCAGTTCTCCGGCCATTGCTGATGTTGACAACGACAGCGAACTGGAGGTTGTCTTTGGTTCGAACGAGGACCTCGTGCGAAGTCTCAATCTACGGACTGGTCACTTGGAATGGGCAACACTGCTTAGAGGGGGCAACTCGGTCATCTGGACCAACCCCTTCTTGATGGACACTGATGGCGATGGGGTCATCGAGATATACGTGATGACTCTGGCTGGGGACCTCTATGTTCTCGATGGGGCGACAGGAGAGAAGATATTTCTCGGCATCTTCAGATACTCCAACGCGTCACCTGTTCTTGCTGACCTTAACGGGGATGGAGTCATTGAGCTAGCGGTTGCAATGTACTATGGAACTCTGTTTCTGCTCAATGCCAACACGGGCACTCAGTTGTGGAACAATTCGCTCGGAGGAAGTGTCCAAGCTGGGCCAGCTGTGGCGGATGTAGATCTCGATGGAGGCCTTGATATTGTTGTCGCAACTGATGATTGGGACAACGCAATGCTCCAAGCGTTCAGCAGTACTGGTCACTTTCGCTGGGCAATCCCAATCCTCCCTGCTGCTTTTTCCTCACCTCTAGTGACCGACCTTGACAACGACGGCAACCAGGACATCGTGGTTGGTTCGGGCAGTAGAGTGCTGTGCTATACTGTTGAGCGCAGCAACCCATTTGCCTACTCATGGCCCTGGATCGGTGAACGTGGTGGCGCTGGGACTACAGGCAACTGGACTGACCACGATGGCGATCTCCTGACTGACACCTACGAGCTGGCGGCCGGAAGCGACCCCACACTGAACGATACCGACGACGATGACCTCTCAGACTATCAGGAGTTCATCCACTCAACCAATCCTCGAAACAATGACACTGACGGGGATTCAATCCCTGAGGGCTGGGAGATAGAGAACGACTACGACCCACTGGACCCACAAGATGCCGCTCAGGATGACGATCTCGACAACCTGACGGCATATGAGGAGTACCTGGCAGGCTCAGACCCTCATGTCATGGACACTGATGGCGATGGCATTCCTGATGGCGAGGAGGTCAACACCTATGGCACAGACCCCGCCAGCAATGACACGGACTCGGATGGAATGCCGGACAACTGGGAACTGACCTTTGGTCTTGACCCGTTGAAGAACGACGCGCTCGAAGATCCCGATGGCGACGGCCTCTCCAATCTTGGTGAGTATCATGCAGGGACTGACCCACAGATGGCAGACAGTGATTCGGATGGTCTCTCGGATGGCTGGGAGGTGGCCAATGGATTCGACCCGTTGGATCCCGTTGTGCCCCTCGATGAACGGCTACTATCGAGTAGTTCTCTTCTTATCGGACTTGGGGTAGCCATGGCCATTGTAGTGATAGGCAATCGGAAGTGGAGAAGGAAGAGAGCAGTGGATTCCGCTCGTAGAAATCCTTCTCGGTGAAGAGTAGAGTGAGCATCTGTCCACTGCCCCGGATGGCAGTGGGAAACCAACTCGGCTCGAAATAGGAAGACTACAGGCACTTTCAGGATTGCCCGGAAAACGCCACAGGAAAAGAGCAATTTTCAGATTGGAGGATTGGCCTGGCGGCACACCTACGTGCAAGAGGGCTGCAACAGGGGCCGACACTCCTAATCTAAATAGAGAATTGTGGCAGCAGGGGACGATTCGTCGGCACCAGCAACCAACCATGACAGACCCGTGCGTCAGCATTGCTTGCTATTCACACCTATGCTTCAAGCCCCTCAAGCAGACGGACGAGTTCCTCGAAGACAACACGCTTCTTTTCCGTACTCAGATGAAAGAGCACTTTGTGAACCATGGAAGTTGATATTGTAAAGATATAGTTCAGTTTGATGACACTATCCCTGATCGCGCCCTCTTCTCTCGATAGAGGTATTCCTCTCATCTCGGTGTTGCTTGTGATCCCGGCGACAACCACATTTCCATATTGCTGAAAGAGAACAAGGGCTGGTCGCTTCTTGATCTCGAATGTGTCAGTGAACTGCACCTCCGCAAGTATCACGTCGCCAGGCCTAGGCATCCTCCCACGCCTCGTCGTACCTGTTGTCCCAGAGCTCCCTCATCTTCTCCTGTTGCACCTTGTGCAGAAACTCGTCGTACTGATTGTTTGCCCTCACACTCTTCGCCAGTTTGACAAGATGCATAATGAGCTCGTTGTAGGTCTGCCTAGGATGCACCTTAAGCTTCTTCAGCTCCTCCACCACAGACTTTTCCAGCTGAATTGTTGTCACATCGCGCACTATATGACACCTATAGTTGGCTATGGTATACAATGGACATAAACATTGTCATCACATCTACATGGTGGTAGCATGTGCGCCACTGGCTACAGCATGATAACTCAGAATTACCGAGAGCAAATGTGTGGGCGGTTCTGGGTCAGTCGGTCCACGGCTACTTGATGGGGTCAATCACACGAGTGTCCGGCACCTGTCTGAAAGCCTGATCATGTGTCATAATCGAATCAATGCCCTTGGCATCCATCGTGGCTAGTATCGATGCGTCGCGGCCGCCAATTCCGACGTGTGCGAACTCACAGAGCTTTTCTCGTGCACGCTCAAGAATCTCTACGTCGAGGGGAAAGATTGGCATCTGATAGCTCAGGAAAGTGTGAGCACGTCTGCCACCAACCAGCGGACCAAGACGCCTGACCAGATAGTGAATCGTTTCCATGGCGATTGCCGCGGTGACTGCAACATCGTTCCTTCGAAGAGCCCTCTCCAGAGGTCTTGTGACACTCTCGTGCTCCTGCGTTGACGCATCGAAATAATATGCCCAGATGTTTGAGTCAACGATGATCATCACTGGAAACTCCAGATCTTCTTGAGCTCCATGGGATCAGGTTCCCCTGGAGTCGTGATACATCCCCGCAGCTCTCGTCTGAAAGTCTCGAAGTCTACGAGGCGTTCCACTATCACTCGATTGTTCTCCGAGAGTACTCGAACCCTATCGCCCGGTTTCAGACCCGCCTTTTCCCTTATCTCACGGGGAATCGTGACCCGGCCTCGCTTGTCTACTTGGCTCGTTCCCATCCAATCACCCATTCCCACTTTTGCGCCCACACACATAAACCTTGCCGCGCGTTACTTCACCGTCCGGAATCGGCAGAGGTTCTGCATTCTGAGAGAACGCCTCGCCAATCTCAAGACGCCGCAGCATCTGCCGGCAGGTCAAGGTGACTTGGTGAGATCAGTCAGTCGATGTCGAGCTCCCATTTGGCGAATGAAGCCGCGCCCAAGAGAAACAGAAATGATTTCAGTTGCCAACACAGGCAAGAGGACGGCATGAAATACTTCATGACGGTAGGAACTACACCTTTGGCGTGTGCGAACTCGGTCTACTGGTACCTACGTACGGGCAAGGGTGAAATCCCCGAGAGAGTCTGGTTCATAGCGTCTGAAGACCCAGCGGGAGGCCCAAGCCACGATAGTCGTACGCACATTGAAGCCATCGAAACACTCCTGCATGAGTTCCTTGAGCGGACTCCTCGCGATGACTGGTACAATATCTGCTTCGAAACGGATGACATTATCTGGATACCCGAAGCCGACCTGGCGCAAGGGACACGTCTAATAGGTGATGGGATACTGAAGCGTTGCAAAGTCGGAGATAGCATAACAATCGACGCAACGGCCGGTCGCAAAACCATGGCTACGAGTGCGGTCTTGGCGGGTCTAGCCCTGTACCAAAAGGAGTTGTACAATGTCAATTTCCACTACTACTGGCTGAGAGAGTTTCGTCGTGAGAGTCTTGGCAAGAAGGCATACGAACTCGCGGTGGACGAGATTGAGTCGGTCTTGGTTCCGGCAGAGGCGATTGAGCATGAACTCACAGGTATTCGAATTTCCGAGGACATTGATTGACCTCTGTAACCACATGGAGAATAACAGTCACTCATGGAAGATAACGGGTTGGAATGATGACTCGGGTACTCAATTCGAGATAAGCATAGACCTTGACGCCCAGAGAATCAGGAATGAAACCGAAGGTGCTCTGGACCTAGGTTCGTTTCTGACAGCACTGTGGACAGCCGGAATCGTGCCTGCCGAGAACGAGAACGATGTTGCGGACCGTATTGAGTGCCTCCCAGAGAGGTCGGGTCCACGCATTGCGGCTCTTGCTCTCGACACGAACCTCCTGTACTTCCACTTCTATCCAAACTATATGAGAAAACACAACACCGATGTGTACGACCAACATCAACACTTGCTCGTACTCTGCGCGGCCACAGTCCACGAGGTTCATTACAAGCTCGGCCACACTATTCGATCGAAGGCGTTCATCAGCAGTTTCATTGAGTATTCTCGGGTCAATACTACGCCGTTTACGTTGCTCACAGGACGAAACGAGCTGAAGAGCAACCCCGGGTCACTGCTCAGGCAGATTCAGTCCCGAAACGGCCGACTTGGCATAAGAGGCCTCAGGGAACAGAGACTCCTCCAGTCAAGCTATCCCACCATTCTCAGCTCTCCCAGCCACTTGTACTATTCAGAGAGAATTCAGAACTCAGCTCGGTTCGTGGATGCAATCTTCGACAGCCTCATCAGAAGGGAAGTCCTGTTCTTGAGAAACAATACAAATCTCCAGATCCTGTTTCTGACTGCCGACAAGCACCAGTATCAGGCCGCAAACAACGAAGGTATCGATTCGATGTACGTTAGACCCCCGACGCACAAGATGATGAGGCATATCCACCGAAACATCACTTTGCGAAATGTTGCAGGTTTCATCGAGCACTTGCTAGTTCTCAGCCCAGTACTCAGAATAGAGTGCGAGGAACATGCGTACTGGCTGGCATCAACATGGATTGGTATGGGCCCTGCCGATGCTATGGAGGGCAAGATAGCGGTTGCCTGCGATGGAAGTTTCGGCTACGTCGTCATCACGTGACACGTGAAGTTCGGGGCGTCTGACCGTAGCTGACTTCACATAGTAACCAGTATGCAGGGCTTCATATCATGCATTTCCGGTAGTGATAGTTCTGGCTCATCTGGGCCAGCCTGTTGAACTCAGCACCTAGCAGGAGATAGGCAACACCTCGATGCCCTGGATTGCCTCTGTAGTCCCGGTCTGCGACAATGTCGGGGCTGAGCTCTTCGATAGTCGAGGTCGTGTGGCCATCTTGGAGGACCCAGATACGTTGCAAGACAGCTCCTGGAGATGTCTAGAAGAACCTGAAGTCGGAGCCAGTATGTAAGATCTATCCCGTTCACTACGCGGGAGCCGATGGAAACCGACCCTCATTCCCATGTTACCCAGCCCAGAGGAACTGCGAGTGCTGTTTCGTTCATAGAGAAGGAACACCGCATCCAAGAATGCCGGATCTGGGACAATAGGACCAGGACCTACTATGTATTGAACAATGAAGCGCCAGATTGGACTGCTAAGATCATCTTGAAGATGCAGATGGACCAACAAGCAGGACCGTGATGGGGGTTATGGCACGACTCCCGCTGCATCTTCTAAAAGGCAGGAGTGTGAGATGCGGTGCCTGAACCAGCACGCTTCCAATAGCCACCAATCAGGGACCGTAGGTGCATCATGCCACGCTCAGTGATCTTGTCCCCGCTGAGATAGTGAGATAGCCTGCGTGCCGAGATTCGCATGCCGATGGCCAGTACTAGCAAAATGGCTCCAACACCGACAGTCGCATTCCCCAATAGCAGGCATGCCTCAAAAGTACCAATGTACCATGGGACAGTGGAACTATTGATTCGTCCGACCACCAAGTGCAACAGACCGAGGAGGAGCAGAACAACCGAGATGGACACATTCAAAGGATGGCCGATGACACGGAACTTCTGTTCCAGTATCTCACGTGCTCAAGGAACTATGTGGTCCGCTTGTCCACGTACTGGATGATCTCGCTGGTCCGTGCGCAATCACTGCCGGACTGACATTTGCAATGGCCGAAGCGGACACCACTGGCACACACATGGCAACGTGTGTGAATACTCCCTTGAACCCGAGAGCCTATGCCGAGACCCGGTCACGCGAGGCGATACTACCCCTGCTCAGCAGTCTGAGAGTCATCCCGATTGGAAGCAACCCAACTTCACAGAGTAACGCTTGGATCTCTAGAAGAGTTTCCCTGTGCTCCCATGGAGCACACTTGAGGACGTAGAGAACCTGTATGCATTCCTCCGGCGTGAGCAGGTACCTGATCAAAGGCTCATCTGACACATGCACTTTCCGACCCACTTCAAGGAGGCCCAGGAAGAGCCGCTCGACAGACACAATCTCTTCCGAACAGACACCGTCACGAATCGCAATCCCAACGACATACCGCACAAGTCTGGCAAGTATCACACTCAAAGCCAAATAGGTGAGTCGCCACCCACTGTCATCAGATTGATCAACGTTCAATCGGACGGAATGCTCCGAGTTAGTAGAAGAGAGAGCTAGCCGCCTAGGAATACATGCATTCGAGAGAGCATCTGTCAAGAAACGCATCCATTCATCCGGCGTAGTCTCAGGGTCGAATGGCCGTCTGTGCTGAAAGTCCCAGAGTGTATGATCCTTCTCGCCACAACGATACATCCTTGTTTCCTGATCCGAAGCATAACGAGAGCGCGTCCTTGGCACACGGACGCTCGACGTTGCAGGGGATTGGTCATCCGGAGGTTCTTTCTTCACGAGCATGAGGCTTAGCACGTAGCACAGCGAGTCCAGCAATATCCACCGCACATCTGCAATCGTGTTTCGGTCGCGCATATTCAAAGCCCTCTGCAAGAGATCCCGGGCTCCCGCTGTGATTGTGCTCTTCGCTAGAGAATCAACGCCTTGAAGCATGTCTACAGTCAGTTCGAACACATTGACTATGAGTTGGTTGGCTGTGGAATCAACCTTCGAAAGCATAGCCTTGCCAGCATCTGAGATATCGATTGGTTCCCCGGGTGTGCTCGCACGAAGGCGCAAGGATGTCGTTGACGATTCATCATTTTGCATTCCAAACTCCAAGAGATTATACACCGTTTCGGCAACGCAGAAGACACCGTCACCGCGGGGCCTCCAAGCAGCAATGCGTTCCTTACACCATATGACAAACCCTTTCGAAAATTCGCTGGCCACCGAAGTGATGTCTGTCGCCTTTGGCGAGCCACTAGGTGATGACTGTTTCTTCTTGGCTCTGTGCATTCTCATCGTTTCCTGTTCATGTGATTAGTACATACTGCGCTAGTATCCTGACTATTCGCCTTATAAGCCCACAATGGACGAATGAACTCGCCGTCACGACCGAGCAAAAGTCATAGAGCAACTGAAACCAGTCATCATCGAAGGTGACAGAAGCAGTGCCGAAGCATTCTGAAAGATCGTTGGGCTGACGCCTTGGGACATCTCTGCGCCGATCTCTCAGTCACAGAGAATACAGGTCGCCAGTCCTGTCGCAACAATCTCAAGGACCAGCCGCTTGAGAAACTCAAGGCGCACTTGTATCTGTGCTTGAAAGCCAGAGAGGCGCACGGCATTCCTTTGGATAGGATGCTGACAACAAGTGTTATGCCGATGTAACAATCACCGTGTCGGGGTTGAGCTTTCGCTTGGAGAAGTGTCGCAATGCCTAACAGGGCCCCTCTGTCAGCCCAGTACACAGTAATACCCCGACTGGTCCCCTCACTTGTGGCGACAAGTCCACCACCAATGTGAGAGTGCAGCGCATCGGCCACAGAACCGTTCTCATCTCTCAGCAGGGTGCACCAAGCCAAACGCATCAGGTGTTCCGACTTGGCACACCTCTCCCAACACCAACATGGAATTGTGCCAATACGAGAACTCCCATGAGCACATAGGATCCAATCAGAAGCGACCTAGACCACAACATCGGCCACCATCTGCGTTGTGTCTTGGGCACCTCAAATCGAGGAACGAACTCCCCAAAGACAATACGCCTCTTGCCTGCTATGAGCGGCCTCAGCTATCACATGCCCCACCAACATTACCAGAAATGTGCTCAGTCAGTGATGCTGCGACCGTCGCCATGAACTGCACTTCGGACTGGAGAAACTCGTATACCCGCGAGAGATCGATAGCGACATACTCATAAACCAACAAATTCCTGAACCGCGCCATCTTGACGAGCTTCTCACGCCAACGCCCGTCGAGTAGACCCTCGTCACACAGCCTCTCAAAGACACCAGCTCTGGTCTCCGGTACAGCGAAACCTCTTCGCTTGAGGACGTAGTTGGCGATGTCAGTAAGAGCCTCGATTGCAATCTGAAAGTTCCTCAGCGCAGTATCACTGATCATGAAGTCTGACATGAACTCCTCACGCGAGAATGTGGAAACTCTCTCCAATCGATTCAGAAACTCCTGCAATTTCAGAACTCGTGACTCAATCTCGGCATCGCTCATTCTGAGGCCACTCTCTCGAAGAACTCTCGGGCGGTATCAAACTGACGCGAGAGAAACTCTTGATAGTCGTAGAACACCGCCGCCGCGCGCACACAGTAGTCCTCATACTCGCCCTCATCAACGCAGAAGATCAACAGACCCCTGTTCACAGCCTGAAACACCAATGCCGGGTTCGCGTGATTGAGAATGACGAGGTCCACATCTTCCCTCTCAAGCACCTTCTCTAGCAGGACTCCGATCTCCAGTTCAACGTTCAGGTCGATATCTCTGCCCTTGTCCAGATAGACGCCAATGTCAACATCGCTGTTCGGTCCTGCATCTCCTGTGGCAAGAGAACCGAAGAGTACAGCAAAGCGCACACCATATCTCGTCCTTAGCGTGTCTGCGATACCTCGGACCTTCTCAACGACCCATGCCGCATTTCTGGCAGAAGCGACCATCCGAACCACGTTCCGTAGTCGATGAAAGACGATATAAAGCCCATGACACATGACTCCAAGCCAGCTGTAGCATGGTGCACCATAATGAAATGGCGAGATCTGAAAGTCACGATGCTTCTCCCAGTAGATTGCCACTTCGTTTGAGAATCGTTCTCATTGTGTAGTACGTATATGTCATTGCGTCCAATACCAACCCGCTATTCAGACTAAGCTCTAGACCGTCGGCACTAATAGACCCCCAGCTGAGAACCCCAATTACGAAGTAGGTAGCTATGATTGTGACTGCGACACCGAGAGGCCCGATCGTTTCCATCTCCCAGTGAAGAATAAAGTCCTCTTCTGACTTCAAATCCTTCACCCTGACACTCGCTCTTCTCAGAATCATCACTAGTGATGCTCCTATCACAAGACCACCGGAGAGAGCCAGAACCGCCACGAATAGGAAGGGAGTATAGTCGTAGTAGCCGAAGACTTGCTCAACGAAGTAGATGTCGCCAATGCTCACATAGTAGCCTCTTGTCCTCCTCATCAGATCTTCTACGAGATAGGGATGAATCACAAAGAGAGAGAAGAGAAGAAAGGTCACAATCAGCATGATGTTGCTTCCTATTCTCAGATCTCTTATGTCTTGGACCAGTTCCCTGTTCCTCTTCGGTATTGACTCCGCCATTCGCTCCAAATCACTTTCCCCCGGTGCCAAGGTCTTCATCTCCACATCATCGTAGAAAGGAGATTAGGAAAACAGCAGCCCACATCATGCTGTGTAAACAACGAGTCTGTATTTTTCTATTCCCAACACCTCTCCAATCAGTATCTTTCCTAGCTTCCGTGGTAGTAGTTGACCTTGTCACGTTGCATCCCGTATCAGCGATTCCTATGTGTCACAGATGCGCCGTTTCATCAAGCAAGAAACACCAAATTGCTCCAAGGGGAGCTCTATTACAACTCCAACCACGTGAAGAGATGAGAGCCATGATGATGCAGGAAGAAACGCCAGCCATTGTAATGATAGGAATCGACCGGCTGCGTACCGGCGAATCGAATGTGAGGCAAGGGGTTGGCCAGATCGATGACTTGGTGAATAGCATTCGACAGGTTGGAATACTTGAACCCCTCATAGTGCGGTCAGTGGGAGAAGAATTCGAAGTCGTGGCAGGATCAAGACGTCTAGCCGCTGCGAGGCGTCTTGGTATCTCTGAGGTTCCTTGCATTGTCCATCATCTTGACGACGAAGAAGCCGTGCTGGTATCACTGACCGAGAACATACAGCGAGGCGA
>Ga0164318_10007880_pt1 | contig 10336 bp, 9 predicted proteins | sample GuaBasSedimGuay9_FD_113734 | JGI IMG/M metagenome (GOLD analysis project Ga0164318, IMG submission 113734) | Subseafloor sediment microbial communities from Guaymas Basin, Gulf of California, Mexico - Guay9, Core 4571-4, 0-3 cm | ecosystem: Environmental > Aquatic > Marine > Hydrothermal vents >...
CAAAATTCGCAAATGTTTCTTGATTTTAGTGTTAGAAAGATAAAACACTTACATCTTTATGGAACTATTTATGCCGATGAGTTTAAAAAAGATAGGGTAGGCAACGATACTCTTCATAATTTCTTTAGCTTTAAGGCGGGTTTTAAACTTAGTAATTGGCCACTAAAGGATGTATCTATAACAACGGAGTATACTCGTACAAACCCAATGACCTATAAGCATACAGTAGCAGGATTAACTTATGCTTCAAATAAATTTAATTTAGGGCATTATTTAATCGATAATTCTCAAGAAATATACCTTGCTCTACAATACAAGCCTATACCAAGGCTATATATTAAAGCTGAATATTTTTATGCTATGCATGGCGATGAGTATAATTATAATTTTGATTCGGGATATGACCCAACTGCAATACCTCTATTAAAGAATAAAACATGGGATAATAAAACTATAGGATTATATATTACCTATGAGATATTAAATGATGTATATATAAAAACATATTTTACTCATACCGAAACATATGGTTATGATTTAAATGGGCATACTGCTGAGGAATATCTTAATACATTTACTGCTCCTTTTTATCATGGAAACTTGAATACTTTTGGTGTTAGTTTTAATATGGGATTTTAGAATACAAGATTAAACAAAAAAAATACTATCAAAGCTATAAATACATTACATTTGTTGCTTATATTTTTAACACTAAATTATGGATAAAAACATATACTTACGTAATATTTTAAAGATTAGCCTATTATTATTGATTATCTCAATGGTATCATGCATTCCGCAGAAAAAATTACGTTATTTGCAGGAATTAGAGGAATCACAGATTGATACTACTCAAACTGAACAAATTAATAGTACATATATTATAAAAGCTAAGGACGAAATTTACGTAAAGGTTAATAGTGTTGACCCTAATACATCTAGTTTTTTTAATGGAGGAGATTCTAGATATGCATCAAATATGTATAATAGTGAATTAGGTTTATACTTAAACTCATATACAGTATCAGATTCGGGTTATATTCAATTGCCTGTAGCAGGTAAGATAAATATTGTAGGTCTAGATCTTGAAGATGCGCGACTTAAAATTGAATCTGTTTTGCAATTATATCTTAATGATGTTTCTGTTACATTAAAGCTTTCAGGATTTAGAATTACAATGCTAGGTGAGGTAAAGCGTCCTGGCAGATATGCCCCTTATGTATCGCAACTAAATATTCTTGAGGCTCTAGCTGTGGCTGGTGATATGACTAGCTATGGAAATAGACAAAGAGTTATGATAATTAGAGAAATAGATGGTAAAGAGCATGTTCACTTTATTGATTTATTAGACCAAAATTTAATACAAACAGCTAATTTTAATTTGCTGCCAAACGATATAGTATACGTTGAATCATTAAATGCCAAAACATGGGGTTTTGAGCAATTTCCATATGCACTGATACTGAGCTCTATAACTACCTTTATAGTGCTAATGACATTTATTAATGCAATGAAATAAGTATTTGAACCCACAATAAGAAAAATAATTGATGGAAGATAATTTTAATAATTTCGATAGCTATCAGGAAGATAGTATTGACATAAAGGCTCTAATATTTCAAGCTTTAGTACATTGGAAACTATTTGTATTAGCTTTAATAATTAGTCTGACAGGAGCATATTTATTCAACAAATATGCAGATCCTGTATATGAGGCCAACTCTAAAGTCTTGGTGATGGTTGATAATCAAGATATCAACCCGTTTTCTTCTGGTTCTTTTTGGAAACAACCAGTAAACATTGAAAACGAAATGGCGATCCTTAAATCATTTGATCTCACAAGAAATGCTATATTAAGTACCGATTGGCAAGTTTCATATTATAGATATGGGCAAATTAGAGAGAACCAAATGTTTGGCAATACTCCATTTGAAATTATTTTAGACAGTAATCATTTACAAGCAACATCAATAAAATTTGATATTGAGATGATTAGTAGTACAGAGTTTAGATTAATGATAGAGCCAATTGCTGAGCCAATAAAACTATATAGCTATATAACAAACCAGTATTATGAAAATGAAACCATAGCCTTGCCTCAAGGATTAAATAAGGTATTTTACTATGGAGAACAAATTAAATATGGCCTTTTCAGCTTTACAATAGAATATAATTATGACTATAATGATGACAAAGAGTTTTATTTTTATCTAAATTCTGTTGATGCATTAGCTACTATGTATAATGGTAAGTATAGTGTAAAACCTCTTCATAATGATGCTACAATAATTTTAATAACAATGAAGCATTCTAGTCAAAGTCATGCTGTGGAAATGGTAAATGCCTTAACTAATTCATATGTTAATTATAATCTTAATTTTAAAAATAAGCAATCATCTAATGCTATTACGTTTATTGATAATCAACTAAAAGAAATAAATACAGCTTTAACTACTTCAGAAGAAAACCTAGAAAATTATCGCAGAGATAATAAAATACTTAATATTGAAGATGTAAGTGGGCGAACTTTTGATAAGCTAACAGCTCTTGACAACGAACGGGCACATGTTGAATTACAAAGCAAATACTTCGAATATCTTGAGGACTACCTTAGGAAAGGCCTAGCGGATAAAGAGAGCATGGTAGCGCCTTCTGTTATTGGAATTGAAGAGCCAATGCTGTTGCAATTAGTTAGCCAGCTTAATGAATTGTATATTAAGCGAAATGAGATAATGGCTACTAGTACAAAGCTTAACCCAGTATCAAAACAAATAGATCTTAAAATTAAAAATACAGAGCAAGCTTTATTAGAAAACATTAGCAATATTGGTAAGACTACTAATATAAAAATTAATAGTATTGATAAGCAATTAGCTGATGTTCAGAAAAAAATAAAGACATTGCCTTCGAAGCAACGAGAATTAATTGATATTAATCGCAAATATAATGTTAATGAAGAGATATATTCATTTCTACTTGAAAAGCGTGTAGAATCAGGAATTACATTGGCAGGAAATGTATCTGATTATACTGTAATTGATAAATCACGACAAGCAAAACCTGTATTTCCAAAAAAGGCACTTAACCTTGTAATTGCTCTTCTATTGGGATTGATTGTTCCTACAGCTTATATTTTTGTTCTAGATTTTTTTAATGATAAAATACAAAGTAAGAAAGATATAGAGAGTGTTGTGAGTCTTCCAATAATTGGTGTTGTAGGGCATTATAAAGAAGCAGATAATATTGTTGTTCTGAATAAGCCAAAATCTGTAATTTCAGAAACATATCGATCAATTAGAACAAACCTTCAGTTTCTTGCTCATCAAGAAGAACATAAAGTAATATCTATAACATCAACATATAGTGGCGAAGGAAAAACTTTTAATTCAATTAATATAGCTTCAATATTCTCAATTGCAGATAAGAAGACTATTCTCCTAGGTTGTGACCTTCGCAAGCCAAAAATATTTGATGACTTTAATATTACCAACGATAAAGGTCTTACTAATTACCTGATTGGGCGTTCTAATATTGATGAAATAATACAACAAACTAGCTATTCAAATATTGATATTATTACAGCAGGCCCTGTTCCTCCCAATCCATCCGAATTATTAGAAAGTTATAAGATGAGTGAATTATTGGCAGAACTTAAAAAGATCTATGATATTGTAATAATAGATACTCCGCCTATTGGTTTAGTAACTGATGCTATTTTTATGATGAAAAGATCCGATGTTTCCTTATACATTGTTCGTCAGAATTATACAACAAAAGCAGCATTAAATACAGTTAAAGAGATATCTGATATTACGGAAATTAAGAATTTATCTATCATCATTAATGATGTAGATATGGATAAGAATGTGAAGTATAGTAATTATGGTGGTTATGGTTATGGCTATGGTTATGGCTATGGCTATGGTTACGGTAACTATTATGAGGAGAAAGAAGAAGTAAAGAAAACGTGGAAAGAACGAATCTTTAAAATTTAATAAACAAACGATTAGAAAGTATTTTTAGCTTATGGATAATATTCAAATGGTGGATTTAAAATCCCAATATAATAATATTAAAGAGGAAGTTGATAAGGGTATACAAGCAGTTATAGATTCTACAGCATTTGTTAAAGGCAAAGTAGTAAAAGATTTTGAAGATAATTTAGCAAAGTATTTGCAAGTAAAGCATGTAATAAGTTGTGGAAATGGAACTGACGCTCTTCAAGTAGCAATGATGGCACTTGGTCTAAAGCCAGGAGATGAGGTTATTACTACCTCTTTTACTTTTATTGCAACTGCCGAAGTTATAGCATTACTTGGCTTAACCCCTGTACTAGTAGATTGCGATCCTAATACGTATAATATAACCCCAGAAGCTATTCGTAAAGCAATTACTCCTAAAACTAAAGCTATAGTTCCTGTTCATATTTTTGGACAGAGTGTTCCCATGGAAGAGATTATGGAGATTGCTAAAGAGAACAATCTAGCACTTATAGAAGATAATGCTCAAGCAATAGGTGCAGACTATATAATGAATGATGGCAGTAAGTGTAAAACTGGAACAATGGGAGATATAGGATGTACATCTTTCTTTCCTTCAAAAAATCTCGGTGCTTTTGGCGATGGTGGAGCTATTTTTACTAATAATGATAAGCTAGCAGACAAGTTAAGAGCTATTGTTAATCATGGCATGAAAGTTCGTTATTATCATGATTATGTAGGTGTGAATTCGCGCTTAGATGGAATACAGGCAGCTATTCTTGATGTTAAACTTCGTCATTTGGATGAATATGCTGCAGCAAGAAATTATGCCGCTAATTATTATGATAAAGCATTTGCAAATCATAAACATATTATAACTCCAGCACGATATGATAAATCAAGTCATGTTTTTCATCAATATACTATGAAATTGAAAGATGCTGATAGAGATGAACTAAAAAACTTTCTGAACTCAAAAGGTGTTCCGATGATGGTTTATTATCCAGTGCCTTTGCATCTCCAGAAAGCTTATAAAGATGATAGATATTCAGAGGGAGATTTCCCTATAACCGAATGTTTGAGTAAGTCTGTATTCTCATTGCCAATGCATACTGAGATGAATGACGAACAATTGAAATATATTACAGACTCTGTTTTAGAGTTTTTCAAAAAATAACAAATTTATTATGGAAAAGCAATATTTCTCGCACGAAACAGCAATTGTAGATGCGGGCTGTAAAATAGAAGAAGGTGTTAAGATATGGCATTTCTCACATATTATGTCGGATTGTATAATTGGTAAAAACTGTAATATTGGGCAGAATGTGGTAGTGTCTCCTGGAGTAATTCTTGGTAATAATGTAAAAATTCAGAATAATGTTTCTATCTATACTGGAGTGGAATGTGAAGATGATGTTTTCCTTGGCCCGAGTATGGTTTTCACGAATGTTACTAACCCTAGATCTGGAGTTAATAGAAGAGGACAATATGAGAAAACGGTGGTTAAAAAAGGCGCGTCAATTGGTGCTAATGCAACAATAGTTTGTGGTCATGATATTGGTGAATATGCATTTATCGGAGCAGGCTCTGTGGTAACGAAAACTGTTCCTGCTTATGCTTTAGTAGTTGGTAATCCTGCCCGACAAATAGGATGGATGAGCGAATTTGGGCATAGATTAAAATTTGATGATAATGGTATTGCTATTTGCCCTGAGAGTAACGAAAAATATGAATTGAAAGATTATAAAGTACAAAAGACATTATGAGCAAAAAACTAAACTTTGGGCTTATTGGTGCAGCAGGATATATTGCCCCTCGCCATATGAAAGCTATAAAAGATACAAATAATGAGTTGGTAGCAGCTCTTGATAAGTTTGATAGCGTTGGTATAATTGATAGTTTTTATCCTAATGCATCTTTTTTTACAGAGCCTGAGAGATTTGATCGTCATTTAGATAAACTACGTCGTCACGGTGATAAAAAGATTGATTACGTATCTATTTGTACGCCAAATTATTTACACGATTCTCATATTAGATTAGCTCTTCGTAATGATGCTCATGCAATTTGCGAAAAACCATTAGTATTAAATCCGTGGAATATTGATGCTCTTCAAGAAATAGAAAAAGAAAGTGGTAAAAATATTTATAATATCTTACAACTTAGGCATCATCAGGCAATTATTGATTTAAAAGAAAAAATTGATAATGGGCCAAAAGATAAAGTTTATGATGTGGATCTTAGCTATATTACTAGCCGTGGAAGATGGTATTTTGTAAGTTGGAAGGGAGATAGCTCTAAAAGTGGTGGTGTTGCAACTAATATTGGAGTTCATTTTTACGATATGCTAACATACATTTTTGGGGATGTTCATACAAATATTGTTCATTATTCGGATGCTGAATCAGCCTCTGGTTTTTTACAGCTTGATCGTGCTCGTGTTAGATGGTTTCTTAGTGTAGATGACAGTAACTTGCCTGCTGATATTGTGGCTAAAGGGCAAAGAACCTATAGGTCTATAACTGTTGACGGTGATGAAATTGAATTTAGCGGTGGTTTTACGGAACTTCACACTGATAGCTATAAGCATATATTAAGTGGTAAGGGTTTTGGGCTAGAGCATGCTAGAAAGAGTATAGAGATTGTACATAAAATAAGGAATTCAAAACCGATAGGAATTAAAGGTGATTATCACCCATTCTTAAACAGATTTAAATAAACAAAAAAGGTTTGCAATTTATTATTTTGCAAACCTTTTTTTTGTGCCAACTATTTATTATAAGACAATAAATTTCTTTCTTATTATAATATTATCGGGGGTATTTATTTCTATAAAATAAATACCACTAGCCCAGGCTCTAACGTCAATTATTTTAGAGTTTTTCATAGTATTATTATACTTTATTTTTCCTGTATAGTCGTATATTCTTATGTCGCATAACTTATTCTCTTTGCTAATATTTATAAGCAGATTATTAGTACATGGGTTTGGCGAAACAGTAACTTTTAAAGACTCTTGTTGAGCGTTTTCTACACTAGTAAAATCTATGTAATTATCAATATATTTAAAATTTATTCCTGTTAATCCGACCGTAACTTTTACAATAGGAAAGTCCATCCCTTTAGCTAACCAAATGTATTCAATTGATGGATTTGGAATTCTAGCACCAAAATTTAATGAATCAATGTAAACGGAATCACTTTTATTAATAGTTGATTTTAATCTCAAACATTGATATGTTCCATATGGAGTAATTACCGTTCCCCATCCATCAACTTCATTTATTCTATGTAGGTCTTCCTCTAAATATCCCATATTTGGAAATCCAATACTAAAATGCGAATCACTAGAGTCTAAGTTTCCATAATTCATAGGGAATTTATAAACTATATCAGAACTTGTATAAACTATAGGAACATTAATTCCACTGACTTCTCCTCCCATTCCAACAACCTTTAATTGGTTATTATCCTTTTTATAAAATGTATAAGGATTTGCAATGCTTAATCCTAATAAGTTTATATCTTCTCCAAGTTTTGCTAAATTAGATTTGCCAAAAAAAGCAACTTTATATATCATATTTACACTAGCCATTCCCACATATCCCTCAATAGTTTGGGATTTTGCTTGCAACAAACTAAAATCCCAAGTGTGATTTGTACCTGTTGAAATAAAATCAAGAGTATTTACTTTGGCAGAACTATATATCACGGTATCATCAGCACTACCTATATCAATACTGGTAATAGTAATTTGGCTGTAACTGATAAATGAATTAATCAATAATAAAAATAATAGGAGATTCCTCATAGCTTTATGTTTTGTGATAATGCAAATATAATATATATAAATGAATATGTAATTCTGAATTAAGAATTATTTAATTTTTCTGGAATAAAAAATGTAAATTTGTTTTTTTATGATTAATAAGAATAGTAAATTATGTCAACAATATTAAATTTCGCAATCTTTCCAACAGATAAAGGGGATAAAGGAAGTAGTGAGTACGTGAGTCAAGTATTAAAAATGATAGATGAAAGTGGAGTGTCGTATAAGTTAAATCCGATGGGCACAAGTATAGAAACCGACACTTTAGAAGAAGCGTTAGATATTGTGAATAAAGCTTACAAAGTCTTAGAGCCAGTTTCTAAGAGAGTATATTCTGCTATTACAATAGATATACGAAAAGGCAGAAAACTTGGAATGAAACAAAAGATTAATTCCATAGAAAAACGAATTGGAGAAGTAAATAAATAGGTACCTACTAATTAGTTTTATAATATAATAATATCTTATGAATTTAGATAAATTAATAAAAACCCTTGGCCCTGGTCTTTTGTATGCGGGCGCTGCAGTAGGTGTTTCGCATCTTGTTCAAAGTACTAGAGCAGGAGCAAGTTTTGGGTTCGAATTAGTATGGGTAATAATAATTGCAAACTTATTAAAATACCCGTTTTTTGAATTTGCTCCTCGTTATACTGCTGTTACAGGAAATAACTTAATTACTGGATATTCAAAAATTGGAAGGTGGGCAGTATGGCTATTCTTAGCTGTAACCATTGCTTCTATGTTTGTACTACAATCGGGAGTAACCATTGTAACAGCAGGTTTAGTTGCCACAATTTTTGGTATTAGTATTCCTACTTTTTGGATAAGTGCTGCACTATTATTATTAACAGCTATAATACTAATTGTGGGTAATTATTCTATACTTGATAAGTTGATAAAATATGTAATAGTAATTCTTGCAATATCAACAATGTTTGCAGTAATAAGCGCCTATTATAAGAATGGTTATAATCCAAATCCGGAAATAGTGAAGCTTTTTGATATGAATAATCCAATGGATGTAGCTTTTTTAATAGCATTTTTTGGTTGGATGCCAGGTCCAATGGATATATCTGTATGGCAATCAATATGGGCAGAAGCCAAACGCAAAGAAATGAAAATCAATATTGATTTAAAAGCAGCTTTGTTGGACTTTAAAATTGGCTATTTTGGAACGGTAATTCTTGCATTAGCATTCTTAGCATTGGGGGCTTTAGTAATGTATGGTAGCGGTGAAGAATTTAGCGGGTCATCTTCAGCGTTTGCTAGTCAGCTTATTGATTTGTTTACAAATAGTATAGGAATGTGGGCATATCCCATTATTGCTACTGCAGCATTAGCTACAATGTTTAGCACAACGCTCACTTGCTTTGATGCTTATACGCGATCAATGGTTCCTGCTCTAAATCTTAGTTTTAAAAGATTAGAGATTAATACTCCACAGAAAGAAAAAAAGTGGTGGATATCCATGATGATTATTCTAGTAATCGGTTCACTTATAATACTAGGTTTCTTTATTAGTAGTATGAAACAAATGGTTGATTTTGCTACTACCTTAAGCTTTGTACTAGCTCCAATTATCGCAATCTTAAATTATAAAGTAATTACACACAATCATGTGCCAGAAGAGTATAGGCCGAAAAAAGTATTTAGAATGTATGCTTTAGTTAGTATTGTAATTATGACAACATTTAGCTTATTCTTTATTTATTGGCGCTTTCTATAGCATTCTATCTTTGTGTAAGTTTAACTATTATTAGTTAATATAACCAACAAATTATTAATACATTTGCACACTTTAAATTGAATCTATAAATAAGAAAATACTATAATAATGGAGAAAACTACAGTAAATATTGAATGGAAGCAAGGGATGTCCTTCGATGCAGAAGTGAATGGACATATTATACCAATTGATGCAGATGAGAAAGTTGGCGGAGAAGACAGAGGTGCAAGACCTAAACCACTAACATTAGCTTCATTAGGCGGCTGTACAGGTATGGATGTTAGATCTATATTAGCTAAGATGCGCGTTGAATTCGATGCTTTTAATGTAAAAGTAGTTGGAGAATTGACGGAAGAACACCCTAAAATTTTCAATAAGATACATTTAACATATACTTTTAAAGGAAGAAATCTTCCTCTTGAAAAGATTGAAAAGGCAATTAATCTGTCTCAAGATAGATATTGCGGAGTAACAGCTATGTTAAAAGATGTATCTGAGATTACTCATGAAATTATTCTAGAAGACTAATCATAGAATAGTATGGAAGCTCTATCAAAAGATATTTTTGATAGAGTTTTTTTATTATACATAATTATTAAGAAAATAGTACTTTAGCATTACTAAAAAGCCCCCATAGTTTCTACCTTTTGGTAGATAGGCAAGGGTTATAATATTGCTCCCATAGTTCAAGGGATACCTGCCTGCCGGCAGGCAGGGAACAAGAGTTTCCTATGAACTATGATATTTTTTTTAATCGCCCCCATAGTTCAAGGGATACCTGCCTGCCGGCAGGCAGGGAAC
>Ga0164318_10007883_pt1 | contig 10334 bp, 9 predicted proteins | sample GuaBasSedimGuay9_FD_113734 | JGI IMG/M metagenome (GOLD analysis project Ga0164318, IMG submission 113734) | Subseafloor sediment microbial communities from Guaymas Basin, Gulf of California, Mexico - Guay9, Core 4571-4, 0-3 cm | ecosystem: Environmental > Aquatic > Marine > Hydrothermal vents >...
TGTTCTAAAATTTTTGTTTTATTACTTTTTATCTCACTTGTGTCAAACAAAACACCAATGGCACCATCAAGATAGTTTGTAAAGTTAACTATAGTAGATTTGGTTATCTCATTGTCATAAATTAAATCTAGCTCTTTGATTTGAGAAGTTTTGAAATCTTCTAATTTCTTTAAGGCATTATTTTTTTTATCACCAAAATTAATATCAAAAGCTTTATTGCATCCTGTAAATTTACCATCTTTGTTTTTGTAAAATATAGGCAGATTGATAGCATTGAGAAGAGTTTCATACTCTTTACATGTAGAGGTTAATTTTGTAGTTTGTTTTGATTTTCTTATAAGTAAGAGTAGTAAAAAAAATGATATAACAAGCAAAATTGCAGTACTTAATTCGAGCATTAATACTCCTTTGCTGAGGTTATTTTTATTATATCATTTATTTATTCTATTTTAATAGATCTTTTTCAGCTATGTCAAAAGGAACGCCTTTAAGTCCTGCTGCAAAGTATTTTTTTCTGTTATTGTCTATTTTTGCTACTTCTTCATCAGTTACTTTTTCATCAACTGTGCCATTAAAGTATTTTTTAACAATTTTGATTTTTTCTTCTATAGTCTTTGCTGCATCTGTTTGTTTTTTTATTAGTACAGATTTTTCTAGTGCGCTTTTATCATGAACTGGAGTAAAAATAAGTTTTAAATTTTTAACTTTTAAAGTTTCTTCAATTTTTTCTACCTCTTTTCCACAAAATGGGCATTCAGGGTCAGTAAACACTACCAAAGTCTCTTTTTTTGGGTCATTACCTAGTACTAAAATATTTTCTGGTTTTTCTACTTTGTAGATTTTTGAAATCTCTTGTACCAATTTTTCTTTATCTAGTTTGTCTTTTATACTACCACCATTAACACTTATGACATCAGGAAATATTAAATTACCTTGTGTAAAAACAGAGATTTTTTGATTACGCTTACCATCACTTAAAACAATAGACACATAATCCATACCTTTTATTTCTTTTATTTCCATTCTAGAAGTTACTTTTACTTTAACTGTAGGAACTGGTATTTTTGATTTAAAGTATGTTTCAATTTGTGCATTAGTAGCCCCAAAGAGAGATGTGGCTAAAATTGAACCTGCTAAAATAAGTTTTTTTGTCATGTTTATACCTTTTGTGGTTAGTTTTCATAAAAAATATTATACAATACCTTTTACAAATATTTTTTAAACAAGAGATTAAATGGACAACAAAAAAGAGCTTATGAGAGAGATAGCTAAACTAATAGAATCAGATCCAGATGCAACACCAATGGAACTCAGTATATTAGAGTTTTTAAGTGAAGATGATTTGGTCTCAGTACTGAAAAATCTATATAAATCAAAAGAGAGTAGAAGTGAGCAAAATCAGGAGTGGTTTCAAGAACTCTGCAAATAACTGATCTTACTCACCATCTATATTTCTAGATAAGTACTCTTCTCATACCATCTTTTTTAACATCATCGTATAAGTCTAAGTAGTCTAAATATGCAACAAGATATTTTCTACTCATATCATAGTATTTTCTAAAAGAGGCTATATCCACACCAGCCTCATTTTTCATAATCTCTCTTAATCTAGTCATGATAACACTTAAGTTTTCCGTAGTAACAAAAAGATTATGAGCCAAACGAACAACTTTTTTAGATTTTGTTAAACGTTTTAGGGCATCATCTCCCATTTTTCTATCGATGTCAAGGGCATCATAGATATTGTAAGGAGCTGTTGGTGTATAGCCCTCATCTTGCAAAATAGAGTGCATTTTTTCTTCTATGACTTTGTCTATATTGTTTACATCTATATTTGGATTTTTATATATTCCCTCTTTGAACTCTAGTTTCCCACTTTTTACTATATCCTCTAACACTTCTTTTAAAAGAGTTTCACTTGCCCATTTGATTTTAAGAGCAAGTGAGTTTGCAGAGAGTAAGGCGTACTCATTTTTCTCATAAATTGCATTAATTTTATCTTTTAACTCATCTTTTACAATGATTGGATAAAGGACTAAGCCTTTCTCATCTACGAAAACATCTACCATTTCATTTGCTATCTTTAAAGCTTCATCGTGGTTTAACCCAAATCTTTGATTTGAAGAGATAAGTCCAAAACCTTTTTTGTGATTGTTTACTAAGATTTCAAAAGCACTTTTAAAATCATCTATTTTTAGAGCTTCTAAAAGTGGCATCTTTACTTTTTTCTTGATTGGGTCATTGATAGGATTTAGTACTCTACCCCCACCAATAGTTCTACCACTAGAACAGAGGATAAAAGGTTCGTTGTGAACTAAAAATATTTTCTTATCAAATTGAAGTTTTGCAAAACCATTTGTTGTTTCACTTTCATTATTGTAAAGTAAAACTTTAGCTTCAACTTGTTTTGTTCCTATAAATAACATTACTTGAGTATTATGTTTTACTTTTTGATTAGAAATTCCCTCAATCCAAACATCAATGCTATCAAATCCACGGATAAAACCTTTTTTGCAAAGTAAAGTTCCTTTTTTTAAAGCAATTTTTGCATTTTGAAGATTTATAGCAGTTCTTTGCGAACTCAAAGCTCTCTCTTCATCTTTTTCATGAACTTGTAAGTTTTTTATAACTATTTCTTTACCTAGTTCAGGAGCAAATACTTTTTCACCAACTTTAACAGCTCCATCAAGTACAGTTCCGGTGACAACAGTTCCAACACCAGCAAGAGAGAAAGAGCGGTCAATATAGTATCTAAAAAGCCCATTACTAGGTTTTTTTACAATCGGTATCGAAAAAAGTTCATTTTTTAAAGCCTCAATTGAACTTGGCTCATAAATGCTAACAGGAACAATAGCTTTTAATCCAAGATGAGAAAAGGATTTAAAATACTCTTGTATCTCCTCTTTTCGCTCTTCAATTTTATCTTTACTGACCAAATCACTTTTAGTTAAAGCAATGATGATACTCTTTACATGTAGAAGATTTAAAATCTCAAGATGCTCATTTGTCTGAGGCATAACCCCTTCATTGGCATCAATAACAACCATAGCCGCATCAAACCCAAAAGCTCCAGCGATCATATTTTTCAAAAGCTTCTCATGACCAGGAACATCTATAAAAGCTACATTGGTTTCGAAATTTTGCAAATTAGAAAAACTAAGATTGATAGTAATCCCTCTTTTTTTCTCTTCTTCTAAAGTGTCTCCTGCAAAACCAGTTAAAGCTTCAATCAAAGCAGTTTTTCCATGATCAACATGTCCTGCTGTTCCTATTATTATATGTTTCATTTAATTGTCTCTTTTATTATTTTTATTATTTGTTCTTCAAATTCTGGAAGTATACTTCTAAAGTCTACTAAAAACATATCATTCTCTATGCGGCCTATTAAGCCTTTTTCTCTAAATTTTCTTTCTAGATTATTTGCTTTTCCTTTTACATGTAGAGCTACTGTTGGGAATTCTCTGTTTGGTAGAGTTCCTCCGCCCATTACAGTTTTGCTTTTTATGATGCTACATGTAGACTCGCCTAGAGTTTTTTGTATAGCTTTGGCTCTTATATGTAAAGACTCTTCACTTTGAAAAAGCATCCATAGAGTTGGGATATGTTTGTAGTCTTCTTTTAGGTAAGCTTTTATAGTTTCCTCAAGTATGCTTAGGGTGATTTTATCTACTCTTAACATTCTTAAAAGTTGGTTCTTTTTTAGTTTGTCTATGAGTTCTTTTTTTCCAGCTATGATACCTGCTTGAACACTACCAAATAGTTTGTCACCACTAAAACTTATGAGTGATGGATCATCTTTTAGGATTGTTTTTAAAGATGGCTCATTATTGCTTAAATTGTATGGAAGCTCTGGTATATAGCCACTTCCTAAATCATAATAGTCTATTAAATCATTTTCAACACAAAGTTCTTTTATATCCGCATAGTCTGTATCTTCGCTAAAACCTTCAATAGAAAAGTTTGATTGGTGTACTTTCATAAGCATTGCTGTATTTTCATTTATAGCATTTTTGTAGTCATCTTTTTTTGTTTTATTAGTAGCTCCAACTTCATGCAAGATTGCTCCACTTTGACTCATCACTTCTGGGATTCTAAAGCTTCCACCAATTTCCACAAGCTCACCTCTAGATACGATAGCTTCACGTTCTTTTGCAAAAGTATTTAGTATCAAAAAAACGGCACTTGCATTGTTGTTTACTACTAAAACATCTTCTACATGTAAAAGATGTTTTAGATGCTCGCTTACATGCTCATACCTCTCCCCTCTGCAACCCTCTTTTTGGTTGTACTCTAGGTTTGAGTAGTTGCATATGACTTTTGAGGCATTTTCTAATAGCTCTTTATGGATGAGGCTTCTTCCCATATTTGTGTGTAAGATAACACCTGTAGCATTTATGAGTGGTTTTAGTGATGGCTCAAAAAGTTTATCATAAGATGTTTTTATATCATTGATTAACTCATTTTCATTAAAATCTTCAACTTTTTTCGATAAAATATTTTCTCTTAATGTATCTATTTTGGTTCGTGCTATTTGGGTTACAAGATTTGGATTTAGTCCACCAAAAAGAGGATTAAGTACTAGCTTATCAATTTTTGGTAATTTTCTTAAAAGATTCATATTTTACTCCGGTATGGGTAGTTTTGTAGCATCAAATTGGTATTTACCATTTTGTATTTTAGTTAAGATTCCTTGGTCGCTTAGTGACTTAAAGAGTTTTATAACTGTTGGTTTACTTACATCAACTCTCTCCATTATATCAGTATATGAGTGATTAAGTATATTGTCATCATCTAGATTTTTTATTATAAATCTTATTAAATCAACTTGTTTTCCATCAGTTACTGCTGAAATAGTTTTGATGATATTATAAGAGCGAGTGATTTCTTTTTTCTGTATTTTTGGTATCAATACATCGTGTAGAGAGTTTAAAAGCTCTTTTATATTTATAGGTTTTATGATGTAATTTTCTACTTTTAATTTGATGGCCTCTAGTAGATATTCTGTATCAGTATGTGCAGTTGTTAAGATAGCAGGTATATTTATATCTAAGTCGTTTTTTAAATGACTTAAAAACTCTATACCATTTTCATTTTTCAAAAGTATATCAGAGATGATTACATCGATATGGTTTTTTTGTAAAACTTTAAGTGCTTCATCACATGATGCAACTGCAAAAATATTCTTAGCAAAATCTTCTAAAACTGTTGTTGTATGTTTTAATAAATCTGCTTCATCTTCTATATATAGTATATTAAATCCATTTAGTAAGTCAAAATCTCTCTTATTCATGCTCTCCCCTTAATTTACTTTAAGCTTTTTTGGTATCTCTATAGTAAACATAGCACAATCAATTAGTTTACTTTTTCCCATTTTGTGTTGCATATTTTTACAACTTATTTTTCCATTCATGTGTTTTTCAACCATTTGTTTTGACATATAAAGACCTATGCCAGTTCCTACGCTTTTATGCTTTGTTGTAAAGTATGGATCAAATACCTTTCCCATTATATCACTTTTGATTCCACCAGCATTATCTATTAGATTTATGAGTACGTCTTTATCAGTCTCTTTTACTATAATTATAATTTTTTTATCTTCTACTTTTTTTTCACAAAGGGCATCTTTTGAGTTGTTTATGAGATTTAACATAACATGAGTTAATTCATTTTCAAAGCTATATATTGTTATGTCCTTATGCATAGTAAAGTTGACTTCAATAGCTTCTTTTTCTAGTTGATATTTGGTTAAATCAAGTGATTTATTTATAACTTTTTTGATACCAAAGTTTTTATGTGATTTGTTTGGATCAAAAAATGTTCTAAAGTCTTCTAATGTTTCAGACATGTTTTTTGATAACACCCCAGCATCTTCGACTCTTGAGTCAATAAACTCTTCGGTTAGTTTTCCTGCTAGAAACTTGGATTGAAAACTTTGGATTATCATAGTAAGCGCTCCAAGAGGTTGCCTCCATTGGTGAGCTATATTTTGAAGCATTTCTCCCAATGAAGCTAGTCTTGCTTGTGCAAACATGATTTGGTCTTTTTTACGACTATTTTCAACTTCAGTTTTTATTTTTTTTTCTAGTGAATCATTTAAACTTCTAAGCTCTTTTGTTTTGTCATCTACTTTTTCTTCAAGTGAGCTATTTAACTCTTTGAAGTTATTGATTAGGACTAAAGAAATGATGATACTTAGAAAAAAGATTAGTCCTATGAGTAAAAATAGCATGTAAATACTTGTTTTAAATACTTTATCATTTCTGTTTTTTTCAGCTATTGCTTTTTTTAGGTGAATTGTGATGAGGCTTGAAAGATATATATTGATAGAGTTTATTTCTAAAAAAACTTCTTCAATTTGTTTGCGCACATCTTTCTTATCATTACCTTGGATTTGATAGATAGTTTTTTCTATTTGATGATCTATACTTTTCATTTTCTTTTGGACTTGCGTGACTATGCCGTTTTGATAGTAATTGTTTTGAGGGATGCTTTGGGCAAGAAGAAAAAAGTTTAACCAGTTACTTGCAAACTCAGGTAATCCACCTATCTCATAATTGATTGAGTCATTGTAGTTTTTCCATTGGGCTTTTATGATTTGTTTTGCCAAAGAGAGCACTTCTATCGCATTTTTTATGTCTATGTTATCTTCTTTGACATCGTATAAAGTATCATATATATTTACTGCATATATGTCTTTTATCTCTTCAAGACCAACTTGTGGTAGGGTTCTTTTTTCATAAAGTGTTTCATAATCAAACTTTAAAGCAAAGATAGAAATCATCATCAAAAATCCAATAGTCATCATACTAAAGGCAATAATAGAGATTAGAATTTTTGTTTTATTTGAAAAGTTTACACGGTTTAATAGTTTATTGACAATAGCATAAAACTTCATACTATAAATCCCTGCCAATTGGTTGAAATTTACCATCAATATATAAAGAAAGATAAGTTTTATTTAGTAGTTGAGTATGCTTATACTTGATAGGTATTTCTCCTAAAGCATCTAATGGTGAGTATTTTAAATTATTTAAAAATTTTTTAGATGTTAGTGAACCTTCTACATTTTGAAGAGCATTGGCTACAAGTTTAGCAGCTAAAAATGACTCAAAAGAGGCAAAAGTAGGTTTGTTTGATGGATAATAAAATTTCAAGAGCTCCCTGTATTCTCTTGCTGCTGAGAGTGTTTTATCATCATAAGAGGGAACGGTTTGAGAAAAAAGTATGTTTTTCCCATTACCATTCAATTCTTCGATAAGCGCATTTGCATTTACAAAGGATATAGGAGCGAAGATAACATCATCAAAACAGCAATCTCTAGCTTTTTTTATAAATCTAGCACTTGGTTTGTATGCTCCTACGATGATTATCGCTTGAGGTTGTGTTGCTTTTATCTCATGTAGAGCATGTCTTATTGAAAGAGTATTTCTTTTGTATGTTCCTTCACTTATAAGAGACAAATTTCTTTTATTAAGTGCTTCGATTGTAGCGATGTATCCTTCTTCTCCATAGTCATCATTTTGGTAAAATATAGCAAAATCAGTTATCTGTTTAGTTTTATACAAAAAGTTTACTATCTTTTCTATCTCTTGTTTATAAGAGCTTCTAAAGTTTACGATATTAGAATAGTTATGATTTCTCAAAAAGGAGGCACCTGTATAAGGAGCGATAAAAGGTATCTCTTTATCTATGATAATCGGAAATACTTTTTTTGTTGTTGGAGTTCCAACAAAACCAAATAAAGAAAATACTTTGTCTTTATCTATAAGTGTGCGGATATTTTTAAGAGTATTTTGTGGCTCATACTTATCATCATAAAAGATAAGATTTATATGTTTTCCATTTACACCACCTCTAGCGTTGATATGACTAAAGTAAGTATTTGCTCCCTCAGCAATCTCTTGTCCTAATTCTTTGTTTATACCAGAAAGTGGTAGTGATGCTCCAAGTATTATTGTTTTATTATTATCTTTATTAGATAACGAAAAATACATAAAAATACTCAACACAATAAATGCTATAAGAAAAAATAGGAAAAATCTCTTTACCATCAATAACCTTTGATTTAATTTTTTATTCTACTACAAGTAAGGTTAAATTATTATCAAGAGATATTAAAAAAAATGGTCAAAAAAGATAAAAACGTAACTAATTGTAACTAATGGAAGTTTTTTATCTAAAGCACATAAATGATTGTAGAAAATATCATATTGAATTTAAAAATATTTAATATGCAAATATAGCATATCTTTCAAATATCGTAAACAAGGGAGTATAAAAAAATAGAGTAAAATTAATAGACATAAAAAAAGATAGAAAAGATATTTTTACCATATAAAAAAAGTCATATTTATAGTAAAAAAACTCTTTTAAAAGTCTATATGCAGTCTTGTTACTAAACTAATTAAGAAGAGTTTAAACTAAAAAAATTTACAATACGGTCAATAAAGATTGACCAATATGGGAAGTAAATAATGAATAAAGAGTATATATATTGTGACCAAACACCGTTAGACTATCCGCTAAACGAAAGTATAGAAGTGAGTACAGAGTTGAATGGTGAAGAGTATATAGTGTCAAATGTAGAAAATGAAAATGCACAAATATATGCACCAGAGATAAATTTTTATATAAAAAATACTCAAGATGATATAAGTGAAAGAATAGTAAATATAAAGAAACTATATGATATCAGGGTAACTACGTATGATTTGGCACAAGATTTAGACTTTGCTCAAGAAGTTGGAAATAAGATAGTAGTTGTTTCAAATAAAGATGAAGAAAAATTAACCGAGGAATTAAAAAACTCAGAGCTCACATGTATAACACTAAATCCACTAAATATAGTCGATGTAAATGGTTGTATTGGTAAACTGATATTGACTATCAGAAAAGAAGAAGAGTTAATTGACTTGGAAACTGACCAAATGATTTGGTATGATGCTCCTGAGTTTGCTATGAAACAAAGCGGAACTTATGATCCTAATATAATAGGATTGGATAAAGCAGTAAAAACAGCTAAAGAAAACAATGGAAGTTATAAATATAAAAACTATATTAAATATGATTCAAGTATTTGTCAATATCACGAAAGAAATACAGAGATATGTGGAAAGTGTGCTGAGGTATGCCCGACAGTAGCAATCCTAAAAGTAGATGAAGAAAAACATTTAGAATTTTCTCATGTAGATTGTCATGGTTGTGGAGGGTGTATAAGTGTATGCCCAAGTGGAGCGCTAGATTATGCACAAATGCCTAGAATTGCTTTTAAAGAAGTAACAGAGTTTTATAGAGATAACGTAGCACTTATAATACCAAGAAAAATGGAATTGGAATCTTTACATGTAGAGCTTCCAAAGGGAGTATTGCCACTAGCTATAGAAGGTGAGAAGTTTTTACACGAATCTCATTTTATGAGTCTAATTCAGACAAGTGGAAACCCTGTAATCTTTTATACAGATTTTATATCAAGAGGAACAGGTGATGTGATACGTATCATCAACGATATTTTTAAGAAAAAATAAGGCAAGCAAGCTATATTTGTTCGTAAAGATGAAACTCAGTTAAAAGAGAGTATGATTAACTTAACTCGAATTAAAGAGTGTGTGTATGGGATAAATGAAGACGGATTGAAAAAACGTGAAATTTTTTCAGCTCGTCTTGCCCATTTAGTTGGCGAAGATGACTTAGGAGCAGTGAAAACTGGCGAACATGTCCACTACGGAAATATAAAAATCAATACTGACACTTGTACGCTCTGCTTAAGCTGTGTTGGCGCTTGTAATGTAAGAGCACTAACAGCACACCCCGAAGACAATACCCTACGATTTAATCCATCAATATGTACTAACTGTACTTACTGTGAAGTAATCTGTCCAGAGCCAGATTGTTTAACAGTTATAAAAGACGAAATAAACTTAAATCCAGACTACTTTAAACAAAATGTAATGGCACATGATGATATATTTGAGTGTGTAGAGTGTGGTACTCCATTTGCGACAGTAAAATCAGTAGAAAAAATAGCAAACATGATGAAGCCAATATTTGGTGATGATGAACTTAGAATAAAAACACTTTATTGTTGTGCTGATTGTAAACCTAAAATCATGTTACAGGCTCATATGGATGAAAGAAAAGGGAAATAATTATGATAAATAAAGAAGCAGTAAATGGAGCTAGATCATTATACTATGGTCTTTTTAGCAAGATGTTTGTATTTATACCAAGTGAAAATAGATATGAAAGTTTAGTAGATGCACTTGATGTAATGATAGCAAATCCAATGGATGATAATTCTGGTGAAGCACTTAAAGAGATAAAAGAATTTGTTGAAA
>Ga0164318_10007886_pt1 | contig 10332 bp, 7 predicted proteins | sample GuaBasSedimGuay9_FD_113734 | JGI IMG/M metagenome (GOLD analysis project Ga0164318, IMG submission 113734) | Subseafloor sediment microbial communities from Guaymas Basin, Gulf of California, Mexico - Guay9, Core 4571-4, 0-3 cm | ecosystem: Environmental > Aquatic > Marine > Hydrothermal vents >...
ATTCCCCGAAACTCCCTTGATCAACAATTCAGGCAAGGCAGGTTTCAGTGTATTCCCCACTATCAGGCTGAGCCCTTCTATTGCGCCCAGCTCCTCCGGGTAAACCTGGGCGTAGCACCCTGCAGCAACTACGACGGCACCCGGGTTTTCCCGTATGAACCGCCTGATTGCCTGTCTGGATTGATGCGAAGCCTTTTGGGTTACTATACAGGTATTGACAATGGCCACATCATAGGGGTCATTTTCGCCAGCCTCCTTCCACCCTGCTGCCTCAAGGGCTGTCCGAAAATAGGCAGATTCCCATTGGTTCACCTTGCAGCCAAGGGTGAATATTTTGAATGTCCTCACTTGCATCACCCTTTGAAATAACCTAATAACAATAAGGCATTTATTTGGACAAATATCGAATATCGAACAATGAACCGCAGAATGATGAAGTGTTTACTTCAACATTCGATGTTCGTAATTCACCATTCTGCGGTTCTAGAGGCGGGCACAGGGGCTTTTCAATAGAGCAAACTCCTATTAAACCTCACCCTCATGGCATGGGCTGGACAAGCAATCACACATACCTCACAGGCACTGCACTTTTCATGATCAAACAAGACCTCCATCTCTGGCCTTTTTATGTAAAGCGCTCCTGTCGGGCACACAGCCGTACAGGCCCCACAATGAAAACAAAGTGTTTCGTCCCGCTTTATGTCTTGAGCAATGCTTTCAACCTTGACCCCAATGCTCCTTAAATATCGGAGGCCCTTTTGGAAGTTTTTTCTTTGTCCCCTGAGCTCAAGCACCAAAAGCCCTTCTTTCCTCGGGTATATTGTGGCCTTGAGGATGTTAAAGGATAAATCGAACTTTTGTACTAGATTGGAAACCACCGGCTCATTGACCAGTTTTTTGGGAAATCTCAGCGATAATACCTTGGAGTACATCTTGCCCCTCCTGTGGCTTTGTCTATGACGAGCAAGCCAATGGGTCTCACCCTCTCACCGCTTTAATGGCCTTTTCAAACCCTGGGAGAGCCTTTTCTATAACCTCGTCACTCACACAATATGCAATTCTGAAATGACCTGGTCCCCCAAACCCACTTCCGGGCACGGTTAATATGTTTTGCTCTTGAAGTTCCCTTACGAATTCCACGTCATCCTCAATAGGCGTTTTGGGAAAGAGATAGAATGCCCCTTCAGGCTTGGCAAACTCATAGCCGAAGGATTCAAAGGCCTCACAAAGCATGTCCCTTCTCTTCTGGTAAATCCCAACATCCACCCTTTCGTTCAGCAGCCTGGCTATGGCCCTTTGCATCAGAGCAGGTGCATTGACATAGCCTAAGGTCCTATTAGACAGCACCATTCCGTCAATTACCATCTCTTTGTCTGATACGTCGGGGTGCACAGCAGCGTACCCGATCCTTTCCCCCGGCAAGGAAAGGTCCTTGGAAAATGATGTAGCAACAAAGGTCTCATTATATACATCAAATACGCTGGGTACGGTTATGCCGTCGTACACAATATTTCTATAAGGCTCATCGGATATGAGATAAATTGTATGCCCCCTCTTTTGGCTGTAATGCCTGAGTAGATCACCCAGAGACTGCAGTTCCTCCTGGCTGTAAATTCGGCCCGTAGGATTGTTGGGAGAATTGATCAATACCGCCCTTGTCTTCTCGTTGATCGCATTTTCAATGGCATCAATGTCTAAAGAAAAATCAGGTCTTGTAGGTACAAGCCTCGGTATCCCCTGATGGTTGTCAAGGTAAAAATTATACTCAACAAAATATGGCTTGGGTATTATCACTTCTTCGCCCGGGTTGAGTATGGTTTTAAGAATAACGTTTAGCGCTCCACCAGCACCCACACTCATGACAATCTCATCAGGGCCAAATTTGGCATTGTTGTATGAATTGAGGTACTCGGCCACGGCTTGGCGGGTTTGCACAAATCCTGCATTTGGCATATAGCCATGAAGACCAGGGGTATCATCCTCTATTAACTCCCTCAGGACCTTCTTGAATGAAACAGGGGGTTCAAGGTCCGGATTACCCAGACTGAAATCAAAGACGTTTTTTTCGCCGTATTTCTCTTTTCTGAGCTTCCCTTCCTCAAACATTTTACGTATCCATGATGACCTCTTTATGGACTCCTGTATTCTTGCTGATACCGCCATCAAACGCCTCCTTTTCTGTATTTTCTATTCTAGACTATCACTCTTTCGATAGAAATTTAAAGGATAAGTAACCATACCTTTTCCCTACTTGTTGTCAATGAAAAACCCACGCGGCATTCACCCCCCCTTGCACCTCTGAATCATCTTTCTTGACACTCCATGAGGTTTTGATTAGTTTTGAAACTAGACAATTTGTAGAATCGATAAGCTATGGCGGAGGAAAAGGAGCCTATGAGCCGTAAAAAACCAACCATTGCCATTTTAACCGGGGGTGGCGATGTCCCTGGTCTCAACGCTTGCATAAAGACGTTGGTCTACCGCGGCAATAGTGAAGGTCTGAGGATCCTTGGTATCCGTCGAGGATGGGCGGGGCTGTTAGAGTACAACCCCCATGATCCAGCAAGCGCCGCTAGATGTTTTAGCGAGCTTCTGCCACCAGAGGTTAGAACAATTGACAGGTATGGGGGCACATATCTCCACACATCCAGGACAAATCCCAGCGCAACTCGCAAAAAGGACGCGCCAGATTTCTTAAGAGATCGCTTCCACACGGAAGAAGATATCGTGGATTTTACCGATCACGTACTCAATAACCTTCAAGCTCTTGAAGTAGACGCCATAATACCCATAGGAGGAGATGACACGTTAAGCTTCGCCGAAAGGCTCTCGAGGGAAGGTTTTCCGGTTATTGCCATACCCAAAACCATGGATAATGACGTATTTGGTACTGACTATTGTATTGGTTTTTCCACTGCCGTCACCAGAGGTGTCAGCTTCATCCATGCTCTCCGAACTTGTGCTGGATCCCATGAAAGGATAGCCGTGATCGAGTTATTTGGGCGTTATTGCGGAGAAACTTCTCTTATATCGGCCTATCTTGCAGGAGTGGACAGGGCGATCATTTCAGAGGTTCCTTTTGATCCTGAAAAACTGGCCCACTTGGTTATGAAAGACAAAAAAGCCAACCCCAAGAATTATGCAATGGTGACCATATCAGAGGGGGCGCGGATGATCGGCGGCGATATGTTGATGTCTGGCGAATCTGATCCATTTGGTCACAAAAAGCTCGGTGGAATAGGTGAAAAGACCGGTGAACTTTTGAAAGAACTAACCGGAGAGGATGTTCTAAACCAGAGGCTGTCCTATCTCATGAGAAGTGGTCCGCCTGACTCCCTTGACCTTATGGTTGCAGTCAATTTTGCAAACATGGCCATAGATCTTTTCTTGAAGAAGACTTATGGGAGACTGGTCGCATTGAGTAGAGGTATCTACACAGACATACCCATTAGCACCATCACCACGGGTCAGAAACGAGTGGACGTGAGAGAACTTTATGATGTTGAGGAATACCGCCCCAAAGTTCGACATGTCGGCGGCAAACCCATGTTTCTTTACTAGTGTAATATGATGATCCGGGTGTAAGGGGGTCTTGTTAATCCCTGTCCCCTGCGAAAAAGACAGGAAATACGCCTTCCTGGTTAAATCAAACAATTTAGGGTATGCTGAGTATTAAACAACACCAAAGGCCAAGGAATTTATCGTGCCTTGTAGTATCTGTAGTTCTTGATTATGGGCATTACTATTAAGCGACGAAAAACTCGAAGGATAATGGTTGGGACGGTGCCCGTGGGGGGAGATGCTCCCATAGCGGTGCAATCAATGACAAATACAGAAACGAGCGACGTGGCTGCCACGGTGGCCCAGATCCAGAGACTTACTGAGGCTGGTTGCGAGATTATCCGCGTCGCCGTGCCCGACCAAAAGGCGGCTCTGGCCATCAAGAACATAAAGAAGGAAATTCAGATCCCCCTTATTGCCGACATTCACTTTGACCACCGATTGGCCATCGCTGCAGCAAAATCAGGAGCAGACGCTTTAAGGATAAACCCCGGGAATATAGGAGGCAAAAAGCGGCTGAGAAGGGTTGTGGAAGTGGCTGCTGAACACGGTATCTCTTTGCGGGTTGGTGTAAACTCGGGATCTATCGAAAAGGTGCTGTTGCGCAAATTCGGAGGACCCACACCACAGGCCATGGTGGAAAGCGCACTGAATCATCTGGCATTTTTGGAAGATTTGGATTTCCATGAAGTCAAAGTGTCTCTTAAATCATCTAGCGTGCGCGATACCATTGAGGCCTATCGGCTTTTTAGTCAGAAAGCCGACTACCCTCTTCATCTGGGGGTAACCGAGGCAGGCACTCTTCTGCCGGGTCTTATCAAGAGCGCCATAGGGATAGGCACTCTATTAATGGGGGGTATTGGTGATACATTAAGAGTTTCTCTCACCTCTGATCCCCTTGATGAGGTAAGGGCAGCTTACGAAATCTTGAGAGCCCTTGATCTGCGGCATAGAGGCCCTGAGATTATTTCCTGTCCCACCTGCGGCAGATGCGAAATTGATCTGTTCCGGCTGGTTCATGAAGTTGAAAAAGCATTGATCAATATCTCTGCTTCTCCCAAGGTGGCCATAATGGGATGCGTGGTAAATGGACCGGGTGAGGCAAAAGAGGCAGATATAGGTATAGCCGGAGGTCGGGGACAAGGTATACTTTTTAAGAAGGGAAAGGTGGTCAAAAAGATCCCTGAAGATCAGTTAGCCAATGCCCTAATAGAAGAGATAAAGGCTATGGTGGATGATAACGGCTAATTCCCATCTCTGGATCGAGAGATCTGCCAGCAGGCTAGGAGTGGCAATACATAGATCTTTCATTCGTGTGTGGTCATCAATTAGGAAAGGAGGACAACCTGTTTTATGAGGTATTCGAAATACTTTATTCCGACCTATAGAGAAGTCCCCGCTGATGCAGAGGTCATAAGTCATCAGCTCATGCTAAGGGCTGGCCTGATCCGAAAGCTGACGGCTGGTATTTATACATACTTGCCCGCTGGACTCAGATCTCTGAGAAAAGTGGAAAACATTATCAGGGAAGAGATGAACCGAGCTGGAGCCATTGAATTGCTTATGCCTGCGGTCCAACCAGCAGAGTTGTGGCAAGAGAGCGGGAGATGGGATGTGTACGGCAAAGAACTTCTTCGCTTTCGTGATAGACACAACAGGGATGCCTGCCTGGCGCCTACTCATGAAGAGGTAATAACGGATCTGGTCCGTAAAGAGATCCGCTCTTACAAGCAACTACCCGTCAATTTCTACCAAATTCAGACAAAATTCCGCGATGAGATTAGGCCCAGGTTCGGGCTCATGAGGTGCCGTGAATTCATCATGAAAGATGCTTATAGCTTTGATGTGGACGAAGATGGGGCTAACAGAAGCTATGAGAGTATGCATGACGCATACACCCGTATTTTTACCCGTTGTGGCCTAAAATTTAGAGCAGTTGAGGCAGACAGTGGGGCCATTGGGGGAAGTTACTCCCATGAATTTATGGTCCTTGCAGAGACCGGTGAAGATCAGCTTGTAAGCTGCACCAAATGTGAATACGCTGCCAATTTGGAAAAGGCCGAGGTGAAGCCGCCCGATGGATTTTCAGGCTCCCAACCCCCTTCTGGGGGAAATGACAAGCCCATGCAGGAGATAGAAACCCCCGACATAAAGACAATTGATCAATTATCTCAATTCTTCTCCGTAGAACCCAAGGGCCTGATCAAAACACTTATCTATGTAGCTGATGGCCAGCCGGTTGCAGCACTCGTGAGGGGGGATCACGAAATCAACGAGACCAAACTAAAAAACTATCTTGGCGCTGCTAGTGTTGAACTGGCCCCTCCAGAGGTAATTGAGGAAGTCACGGGGGCACCAACGGGGTTTGCAGGTCCAGTTGGACTTAAGGTTAGAATCATAGCCGATTATGGGGTTAACGAAAAAAGGGGCTGGGTCACAGGCGCAAATAAGGCCGACATGCACATGGTCAATGTGAAGCTGGGAAGAGACTTTCATGTAGAGGATTTTGCGGACCTGAGGCTTATCACGCCGGAAGACACATGCCCCAGATGCGGAGGCGCGATAAAATTCAGCAGAGGTATTGAGGTTGGTCACATATTCAAGCTGGGCACCAAGTATAGCAAGCCTCTGAAGGCCCTATTTCTAGATGAAAAAGGACAGGAACGCCCAATTGTCATGGGGTGTTATGGTATAGGAGTGGGGAGGACTGTGGCGGCCGCCATTGAACAAAACCATGACGAACACGGAATCATATTTCCAATCCCTATTGCTCCTTTTGAAGTCGTAATGCTTGCCCTTCAGATGCACGATCCAGCGGTAAGGGAGACTGCGGAAAGGCTTTACGCGGAGCTTCTCGAAAAAGGGCTTGACGTTCTTTTGGATGACAGAGACGAGCGACCAGGGGTAAAATTTAATGATGCAGATTTATTAGGAATCCCTGTCCGGGTAACAATAGGGCAAAAGGGGCTCAAGAACGGAAAAGTGGAGCTAAAACTAAGGAGTGAAAAGCAATCCATTGATATAGGATTGAACACCGCTGTGGCAGAGATAACACGTACGGTACAAGAACTTTATGATTCGATTCAGTGACATAACAAACCAAATACTTAAATACCACCCAAAGGCCAATTTGGACCTAGTTGAGAAGGCCTACGTTTACTCGGCTAAGGTTCACAAGGGTCAGGTCAGGCTTTCGGGTGAACCATATCTCTCCCATCCTCTTGAAGTCGCGTACATCTTGGCCACAATGAAAATGGACACAATTTGTATAGTGGCAGGGCTTCTCCATGATACCCTTGAAGACACAGAAGCGAGCTACGAAGAAATAAAGAGATTATTTGGAGAAGAGACAGCCATAATCGTGGATGGGGTAACCAAGATAAGCCGCATGAGGTTTTCCAGTGCCCAGGAAAGGCAGGCAGAGAACATCAGGAAGATGATCTTAGCCATGTCTGCGGATATCAGGGTTATCCTGGTGAAACTTGCAGACCGATTACATAACATGCGAACCCTAGGTTTTCAGCCTCCTGATAAACAGCGACGGATTGCCCAGGAAACTTTGGACATATATGCGCCCTTGGCAGGTCGCATGGGTATTTACTGGATTAAGTCTGATCTCGAAGATCTGTGTCTCTATTATTTGGAGCCAGACGCATATAACAGAATCAAGAGTGAAATAGCTCGCAAGAAGGGAGAACGGGAAAAATTCATTCAGGATGTATGCCAGCTCATTACCCACAAACTTGGAGAACTGGGTATCAAGGCCTCTGTAAAGGGTAGGCACAAGCACTTTTACAGCATCTATAGAAAGATGGTGGACCAGAACCTTAGCGCGGATCAGGTGTATGATATCCTGGCCTTCAGGGTGATAGTGGATACGCTAAAGGAATGTTACGAGGCCCTGGGACATATACACTCCATGTGGAAACCCGTCCCTGGCCGTTTTAAAGACTATATCTCAGTTCCGAAAATGAATATGTACCAGTCCCTTCATACCACAGTCATTGGGCCTTTGGGCGAGGTCATGGAAGTACAGATACGAACCTGGGAGATGGATGCCATAGCTGAGCATGGAATTGCAGCACACTGGAAGTACAAAGAGGGGGGGGCTGCTAACAAGACAGACGAAAAGCAGTTTGCATGGCTGCGGCAGTTACTCGAGTGGCAGCAGAACCTCAGGGATCCAATGGAATTTCTTGAATCTGTGCGAATGGACCTCTTCCCTAATGAGGTCTACGTGTTCACACCAAAGGGCGAGGTGAAGGAATTCCCAAAGGGTGCCACTCCCATTGACTTTGCTTACAGTATACATTCGGAAGTCGGTCATCACTGTATGGGCGCCAGGGTAAATGGCAAAATGGTGCCGCTCCGCTACCAACTAAAAAACGGCGATGTAGTTGAAATTATAACCTCACCCAAGGCGCATCCCAGCAAGGACTGGCTAGATTTTGTAAAAACCCCAAAAGCCCGCACAAAAATAAGGCAGTGGATTAACAGCCAGGAAAGAGAAGAGAGTATAGCAATTGGCAAAAGTGTCCTGGAGAGGGCTATTGAGCAGGTCTCAGGAATAGACTGGGCTGGCCTTCAGAAAAACGATCATCTAATTTCTATTGCGAAAGATCTCTCTCTGCACACACTGGATGATCTCTATGCCCAGATTGGGTTGGGGAAAATATCCCCAAAACAGGTTGTGGGAAGGCTGAGACAGAAGCTTGGCCTAGAGGAAGAAAAGCAACCTGGTATAGTCAGCAAGATGGTAAGGCGCCTCAAAAGGCGCAGGCCTACCCAGGGGATCAAGGTAAAGGGAATAAGTGACGTATTGGTAAGATTTGCCAATTGCTGTAATCCTCTTCCTGGCGAAGAGGTAATAGGGTACATAACCCGGGGCAGAGGAATAACAATACACAATAGGAATTGCAGGCACATTCAGGATGCTAACCCTGAGAGACTAGTGGAGGTGAGTTGGCAATCTTCTGATGAGGATGTTTACCTTGCAAGGCTGAGGGTAACCAGCATGGATAAAAAAGGTATTCTTGCGAATATCAGTGCTGTTATTGCCCAGAAGGATGCTAACATTATTCAGGCTGAGGTAAAAACAACCGCTGACAAGAAGGGGGTCGCCCTTTTCGCCATTGAGGTGGAGAACTATCCCCACCTCAAGGAAATCATGAACGCCATTAAGAGAATAAGGAACATAATAACAGTGGAACGGGTTTAGGGCTTTACCACACGTCCTGATTTTATGCAGCTTGTACAGACCCTTATCCTTTTTACTCTTCCGTTCTGTACTGCCCTGACCTTTTGTAGATTTGGGAGCCAGCGGGTTTTGGTTTTATTGTGAGCATGACTTACATTGTAACCAACCATGGGCCTTTTGCCACATATTTCGCATACTTTGGCCATTGGATTGTTCCTCCGGTCTCTGAAATAAGCTTAGGGGCCATAGGCCCCTCTCGTAACAGAATTTCATTTTATAGCAGTTTCTCAAATATCTGACAATAGATTTTTGCTATAGGGGGGCCATGACACAGATCTCGAGATTTCACCCACTCTCCCAAGAACATAATTTTGTGCCTTCCCATATATCCCTAGTACACCTCATGGGTGTATGCGGTACAGGAATGGCCGGACTAGCTGGTGCCTTAAAGGAGCTTGGATATCAGGTCAGAGGCTCTGACCGCAGTGCATATCCCCCTATGAGTACCTTTTTGCACGAACTCGGAATACCGATACTTATGGGTTTTAAGGCCCAAAATTTGGCCCCGAGACCCGATTTGGTGGTCATCGGTAATGTGGTAAGCAGAGACAATCCTGAGGTTCAACGGCTCGCCAGGCTCAAGATCCCCTTTGTTAGCTTTCCCCAGGCACTCAACCATTTTGTTATGCAAGAAACCAAGCGCATAGTAATTGCAGGCACTCATGGGAAAACTACCACCTCTTCCCTAATGGCATGGCTTCTCCAGACAGCGGGCTTAGGGCCCGGTTTCATGATTGGGGGAATACCGAATAATTTCATGAAGGGATTCCAGTTGGGCAAAGGGCACTATTTTGTCATTGAGGGCGACGAGTATGATACCGCGTTTTTCGACAAGGGGCCCAAGTTCTTCCATTACCACCCTGATACGCTGATTCTTACCAGCATTGAATACGATCATGCAGACATATATAATAGTTTAGAACAAATAGTTGCGAATTTCCAAAAGCTTGTGGGCCTTGTGCCCCCAAAGGGCTATATCATCGCCAATGCTGATGATCAAATTGTATCTAATGTAATTCGCTCAGCAAAGTGCACTGTCATCACATATGGGGCTTGCGCAGATGCAGATTGGAGACTTGAGCAAGTTGAAACCCGCAAAGGCTTGAGTTTAGCAAAAATAAGATCTCCACAAGGCACACAGTTATCAATCAGTATCAGCCTTTATGGGAAGCACAATTTGGCAAATCTCACTGCCACAGTTGCTCTCGGCGCCATTATGGGGTTATCTGAGGCATCTATACTCAAGGCAGCAGAGACCTTCCGCGGAGTAAAAAGAAGGCAAGAGCTATTGGGTGAGGCAAGAGGGATCCTCGTGCTGGATGATTTCGCTCATCATCCGACCGCGGTACGGGAGACAATATCTGCTGTAAAAGAAGCGTTCCCACAAAGAAGGCTGGTTGCCGTGTTCGAGCCCCGCTCCAATTCCAGCCGGAGAAATGTATTTCAGGAGCAATATGCAAGATCTTTTGATGCAGCGGATCTGATCATGATCCCGGAGCCGAGAATGCTTGAGA
>Ga0164318_10007887_pt1 | contig 10332 bp, 3 predicted proteins | sample GuaBasSedimGuay9_FD_113734 | JGI IMG/M metagenome (GOLD analysis project Ga0164318, IMG submission 113734) | Subseafloor sediment microbial communities from Guaymas Basin, Gulf of California, Mexico - Guay9, Core 4571-4, 0-3 cm | ecosystem: Environmental > Aquatic > Marine > Hydrothermal vents >...
ATTTTACCTGGAGCCGCGGAAGGAATTTTCAAAGAATATTCCCTCGGGAGGGAAGGGTTTTAGGCGGATGTTTTCCGTTAATAAATAATCAGTTATTTAATAATCGATTACCTGAATTCAATGATTTGGAGTCCAAATCATGTACTCTTTTCCCGTTCCCGTTTTCAATCAACAAAATTTGTCGGTTTCATTCGACAAATATGACCATGAGTACATGTTACTTCGTTAGGTCGATTGAATTAATTGCGTTTTTGCAGCTTTTGCGTTTACAAAATTAAATTGACTTATCACAGTTCTTTTGTTATTATATTCTTGTTATTTACAAAGTCGTATAATTGTATAATCAGGCTAAAACTGAAAGAGAGGAACTTATGGACTCAATATCATGGGCTGCCGCACTTGATATTTTGCGGCAATATACCTTCAAAATTATGACACCAAAGGCTCTGGCACTGGATTTCTCCTCACTCGAGAGAGTAACGGTCACATTTGTGGTATAGCAACAGCCTATCATGTCATTAAGCATGCTCATGAATGGGAGGAACCGATCAAGCTACAGCACACCTTTACTGGTGAGCAAGAAGTAATTCGTGCCCAAGAGCGTTATATATTCACTGATCCAATGCGTGACATCGCTGTAACAATGTTTACAAATGAGAAAATAGAACTACCTTCAGACGAACTTACACTTGTACCAGAGGACAAACACATCAAGCCTGGAATTCATATAGGCTGGGCTGGATATCCCTCTGTTGCCCCCAATGACTTTTCGTTCTTTAGTGGGGCAGTCAGCTGCTTTCTCGAATCACAACTCTCATACTTAGTTGATGGCGTTGCTATCAATGGAGTCAGTGGTGGACCGGCGCTTACTGTTATGCCAAAAAATATTATTCATCTTGTTGGTCTTGTTTCGGCATATATTCCAAACCGAATGATGGGTGAAAGCCTTCCTGGTGTTTGCTTTGTCGTTGGAATTCACTCTTTTTATCAATTCATAAAAAAGATCAAGTCGGTTGATGAAGCACAGGATAAACAGAAAGAACTTCAAGCCGAACAATCGATTGCAAGCAATGGCCTAAAAATTGTACCTGAGTAATTATATTTATGTTGAAAAAAACCAGCGGCAAAGATGTGGGCTGGCTGAAAACCGTTTTAAATGTAGATTAGATATTTTTAACAAATGAACCAAATACTATTCTTCTATAAAAATTTGTTATAATTATATAACCTTAAATTAGAAAGTCTATGATATCATTTTTTAACAAATTATTAGAGAAAAGAAATTTGTCACAACATGATGGAAGACCTTTGTGGAAATATGGTTTGTCAGAAACAGATTTTCAAGAATTAAAAGATCATTTATCACAAATAGAGGCTTATTCATACTTTGATGTTAGGGATATTACATTATATTTTGCAGAATGGTGGAAGAATGAGTATAATGGAGGAGTACCATCGAAAATAAAAATTTATAATAGTATTAACTTTCATAGCATACCCATACCATATAATGACTTTTACAATTATGCCAAGAAAGGAGCAGTTTCACTTGGAATTAAGTGGATAAAAAAAGAAAACAAATTATATTTTAGAACTTTACTTTTGCAAGGTGGGTTACCAATAAAACATTTGGTGAATCCAGATCATGTTGGAGCTTATACTAAATTTTTAAAAAAAGTTTTGGAATTAAACCCTAGTTCTATCGAAGAATTTATTTATGAACATGATATTATTTCAATTTTACCTTATTCCAGTAGAAATGATGTGATTTATGAAAGCTGCTTGCAAATAGTTGATGCAATTTGGAACGGAAATGAAGAATATTTAAATATTCTTAATACAAGAGGTGGATCTAATATTTCAAGAGAATTGAAGAGTCATAAAGCAACAATTGAAAGAAGAGTAAGAAAAAGTTCTCAATTTAAGGCATTTTGGATTTTACAAAAACAGGACGATAATTATAGAATTAAACTAACTTTTAATTTTCCAAATGTAATTGAAGTTGATAACTTTAGTGATTTAATTGAAGTATCAATAGAAGATCTAAAATCAGAATATAATTTAATAGTAAATGAGATTCTTGTTTGTAAATTTAGAAGAAATACAAGTGGAAACTATAAAGTATCCTGGTTAAATAATAGCAATATTTTTTGGGATGGCAAAGAAATGAAACCTGATGTTTATTTGTCTTCAATCGAAGGAGGAAAACATCAATTTTTAATACGATTTATTGACTTTCCAAAACTTTCTTCACCGACACTTTGGATACATAACTCTGAAAATAAATGGATACTTCAAAAAGGGAAAAATTGTGTGCAAAAAGAAGCGTTTTTGTTATATCCAGATAATTGGTTTTTAGATAGGTTAATTGATTCCGAAAGAATTAAAATACTTGATAATGATATCAATTTCATTGAGTTCTCAAATGAAATTAGAATTACGTCTACATACAATGAAAATGAATCTATAATATTTCGAACAAATAAAACTTCATTCGAGTGGTTTATTCAAGAAAACAAACCTGAATGGGTAATTAATTCAAATATTCTTATTGTTTCGCATATACCGCACATTATTGTTTATGATGCTGTCGGGGAGGAAGTTAAAGATGTGGAATTACATTGGAGATTAAAAGGAAAGATCGTGTGGGAAGATTGGGGAAGAACTTTACCTGTTGGATGTATTGAATACAAAATTTCAGCGTTAGACAGTGAAGAGCGAGACGTTTTCTATAACATAGGTGATTTAAGTTTAGATTTTGAATCAACAAGTTCACATGAGGCCAAAATAAATATACATACGAGCAATGGTCTTAATTTTAAGATTAATGAAAGAATAGAAGAATTCGAAATAACAGAATTAAATAGTTCTGTCAGTGTTAAACTTAATAATAACGACAGAATGCCAACTTCTTTAAAGGCTATTATATCAGAGGATAATCAAAATAGAAAACTAATTGTTGAAATTGTACCACCGTTTCATGGAGTGACAATATTAGATCAAAAAGGGAATAAATTACAAGATGAATCTATATTATTATTTGGTCATTTATCAGGTTATAGGATTTATACACCTGTTAATTATCATTGTTATTACATAAAGTTATATAATACAAATAGAACACATATTAATGTAAGAAAAAAGATTCCAAATGGTGTAACTCCTCTTAGAGAGTATGAAGAAGTTTCAAAACGACTGTTTAGACTTACAGATGCTATTAAAGAAGATTCATCCATAACTATCGAACTTGTTGATGAAAATGACGAACTATTAAATAAATACTTTGTAAAAAATTATAACTCAACAGTTGCTTATAGTTTTGTTGATGATGAACTTGTAATTACGATAGAAGGAGACGATACTGAAAATTTAATGCCATTAGCAATACCTGTAGATTGTGATTGTGATAAAATCATTCCAATTCAGCTGTCTCGCAAGGGAAATAAATTTATTTTATCTGACAATAGTTTAAAAAAATTTATAATTATATCTGAGTATGATGAAATTAATAATTCAGTTTTATTACCAACATTTGTAAGTGACGATAATTTAGAAGACAGGCTGTTAAAAGTAGAAATAAACAAATCCTGTTTGGAATCGCAAAATTATAATGAACCTAGCTGGCAAAAAGTAAAAAAATATTTTGATATATGTATTGAATATGAGTTGCCTTTTTCTACTTTTGATTTTATACGTGCTTCGTGTTCGACCCCTGAACTTATTTCAAGAACATTTTGCTTCTTATCAATTTATAACGAAGATAAAGATTTTATAGATAAAACTTGTAAAATATTAGAAGAAGATTTGGGATTTGCATTTCATTGGATTCCCAAGAAATATTGGGGGTCTTCCATTCAATGGTTGGAAGAAAGTTTGGTGGGAGTCTACGAACAAAATGAAATGGAATTAATAATACAAAAAATTCAAAAAAAAATAATCAAACTTATAAGTAACTCAGAACCGTTTCAATGGTTTAGCAAGATATCAGATTATTTTTCATCAGGGTACATACATATAATCGATGGATTTCATTTAAATACTGAAATTTACAAATTAAGACAGAGCTTAAATCATAGAGTTCTAAGTGAATTACCAGAAATAAGCCCAAAGATTATCCCTGAATTCAAAATAATATTACCTGTTAATAGGAATAATTACTTGGTGAAAATATTATTAAAGGCACCTTTGGCCGTTGCTCTTTCTATTTCAGGTCGTGATGAAAATATTTGGAATACAGATGAAAACACTGAAATAATACGCAGAAATATTCAATATGCTCAAAGGATTTCACCAGACTGGTACGGGAAAGCAATTTTGTATAGCTTAAATAGAATAGAAAACAATTAAATAATAATGGCTTACAATGAATTTTAAAGAATTTTACCAAAACACTGAAAAAAGATTGACAGATTCTATCTTATCACTTTGGGCAACGGGAGATGCCGATACTCAAAAATATTTAAAATATATTTTTAAAGAAGAGAAATTATTGGCAGAACCTGTTTTTCAAACAACTTTTCCTTGGGAAACACATAATAATAAATTTGGTAGTTTAACAAGAATTTTTGAAAGTGAATTTATCAACGCACTATCGAATATTGAAAATGAAGAATTTTGTTTTCCAAAAGATAGACTACCATATAAACACCAAGTCGAAAGTTGGAACGCTCTCTTAAATGAAAAAAAGTCAATTGTAGTTACAACTGGGACCGGTTCCGGAAAAACAGAATGTTTTATGCTTCCAGTTCTTTATGATCTTTATAAAAATTATAGAAATTCAAAGGGAATAAATGCTATTTTTCTTTATCCATTAAATGCACTCATTGGTAGTCAAAAAAAGCGAATGCATGCTTGGACAAAAAGTCTTGAAGGAATAAATTACGCTGTTTATAACGGTAATACACCAGAAAATAACAACGACCAGAGTAATCCTCAAGGAGAAGCTTATCCTGAAATAATCTCAAGAAGATTATTAAGAAGAACTCCCCCTCAAATTTTATTTACTAATCCAACAATGTTAGAATATATTCTTGTCCGTGATAAAGATGTTGAGTTGCTTAACAATTCAAAGGGGAAATTGCGATGGATATTGCTTGATGAAGCACATACATTGACCGGTTCAAAAGCTACTGAAATGGCAATGCTAATAAGAAGGGTTTTAGAGGCATTTGATGTTGAAGCAAAGAATGTTAGATTTGCCGCAACTTCGGCAACTGTTGGAAGTGATGGAGATACAGAATTACAAAATTTTATGGCTGGTTTAATTGGCTTGGATAAGTCTAAAATAAAAATCATTAAGGGCAAGCGTATCCTTAATAAAATTCCTTCGCCAACTAAAGAAAAATGTAATTTAGAAGATATAAAGAATAGCAAACCGGAAGAAATTATAAAGTATAAGTCGATTCATAATTTACGGAATAATATTTTAGAAAATGATGCATACAAAGTAACAGATATAGGGAAATTATTTAATGAAAAAAGTATTGAAAAAGGATTAGAATTAGTTGATATTTTATCGGATACTCATTTTAATGGGAGCTCGTTATTTCCAGTTCGAGGTCATTTTTTTGCACGTGGTATTGGGGGTGTTTTCGTTTGTACAAACCCACAATGTTCTAAACATAAGGAAATCAAACCACAAACTGCACTCGGAACTATGACCACTATTGCAGGAAAAGAATGCAACTTTTGTGGCTTTCCTTTATTGGAACTTGTTGCATGCAGATCATGTGGTAATTATATGTTACAAGGTGAGAAAAATAATGATGATAGTCATTTTCAACTTACTTCATCTGTTTCACAAGAAGCATTTTATATTGAAAATGATGATGAAGATGAAGATGAGCAAGGATATCAAGATGGGAATATAGATATAAGTAAAAAATTGTTAGCAGCTAAATATTTACCAGAAAAGAAATATATTAATAATAGTACATTCCGCATTGATTTTACAAAAGACTATGAAATAAAATACAATTATGAAAATGGTAAATATATTGAGGCAACCGATGGGGATAGGGTGATCTGTCCACATTGTGGTGCAAAATCCGACTTCCCAATTCATTTTAGAATTTCTTCAGTTTATTTAAATCGAATATTATCTGATATTATTTTAGAACAAACTCCAAAAGTAATACCAAGAACAGAAGAAATGTTGTGGGATGGTCATAAGTACATTTCCTTTACTGATAGTAGGCAAGGAACTGCAAAAATATCAGCTCTTCTTAATATAGATAGTGAACGTAATTGGTTACGCTCTCAAATTTTTCATCTTCTATCAGAAAAACGAAAAAAAGGAATGATTTCACATAGTACTAACCAAATTAAGGAAGCAATTGAACAATTAGAAACCGAATTAGAATCATGTTTACCTATTTTGCGTGAGGACAAAATAAAAAAAATTGAAGAATTTAAAAAATATATTGATTCTAATGGTATTCCTGATGTATCAAAAAGCAGAATGACATGGGGTGAACTTTATAATAAGATTATAATAAAAAATGAATTAAAAACACTATTCTTTAATTCTAAACGTATTATTGACAATAATGATCGTGGAATTAATAATTATCTTCGCGCTTTACTTTTCGACCAATTTGTTAGACGTTTACCTCGTGAACGTTCAATGGAAAATTTAGGAATTGTAAGTATAGTGTATCCTGAATTAGAGGAAGTAAATGCACCACCAATAGCAGCAAAACTAAATATTAACCAAAAGGAATGGCAATCTTTATTAAAAATAGCAGTTGATTTTATAATTAGGTATTATTTCCACTTCTTTATTCCAAGTGAAATACGCGAATATTTAACATCAAGATTATTTAGTATAAATATTTATGATAGTAATACAGATATTGAAAAAGTGAAAAGATGGCCTAAATTTAATAGGAATTCCACTAGACAAAATAGACTTAGTCTTTTAATTTGTGCCGGATTAGGATTGCACAATAAAAATGATATTGATAACAGAAAAGAAGATGAAATAAATGAATTATTGGAAGCTTTGTGGATGACCATTCATAACAGAGTTTTAACTTCTGACAAAGATGGACACAAATTAAATATAGAAGAGAATTTTCATTTCGAACTTTCTGAAAATGTGTGGTTGTGTCCCGTGAAAAAACGTCTTATTGATAGGCATTTTAAAGGATACTCGCCTTGGATTACAGGCAATCTGAGTGAAGAAAATATCGGTTATTATAAAATCGGATCTCCCCACAAATTTCCCTATTTTCCCTATCCTTTTCATATTGATGAACAAGATGAAAAAAATATTGATAATACCAAAAAATGGATAAATGAAAATGCTGAAGAATTTATACACAAAGGTATTTGGAATGATTTACATGAAAAAATACTGCTAATTAAACCTTTGTTTTTAGCTGGTGAACATTCTGCTCAACAACATGCTAAAAGGCTTCAAATTTTGGAAAACTATTTTGAAAGGGGAAAGATTAATATACTGAGTTGCTCGACTACTATGGAAATGGGCGTTGATATTGGAGGGATTTCTGCAGTGGTAATGAATAATGTACCACCCAAACCTGCTAATTATTTACAAAGATCAGGACGAGCAGGGCGGCGTGGAGAGGCAAAATCACTCACACTAACATTTTGTGCTTCAAATCCAATAGGTTCTAATGCAATGGATAATCCAATGTGGGCATTAAATCATAAAATTGCACCTCCGTTTATTAGTTTTAACAGTCCTGCAGTTATAGAAAGACATATCAATGCATTTTTCTTGGGTACGTTTGTACAAACATTAGGTGGAATGAATATCATTGAAAATATTGAAAAATTTTTCCTTGATGAGAATTCAATTGCAGATAAATTTTTAAACTGGTTAGCAGAAATTAATGTTGAGAAATACAAAAAAAGTCTAATTGTATTAAAGCATGCTACACCTTTGAGTGAGAAAAGTTTAAGTGCATTACTATCTAAAACAAAAATTATTTTTGAGAGTCTGAAAGAACAAACGCAACTTAAAAATAAAAACTATAATAAAAAATTGCAAGAATTAAAAGAGCAATTTGGCGAAAATTCTCCAGCTTATCGAGCAGTGAATTATCAATTTAGTCAATTTAAAAGACAACATGTAATCGGTTATTTAGCTGATAAAGGTTTTATTCCAAGTGCAGGAATGCCAACAGGAGTAGTAAGCTTTGATACGATTACCATTGATGATTTAAAGAAAAATCAAAATAGAAATAACAGAGATGAAAACTATCTTTCAAATAGACCCAATCCTTCTTATCATATAGTAAGAGCACTCTCGGAATATGCGCCAGGCAACAATATAGTAATCAATGGATGGAATTATCAATCAGCGGGGATTGTTATAAAAGGTGAGTATGATAATGCAAGAAGAAATGTTATTCAATCATGTTATAAATGTGGTTACCAAAGGATATTAGAAGTTGGTCAAGATGAAATAAACGATAGATGCCCATGTTGCGATAATGAAAGTTTAATTGGCCTAAATCTTAAAGATGGGGAACCGAAAAAATATACGGAAGTAATAGAACAGGCAGGATTTGCTGTTGATATATTTAAGTCACCTACTCGGAAATTCTCAGAAAAATCAAATGCTCAATATATTGAACCACTTTTAATTAATGTTAATCCATGGATTGATAAGCCCACAAGTGTTTATGATATTCGAGAAAGCATGGATAATGCTGAAATATTATATTACAATAAAGGGAATGGGAATGGTTATGAGGTATGTATGCTTTGCGGAAAAATGGAAACAAAAGAAGATAAACTCGCAAATCATAATAGATTGAGAGGAGGTAAAGATTATAACAATAATAATAGTATTTGCGATGGAAATGTTAAGAAAAATGTGATTCTCGGCGGTAGGTTTAATACTGACTTCTGTGAAATTAGGTTTAGAGAAAAAGATGGTACATTTTCCAATAATGAAGTGATTTTATGGTCGTTGGGTGTCGTTTTAACAAAAACACTGACCACATTTTTAGGCATAGAAGAGAGTGAGTTGAGTTTTGGAATTAAAAAATATAATTCTTATCGTTCGTTGTTTATTTTTGATAATGCAAAAGGGGGTGCAGGATATTCGGTCCAGTTTTCATATTTCGCAGAGGAAATTTTTAATGAAGCTTATAAAAAATTAAAGAATTGTAATTGTAAGCAAGCGTGTACGAAATGTTTGATTGACAGAAGTTCGCAATGGCATATTGACAAGTTAGATCGACACCAAGCAATAGAATGGTTGCAAAACGCAATTAAACAAACAGTACCTGATATATATATAGAAGAAATTCCTGGATTAAAATCAATAATGGGATCAGTAAAAGAAGATATTAGAAGAGCCAAAAATAGAGATGATATTGACGAAATATGGTTTTTTATTGACAATAAAGTGTCAGATTGGGATTTAGAAAATGAACATTTTATAACAGATTTTAAAAATGAATTTGAGAAAATTAAATTTGTTGTAGACGATAAACTTGAATTTAACAAAAATGAACAAAACATACTCTTGGCGATACAAATTCAAAATTGGGCAGAGTTTTATCTTGACAAAAATAAATATGGCAAATTAAAACCGTTATGCCAAATTAAATTAAAAAATGGATCATATATTATTTATTACTCAGAAAAATTTGAAAAAACATTGAATAAAAAATGGGGAAATTCTGCTAGTGGATATACTTTTTTAGCTGATGAAAATAATAGATTAAATTTTGAGAAGATTTCAGTTGGTTTGCCAAAAGAAGAAATGTATGAAATTCAAATTAAAGATGTAAAAGAATTAAAGTCGAATGAATTGGCAAAACTATTTCTTGACGAAATAAAATCCAAAATAGATTTAGAACCATTAATGAGAAATAAAGATTTTGATATTACTTATAGTGACAGGTATTTAAAATCACCATTTGCATGTTTACTATTGATTCAATTTGTTAAAGAATTAGAAAATTTAATTGGGTTTAACATAAATTCATTCGAAGTCAAAGTGACATCTTACACAGAGTACAAGCCATGTAAAATGATTTTTCATAATTATTCAGATTCTGATATCAGAAATGAAAGATTAAGAGAGATGGCAAGAATTAGCCAATTACCTATTAGTTTATTAGTTGAAAAGCTTCCACATTATAGATATTTTGAATTTAAAAATGAAAATATAACGATTACCATTAAACCAGATGGTGGCATCGAGCATGGATGGCACGCTGCAAGTTCGATTTATAACGTGAATATTAATGGTAATAATAGTATTGATATCATTAAAAGTGTTGATTATCCTATACTGTATTCTTTAATAATTTATAAATAAAATTAAAAATTAACATTTGAATTGTG
>Ga0164318_10007888_pt1 | contig 10331 bp, 11 predicted proteins | sample GuaBasSedimGuay9_FD_113734 | JGI IMG/M metagenome (GOLD analysis project Ga0164318, IMG submission 113734) | Subseafloor sediment microbial communities from Guaymas Basin, Gulf of California, Mexico - Guay9, Core 4571-4, 0-3 cm | ecosystem: Environmental > Aquatic > Marine > Hydrothermal vents...
AACATAATGGAGCCCACGACCGGGATCGAACCGGTGAACCTCATCCTTACCAAGGATGTGCTCTACCTACTGAGCTACGTGGGCACATCTGTTTATTACTATGATGACTTCGCAAAAAGTTATCAACGCGCCCATGGAGTGGCGCGAAAATCAATGAGGGTGCAAAGTGACCCGTTCATTTGTAAGGAATCCGAAAGTCGCATTTTTCGGATTCCTTCAATTCTGGAGCGGGAAACGGGATTCGAACCCGCGACCCTCAGCTTGGAAGGCTGACGCTCTAGCCAACTGAGCTATTCCCGCCAACAAAAATATACTCCTTATGCGTCCGGTTGCCACTCTCCTTGTTCCTTGCCGCTGTAAGGGCAGACGGGAGCTGAAAAACCATCCGCAATAAATTCACAAATTATTATAAATAACGATGAGACGTTCAGGTAAGTGGTTGGCTCCTCTTGTTTGACCGCGCAGGGTAATAGAAACGATCGCAAGTACACGCACGCCCAAGAAGGCAAGATGGTGGAGAGGGGAGGATTCGAACCTCCGAAGGCTGAGCCGGCAGATTTACAGTCTGCTCCCTTTGACCGCTCGGGAACCTCTCCACGTTCGGTGCAAAAAAAATCTTGAAAAAAACCTACACCAAGTTTTATAGTGACGCCACTTATCCTTTTGACCCACCTCTGGAGCCAGCGAAGGGAATCGAACCCCCGACCCACTGATTACAAATCAGTTGCTCTGCCATCTGAGCTACGCTGGCCTTCCTAACAGGAAAAACGTAAATAATAAATTTAATGAGATATGAAAATTTTATCAATGGTTAAATTCCTTTATATTTCATCATTAGAAATCATATATGCCGTTATATTATCTATTTCTCTGTTTTTCGTTCATATTCGAGTGTTTTCTTTTTTCGGCATTGCCGGCACCGTGGGTTCCCGGGGAATACATGAAACGAAGCGATCACTGGTGCAAACCTGATTTGCGGATTGATTTTCTCCTGTCCATGGAGAGAAGGGCCTCGAAAGCATGTGGCACTATTCCTGATTAATGCTTGAACCTTGAAATTCTTTATGTTACGCTTATTATCCAAATTGTGTAGAATTGTTATCTGGACTCATTATAGTACAGGAAATCTTAATTGAGGAGGGGAAAAAATGACGGCTTTGTTGGGCGGTATTGTTGCATTGGTTCTTGGTTTGATCGGTATCATTGTCTGGTGGGGTGATTTTCTTGAAATTCTGCGCGGGAGTGTCCCGTTGATCCTGCTCCTCGGAGGTGCCCTGGCAACGTATCTCGGGTTTGAAGAACTCAAGGATAAACGCGCTGCCGATACCTTTGAGGATACGAGTTCAGACCTCAAGCAGGAAGTGGAGACCCTGAAGGAAGAGATCAAAGAGCTGAAGAAGGATGAAAAACCGGAGGAAGCACAGGAAAATAAAAGCGAGTAGTTTTTGCTGCCAGAAAAAAGCCCGGATGCAGGCCGTCCGCCTGTTTCCGGGCTTTTTACTATGCCATTACTTCCAGCGCGTTAAAAAAATACCCGATCTCAAATCTTGCCGTTTCTTCAGAATCGGAGCCATGCACAACGTTTTTCTCGATATCAGTTGCGAATTCGCGCCGTATGGTTCCTTCCTCGGCCTTTGTGTAGTCGGTCGCTCCCATGAGGGTTCGATAACGTCGAATCGCGTCATCCCCCTCCAGTACCAGCACAACACAAGGTCCTGAAGACATGAAATCCGTAACACTCTCGAAAAAAGGTTTCCCCTCGTGTACCCTGTAGAAACCTTTTGCCTGCTCTTTTGTCATTTTGATCATCTTCATGGCAACGACCCTTAGTTCCTCCGCCTCCATGCGACTTAAAACAGCCCCCACCAGATTCCTTGAAACCCCATCGGGTTTTATGATCGCCAATGTTCTTTGTTTCATAAACGAATATTCCTCCTCCAGTTAATTTCGTTGACCTGGGCATCTGCCATCTGGTACAAGTTTATTCTTTTATAAGAATAAAAGATGGGGCCATAGTCAAGCATTTTGTCCCCACTCTCGGATGGAAAGGATAGAACATGAATGATATAAAAAAATCAAACACAAATAAAATGGAAAGAATGGACGCGGACCATGTATTTCAGTTCAGCTGTTCACCGGGGCTTACCTGCTTTACCCAGTGCTGTCAGGACGTCACCATCGTGTTGACGCCTTACGATGTGCTCAGGATGAAAAATGGCTTAGGGATCACGGCGGATGAATTCCTGGACAAGTACACCCTGATCCTTTCAAAAGAAAAAAGGCTCATTCCCCTTGTTCTTTTAAAAATGGGCGATCAGGACAAGAAATGTCCCCTTGTGACCGAAAAGGGATGCTCCATCTACGAAGACCGCCCGTGGCCGTGCCGTATGTTTCCCCTGGATGTCAATGATGACGGCACTTTTCGCATTATCGCCGATCGAACCAGGTGTCTCGGCCTCTCATCCAGCGAAAAATGGCCCATTTCAGAATGGCTCATTGACCAGGGCATTGCTATTTATGAACAAATGAACGACCTTTTTGCACAGGTTACGACCCCTCTCCAGGCGACAGACCTGGATATTGACAACCCCAAAATTTACCAGATGACCTTTATGGCACTTTATAACCTGGACAAATTTCGGGAATTTGTCTTCAAGAGCTCGTTCCTGGATAAATTTGAAGTGGACCAGACCACCGTTGAGAAGATCAAGAGGAGTGATATTGAACTCTTGAAATTTTCCTTTGAATGGGTCAAATTCGGAATCTTTGGCCAGAAAACCTTTGCGGTAAGGCAGCGGCCCGAAGCAACAAGCCCTTCAGCCTGACCCTTCCTCATATGGAAAGCAACAAGAAAAAGGATATTTTCCAACCGTTGACCAGCGGAACCTTCCGCTTCAGTTGCCACAGGGAAGTTCCCTGTTTCACCAGGTGCTGCGCCAAACTTCGGCTTGTCCTCACACCTTATGACATTGTGCGTTTGAGAAAACGCCTCGGAATAACATCGGGAGAGTTTCTGGAACAGTACACGGATACCCTTCTCCGCGAGCATCCCCGCTTCCCTATGGTCAAGCTCAAGATGCTTGACGATGAAGGCCAACGCTGCCCCTTTGTTACCAAAGAGGGTTGCACCATCTATGAAGATCGTCCCGGGGCCTGCCGATTATACCCTATTGGACGGGCCTCAATGCTCGTCTCTGACAAGCAGGACCCAAAGGAACAGTATTTCGTTATCCGCGAAGATCACTGCGAGGGATTTAAAGAAGAGAAAGTCTGGACTATTGATGACTGGGTTTCCCATGAGGGGCTCCGGTTCTACATGGAAATGAATGACCGGTGGCTGGCAATCCTGAACTCTCCGAAAACCTTGGGACCGGAAGAATACCTGGCAAAAAAACACAAGATGTTCTTTATGGCATCCTACGACATTGATCGGTTCCGGCAATTTATCTTTAAGAGCAGGTTCTTTTCCCTGTTCGAGATTCCCCCGGAGAAAAGGCAGGAACTGGCGTCCACTGATGAATCTTTGCTCCTCTTCGCCTATGATTGGCTCAAGTTCAGCCTCTTCGGGGAAAAAACCCTCACCCCCCGCACTGATTGAACCATTCGATCCATCCTACTCGGTTTTCTTGACACGCGACCCGATATATCCGGGGCGCTCGCAAATCAGCGCATCTATTTCGGAACTGTTTTCGGACAAGAACCGCAGAATTTCATCTGACCTGGTCTTCAGCGCCAATCCATTCTGCCCAGCAATATCGGCTCCCTTTATGAGCATTCCGTGCTCGTAAAGGTACGCAACGACCGTATCATCAGCATCCAGCTCTACCTGAAACTTTTCCTGGAGATATTTCAGCCAGTATCCAAATTCGTAGGGATGCTCGATATGTTCTATGGGGATCCCAAGCTCAAAACTCAGCGGTTTTGCCAGTCCAGGCATTAATTTTGATCCTGCCAGGTAATCCAGCACATGGGCAAGTTCATGAATGAGGACACTGTCACCAATGGACGGAGTTATGGCCACGTATATATTATCCGGATCGCTCTTGGCCGTCTTTTGGATATTCACCATGACACCGCCGCTTCCGCCCTTTTTCCGGTTGGAGAGGCGTTCATCCGTTACATTGAGGGCCTCATACGAGTGAAGATCAATGAAGCGAACGCCAAAGCACGTTCCGGTCAAGCTTTCCACATCCAGGGCTTCAATGATCTCCCGGGAGCGGCCGTAAGACACTTCCGGGAGGCTCGTAATCTTTCGCCCCATCTCTTCGGAAAAAGCGCTCTTTCCCTCCTGGAACAGTTCATCTTCCCGTCCAAGGTGACATTTCTTGAATTTTTTCCCACTGCCGCACGGGCACGGGTCGTTTCTTCCTATTTTCATATCTCTCCACGGATACGTTTACCTGTTCACGAATTTCTACTCATCGATAATATGATCTTTGTGTGCATCATCGGTCCAGCACGGCAACGGCCCTTTTGATCCGGTTTTGGGATCAATTCGAAGCCGGTAGGACGCTTTCACGTTCTGCGTCTTCAGCATGTGATCCCATCCCCGAACAAAATAAGGGCACGAATCATTAAAGCAGACCCACTGGAAACCGGTATCCGCCCACGTTGAATCTTCAGGGGGCTGCCATTTCTTCATTTCCTCGCCGCAGTACCAGCACTTGGGTATTTCTTGAGTCATACTTTCCTCCACAAAAAAGAACCAAACCCTTTAACAGTATGCCAGGGGTTTGGTTCTGATAAAAGGCTTAAATCGTTCTCCCTTACCCGATAGCCTCTTTCAAGATGCCCTCGGGAGGAATGACATTTCGGTTCAGGGCGGCATCCCTTTTCAGATCCATTCCAAAGGCTGCGGCCATGAGCTGCGTCAAATACACGATCGGGACATCCAACTGAGTCCCGTATTTCTTGTTGATCCGATCCTGGTACATCTCCAGGTTCATGGCACACATGGGGCAGACCGTAGAAACCATCTTAGCCCCATGGCTCAGAGCGTCTTCCAGGATGGTCTTTACCAGTTCAAGACAGTAATCCATCTCCGGAAGGAATATCCCTGACCCGCAACAAAGCATTTTCTTGGGGAAAGGTACAGCCTCGGCACCCAGTGCCTCCAGGAGACGATCCTGGACAATGGGTTTCACTGTGCTGTCATATTCGCCGTAGGGACGAACAGACTGGCATCCCACATACCCGGCTACCTTCAATCCACTCAGAGGATTCGTTACCCTTTCCCGGATTTTGTCTACTCCGACATCATTGTAGAGAACATCCTGAATATGCCTGACCTTTATGGTGCCTTTGTAATTCAGCCCCCCCTCTGCCAGGCATTCATTGACCTGCGTGAGCACGGCCGGATCTTCTTTTATCTCGTGGTTCACCTTGATCATCTGAATGTAGCATGAGCTGCACGGCGCGACAATATCATAGTTCGCCTTTGCCTCGGCCAGGGCAAGATTCCTCGCGTTGAGAACCTTGATGGCAAGGTCGCTTGCTCCTGCATAGGACACGCTCGCGCCACAGCAGTTCCAGTCTTCGATTTCCTCGAACTCCATACCCAGGGCCTCACATGCGGGTCTGAGTGACAGCAGAAAATTGGCTCCTGTCCCTTCCAGGCTGCATCCCCAGTAAAGATAGTACTTCATGCTGCCGCACCCCCTTTCGCCATCTTTTCCGCCTTATCGAGCATCTTTCGAAGTGACTGAATTCCTTTGATCTTTTTCTCAGGCAGGAGTTTCATTCTCCCATGGAGAAGGAGCCTGATTCCCACATCCATAAAGTTCATGGTACTTTTTATTCCACTTACCAGTCCGTCGGCAAAAAATACGCGGCGCGGCAGGTCTTTTTCATCAATACGGCCAAGTTTATACACCTGGTTCCAGAACTCTCTGCCAAAGTTCGCAGTCTCTTTCCGGGGCACATAGCCCTGCTTCAGCGCATAGTGGGCCAGGCCGTGCATCACGTCCATGACCGGGATATTCCTGGGGCATTTGACCACGCAGGTGTAGCAGGATGTGCACAGCATAATGGACTGACTGGTCAGGACTTCTTCCCTCTTTCCTGCCCTTATCAGGGAAAAGATCTGGCGGGGAGGATAGTCCATGTGGTCCCGCAAGGGGCACGAGCCCGCACAGACGCCGCACTGCATGCACATCTTTATCTCTTCCCCGAAATCCACGTTTCCGAAGACTTCCTGCGCAAAAGACGGTTCATAGGCAGCCATATTCTTCACCTTCCTTCTTTTTATGCAAAGTCTTTGAGTCCTCTTCCCGTTTTCCAGTTTCCATACTACTGAACTAGGGAGCCTGTAATCGAATGGAGGGGCCTCTGCTCTAGAAAAAAATCTCTAGTGCACATCCAGAAATGAGATAGTTTGTTCGAGATCAAGGCATGCGAAAATTTTAACCACAGGAATACATTGCGGTATTTCGAGGATTAAAATTTGTCCGCACGTTGCTTGGACACCCCATCCTTCGGATGGGTCCCCGGTTTGAGCATAACGACGATATCGGGCAAAATAGCCATGGATGGGCACTCCTATAAAATTACCATCCCTTATAGGGATTCGGGCCAACCTCTTCAATCTTTTCCATGAACTCGTTAAAAATCCCCGGCAACTTGTCATAGTCCGTAATACTCACTTCCACATACTTTACTCTCTCGGATTCCAGGGCAAGACGGTCCAGGGTTTCAGATACCTTACTCAAACGTGTCTCAGCAAGTTCACTCCCCTTGATAAAATGGCACTGGTAGTCGTCACCATGTCTGCATCCCAAGAGAAGAATACCGTCAATTCCGCGGGACATGGCATCAGCAACCCAGACAAGGTTCACCGATCCAAGGCACCGTACGGGGATAAAACGGATATAGGGGCTCCACTTCATCTTCTTGATGCCGGCCATATCCAGGGCCGGGTAAGCATCGTTTTCACAGACAAGGGCAATGACCCTGGGCTTTTCCTCATCTTCTTCGGGGACCTCAATGGCCTTGATCATGTTCCCGATCATGCCCACAGAGTAATTCTTGAAGGAAATGATCCTTTCCGGGCACGCCCCCATGCAAACGCCGCATCGCCGGCATCTTGTGGGGTTCGGGAGCGGGTTTGCCTTTTCGTCTTCGTTGATAGCACCGAACGGGCATTCCTCTGTACAACGCTTACACTGCGTACACCGCTGCATGGCAAATTCAGGATACGACATGTCCCCTGCGCGTGGGTGCACCGCCAGCCCCTGTGCAGTAGCCTCGGTACACTGGATAGCCTTCATGGCAGCGCCCGTGGCATCATCTATCGCCCTTGCGGTTTCCATGGGTTTCCGAACGCACCCCGCAGCGTAAATACCGGTTCTTCTCGTCTCATAGGGAAAACAGATAAAATGAGAGTCAGGAAATCCGTATTTCAGAGTGGGTAATTCAGGGCCCTGACGATAATCCAAATGCAGGGCTGGTGTCGCGAAAAAACCTGAATCCGGAACAACTTCTATCATCCCTTCCTCATCAGCACCCTCGGCATCGGCCGGGGCCTTTATCCTGGGCGTCACTTCCGGCTTCGTCGCCGGCACCATGCCGACCGCCAGGACTACCAAATCCAGGTCTTCCACTTTCACCTTTTCTCCCAGGAGTTCATCATCGGCTTCCACAAAGAGTTTTCCCCCTGACTCGCCGACCTCAGAGGCAGTTCCCCGAATGAAGATATCCCCATCATTCTGGCCTTTGCGGTAAAAATCTTCGGCCTGGCCAACAGTTCGCACATCTTTATAAAGGATATAGTTTACTGCCTCGGGATCCTGTTCTTTAACATACGCGGCCTGTTTCAGGGAGACCAGGCAGCACACAGAGGAGCAATAAGGCAGGTGTTCGGGATCCCGGGACCCGGCGCACTGGATAAAAAGCACGTTTTTCACCTCTTTGCCGTCCGAAGGCCGGGTAATCTTCCCTGCGGCAGCCATTTCCTCCATCTCCACATTGGTGATCACGTCTTTGAATTTCCCGTATCCCAGGTTATCCAACTTGTTGGCATCGTAGGGGACCCAGCCGGTAGCCTGGACCACGGCGCCCACTTTTTCAGTGTTCATGTTGCCGTTTGACTTGATCTCTACAGAAAAAATCCCCGGGCCGCCGCTCACCTTTTCCACTGTTGACCCGGTATAAACCTTGACTTTCGGGTTTTCTTCCACCGATTTGATCAATTCGTCCAAGCCTGTATCTGTCACTTCCTTGTACGGAAGTGTTACCAGGCTCTTCATCTTGGACATGAACCCACCAAGCTTGTCTTCTTTCTCCACCAGGACTGCCTGATACCCCGCCTTTGCTGTTTCCAGTGCCGCGGTCAGACCTGCCACGCCGCCGCCAACCACCAGGACATCCTTGGAATATTCCTCCTCGGCCTTGAACGGTTCCGGCAACTCGGTATCATTAGCTTTGACGCACCCCATCCGGAGATTGTCTTCGGCCAGCATCTGGGTATCCTCATCACCCGGTTCATGGCTCCACACGACCTGCTCCCGGATGTTTACCCGTTCCACGATTTTTTCCGGGCCGAAATCGAACACGTCATAATTGACCCGTTGGGAACATGCAGCGATGATCACTGTATTGATTCCATCATCTTCCATATCCTTCTTGATGAGGCCCACTCCTTCAGGACCACAGAGAAAGGGATGGTTCTTGCAAACCGGGACACTGTAATCATCAGTGGCTATCCCTGAAAGCTTTTCAATATCAAGGGCATCTCCTATGCCGCAACCGGTGCATATATAAACTGCCGTCTTCTTATCCATCGAGTTACCTCCTCGCGATTGATTGGATGGCCTTCAAGGCTGCTGCTGTTCCATCCTGGACACAGGATGCGACGTCCGTCGGCCTCCTTACACAGCCGGCGCCGTAAATCCCGGCCTTCTCAGGGTCGTTGCTCAAAAAGCCATATTCGTCATAGGAAACTTCCGGAGAGGTTTCAATATCCAACTTATTGGGGACCATACCCGTTGCCAAAACCACCATGTCAAAGGACATCTTTATCTGTTCACCGGTGCGAGTGTTTTCTCCTTCCACCAGCAGATCAAGGCTCTCTTCATCCTCTGAGATATTGGCAATTTTACTCTTGATGAAGTTCACTTTCTCATCTTCCTGCACCTTGGTATAGAAGTCTTCCAGTCGGTCAAGAGCACGTATGTCAATAAAAAATATGGTGACATCACAGTCAGGATACTGCTCCCTCAGGTAGGTGGTCTGCTTGAGCGAAGCGAGACAACAGATACCCGAACAGTAAGGCAAATAGTTCTCATCCCTTGAGCCCGCACACTGGATAAAAGCCACATTCTTGACTTCTTTCCCGTCAGAGGGACGTAGTATTTTTCCTACGGTGGGACCGTTGGGAGAAGCGAGCCTCTCCATCATTACATTGGTTATGACATTCTTGTATTCGCCAAATCCATAGTATTCTATTTTTTCCGCTTCAAACGGGGTCCATCCGGCGGCCCAGACGATAGAACCCACCTTCAGATCAAACGTTGATTCTTCCATGGCCAGGTCAATCGCGCCATACTCACAGGCCTCCTGGCATTTTTTCCCTTCCTCCGTTCCAACAATGGAGGGATCAAGGATATACCTCATGGGAAAGGCAAACTCATGGGGCAAATAGGCAGCCTTGATCTTGTCCATCCCGTAATTAAAGGGATTATCGATCTCCGTTTCGCAGACGTCCGCACATTTCCCGCAACAGGTGCAATTTTCATTCACATACCGGGGCGAGATTCTAATCGTGACATCGTAGTCCCCTTCCTGTCCTGAAACTGCTGCCAACTCGGCCATGGTAAAGAACCGGATCCTCGGATTTTGTTTCATCCTTCTGAAATTGATCTCCAGTCCGCAGTTCGGCGGGCAAAGCTTGGGGAAATAGTGATACATCTGGGCAACGCGGCCTCCCAGATACGGGTTCTTTTCAATGAGAACCACGTCATACCCGGCTTCTGCAGCTTCCAGGGCGGCCGTGAGGCCACTCATGCCCCCGCCCACCACTAATATACTCTGGTTCGTTGTTTGCGCATCTACCATTGTCTCCTCCAGGGTTTTGATGTTATGTTGTGTACCTCGTCAATATCCATTTTCCATCCGGGATACCGTTCATTCCGGAAATGTCCATTGACCAGGTACGCAGCAATCCTTCTCGACAGAGGGTTTTTCTTTTGAGCATTTGCAGTGTTTTCAGAATCGGAGCAAGGAAATGCACCAGGCATCACAAATCAATGCCTGGTGCATTTATTTTGAGGTTACAGTTTAGACACCCGGAATGTTCCAGACATCCCGTTTCATCATCTCCCACTCACCTGTAGCGG
>Ga0164318_10007889_pt1 | contig 10330 bp, 11 predicted proteins | sample GuaBasSedimGuay9_FD_113734 | JGI IMG/M metagenome (GOLD analysis project Ga0164318, IMG submission 113734) | Subseafloor sediment microbial communities from Guaymas Basin, Gulf of California, Mexico - Guay9, Core 4571-4, 0-3 cm | ecosystem: Environmental > Aquatic > Marine > Hydrothermal vents...
ATCCATATTTATCAAAACTCGATGAGTAGAGCGGTAAAATCATCATCAAAATGATCCTTACCTGTAAAATCGGAGATATTTTGCTTCATGGTTTCAAGTGCCTGGTGACCATCTGTCTGCCCAAGCGTCTTTAAAAACAGATTCTTTAATCTCTTCTTTCCAAATTGCCTGCCATTTTTGTCCGTTGCCTCCAATAGGCAATCCGTATAAAGAAATATTTTGTCACCTCTCTGTACAGGAAATGTCTTCTCCTCGTACTTGCCATCGTCGAACATGCCTATGAAAAAGCCATCTGTATCAAGCTCTATAATGCTGGAATCCGCCTTCCTATAAAAAAGGGGAGTGGGATGGCCTGCATTGGTAAATGTGATACCTGACACAGCCCTGTCATATATGAAGCAGAATGAAGAGACGTAATCCTCGTGCAACACAGAGTTCATCTCCCTGTTCAAAAGTCGAAACAATAGTCTCGGACTAGCAACGCTTTTTGTCTTCATGTGAAGGCTCATCTTGAACATGGCCGCAACAAGTGCCGCTGCAACGCCGTGTCCGGAGACATCTGCAATGACGACGGCCGTGATATCTTTATCCATCTCTAGTATATCATACAGATCACCACCTAAGTGTATGGAAGGTATGTATATGGATGCTATATCAAGACCACCTATTTTTTCATACTTGTCTGGTAACAGACTTTTTTGCAGCTTTCCTGCCATTACGAGCTCATCAAGCATAATCTCGTTCTGCTTCTCTATTATCTCGTTCTTCTTGTCCACTTCTGCAAGTGCGAGAGCAAGTTTTCCTGCCTGTTCTTCCATCAGGTCCTTTGTCTCTGTTATCTCCATAAGATATGATTCAAGTTCTTGCCTTGCAGTAACAAGCTCCGTTGTATCCGAGAAGACCACTATGATACCGCTCATCTCTGGGGCCAGGTCAATCTTGTGTATGCTTTTCTCTATGAAATGACTACCGTCTTCCTTTTCCAGGACAATCTCCTCCTTGGCTGGATCAAGCAGGTTTTTTATTATCTCCGGGAGGTCATCTCTATGCTTGCCATGGATATCAATGCCATCAATGGATGTTATGTTAGAGGCGCACTTGTTCCAGATTACCACATGGTTATCCTTGTCAAGGACAAGGAGCCCTGTGGGCAGTGCATTGACCAGTACCCTGAGGAACTGGTCAAAGTCCTGTTTTTCCCTTCTTGCCTTTTCTAACATGATTGATACCCTTGCATGGTAAAGGCCTTCTTTGATGGCTTTCTTCAGTCTCCTGGTGGATCCGTGGCCATCCTTTAGTATATAGTCATTTGCACCCACCTTGAGAATCTCCCTGAACACGCCTGGATCCTGTACGTTGGTGTAAACGATGTACATGGAGTCGGTCTCTAGCGAGCGCATCCTTGCCATGAGGTCAATGCCATCTATCACGCCTAGTTCAATCTCAGTAACAACCACTGACGGTTCAATGTCTATATACTCATCCAGTGCTACCCTGGGATCACTGTAGGTATGTATATTCATGTCCTTTGATGATAGTTCTTTGTTGAGACGACTTAACACATTCTTATCCGGGTCTATGATGAATACATCGTTCATGGCTATGTCCTGAACTTTGTCATGGCAACTACTGATGGATTTCTACGTATGGTCAACCGGTCAGTAAGCCTTTTCATTATCATAATGCCTCTTCCATGGGGCAAAATCTCACTAGGCATGGGGAGGTTCTTGGGTATTCCTTTGCCTGGATCACTGACCCTTACAGTGACCTTTTCCTCATTTATTGATATGCTAATTCCCACCTCGTTGTTACACCACCTGGCATCCTTCATCCGATATTCAAGTTCCTCGTGGTATGTTGTGTGAGATGTAAGGTCTTTGCCCCTGATATAGGAATTCAGCATGAGGCAGCCATAATCCCTGGCATTTATGAGAGCCTCCACCATGGCTGTTACAAGATCATGGGCCTTGTCCATATCAAGAATGCCATTCTCAACTAGCGCCTTCTTGAATTCTTGGCCCAGACCATCCGGGTCAAGGTCTTTTGCCTTTATCCTGAAACTAAATTCCGCCTTGTAGGGCCTGCATGAAAGACCTGCAAGCATGCTCAATGCCTTCTGGCCTCTTGTACCATGAGGTTGTGTCGATACTTTGTGTTTCTTCATGGCCTTCATAGACCGTTGGTCTCCTGTCTTTCCTTGGACATGTTTATTATGAATGGTGCAATATCATCCAAGGGGAGTATTTTCTTCACCCCACCCATGTTTATGGCTACCCTTGGCATACCAAACACCACGCATGATTCCTCATCCTGTGCAATTGTAAAGGCCCCGGCACCTCTCATCTCCTTTATCCCCCTTGCACCGTCGTCACCCATCCCAGTAAGTATTATCCCTATTGCATTGGGTCCCAGGGAATTTGCAACAGACCTGAACAGTACATCAACGGAGGGCTTATGGCGGTTTACTGGAGGACCATCCTTTACATTTACGTAAAGGCCTTGGGCATCCATGTATACGAGCATATGCTTGCCGCCAGGTGCCACTAGTGCATGTCCTCGCATCAGCCTGTCGAAATCTTTGGCCTCCCTGATTTCCAAGGCACTGTTCGCATTTGCCCTCTTGGCAAAAGACTCTGTAAATAAAGGAGGCATGTGTTGCACTATAACTACTGGTGGAAAGTCTGGGGGCAGGTGTCTTAGTATGTGATCTATGGCCACGGTTCCACCGGTGGATGCACCTATGGCAACGACGGTCTCTGATCTTGCCTTGTCATGATCAAAAGAAGCCCTCTCTATCACCGCATCCATGCTCAGCTTTGGGGCCACATTCATTATGGTAGTCCTTGGCCTAGCTAGATGCACTGAAGCTGCAATCTTTACCTTTGTTACAAGATCCTGACGCATTTCTTCCATGGTCGTGGAGAGATTCGTCGTTGGTTTTGTAATAAAATCTATTGCGCCTAGTGATAATGCCTTTATAGTTGCTTCAGCCCCTTTAGACGTGAGGGATGATACCATTATAACAGGCATTGGATGCGCCCTCATCAGTTTTTCAAGGAATGTAAGTCCGTTCATCTTGGGCATCTCGATGTCAAGGGTCAACACGTCGGGCTTTAGCTGTTTTATCTTCCTTGTTGCAATAAATGCATCGGGTGCCACACCTACTACTTCTATTCCAGGCTCACTGGACAGTATGTCTGAGAGTAGCTTCCTTGCAAGTGCCGAATCATCTATGATAAGTACCTTTATGTTTCCTCTCATGTGTATCTCATCAGAACAGTGTTAATCCGTTCTTTACATCCTTACTCTCCAAGCTCTCTTTAAACACCTTTGCCTTGTATTCCTCTTCAAGTCTCATGATACCTGGTTCTGCCTGTGGAATCAGGCGCTTGAGGAGGACCTTGCCCGTATCAGTGAAAAAGAGAATCTTCCTTCCCTTGTCTCCGCCAACGTCCTTTGCAATAATAGGTATTTTCTCCATTGACAGGTAAGCAAGGACAAATTCTATGTTGTTCTCCGGTACATTGCCGTCTGTTTTCCTGAAGTTTAGCACGTGACCTCCACCGAACACCTTGGCTACCATGCCTTTCCTGTCTGCACCCCTCTTGATCAGATCTCCAATAAGAATTTCCATTGCAAACATGCCGTACTTTCCAGATGATGACATGAATATGTCCCTTGATCTTACATCGCCAGGCAGTAGAAAATGGTTCATGCCTGCAAGCCCTGTCCTTGTGTCCTTTATACAGACCGAGATACAGGAGCCAAGTATGGTGGAGATTATGTCCTTGGTGCTGACATAGTACTCACCCGGGTATATGACAACCACATTCTTCTTGAACCTTTTACTGTACCTTTTTATTATCATACCGGTATTACACCTTTTTGTATATGGTGTTCTTGATATATCTAAACCTATCTTTCATATCCATGAGAGACTCTGAATGACCCATGAAGATAAAACCACCGTCTTTTAAATATTGATAAAATCTTTCCATGAGCCTTTTTTTCGTATCCTTGTCAAAGTAGATTATGACGTTCCTGCAAAATATGATATCAAAGGGGCCTTTCATGGGATAGATTTCCCTTATAAGGTTTAGCCTCCTGAATACTACCATTGACTTTATGCCTTCCTTTACATGGTAGCCATCATCCTGCCTCTCAAAATACCTCTTGAGATATTCAGAAGGAACGTCAACGACCCTATTGGGGGAATAAACACCAGTTATACCTTTCCTTAGGACCTCGGTATCCACGTCAGTAGCTAGTATCTTTATGTCCCATCCCTGTATGCCCCTGAAGGCCTCCTGTATGGTTATGGCTATGCTGTAAGGCTCTTCTCCCGTTGAACAGCCTGCTGACCATATCCTGAGTCTCCTTGCCATACCTGATTTATCTGCTTTCTTTATCATGTGCGGCAGAAGATCCTCCCTGAGAAAGTCAAAGTGAGATCTTTCCCTGAAGAACTCAGTCTTGTTCGTGGTTATACGATTTATCATGTGTACCAGCTCATCTGATGAATTATGACTTTCCTTAAGATACCTGTAATACTGGGAGAAGTCAGTTAGGTTGAGTGCCTTGAGCCTTCTTGATAGCCTGGAGATGACGAGCGTCTTCTTTTTTTTTGACAGGTGTATACCTGTACTCCTGTAGATTATCCTCCTGAACTGCTCAAATTCCTCATCGCTGAGTTCAAACTTGTTTGCCAGCAATCCTTATACCCCGTCTACTACATTTAGTTCCTCGTCCGAGAGTAGCCTGTCAATATCAAGAAGGATAACAAACTTGTCATCCTTTTCACCCATAGCTTTTATAAAGTCTGTCTTTATCTGAGAATTGAATCTTGGTGCCGGTCTTAACTGATCTTGTGTAAAGGCCACTACATCTTTTACATTATCCACTATGAGACCTATTGTCCTTGCGGATATCTTGAGTATCATGATTACTGTAAAGCTATCATAGTTCACGTTTTGAAGGTGGAAGTGTTCTCTAAGGTCAATTACAGGGATGGCAGCACCCCTCAAGTTGAGTATACCCTTTATAAAAGATGGGACGTTCGGGATTTTGGTAAGCTCTCTGAATCCGATGATCTCAATTAACTTGAGTATAGCTATACCGTATGTCTCTCCACCAAGTTCGAATGTGATATACTGACCCTCCATGTCCTGCATGGCCTTATTGTTGTTGGCCTCCCCCATTCCCATTGCTCCTAGAATTCCTCGAACTCGTCGAGGGGGTCGTCCATTGTGTTTTTGTTCATGCTGTTAATGTTATCATAGTTATTGTTTGCCTTTTTTTGAGGCTTGTCTGAGCCGGGCTTGTTTTCTGTTTTTATACCGTTCATCTTGTGTTTGGAGACCTTGAATCCTATCACTGTCTCTTCCAGCTCTCTTGCCTCATTACTGAGTGAATCAGCTGTGCTAGCCAGCTGTTCAATGGTGGAGGCATTCTCCTGCGTAGAAGAATCTATCTGCGCTATTGCCCTGTTGAGTTCGTCGATACCACGGGCCTGTTCCGAGCTAGCTGCTGCTATCTCATCCATGGTCTGGGATACCTCTTCTATCCTAGATATGATTTCCTTGAGTGATCCCTCTGTTTTCTTGACCATTTCATCGCCAATGGATATCTTGGAGACAGTATCCTCTATGAGATCTTTTATCTGCCCTGCTGCATCGGCAGACCGCCTTGCAAGGTTTCTTACCTCCTCTGCAACTACGGCAAAACCCTTGCCGTGCTCTCCTGCCCTTGCTGCCTCCACTGCGGCATTCAGTGCAAGCAGGTTTGTCTGGAATGCCACCTCGTTGACAGTATTTATGATATCTCCTATCTTTTTTGATGCTTCAGATATGGCGTTCATGGCTTCCTGGGTCTCGGATACAACGCTACCCCCGTGATTTGCCACGTCCACCGCATTCTTGGCCTTTTCTTTGCCCTGGGTTGCATTGGATGCATTCTCCTTTATTGAAGAGGTCATCTCCTCTATGGTGGCAGCAATCTCCTCCACTGCAGAGGCCTCTTCCTGGCTTGATTGGGATAGTCCCTGGGCACCAGTGGATACCTCGTCGGTGGCCGTGCTTACCTGTATGGCTGCCTCTTTTACCTTGGATATCACATCCTCAAGGTTTTCCATGAAGATGTTGAACCAGTGGCCTAGATCCCCTATCTCGTCCTCGGATAAAACAGGTAGCCTCATGGATAGGTCAGCCTTGCCCTCTGCAATTCCCTTCATGCTCTGGGTAACAACATTTATGCGTTTGATTATGGCCCTTGAGAACAGGTAACCTACTATTACTATGAGTATACCAACCATGACAGTGAAGGTGTAAAGTTGTTTCTTAAGTACACGGTTTTCCTCAAAGACTTCTTTTCTAGGCGCTGTTGCAAACATAATCCAATCAAGATCCTTATTATACACGAGATATCCTATGTATTCCTCTCCACCAGATTCATAGTTAAGGAACCCTTGTCTCTGGAGCACGGCATCCCTGATGTAATTGTACTTGTTGTATAGCTGCATAGAACCCTTGTATTCGTCCTTTGGATAGTACAGGCACATGCCGTTGGAACTGAAAATGGCGAGGTAACCCGTCTTAAAATACCTTTCTTTCGCAGCTGCCTTTATCATGTTTTGCTCTAAATTTTTTACAAGCTGTTCTCTGACCAGATCTATCTTGGAATTTATCGAGTTGTATCCTATCTGAACCACCTTGGCAAAGCCCTTTGCCTCTGCCATTAGGTACATCTTGGCCTGATTTTCAAGCTGTGCCTTTGCTCTGTGCATACCCCATACTGTTACGATCACGAGCGGGATTATGCCCATTGCCAGAAAAAGTATGATAAGCTTTTCCTTTAGCCTAAACCTGATATTCATCACGTTCCTCCTTCTTTTCCTGAATCCCTTTGTTAGTGATTATACAACCCCTTTAAATATCCTGATATTCCTCTTATCGTTGAAGGCAAGACGTTCCATGCCATGTATGTCAAGTATCAAGGAGACCTTGCCGTTACCTAGTATGGTTGCCCCTGATGTTCCTTCAATCTTTCTGAAATTTTTATCAATGCTCTTGATAACAGCCTGGGATAGTCCCAGTATGTCATCCACGAGTACACCAAACCTGCTGGCAGTCCCCTGGAGCACAACCACGAATGCCTCTGTTGGATCTGTTTTTTCAGGTATTATGTTGAATAGTTCGTACAGTCTTACCAGTGGTATGTATTCGCCCCTTATGTCTATTAACTCTCCCTTTCCTTCAACCGTTTTTATGTCTTCACGCCCGGGTCTCAAGGATTTCTCGATAACAGACAAGGGAACGGTAAACACCTCCTTTCCAACCCTTACAGTCATACTGTCTATGATGGCCAGTGTGAGAGGGAAACGTACCCTGAAGACAGTACCCATGTCCTTGCTTGATATAACTTCGATAGAACCCCTTAGGTCCTCAATATTCTTCTTTACCACGTCCATTCCTACGCCACGACCCGATATTTCAGTTACCTTCTCGGCAGTTGAGAGCCCAGGTGCAAACATAAAGTTAAATATATCTTCCTCAGAGTACTGCTGGGATGCATCCGCTATACCCTTCTCAATGGCCTTGGCTAGTAACCTGTCTTTATCTATGCCCCTCCCGTCATCTGCTATTTCTATAAATATGGATCCCTCTTCTTGATATGCCTTCAGCCATATGGTCCCTGTCTCCGGTTTTCCCTTGGCTTTTCTCTCTTCCGGGGTTTCTATTCCGTGATCAATAGAGTTACGTATCATGTGTTTAAGAGGATCACCTATCTGTTCTACCACGTTCTTATCCAATTCAGTCTCGGTACCACTCATCTTCAGTTCAATTTTCTTACCCTGTTCAAAGGCAAGGTCCCTCACAAGGCGTCTGAACCTGTTGAATGTCCCTTCAACAGGTATCATACGGACTCTCATTACCTGCTCCTGTAGCTCTCTTGATACCCTCTCCAGGGCAGCAGAGGATGTCTCGAATGAACGGAAGAGCAGGGGATCTTTAATCGCCGTTGAAAACTGAACCATGCGTGCAACGCTTATCACCATCTCGCCAACGAGGTTTACCAGTTTATCCAGCTTCTCCGTGTCAACGCGAATTGTCTTTGATCTGACTACCTTCCTGCTGCGTGATTGTATCCTGGCCACATTTTCCACGATGTCCTTGGGGGCTTTGCCCTTTTCGACCAGTTGCTGACCTGTGGTCTTGTGTTCTCTCAATGCCTCTATGAGGTCTTCTTCTTTTATAATGCCTTTTTCTACTAGTATCTCCCCTATGGGTTTCTCCGCCAGGTCGAGATTACCACCATCTGTGTATTTCTCGGTTATGTCGTCTATGTGGATCTCATTTTCGTCCTCTACAAATATAAAGACGTTCTTCAGATTGGATAATGGCTGTTCTGTCCTGATTATGATCTCCCACCACATGTAGCAGTTCGTGGGTTTCAGCGCGTAGAAATCAGGTATCCCCTCTGTATGTGCATAAATCTCAACGATCTCTCCCATGTCGTACAGTTCATGCAACAGCATGAGGGGGTCCTGACCTGTCATGAATATATCGGGTCTAAAGCGCATTGATATCGCGAATACCCTTTCTTTCACCCCTCCGGGCACTACTTTTGTCTCAGAAGAAGATTCCTCAGCTTCATCTAACAAAGGAGATGCAAACCTTTTAAGGCGAGATGTTATGGATTGCATCTTGGCACTATCTATGTCCTCCTTGTTGATTGTGGCAGATATAAGACCCTTAAGGAAATCAACGCCTTCCAACAGGGATGTTATAAGATTTTTGGTTACCTTGAGTTCATTGTTTCTTACCTTGTCCAGTATATTTTCCAGGTTATGTGTAAAATTTGCCACATCCTCAAAGCCCACCATGCCTGCAGAACCCTTGATGGTATGCGCTGACCGGAATATACGGCCTATGTTATCCGCGTCTATATTGTCCGGGTCCTCTTCAAGACTTATAAGGCCTGCTTCCAGTTCCTTTATCTCCTCCTCACTCTCTTCCATAAACACCTGTATCAGTTCATCATTGGGCATAGTCTACCTCACGAACTTGCCAATAACATACATCAATTGATCTGGTCTGAAAGGTTTTACCAGCCATCCCGCTGCACCAGCCTTCTTGCCTTCCAGCTTCTTTTCTTCCTCTGACTCTGTTGTAAGGACCAGGATTGGAATGTATTTGAACGGAGTCTTTTTTACCTTCTTTATAAAGGTTATCCCGTCCATAACAGGCATGTTTATATCACTTATTATCATCTTTATACTTTGGCCGTTTTTCATTGCCTCTTTAAGCTTCTCAAGCCCGTCCTTGCCATCTTGTGCCTCTATTGTCTCGAACCCAAATTCCCTTAATGTAATATCGATTGATGTCCTGAGCGTTGGAGAGTCGTCAACAACTAGTATGTATCTTTTCATGCGATATTCTCCTCTAGCACATGCTCTAGGGCGGAGAGTTGGATGGCCTCTTTGACGGGTTTGCTAAGATTTTTCATGTAGAAACTGCCTGATTTCTCTGCGGTTTTCTTCAATGACAATAAGAGTTGCAGACCTGTAGTGTCTATCTCTTCAACGCCACTCAGATCGACAACGACGTTATTTGCCAGCTGTTCCAGCAAACCCTCCAGCCTTGAGTAGGTTGTCTCTATCTCTGTGACCGTGAGAGGGCCCTTTATAACAATGTTATTATTGTCGTCCCTGTAAATATCCATGGCTATGCCTTTGTTATAGGGAACAGCTTGTCCAGCTTTATCGCCTTAAAAAGCTCGTGGATGTTTTCCTGAATACCTTTAATTTCAAAAGATGCCTGTCTCTTGTTAAGTTCCTTAAAGAAAACAAGGATTTTACCTATACCGGAAGAACCTATTGAAGGAACCATCTTGAGGTTCATGGTTACCTTGGTGGGTGTCATCTGCAAGACCCTTGCAAGTTCTGACCTGAGTTCTTCAGCCGCCTTTGTATCTACATTGCCTGACACCTTTATTATCACTTGGCCATTATCCTGGCTAGTTTTAACCTGCATGTCTCCTCCTTGTCCTGGTGATATTCTCCCCAGGGGCATTGCTCTAGCACGTATCCATTGCATGTAAATACGTGCAAACGTATCTTACTTATCCCCTGTGACTATGTTACTTGAATATCGGATTTGTGTATGTCTATCTTTAACCTATAATCCTAATAACCGTGTGTATTACCAGTCGGCCTTAAACAGGATATTAACCGGTTATTATTAGTTACTTGAATGTAAGATTCGCATGATACTTAATACTCCATTGACACTAATTGTCATGAGATATATCTTTGGCCTAATAAACGAGGAGG
>Ga0164318_10007890_pt1 | contig 10330 bp, 12 predicted proteins | sample GuaBasSedimGuay9_FD_113734 | JGI IMG/M metagenome (GOLD analysis project Ga0164318, IMG submission 113734) | Subseafloor sediment microbial communities from Guaymas Basin, Gulf of California, Mexico - Guay9, Core 4571-4, 0-3 cm | ecosystem: Environmental > Aquatic > Marine > Hydrothermal vents...
CCATTCATGAGGGTAGACTCTGGGAACTCGTCGAGGAAAAGGCTAGGACACATCCCTCTATGATGGATGCATTCCAAGAGTTTGTAAAGTATACAAGGTTTCTCTCAAAGAAACATCCAGTAACCAGGGCTGTTCCATCAGGGATCTTCTTTTATAGTGGGATGAGCAGGTACAGACCCGAGGTAGTGAGGCATATAGAGAGGTTAAAACATAGGGTTCAGAGATCCAAGGATACACTTATACTGTTTCAGGAGACCCCTCAAAAACCCTTCACACGGTTTGGTCTAATCAAGGAACTTCTTAACGCTTATCCCGATATGTGGGAACTGGGTGACCTTGTTGTTCTTTCTTCGGTTTTTTCAGTCATTCCTTTAGAATTGGACGGTGTTTATCCGCTCTCCCAATATGAGACTTCAAGCAAGGTGTTTATTGACGCTTGGCATGAGTTAACATCCGATGTGGCATGGTATGTTTTGGAGAAAGAATATTCTATAGTCATCCTGGTGTATTATGATCTCTATGAACCGTTTATAAACGAACTAGAACATAGACTAAAATTCGAAGGCATACTCTTTGGGAAGGTAAAGGTTGACGATTACTATCAGGCATTAAGTAATGTCGACGAACTTGCTCGTAACATAAAATCGATGGTAGAGACACTTAAAAGTTTTAAAGAAAAGAAAAACTAGATGTAGTATGGTGGAGTTTCTTTCTCTCTCATAGATTCTCTCATTCTTTTCTCTAGTTCTGCTATTTCCTTCTCGATCATCATGCCTTCTTCTATTAGTTCCTGTGTATCTATTTTGAGCCCTGTGATCTCTGATATCACGTCTATAGCCCTTGCTGCTGCTTTAGGATCTGGTCTTTCGACGGCCGCATATGGGAGTATAGCGACTGCGGGATGCTTTACTGCCTCGAACACAGAAAGAAAATATGCAAGAGGACCTATGATTCCAAGACCCTCTTCTAACAGCTTATATCCTCTAGACTTTATCTCGTCTTCATGGTTTCTATAATATGTAGAGGTTGGGGCTATCCTGAAGTCTTGTTCTTTGTCTTTGAGCCTAGCATCGAGACCTCCTATCAGTATCGATTCCTCTATCTCGCTTTTGGCTATCTTCTCTGCAACTTCCATTGAAACAATGTTCAGGTCCTTTTTGGACATAGGCACGTTGGCGACGAAGAATACGATGTCATCTTTTTTGTAAAACTCATATGGCAACGTTATACCTTCCTTTACAGTTACAAATGGTTGCATAAAGTACGAAATGACATATCCTATTCTTTTTGCTTTAAGCTTCGTAACTAAATGTCTTATAGTTATCCAGCCGACATGTCCCACGCCATGGAATCCTGTAAAAAAGTATTTTCCATGCAGTTCTTTCTCCTCAACGAAGAACTTAACATATTTAGATGTCACATTTCATCACCTATTCGAATCTTAACGCACATGATATTCCGCAATAACATTACATGCAATGTTTATATAGTATAGTGGCAGAAACTTGGAGGGAATTCGTTATGAGTGTGTATCACGGAAATGATCTCAAGAAAATAACTGGAGGAAAAAAAGGCAGACATGTGAAAGTTAAGAGAAAAGCGCTGATGGGTCGTTTCCCCGTTTTGACAACTATGGGCGAGTCCAACCTTATTAAGATAGAGAGAGTGAGAGGAGGTAACATAAAGGTAAAAGTCCGAAAAGCCGCGGAAGCAAATGTGTACATCCCAAGCGAAAAAGTTACGAAAAAAGTAAAGATCCTCAGGGTTCTTGACAACCCATCTAGCAGGGATTTCGCTAGGCGTGGAATAATAACTAAAGGGGCTATAATCCAGACCGAGCTTGGAAAAGCCCGTGTAACATCACGACCTGGACAAGACGGCGTTGTAAACGCTGTACTTCTCGAGGAATAGCTCTTTTTTCTGTTCTAAGCCATATAGTATTGTTGGTTGGAAATGAAGCAGAAAGACGGAAGGATCATTTGGACTGTATATTTTGACTCTACCAAGCCTTGGAGTAAAGGAAGGAAAGTTCCTCTCAAGTTAGCTGTTGAGAAACCAAGGCTTGAAGAAATAGTTCTTGCCGCTAAAAAAGCAGGTTATGATAGGATTGTTGAAGACCCTAATGCAAAACATCCTGCTTGGTGGTTCGAGCAAAATAATGGTAGGATAATTGTCTATACTGACGAGAAAAAATCTATAGTCATTAGGAAAATAGCTGAGAAACTCAAGGAAATAAGGCTGGAAAATTCTAGAAAAAATAAGCCTAAAAAGAGATAAACTCCTGCAGTTTTTCTCTCAAAACTTTGGCAACAATCTTTCCGTCAATGCGTCCTCTAACTTTCTCCATTATTCTACCCATAAGCATGCCAAACGCCTTCTCTTTCCTTGCTTTTACATAGTCCATATTCTCCTGAATGATGCGTGTAACTAGCTCTTCGAGTTCCGTCTGAGATATTTTTTGTAGACCAAACTCGGATATAGCCTCGTCCATGTTTTTATCCGGATTTTCGGCCAATATCTTTAGCAACTCTGGTAAAGCTTCCTTAGCGATTTCTTCGCTTGCGACCTTCCTAAAGATATCTTTTAGAAGGTCTTCACTTAGATTTTCTACGGGTACACCTTCTCTCGAAAGGTTTTTCAAAGTATTTGTTAGGGTAGATGCTACGAGAACTGGGTTCGCACCAGTCTCCTCAACGATCTCCTCGAAAAGATATAGGTATTGTGAATTAAACATCGCCTTTGCAAGCTCCTCGGAAAGCCCGTACTCCTTCTTTAATTTTTCAAATTTAACCTCGGGGGGTTCTGGAAGCCTTAATTTTAACGACTTTAAGTACTCGTCACTGATTCTTATAGGCCTTATATCTGTCTCAGGATACATTCTTGCACTACCAGGGCGTGGTCTTAAAAAGCGTGTTGTGCCATCTGGATTGGCTCCCCGGGTTTCCTCGGGTACTCCGTGTAAAGCCTCGATAGCCCTCTCCCATACCGCTTTCAAAGCCTTCTCTGCTTTCTCCTTTTTATCAAAAACGAGAACGAATGCATCATCTTTTTCGCAACCAAGAATCTCTCTTATTTTTTCTACCTCTTCCTCGGTGATACCGTATTTGGGCAGCTCATCACTATGAAAGATCCCGCCAACCTCAGCCCAATACCTTGCCCTGTCGGCAAACTCGGTGCCCAACCTTCTGCCAGGCTGTATTTCGTACCCAACTAGCCCGCCGAAGCCCTTAAGTTTAAGCGCTAAGGCAACACCTCCAGACTTGAGCACTCTTTTTGCAATCTTCGACTTAGTATTGCTAAATACATCTGAAACATCTACAAGCTCAAACACAAGGTCTTCTTCTCTCACATTTCTCTCTTCAAGAATCTTCTTTATCTCAAGAAGCTTAAGCTGTCTCATAACCTCGAGCTCGATTATCCTGGGTATAAGGTCCAGGTATTGTACACCTTTAATCTCGATCTTAGCTCCACCGCGTATTGAGACATTAAGATCCTGCCTGATCGTGCCAAGACCCCGCTTAACCCTACCCAAGGATCTCAGCAGGAGTCCTATTCTAAGTGCCACATCTCTTGCCTCTTCGGGCGTCTTTATCACTGGTGCTGTAGCAACCTCTATTAGTGGGATTCCCAACCTATCTAGCCTGTAGTGGACTTCCTTGGTCTCTTTGTTTTCTCCAGTCTTTCTTGCTGCATCTTCTTCGACACATACAGTCTGTATAGGTACTTCCTTATCTCCTAATATTATTTTTCCTCCAATCGATACAAGGGATGTTCGCTGAAAACCAGTAGTATTAGACCCATCAATAACTATTTTCCTCATAACATAGATCTCGTCGAAAACCCTGGCTCCTATCATTAAAGAAAACATCAAGGCGAGCTCGAGTGCCTCTCTGTTCATCTCGTGTGGTGGCTCCTCATCCATCTCAACCAGACAAGTATTGTCGTCGTATCCCTCATACCTGAAGTGAACGCCTTTTTTGAACTCAAAGTAAGCTGCGGGGTCCATCTCGCCAACTTCACTTCGCGTTGGACGAAGCCACCTTATGAAGTCAAAGTCTCCTTCTTCTTTGTGTAACACTGTAGGACAGTTGCAAAACAGTTTATGTCTAGTATCAAGCATCTGGTGTATCTCTATTCCACACTTTAGGCCTATTTCCTCATAGTCAACCTTCATCTCGACCACCACATAGCTCCTGGATAAAACCTATACTCGCTACGAGACTCGATCTCGTAGGCAATGTTTTCCTTGAACAAGCCAATAGCTTCTTCCACGTCATCTGTCTGACCAAGCACCCAGCTGAGCTTTACATACGCCGTTTCCGGGGTCATATCTTCAGCTGAAATTGCGCCTGCTCTCAGGAGCTCTATACCTGTTCTATAAACGTTCATGTTAATCCTACCCCAAATACATTGAGAGGCTATAACAACAACTAAGCCATTTTTAATAGCCGATCTAACAGATGAGATAAGACTGCTCGAGACATGACCAAGCCCTGTCCCCTCTAAAACAATCCCTCTATAACCCTTCTCAACGAGGAAATCTATAACCTCGTTTTTCATTCCAGGAAAATACTTCAATAATACAACCTTATCACTGAACTTAGGATAAACCTCGACTTCTTCATCTCTCCTCTTATACTTGTTTGATAAAACTTCGAGCTTCCTAGAGGCGAGAATTACGCGCGCCAAGGGTATGCCATTGATTGTCATAAATGCATCTCTACGGCTAGTGTGCATCTTCCTGGCTTTTACTCCCCTATGAATTAGTATAACATCATCACTTACACTTCCGTGCATAGCTATAACTGACTCGGCGAAGGGAGCTTGAATCGCTGTCAACGAGGCGGCTACCACGTTGAAGGCGGAATCACTAGATGGTCTATCTGAAGACCGCTGCGCACCCACAAACACTATCGGTCCGGGGGCTTTTCTTATAGCAAAGGCCATTGCAGCGGCACTATAATGCATGGTGTCTGTACCGTGCGCTACAACAATACCTCTTGGATCCTCCTTTTTGAAAACTTCTTTAATCTTCTCCGCGATCTTTGACCAGTGACTAGGAGTCATGTCTTCGCTAAAAATGTTGAAAATAGTTTCTGCCTTAATGAATGCTATTTCCTCCAACTCCGGGATCATAGAATATATCTCCTCTGCGGTGAAAAACGGATATACAGCTCCTGTTTTATAGTCTATCCTAGATGCTATCGTTCCACCAGTTCCAATGAAGAATACCTTGGGCAATTTTTCTACTCCCTTAGGTAGAGATAATTGCACCAAGGGTTCAGGCTCTCTATGGCCGATTTTACTGATAAATTTGATTTTACGCGAGTCCACTCCAACATTGTAGCCGTTGTCGAGCTTCAAGACAATGACGTTTTCATCACCCACCTCGGGCCGTGGCATAAATATTCCTTCAAGGACCGTTCCATCGGTCGTTTCTATTCTTACTCTATCAAAGAGTTCTATACCGTTTTCGGAAACTATTTTGCGAACTACACTACCATAGTTCTCCAGCGACATCAAAGCACCAAAACACTATATCTCCGTGGCCAGATAAATATGCCTAAAAACTGTATATCAACAAGAAGGATAGAAGGCCGAAAAGCAAGGGAAACTTTAACAACCTTGTTGTTCTCCACGCTCTTCTTATAGGATCTTTATAGACATATAGGAGAGAAACTATTATCGGCAAATCGACCCCCGCGACCACAAGTAAAACTATAAGTGGTTCAAATTTGGCGAGAAGAGATAGAGAACTCAACAAAACAACTGCAAGCAGAATCACGGTTGCAACCTTTAATGCGAAAGAAGGTCCCCTGATAACCGCTAGAGTCTTTACACCAGCCTTCTTGTCGCCTTCTATATCTTCTATTCCCTTTAATATCTCTCTACCAAATATTATTAGAAAAGCATAGAGAGACAAAAGATATGTGTTAAATGGGTTCACACCCGCGAATCCTCCGTAAAGAATACTCATGGAGGAAAGAAAACCTATGATGAGGTTTCCTAAAATACCTTCCTTTTTCCAGCTATGCGAATACATATAGAGGAGACACGAGGCAAGCACTGCTGCTAGACCATTTATCAGAGAAAACATGAAACCTATCGTTATACCCACTGTGAACAAGAATATGGATGCGAAATAAGCTGTACTCTCGCTGATACGTCCAGAGAGCAATGGCCTCCAAGGCTTATTTATAAGGTCTATGTGTTTGTCAAAATAATCGTTGATGACATTTCCACCAGCAGCTATCAGCGCCGCAGAAACACTTACAAGAAGTCCCTTCAAGAGCTCTGTTCCACCGCTTACAAAATATCCTACAAAGGCTGCCAGAAATATTATAAAACAGTTCCCCCGCTCTGACAAGTCTAAGCCAATCAGTTAGTAATCTCACACTTCTCAATACTACTTAGTTATGTATATTAAAATCTACTGTTCCATACACAACTTTTTTATACACAACATCTGCACACACTATTTGGGGATAGATATGCCTTCACACGGAAGCCTTACCAAAGCTGGAAAAGTTAGGAATGCTACACCAAAGATACCAGCAAAGCCTAAAAAGAACCTACCACCTAGAAGGAGGAACTGGAGGAACTATAGGAGAAGGATACTCTATGCTGAACTTCAACAGCCTAGAGCTAGAAGGAGATAAACGTCTTTTTTTCCAGCTTCTCAAAGATTCTATCAACTAACCTAGCAAGTGCTTCTTCTATACTTTCATTTTTCTTCAAATCTTCCACGAGAACCTCGATAGCCCACTTAATGTCCACTACATCGTTAAGCCAGGCATATCCGAAAAAAGCTTCAACAACATCTGCTCCATACAACTCTTTGGGCAGTTTTAATCTACCCTCTAAGTATGATTTCTTATATACAACATTCAACACTTTGTCGCTAACCTTAATCCCTATAGGCTCGCCTTTAACAAGGGTCAGAGCGGCTGAAACTATAAAATTCACTAAAGAGTCTCCAAGACGGGCCAGCTTCTTGTCAAAAAACGGCCTATACCTCACGCCTTAGAAACCTGTTCCAAGACCTGTCTTTTTACGGATTCAAGCTTCTCGATAACCCTTTCCTGCACCTCCTTTAAAGCATTCAGCGGCGATATACTACCATCTGTCTTCACCATGAAAAATGCTACATCCAGTAATGGGTGTTCAACCCTATATGCAGCCGTAACCCTAGGATCCTTGTTTAACTCGTCTACTAGAAGATTGAGAAGCGTATGACCCTCCCCCTTAACCTTAACCTCCAAAATATCCTTCGACAACTTCACAATCTCCACTTCTGCCTTATTCATAATCCTCACGCCTAGCACTCTTCCCCACAACATAGTAATAAATCCTATGCGACCTACCTCCATCCTGAACAGTCACAACCTTCACAGGCTTCCAGCCCATTACCTCAAAATCGTGAGAAACAACACGAGTCTCCGGACCCAAATCCTTCTCCATCTTCGGTCTTATCCTCTCATTCACAGACGTAAGCAAATAGAGGAACACAACATCCGCCGGGGGAAACTCGAGTTCATAAAAACTACCCTGAACCAGCAAAACCCTGTCACTTACACCCTCTATCAAAACATTCCTCATAGCCCTCTCCAACAAATCTCTCCTAATCTCGATCCCCACAGCCCTTGCACCAAACTCCTTTGCAGCAATCACTAAAGACCTCCCGTCACCACAGCCAGGATCAAGCACAAGCTCACCTGGCTTAAGTCCAGCAACCTTGAAAGCCTTGCGAATTACCTCGAATGGTGTCGGTACATATGGCACATTGATTGCCCAAGACACACATTACACCAGAAAAAACAACCTGCAGATAAAAATAAAAGAATAGTGTGGCGGGCCGGCCGGGATTCGAACCCGGGGCTTCCGCGACGGCGCACAGCACGCGCCTATAGGCCGTCTCTACGGGTTAAGAGCCCGCCGCTCTACCGGGCTGAGCTACCGGCCCACAGTTTGACTTTTTATATGTTTTCCCGGTTTAACAGTGATTTTTATTTTGGGGACTTTTTCTCGCAGATATTTTGTGTAAAAAGGGTTTTTATTCTTTTCTGGCAAGATCAGTCCCTGTATTCCCAGTTCCACATTTGGTTGGCTAGTTTTCCGTCGTAGAGAAACTTTTCAACCTTTTCTTTCGCTCTCTCTACTTTTTCTTGGTGTTTCTTCAGGAATATTTTGACTCTTTTAGCCAGCTCTTTTTTGCATTCTCCGCACAAGAGTTCGCCAGACTTACAAGCATTGTATCTTTCTTGGAGTTTTTTGTCGTCTTCTTCGAAGAGAAGTGAGTACCAGTGGAATATTGGACAGATTTCCGGAATTCCTCCTAGTTTTCTTTGTTCTTCTTTTGTTGCTCGGCCTCCCGTGAAAGCATTCATGATTTTTTTCGCCGCTTTGTCTGGATCTTCATTTAATAGTATGGCTGTTTCCGGCTCTGAGGCCGACATTTTTGTGTCCGGACCCAGCAGTCCCCATACAAATTTGGAGAGAAGTTCCGCTGTCTTGTATCTACCTAGTTTGGGTGCAACATCTCTTTGGAGGCGGAAGTAGGGATCTTGGTCGATAGCGCACGGTATTAGCGGTCGTCTTTTCTCAAAGAGTGTTGGCACTATTTGTAAAGCTGGATAAAAGATTAGCCCTATACTTGTTTCTCCATGAAATCCGAAAATCGCCTTTGCTGTGGAAAAATTTATGTGCCTGGCAACCTTCACGGCTGCCCTGTACATATGACCTATGTATTCCGTGTCTCTGAAGATGAAGGTTTTGTCTTCGTCAAACCCTATGGCTATGATGTTGAGTATGTCCTGTATCACATAGGGCTCCACATCCTCTAAGCTATTCACTTTCTTAGCTAGAAACTTTTCCTCATCAGGTATCATGATATACGCGTTAACGTTGAACTTCTCCTGGATCCATCTGGTCATCAGAAATGGTATCATGTGGCCGATATGCATCGGAGATTTACTCGGAGCCCTACCAGTATACAGGAAAAAGCCCCTTCCTTCACTATAATCCTTCAAAACTTGCCCCAGATCTCGGTGCGCGAAAAAGAAGCCTCTCCTTAGAAGCCAGTGAAGCTCTCCTGTATGCCTCTTTAGTTCCTCTAAAAGTTCAGGAGAAATCTTCTCTACTCCGAACTCGACCACCAGCCTGTCATAATCAACCTTTCCACGAACCTCCCATGGCGTCACTTCATAGCCCTCCACGCTATCCACCACCTTACTCCAAAAACATACCAAAAGAAAAACATAATTGTTCATAAAAATTAGAGCAACTTCTCGTAGCAATCTATCATTATCTCTGGCATAATTATATCTAAAATGGTGCCCCGGCCGGGATTCGAACCCGGGATCTGCGGCTCTCTACGGAGCCGTTTCTCCTCGAAAGGCCGCCATCCTCTCGACGCATACCCGTGCTTGGCCGGGCTAGACGACCGGGGCTTTGCCTCGGCGATTGAAATTGAACAAAAGATATAATTAAACTTTTTCTCGAAATCTCCAACAGAGATGTATTGTAACCTTTTATATAATTGTTTTACATTTCACAAAAATAGCTGTATTTCATTTATTTTATAAAAATGGTGCCGGGGCCGGGATTTGAACCCGGGACCTCCTGGTCTCTTATCCGTGTTTTTGGAACTTCAGCCAGGCGCTCTCCCAGCTGAGCTACCCCGGCGTTTTGGGGTCGTTATTTTATTCTTGCTTTTTGGGTTATTAATTTTGTGATGTGTCTTGTCTGTGGATGTTATAAGAAACTGTGATGTAGAAGGCGTTGTCTATGCTGTGCCTAAGGGTCATAAGCATTATAGACTTGTTGTTATCCTCAGAGATGGACGTATTCTAGTTTTTAGCGAGGCTTTTGTAGCTAATATTGTTAGAGCCTACGTTACCGTGCATACACATCCTGTTAAGAGAGCTATAGAGTTGAAACGTTTTGTATTAACAGAGGGAGAGAAGAAGGATGGATATGCTGAATGTCAGCTTCTCGAGATAGAGAAGGAGGAGGAAGAGATTAGAGAAAAAGTTAGAAGTATTTTAGACAACACTTCAAATTAAACCTTAATCTTTATAGCTGCCTCAAATACAGCTTTGCTCGCTTTTTCTACCGCGTTTTTCAGGTCTTCTGCCGTCGCGAGTTCCCACTCCTTTTTCACAAGTGTCGCGTCGCTTACTACAAGCAATGCTCCAGCTTTAAAGCCTCTGAGACGTGCTAGAGTGAAGAGCGTCGCACACTCCATTTCTACAGCTATCGAGCCTCTTGGACGCCATGTTTTCATGAACTCGTCTATGTCTATGTAGAAGTAGTCGCTACTTATGACGGG
>Ga0164318_10007891_pt1 | contig 10330 bp, 7 predicted proteins | sample GuaBasSedimGuay9_FD_113734 | JGI IMG/M metagenome (GOLD analysis project Ga0164318, IMG submission 113734) | Subseafloor sediment microbial communities from Guaymas Basin, Gulf of California, Mexico - Guay9, Core 4571-4, 0-3 cm | ecosystem: Environmental > Aquatic > Marine > Hydrothermal vents >...
AATTTTTATTAGTAAGTCGCGGTCACTTTTACTACTGTCATTTTTGTCAAGTTGATCCAGAGTTATTTCAGGTACATAATGTATTGATGCCAATAGTTCAACAAGTTCACGAAGAGTTATTTCAGTATCTTTATAGGTTATGCTAACTATTTTTTTTGGAAAGTTAACAAAAGATGTGATGATAGATTTGTTGAGTGTGTTTAGATTTTCCAGAAGCCAAATACATGAGGCACAATGAATTGTTGGTACAAACAAAGTTACCTTACTAATTCCTCCATCTGAAAAGTCTAATAGTTTTTCATTTATTTCTTCATTATCAAGATAGGCGTATTTATTACCAACATCAACCTTGTCTACTCTAATGCCTGACATGGGTTGTATATCGTAATATTTATCAAGTTTGTTTTGATTGAGAATTTGATAAACAGTCTTACAGCCGTTGCAGCAAAAAGGTTTGTCGTCCCACATAATGGGATGTTTCCCACAATCTTCTCCACAATGAATACAGGCTAATCCCATTAAATTAGTTTTTTTCTAAAGTGATATTAATAAAAGTAATTGCCCACATACCTCTGGGGTGGCCATCTTCAAAGTTGATAGCTTTGTCATCAGGATATAGTTCTTCAATTTTTGATGCTATATTACTTGGCATAGTTTTACCCGGTTCTCCGTGGCATGTTAGGCACTTTTTGTTAATAATAATGGGTTTGTAATAAACAGGGTGGCCATTATTATCAATTGCAATTTTTGATTCTAAGGTTTTTCCGTCTTGCCATTCCATAAGGTATTCGGTAAATATTTCAGATTCTTTTGCATTTACTTCATTTTCAGGATTTCTATTTTTTATTGCAATTCTTCTAATTGTAACATTTTCAGCTGTGGCTAGAGAGTCGGTAATTTTCATGGCATTATTATTACAAAAAAGTATTGCTTTTTCAGCACCTTCATTTTTAATGGCTTTTTTAAGAGCTGAGCTAAGTTCTGTAGCTGCTACTTTAGTTATAGTTGCACCTCTCTTCCGTATGGCTTTTGCATTAACATCCGATAAACTTATGTAGGAAATTTTATCTTGTTCATCAGTTATATTTTTTTGCTTTTCAGATTCATTAGTATCAGTATTGCAACTAATAACTGAAAATATAATAATTACAAATAAAACTTGGTTGAGATATTTCATATGTATTTGTTTTTTTAAACTAGATTTATAAATAAAAATTCTATCATTTTTTTAAAAAAAAGTAATAGTCATTATACTTTGCAACCTTAAATTAATTCAAGGTTGCAAAGTTATTAATATTACTTCTAATCGGAATAATTGTTACTTTAGAAAATTATTAGATAATTTAAAGCCATAATGGAGGCTTAGTATTCTTTCGGAAATACAAATCTTAAATTTGTTAGTATGGTAAAAACTTTGAATTTTGATTAGGGTGCCACCTTTTTTAGGATGGGATTGATATAGAACATTGGAAATGTCTACTTAAATCAATCATCTAAAAACTATTAATTAGTGGTAGATAAGTTTTCTTTCTATTTTTGCAAAAAAAAATAAGCTATGAAAAGTTCTTCTTTGGACGATATTACTTTGTCAAAATCAGTTATTGAGATGGCAACAGTAGCAAATGAGTTTTGCTACTTTTTTGAAACTATTGAAGGTAAGGATAAAGAAATTATTCTTGATTTTATACAACGTATATTGCCTTTATTATATGTTAAAGGAACGCTATTACCTGAAATACAGCCTAAAACTCCTGAAGCAAATGAACGTTTTGTTACAGAGGAACAATGGGAAGTAGTGTTTACCACATTGAGGGGTATTTTTGGTAAAGACGATGAATTTTGGCTTATTGACCCACAATACATTAATGAAACGGAACCATTAAAAGCAAGTCTGTCAGAAAATATAGCTGATATTTATCAAGACATGAAAGATTTTATCTTACTCATGCAGAAGAATACTCTTGCTGCTCGTGAAAATGCTATAAGTGAATGTAGTTTGCTACTTGCAAATCATTGGGGATATCGAGTGGGAAATATTTTTACACAGATTCACCATTTGATATATTTTAATGAAGAAATAGTTACTCCATATTAAAAATTTAGGAGAATATCTAATATTTTTTTTCATTATAGAGCACAATATATATACCTGATAATGGGTATTTGAAACTTTGTAAAAATTGTCTTATTTTGCTCTATAATAAGATATAACAATTACTATCCATGAATCTTTCTGAACTTAAAAGCGGTGATAAGGCAATTATCATTAAAGTTAGAGGTAGAGGAGCCTTCAGGAAACGCATTATTGAAATGGGTTTTGTTGTTGGTAAACAGGTAATTGTTGTAAAAAATGCTCCGTTAAAAGACCCCATTGAATATAATGTAATGGGTTATGAGGTATCGCTAAGACGAAGCGAAGCTTCTTTAATCGAGGTGAATACAGGTAGCTCAGATGGATTAAAAAAAGAATTTGACGGAATATTGCAACTCGAACAATCATTAAATATTTCTCCAATTAATAGTAAAAGTAGAATTATTAATGTTGCACTTGTGGGTAATCCTAACTGTGGTAAAACAACTATTTTTAATTTTGCATCGCACTCAAAAGAAAAAGTTGGTAACTATGGAGGTATAACTGTTGATGCTAAACAAGCACAATTTATACATTCGGGTTATACATTTAATATTGTTGATTTACCTGGCACATATTCCATTACAAGTTATACACCAGAAGAGTTATATGTTAGGGATCATATTGTAAATAGTATTCCAGATATTATTGTAAATGTGATAGATACCTCCAATTTAGAGCGTAATTTATATCTCACAACACAACTTATTGATATGGATGTAAAGGTTGTGATAGCACTTAATATGTGGGATGAGTTTCAGGAAAAAGGTGATGTTTTTGATTATCCCAGTCTATCAAAAATGATTGGTATACCTATGGTTCCAACAGTGGGCTCAAAGGGTAAAGGTATTGAAAAACTTTTTGATACAATTATATCAGTTTGTACAGATACTGAACCTATTACGCGGCATATTCATATAAATTATGGAAACAGAATTGAAAAATCCATTAAAAAACTTCAAGATTTAATAAATATTGAGGATAATAAGAAATTAACCAATAAAGTTTCTCCCAGGTATTTAGCACTTAAACTTCTTGAACAAGATAATGAAGAGCTTAAGAGAATTAATATTTGTGGTAATGCTGCACAAATAAAAAAAGATGCTGTTATTGAATCAGATAGTATATCAAAGCTTCGTAATGAGAATATTGAAACTGTTATTACTGATGCAAAATATGGATTTATTGAAGGTGCTCTAAAAGAAACGCTTAAACCAGATAATAGGCACAATAGAATTACTAGAAGTAGGATAATAGATAACATTGTGACAAGTAAGTTGCTTAGTTATCCTATATTTTTATTTGCTATTTGGATTACCTTCCAAAGTACATTTTATATTGGCGATTATCCAATGCAATGGATAGAGACACTCGTATCTTATACCGGTAATTTACTTTCAAACTGGCTTCCTAATGGTATGTTTAAGGATATGCTTGTGGATGGTATTTTGGGTGGAGTAGGAGGAGTTATTGTTTTTCTTCCAAATATTTTAATACTATTTTTCTTTTTAACACTAATGGAGGCTACGGGATACATGGCTAGGGTAGCATTTATTGTTGATAAATTAATGCATAAGGTTGGATTACATGGTAAATCGTTCGTGCCCATGCTTATGGGGTTTGGCTGCAATGTACCCGCAATAATGGCAACACGTACAATTGAGAATAAAAATGACAGGCTCGTAACAATGCTTATAATACCTTTTATGTCATGTAGTGCTCGATATCCAGTTTATATACTGTTAATCAATGCATTTTTTACAGACTTCAGGGGTAGTTTATTATTTGGAATTTATATGTTGGGAATTCTATTAGCCGGAATTGTTGCTTGGATGATGAAAAAAACACTCTTTAAGATTGAAGTTGTTCCCTTTGTGATGGAGCTTCCTCCTTATCGGATGCCTGTTCTATCCTCAGTACTAAAGCAAACTTGGTTTAAAGGAGAGCAGTATATTAAAAAAATGGGGGGTATTATTTTAATTGCTTCAATAGTAGTTTGGGCACTTGGCTATTTTCCGCAAAATGCTGATATAACAAATGAATACGACAATAAAATTTCTATTATTGAATCACAGTTGGTTCAGCAAACTACACAATCTTACATACTCAGTGATTCAGTAGCTATTCTTAAGTCTGCTAAGATTAGTGATTTACAAGAAAACTCCTATATTGGTATGCTTGGTAAGTTTATTGAACCGGTTATAAAACCACTCGGATTTGATTGGAAAATGGGAATAAGTTTAATTGCTGGTTCTGCTGCAAAAGAAATTGTAATAAGTACAATGGGAGTTCTTTATCAATCTAGTGGTGATCCTGAAAATAATGAATTGTTGGTTGAACGAATTAAGAGTCAGGTGTATAAAAGTGGAGATAAAAATGGTGAGCATGTGTTTACTCCTTTAGTTGCTCTATCTTTTATGTTATTTATATTAATATATTTTCCATGTATTGCTGTAATTGCTGCCATTAAAAATGAATCAGGTAACTGGAGATGGTCCTTGTTTTTAACTATTTATACCACACTATTAGCATATTTAGTATCATTTTTAACCTTCCAGATTGGTTCATTATTGGGTTTCTAGTCCATTTATTTTACTTAAAGACGAAAAATAATTATTTAAAACCTTTATTAGGAAAGAAGTTTTGTTAATTTTGTCATACCCAAATGTTGAATTATTTATATATTTCAATAAAATGAAGGCAATAACTAACACAATTAACCAATGGGAGTAATAGATAAAGAACAATTTACCGAAACATTTCAATATTTTGATAATGAAATAGTAGTGGAAATTATTGATATTTTCCTAAATGAGTATCCGGAAAGGATAGAGGCTCTTAACGCAAGTATAAAAAATGTTGATTATGATAGTCTTAAATTTAATTCGCATAGCATAAAAGGAGTTGTTGCAAATTTTGTAGCTCCATCTGTAGAGCAGCAGGCTAAGGAGCTCGAAATAATGGGTTCTGATAAGAATATGGAAGGTGCTGAAGAATTATTTGCAGCTTTTAAAATAAGTAGTGAATCTTTGGTTGAAGAACTAATAGAGCTTAAAGAGGAATTTGTTTAGATGAGAATTCTTATCTATTGTAACTATTGTAATTATTGGGGGACTTTTATGAATTACTTTACGTAAGAAGAAATTCATGGAAGTCTTTTTTATGTATTAAATGTTTGTAGTTAGTATTAATGTAATTAATTAACCTATGAGTTTTTCTTTTAGTAATATTATTCGCAAGCTTACCCCTGAGCCTGAAAAAAATATTCTAGTAATAGTTAAAGAAGCAAAACTAGTTCTTGGAGGATTATTTTGTGTGTATAATAAGTTTAATTCTAAGAATTCAATTCTAGTTGCAACAACTAGCGAAATGAATAATGAAGATAAGCCAATTGTAGAGGATGCTATTGGTCATATTTGTTATGAAGCAACAATTTTAGGTGAAGATAAGACAATTATTATTAATAACTTGAGTGAAACAGAATATGCTATTTCTGATTCTGCTGTTGCAAAATTTAATTTAAAATCATATCTTGGAGTCCCTGTTAGATTAAGTAATAGGACTATGGGATCATTGGCAATTGTTGATACTGTTGTTAGGGAGTTCTCGGATAAAGAGATTGATACAATAAATAGCCTCGCATTGCTGCTTATGCTTGAAGAGGAGCATATTCTTACTTATGAGGGGCTAAAAAGTAGTGAATATAGGTATCATGCTGTTTTTGAAAATGCAAATGATTGTATTGTTTTATTAAAAAATAATACAATTATAGATATTAACAGCAAAGGATGTCAAATGTTTGGTTATGAGCATGTAGAAATATTAGGTAAGACCATTGCCGATATTTCTCCCTCATCTGTTGAGATGAAGGAAAATAATGGATATAATAAAGAAGGCTTCCTTAATGATGCACTTAATGGCAGACCACAAAATTTTGAATGGATTCATAAGAAAAAAGATGGAGACACTTTTTTCTCCGAAATAAGTCTTACAAAACTTGATGGGAGTAGTGATTATAATATACTTGCAATAATTCGAGATGTTAGCAAGTGGAAGAATTATGAAAAAGAATTGATTGAGGCAACACGAAAAGCCGACGAAGCTAATAAATTAAAAACGTTGTCGTTGGCAAGTATGTCTCATGAACTTCGTACTCCATTAAACTCTATAATTGGTTTTTCTGATTTGCTTTTGGATGAAGATACTACTGATGAAGAACGAGGACAATTTACAAAACTTATACAAAGTGCTGGTAGATCATTGATGCAATTAATTGGTGATATTATTGATATTTCGAAGATTGAAGCAGGAGAGGTTATCATTCAAAAGGCAGAATTTAATGTTAATACTTTTTTGCAAGAAGTTCTTCTAACTTTTAAACATGAAAAAGAAAATAGAGGTAAATCAAATATTGAACTTAGGTTGATACTTTCCGATCAGGTTAATAGTATGAAAATTGAGACTGATGCCCATCGTCTTCGCCAAGTCTTTAGCAATTTATTAACTAATTCTCTAAAGTTTGTCGAAGAAGGGTATATAGAGTTTGGCTATTCTGGTGTTTCGCCAACTAATATTCAGTTTTTTGTTAAGGACACAGGAGTAGGTATTGGTGAGGACAAAAGGGATATAATATTTGATCAATATGGTCAGGATAAAGATACATATAGTAGAAATAAAGAAGGTACTGGTTTAGGGCTGGCCATAAGTAAATCATTTGTTGAGCTTTTGGGTGGTAATATTTGGGTTGATTCTGAGTTAAACGAAGGGTCAACATTTTATTTTACCATACCTATTAATACTAAATCACACAATAATAAAGAGAAGTATTTTAATCAAATATTTAATATTGAGGGAGTTAATTGGTCAAAACGTACAATTCTTGTGGTTGATGATGTTGTTCAAAACTTTGTTTATTTAAAAGGATTACTTCAACATACCAAATCAAAAATAATTTGGGCTAAAAATGGTAAAGAGGCTGTTGATATTTGTCGTGAAAATAAGTCTGTTGATTTAATTCTTATGGATATTAAGATGCCGGTAATGGATGGATTTGAAGCTTCAGAGATAATTAAAAAAGAAAATCCAAATATCTACATAATTGCACAAACAGCATTCTCTAATTTAGAAGATAAACAAAGATGCCTCGATAATTTATGTGACGGTTATCTTAAAAAACCAATTAATTACAAGGAACTTTTCTCTATGTTAACCAGTTTACTTGGAAATTAGTCTTATTTTTTTTATTTCATTTTTTTTTGTCTAGTTTCTTTATTTTTGTAATATATGAGTTTAGAAGCAAAGAAAATACTTATTAGCTATTGGGGACACTCAGCATTTCGACCAATGCAGGAGGAAATAATTGACTCAATTCTAGATGGTAAGGACACCCTTGCATTATTACCCACAGGTGGTGGAAAATCAGTTTGCTTTCAGGTACCGGCATTAATTATTAAAGGTACTTGTATTGTTATTACGCCACTAATAGCATTAATGAAAGATCAGGTTGCAAATCTTAAAAAGAATAATATTAAAGCTGCGGCAATATACTCTGGTATGCACCATGATGAAGTAGAATCTGTTTATTCAAATGCCTTGGTGGGAAATCTCAGATTTTTATACATATCACCCGAGAGACTTGCAACTCCAATTACACGGGATGTAATAAGCCGTATGAAAGTGAGTATACTTGCCGTTGATGAAGCTCACTGTATTTCACAATGGGGATATGATTTCCGACCGCCATACCTTAAAATTTCAGAAATAAGGACAATTATTCCAAAAGTGCCAATTTTAGCTCTTACCGCTACAGCAACCCCAGTAGTGGTTGATGATATTATGAAAAAGCTAGAGTTTAGTACTCCCAATGTACTAAAAACAAGCTTCGAAAGGAGAAACTTAGCATATAATGTTATTAAAGAATTTGATAAAACTGGTTTTTTAATTCGGAAGCTACAAGATGATAATAATTCGGCAATTGTTTATGTACGTAGTAGAAGAAAAACAAGAGAACTGGCAGAAGTATTTAATAAGAATAATATAAGTGCTACTTATTATCATGCTGGTTTGGATACTAAAATTAGAGATACAAGACAAAAAGATTGGACTTTAGGTAGAGTAAATATTATTGTTGCTACTAATGCTTTTGGGATGGGTATTGATAAAGCTAATGTTAGATATGTTGTACATTATGATTTACCAGATTCCATTGAGTCGTATTTTCAGGAGGCAGGAAGGGCAGGGCGCGATTTACAAACGTCAGCTGCCACATTGTTGTATAACGATACAGATATTGTTAATGTAAAAGATAGATTAATAGCCTCATTCCCTCCTATGAGTACTATTCAAAGTGTATATAATGCCATTGGAAATTATTTTCAAATACCTGAAGGAACAGGCAAGGATATGGGATTTGATTTTAATATTGCTGATTTTGCAAATAACTACAATTTTAATATTCTACAGGTATATAACTCGATAAAATTCCTAGAGAGGGAAGGGTTTCTCCTTTATATTCAGTCAGCAGGGCAGTATTCAAAATTATTTGTGCCTCTAAATAAAACTGAATTATATACCTTTATTGTCGATAATCCTGGTGCCGATCGTTTGCTAAAAGAAATAATGAGATCCTATTCGGGCGTTTTTAGTGATTATATTAATATTAACGAAACGCTATTGGCTAAGCGTTCTGAAATGACTCGTGAAAATGTTATAAAGAAACTCATTTATTTCAATAAGCAAAAAATTATAAGTTATATTCCAATAAGGGTAAAACCGCAACTCATTTATTCCTACGAAAGGCTTAGTATTAATCATATTCAACTTTCAGATGAGAATTATAAAAATCAGAAAGTGTCTTCTGAAAGAAGATTGTCTGCAATGCTTGGTTTTGTTAACAATTCGCTTGAATGCAGAAGTAAATTATTATTGGAGTATTTTGGTGAGAAAAATGCAAAGCGTTGCGGTATTTGTGATGTTTGTGTAGCTAAAAATAAAGTTGATTTGAATGAGATAGAGTTTGATACGATTCAAAAAAATATAAGTAATAGTCTCAAGAATAACCAGATGCATTTATATGAGCTTGTTACGTCTATTGATGGTTTTGATGAAGATGATATTATTCAAGTTGTTAGGTGGTTAATTGATAATGGTAAAGTTATCAGGCATAAGGATGAGACTTTGAGTTGGTATAAACAGTTGGATATCAACTTTTAATTTACTGTTATTACAATAGTATACTTCTCCAATAATATCTTATATTTGTTTTACAGTTTTAGTAAATATTTATTCAATATATTATTTTAATTTTTGTTTTCATTACTGTTCTTAACCTTTTAAACCAATACAAATGAAAAAACTATTGATATTGTTTCTGCTAATTTCGCAATTCTCATTTGGGCAATCGGTAAATAGTCAGTACATTGGACTTTCCGTTGGCGCTTCATTTCCATTGAATGATTTTAAAAAAGCCGTATTGGATGATTCAACATCAGGGTTTGCCAATACTGGTATTGCAGTATCCTTTGATTATGCTTATCGATTTACACATAACTTTGGAATGCAGATAATAATAAATTATAGCGGTAATGGTATGAATGATGGTAGTTATAAAGATCAATTGAACACTGCATATCCTGAATATGATTTTAATGTTGAAAGTACAGAGAGTTGGACAAGTGGAGGAATGCTCGTAGGTCCATATTTAAAATTTCCTTTAATTGATAACCTTTCGTTGGATATTAAGGCTTTGGGTGGCTATTTTGCTTCCTATTCGCCAAGAGTGCTAATTAGAACAGCCAAAATTGATGACATAAATGACAAAGGAGAATATTATGTTGAGAGGGCGAAAGGATATGGTTTTGGATATTTACTTGGTGCAGGATTTAAATACAAGGTTAACTCCTATTATGTACTATTATTTGGTAACTATATTAGTTCAAGTATTGAGTTTAAAGATGCTGTAGGATGGGATTGGGAAGGAGAACCATATTCTAATTCATTTAACCAAAAAGTTGATTATATGACTTTTACGGTGGGGGTTGGGTATATATTGTAGTTGTAAGCCATTTAAAACAGACAAAATATTTAAATTAATAAGGAATTTGAACATTAATAAAATTTATATAATCATAAATCAAATAAACAAATTAAATCATTGATATAGAAACTTAATACTCTCAATTGTGAAACTGCTCAAATCGA
>Ga0164318_10007892_pt1 | contig 10329 bp, 5 predicted proteins | sample GuaBasSedimGuay9_FD_113734 | JGI IMG/M metagenome (GOLD analysis project Ga0164318, IMG submission 113734) | Subseafloor sediment microbial communities from Guaymas Basin, Gulf of California, Mexico - Guay9, Core 4571-4, 0-3 cm | ecosystem: Environmental > Aquatic > Marine > Hydrothermal vents >...
GAAATTATCAAGGGAGCATCATTTGTAAATACCTTTTTTCAAGACAGCTACTTCTCTTAAATTCATTATTTATCCAACTGTTACAATTATTGATCTTACAAATTTTGGGGGTATGCGTAAATTTTAAAAAAATTCTAAATAATATAAGTGATAGGCAAAATTCTATACTATATTAATAATTATAAATAATATTATTTGTTCAAATCCATTACAATGATTTTGGGTCTGGTAACACCAGCGCGAATTTGTGTGTGTCCATTAACGTAGATGAATTTTCCGTTATGTCCTTTAAGAAAATTAGAATATTGTTCGAACATTTTAAAGTTACCGAAACCTTCTGTTATAATAAATGGAAACGGGATGCTTTCATTTCCTGTAAGTGCAACTCCGATCTCTTCTCCGATGAATTCTACCAGATCTTCATTGTCAATAGATGCTGCCACCACGCCTTTTACCTTTTGCTGTTCGGCAGATTTCAGGAAAGTATGATCTATTTTTTGGGGATAGATAACAATATCTTCAGAACTGCATAGAGATAACTGATCTGGAGAATCGATGTATTTGAGCTTTCCCCAGCTCTCGCTGCCGAAACCGATAATGCCATATAAAGTGTTTCCATCGTAAGCTATTGTAACGGAATGCCCAATTTTCTTCTTAACAACTTTTCCGGTTACTCCCGCTGTTCTGCGGTATGGTTGACGATCATATTGAATTGTTACAGTCCCTTTCTCTCTGTCAATATCAGTAATAGAGCCAGTAGTAGGGGCAGAAACGAACATAGGATGTTTGGAATCTCCCACATCGATGATCTTGGAAGCCAGCAGATCTCCGGCATAAACGAAATCGTTCAATCCTTTCTTCAAATAAGAGATCATGTGTTTGGGTTTTACATTCAATTTTTTAGCTACGTTAATAGTCTTGGGTTTATTGGAATAATCCTGGATTTCCCGCATGATGATCGTACCGGAATCGAAGTTTATTTTTTCCACCCTGCCGCGCACAGGAGAATCAAAGTAATAATGCTGAAACTGCAATTCTTCTATAAAAGTTTTTCGGCCTATCTCGGCAATTCTCTGTCCGTATTTTATTTCTTGTCCTTCTTTAATTCGCAGCGATTCTTCAATATTTTCCGGATTCAATCTAAGGTAAGTTTTATCGAAAAGTGAGATCACATAAACTCTGGGAGGATCGAAAAGATTTTCTCCAACAACTGTGTCTGCTGCAACTTCATCATCAATTTCAGCTAAAATCGTACCTTCATAAGGAAGTTCAACCAGGTGCTTCTGCACACCAGATTTTATAGTTTTCTTTCTCGTAAATCCTAAGTAATCATTTTCAAGGGGAGCAGGATCATCTTTTAATTCGTACAATTGCATCGCATTATTTTCTTTGTCAAAATCAAGCTCTCTGCAGGTATCGATAAAGATGGGGAGATCAGAAGAAAACTTAAAATTCCTGGTTTCGGAATTCAGGAAAAATCCTTTATGAAGGATTATAGAAATTGCCCGATCTTTCCCTTCATCATTAGAAAAATAGTGAACTTCACCAGTTTTGATCTGAGATGTTTCTCCATCAATTTCCAAATCCATTACTGCCAAATTATCTTTCCATTTTTTATTCATTGGTCGAATACAAATACCAATTTTATCATAGCAGTCTTTTGTTAGTATTTCAGAGGCCAGAGTTTCATCAATGGCACTCAATTTTCCCAGATGAGGTGAAATAAAATGTCTGTCTTTCCAAATCTCGGTAATACCTTCCGGACGGAAGCCATCGTAGATAATGGCCAAAGCCTGCTGAGCATTTTCTGTGTGAGCTGGAACTCCTCCAGAGCCGATAAGAATATTGATATCGTGCATGTGGAATTTCTTGGCTTCCAGAGCTTTTTCGATATAAAAAGCTTCTGTGATCTTTTCCAGATCATCCCGTGTGCTTTTTAGTTTATCCAGGAATCCAACTTGTTTTGTATTGAAATTCATTTGCATGTGCTGCTGTTTACTCATGGAAATAGCTTCACGCGCAATAGCGTGTTCAATTGTAAGTTGATGAGGATTCTGGGGTACAAATGTAGGGTAGAGCATTTTATTTCCAATATAATTAAGTGCATAATTCAGATCGAAATTCTCTGGCAGCCATTTTTTCAGATTTTCTTTTCCGCTGTCTTTAAGAACATTGGAAATGCTGTAGCTCATCCCATAGTTGGCACTTACTGTGCGAAAATAGTCTCCCATAATATTGGAGAAGACATCGGTAGTTGCTCCACCGATATCCACAGCCATTATGTTTTCTTCCAATGATTCACTAACCAGCTGCAAAGCCCGAATAACTCCGGTAGGTGTGGGAATAATATCGTCAGCTACACAGGCTTTCAGTTTGGCATATCCAGGGGCTTGTTCCATCACATTTTCCATAAACAGCTTATGGATCTTTTCCCTGGCAGGCTGCAGATTTTCTTCCTCTAATGTTGGACGAATATTCGGTACTATATAGAGATCAAATTTCTTCTGGAAAAGTCCGGCAATAAAAGTTTGGGCAGCTTCATTGCCGGCGAAAACCAGTGGGATTTCATCTTTCTCACCAAATTTTGGTTTGGGATTTGCCAATTGCAGAATTTCTCCCAAACGCAAAATGGAAGAAACCGCACCACCATTTACTCCACCCGCCATGAGTATAATATCGGGATGCAAAATCCCCATAGCCTGCATCTGCTCCAGGCTGCTGCGTTTATCATCAATTGCGAATGTATCCAGGATGACTCCTCCTGCTCCATAGGCAGTTCGTTTACCACTGGAAGCACTGTCAAACATCGTAAGTCCGATCACCAGAATTTGTAATCCGCCACCAGCACTGCTGGTTGAAAGGTATAGAACTTCATCTTTGAATTTCAGGCTGCTTTCGATAGAATCAATTGCAAGCAGCGAAATATCAGTAGCTTTTTCCAGTTTTTGAATTGCTTTGAAAACGCCAATATTTACATCTTCAAAAGGTTTTTCCACGGTTGTAGGGGAGTATTGCACATCCGTATGAATGAATTTATTGTCTTTTCTGGTGAGAAGAAGTGCTTTGGTGGTGGTGCTGCCTACATCTGTAATAATGATTTTCTTTTTTGCCAGAAGTTCTTCCTGCCGGTGGGCCCAGATGGGCATTTTGGCTACGTTTTCTTTTGCCATTTTTTCTGCTTCTATATCGGATATGGAAAGTTGTTTTATAAGAAATTCTTTTGTTTCTTTCACAATTTGAGAATAGCGTTTTTGAACCCCGAATTCATCGGTACAATTACTGCAAAGTTCGTGTGCTAAATCTCCTGATGCAAAATCAGATGGATCCTTCATCACTTTTCCACAACTTCGGCATACAATTACTTTAGTGGTTTTCACAGACATTTTACTTCTCCTTTTCACAGATCAAAAGTGCTTTGAAAGTTGATATAATTTTGCTCCTGAATTTTGCGATCACGCTTCCATTCTCTACAAAGATAGAGCGCAGGCTTAAATAGTAATTTATAGTTCCAAATAAAAATGTCACAGCAGTAGAAGGATCAAGTTTTCGATACTTTCCGGCACCTATTCCAGATTCAATAACATTATGAAAATGACTGCGGATCAAGGAGTCTCTAAACATGATCTTTCGCCTTAGCTCTTCCGGGTAAAAAGGGAGTTCTCTAGCCAGTACAGAAAAAAGTTTTTCATCTTCTTCTAATAGATTCAAATATAAAATCAGCATTTGCTCCAGATCTGCTGATCTGCCTACAAGGTCTTGAATACCAGAGCTCATAAGTTCTAATTCCTTATCCAGTATTTCAACAATTAAATTATCCTTATTTTTGAAATGCAGAAATAGAGTGCCATGAGCTATGCCGGCCTGCAGTGCTATCTGATTTGTTGTAGTATTAAGAAAGCCTTTTTCCACAAATTCCTGCTTGGCAATTTTCAGGATATGTTCCCGAGTCTTCTGCTTTTGCAACTGTCTTTTATTCATAAAATCCTCTTCCATTACATCCTGCTCACATAACTATTTTAGATTTAATGAGCAATCAGTCACCGAGTTTCTGGTCAGTATAAAATTTGTCAATTTAATTTTAGGAATGTAGATCCGATTCATTTCAAACTTTATATGCTCAAACGATAATTTATATCAGAAATTCTCGGGAAGAATTTGATTCAAATATTTTAAAATACCGTCTTATCTTATTGGCTGATAAGCAGTAGAAAAGAAATGATTTTTTTATGCTCATTACAATCGGAAAAAAACTTTCTGATGTTCTTGACACATTCCAATTCCCACAAAAACTAACGAGGTAAATTTAAGAGATAAAAATGGGGATAGGATATTAAATGACGTTCGTACACTTACACAATCACACACAATATAGTCTTCTGGATGGAGCCTGCCGCGTTGACAAAATGATTGCCATGGCCAAAGAATACGGCATGCCTGCTGTTGCCATGACTGACCACGGTAACATGTTCGGAACGATAGACTTTTATACTCGTGCTAAAAAGGAAGGCATTAAACCGATCATTGGCATTGAAACCTACATAGTTAATGGTGAATTGGATGACCCCGAGAGTAAAAGAGATGTGCGCCATCACCTGGTGCTGCTGGCAAAATCTTTACAGGGTTACAAGAACTTGATCAAACTTTCGTCTTATGCCTATCTGGATGGATTTTATTATAAACCGCGTATTAGTAAAAGTCTGCTGCAAAAATATTCTGAAGATATAATCTGTTTATCTGCCTGTTTAAAAGGTGAAATTCCACAACTTCTATTAAAAGGAAAAGAGAACGAAGCAAAAACTGCAGTAGAATTTTTTAAAGAGACTTTCCCCGATAGATTTTATTTAGAGATCCAGGATCATGGTATTGATGAAGAACGAATTGTGCAGCCTATGATCATAAAACTGGCGGAAGAGACTAATACTCCCTTGGTGGTGACCAACGATTGTCACTATTTAAAAAAAGAAGATGCTGATGCTCATGATGTTCTGCTTTGCATCCAGACAGGAAAATCACTTTCCGATACCAACCGTATGAAATACAACACGAATCAGCTCTACTTTAAAACCGAGGAAGAGATGCGCAAACTTTTTCCCCAGCATGAAGAAGCTTACGCCAACACTCTGAAGATAGCTGACGAGATCGATTGTGAGCTGGATTACAATGATTTTCTGTTCCCGCATATAGATCATCCACCTGAATTTACAGATCATTCGGAATATCTGAAGCATCTTTGCTATACCTCTGCAAAAACCAGATACCCCGAAATAACTGAAGAGATCAAGCAGCGTATTGATTATGAACTTTCAGTAATTCATAAGATGGGTTATGAAGCCTATTTTCTGATTGTAAAAGACTTTATTGATGCAGCCAGAAGAATGGATGTACCGGTGGGCCCGGGTCGAGGTTCGGCTGTGGGAAGTATTGTTTCTTATCTTCTGGGAATAACTCAAATAGAACCGCTTAAGTATGGTTTATTTTTTGAACGTTTTTTGAATCCGGATAGAATCGGAATGCCGGATATCGATATAGATTTTTGTGCTGAAGGGCGCAGCAAGATAATAGATTATGTTATAGAAAAATACGGGCGTGAAAGTGTTGCTCAGATCATCACTTTCGGTACGCTTGGAGCTAAATCTGTTATTAAGGATGTGGCGAGAGTTTTAGATCTGCCGGCATCAGTTGCCAATGAGATCACAAAATTAATTCCTTCCACCCCCAAAATTACTCTTGATAAAGCTCTCAAGCAATCCAAGGAATTTGCTGCCAAGATGGCAGAAGATGATATGAAAGCCTCAATTCTTACCTATTCTCTGGTATTGGAAGGGCTTGTCCGTCAAATTGGAATTCATGCAGCAGGAGTGGTGATCGGTCCCAGTGATCTGAGTAATTATGTGCCGCTGGCTTCCAATAATCAGAAGAATGGTGAGTTATCTGTTCTGGTGCAGTATGAAGGACGCTGGCTGGATGATCTGAAAATGCTGAAGATGGATTTTCTGGGTCTTAAAACGCTTACCTTGATCAAGAAAACGGTTGATCTGATCAAAAAATCTCAAGGTATTGATGTTGATATAGATAATGCTGACATCACAGATCAGAAGAGTTATGAGTTATTATCCAATGGTCAAACGGATGGAATATTCCAGTTTGAATCTGATGGTATGAAAAAATATCTTTGTGCTCTTAAACCCAATGTATTTGAAGATCTCATTGCCATGGTCGCCTTATACAGACCTGGTCCCATGCAGTTTATCGACAGCTTTATTAATCGTAAACATGGCCGGGAACCGATAACTTTTGCTCATCCCCTCACAGAAAATGCGCTTCGCGAAACTTATGGCGTTACTGTCTATCAGGAACAGGTGATGCAGATAGCTCGTGAGATGGGCGGCTTGAGTGGAGCTGAAGCCGATACGTTGCGGAAAGCGATCAGCAAAAAGAAATTGAAAACTATGGAGATGCTGAAAGTAAAGTTTGTAGAAGGTTCATCTCAGAATGGAGTTGCTCCACATATAATAGAAAAGATCTGGTCGGACTGGCTGGATTTTGCCAATTATGCTTTTAATAAAAGCCATGCAGCAGCCTATGCTTATGTCTCTTTTCAAACAGCCTATCTTAAGGCACACTATCCGGTGGAATTTATGGCAGCTCTGCTTTCGCTGGAACAGGATCCAACTAAGATCACTAATTTTATCGATGAATGTAAATCGATGGGTATAGAAGTATTACCGCCAAATATAAATACGAGTGATAGTGAGTTTGAAGTTCAGGGTAATAAGATATTGTTTGGCCTGCAGGCTATAAAAAATGTCGGCACAGCTGCTATTAAGACGATCATTAAAGATCGGGGGAAAGATGGAGTTTATAAAGATCTTTTCGATTTCACTTCCAGATCTGATACGATGGTTGTTAATAAAACAACTCTGGAAAGTTTAATTTCGGCTGGAGCAATGGATGATCTGGAGGGTAATCGAGCTCAAAAATATGCAGCTATAGAAATTGCTCTGGATTATGCCTCCGGCATTCAAACCGAAAATAAACGCGGACAAATGATGTTTTTCGATGCCCTCAGTTCCAATGAAGAAGATGATAACTTTAAACCGACTTTACCTGAAATGCATGAATGGACCTTAAATGAAAAATTGAAAAAAGAGAAACTGGTTTTGGGTTTTTACTGGTCGGGTCACCCTCTGAATCAATATAAAGAGATGCTGCAAAATCTGGTTAATGTAACTTCTGACGTGGTAGATACCGAGCAGGAAAAAGTTCCGACCAATCTTGCCATAGCCGGAGTTGTGTCTGAAGTTACCAGAAAAACAGATAGACGAGGAAATCCTTTCGCTATTGTTAAGCTGGAAGATTTAAGAGGAAAGTTTGAACTGACTCTTTTTAATAATGACTATGATAATTTTATACATCTCATCGAAGAGGGAAAAGAGCTTTTTATCGTAGGTAAAAAATCTTCTTATAATAATGGAAATGAGAATATGCTGCGGATTGTTCCCCGCAAAATTTTAAGATTCACGGAACTTAACCGCTATCTAACAGGAGAATATTTTGTTCGCATACCGGAAGAAGCCTTCACGGAAGAATTTTCCTCTGAGTTTACAGAAATCATGAATAAATTTCCCGGCAAATTTGGAATTCATATTACAATTGAATCTAAGAAATATAAATCGCTTAATCTGCATCCCCGTACGATAAAAATATTTCCAGATGTTGCCCTGCACCGTTTTCTAGCTAAAATTGAAAACAGCAATCAGAGAGTAAGTTTAAGTTTTTAGTAAGCAGAATTTACCAATTTAATCTAAGAATTCCTCGATGCTCTGCATCGGGGTGTCCGAACTTTCTCCTCTGATTTAGGGGAGATGTCCGATAGGACAAAGGGGTAAATACTGAAAATTCGATTTTCAGCTTGCTGAAATAAAGTTGGCGAAATACCCCTTGGCTCTGTCACGGGGATAGTCAACGTTAAGAATTTTCTTTATTTTTTCTGTCCTCAATTGAGTTCAATATAAAATAATATTTGACGTAGAGCTTCAGCTTACTTCTGCTGTTTGTAGATTGATTGGAGAGTTTATAGTGTTAATCTGTATGAATTAAGGAGCACCTGATGAAAAGAATTATTATTCTTTGCTTTTTTATAATGGCTTTATCTGTTCTTTGGGCAAACGATCTTAATATTGCCTTCGATATGAACAGGTTTCTATCTGAAGATGGAAATACAATTTTTGAGATAAATTATCAAATCGCCTATAAAGATCTCAGTTTCCAATGGCAGGATTCTCTGGGATTTGTGGCCAGTTTATTAGTTGACTATCAATTGCAAAAAAGCGGTAAGGGAGTGGAGGATAATTTCACCAATAAAATTATTGTACGGGATCAGACTTCTACCAGGTCAAATAAGCATTTTACCGATAAAATTTCATTTACTTTAAAAAGTTCCGGTTATATCTTTACCCTGAAAGTCAAGGATTTGAGCAATAATTACGAGTCTGTTTGGAGTAGCAGCTGTGATCTCCTGGAGCAGGGGACTCTTATTAGTGATCTGGAGTTATCATCATCAGTATCGAGAGACACAACCAGTTATATGCCAAAGTTCCATCGTAATGATCTTCTTTACGAAGTAAAAGTAGGTCATGTTTTTTCTACCTTTAAACTGGATTCGTTAGCAGTTTATTGTGAACTTCAGAACTATGAGTTTGCTGCCAATGGAAAAAGTGATCTGGAGGTGAAGCTCTTTATCAAGAAAAAAAATGAGATATTAACAGAATATTCTGCTTATATTGAAACTGATAGGAAGAAATATAACTTACTCAGTTGGATTGATATTACCAGCCTTGAAGTGGGTTATTACGATTTAATTCTGGAAGTATATGATAAAAATTCTGGTCTTATCGAAGTTAAAAAGGACTTTTTCAGCATTAAACAGCCTAAATTGTTTACACGGAGGATTTTTGTGGAACTTGAAGATGAGCTTAATCTGATCGATTATTTCATCGAAAGATCACAGCACAAGAACTGGAAAACCCTTTCGGATAATGGTCGAGCTAATTTTGTAAGTCGGTTCTGGACAATAAATGATCCTGATCCCTCTACAGAGAATAACGAATTTTTTGATCTTATAAGAAAACGGGTACAGTACTGTAATAAGGAATTTTCCCACTTTAAAAAAGGCTGGTCCTCAGATCGGGGCCGGATCTATTTAAGACATGGCAAACCGGATGACATCATTAATCAGGAAACAGGTCTCAATACAAAATACGCTCAAAAGGACTTTCAAATCTGGAAATATCGCAGCCGCGGGAATATGACCTACATATTTATTGATCTTCAGACAAATGGAAATTATAAAATTATTTATGCAGATGGTGATGATAGGGAAAGTACGCAGGTAGGCTGGGAAAGCTACTTAGGAAAAGATTTTGATACTGGTCTTTTGCAATAACAAAACCTAAGGGAAATATTTAATTGACATAAAAGAGATAAAAATTAGTTTTCTTCCCTTAAGTATTAAAATAAATGTTAAACAAAGGTTTTCAAAAATTTACATAAGTGTTTTGGGGTATTTGCTGATTGGTAATAAATTTACTTAAAAAGCATCCTTGAGATGGTTTAGCTGTTGCCTATTACTTTTATGGATTATGGAAATGACATCGAAGCGAGTAGCGAGTTGCTCATAGCTGGTATGTTGAGAGAGGAAAATGGAAGCTGTTTTTGTTAATTTCGTCTGTTTGGAAACGGAAACACTATTTAGTGCTGCTTCGGTATTTGAACTGCGAGTTTTTACTTCTATAAAGACAATTGTATCATCTTTTAAAGCAATTATGTCTATCTCTCCATAAGCGGAATGGTAATTTCGAGTTATGATTTTGTATCCATTTGACAAAAGAAAATCAACGGCTGAATCCTCACCTGATTGGCCTAAACGTTTATTATGTTCTAAATTCATGAATAGAAAAAAATGCTTGACTTTTAAATTGTCAAACAGTTAAAAGAAAAAGTGCAATTTTTTGGGGGTATAGTTATGAAAAAACACGTTTTATTGCTTTTCGTTTTAGTTGCAGCATCCGCCTTGTTGGCAATACCTTACACAGCGATGGGTACGATAAATATTCCGGATGCCTATGTAATGCCGCATATGATGATGGATATATCAACTACCGGCTTAATGACTGCTGATGGTTATCTTGAACAGAAAGAGGGCATTCTTGATCCAGATCGAGGACCTGGTGCCTATAGTGAACTGGATTATGCCGGTAATCTCAGGATCGGCCTGTTTAATAAGGCAGAACTTGGCATTGTTTACACCAGTACAGCCGGAGTATTTGC
>Ga0164318_10007893_pt1 | contig 10328 bp, 8 predicted proteins | sample GuaBasSedimGuay9_FD_113734 | JGI IMG/M metagenome (GOLD analysis project Ga0164318, IMG submission 113734) | Subseafloor sediment microbial communities from Guaymas Basin, Gulf of California, Mexico - Guay9, Core 4571-4, 0-3 cm | ecosystem: Environmental > Aquatic > Marine > Hydrothermal vents >...
TCGTGCCAGATATAAAGCGGCAGAGATAAGGCCAGCAGTAGTGTGGCGATCAGTCCGGTGGTTTCCCAATTACGCATTAATCAACCTTTTTTAATTGCATAGGTAAGCTGTTCCGGCTGAAAAGATTGACGCCGGTTTCGGGTCTTGATATCAATCTTGACTTGGCCTTTTTCAATTACCAGAGGATGCTGATCAAGCGGGCGCGGAGCCGGGGTTTTAAGCACCGTACCGTTTTCAGCAAAGGTCGAAGCGTGACAGGGACAGGCAAAAAGTTTCTGTTCTTCATCCCAGGCGATAGCACAACCCAAATGGGTGCATTTTCGTGACAGAGCCAGAAAACCGCCATCTTTAAGCCGGCTCAGGTAGAGTTCGCCACGGCGGATCAGGGTGACCGATCCCGGCGTAAAATCAGCCGCCGGGCCAACTTCTATAAAAAGCGGTTTGTCAGACCTTTTTTTGCCGCTGCCGGAGATCAGAAAAGCGAGTGATCCGCCGATAAACTGTACCAGCGCCACCAAACCCAGACCCAACCAGAGACGATTCAAAAAAGTCCGGCGATTTGAAACCGGATTTAATAATTGTTTGCTTTCATCTGCCATCTGTCTAAACCTTTTCGAGCTCTATTAAAAAATCCACTGCATGCCGGGGCCGCGCAGGCAGAGACCGGTAAACGTCAAAATAATATAACCGGCCATAAGACCAATAAAAAGCGGTCGCAAAAACCGGTTATTTGACTTCAGTACAGGAAAAAAGAGTAGAAAAAAAACCACGGCGGGTGCTAAAATCAGCAGTACGAATATAGGATTAAGGTGAATCAAAAGCTCCTGAACAGCAATAAAATACCAGGGAGCCTTGACTGTTTCCGGCGTCAGGCCGGGGTTGGCCTGCGCCCCTAAATGGGCATTAAAAAAGATCGCGACATAAAAAAGAACGGCAAGAACGACAGCGGCGGCAGCTTTTTCGCGAATAAAAAGGTGGGGCCGGGCGGTAAGACGTAAGCTTCCATCTTTTTGCCCGACTTTTTCACCAGTTTCACCTTCGGTCCCGATTAATTTATTGTCGCCATCTCCACCCTTTTCAAGAAAAAGGCCGCCGGCCCGGCGAATTTTCCAAAAATGCCAGAGCATGAGAAAAAGCAGCAGAAACGGCAGAACCCCACTGTGCAGGGCATGAAAGATATGCAGAGTCGAAGCACCGACTTCACTGCCGCCCCGAACCAGCTCCAGCAAAAAAGGACCAATACCGGGCAGATATTCAAGCATCGACGTGGCAATAGTTACAGCCCAATATGAACGTTGGTCCCAGGGCAGGAGATAGCCGCTGAAATTAGCCAGGAGAATCAGAAAAAACAGGCTGAGGCCGATAACCCAGTTCAGGTGACGCGCCCCCCGGAAAGCCGAGCTGAAAAATACGCGCAGCATATGCAAAAAGACAATAATAACCAGAGCATGACCAGTCCAGTGATGCAGATTGCGAATCAGACGCCCGAGAAGCACATCGTAGTGGACATGCTGAACCGAGGCGTAAGCTCCCTGAGCCGTCGGCTCGTAACTGAAATTAAGTAGGATTCCGGTTACAAGTTGGATGACAACCATCAGGACTGCGGCCCCACCCAGCCCCCAGGTCAAACGAAAACGCAAGGACGCTACCGGTACCGTCTGCGGGCGGGCATGAACAAAAATATTTCTTTTTTGCCTGGAATTTTTCATTATTAATCAAACTAAAATGCGTCACAAATATCAGTTAAAAATAAATAAAAACATTTACTTAACATAGAAAAATCTCTTAGATAGGTGTCGGAAATTAGCACAAAATATTTATTCAAAAAAGAGGCTTTTTATAAACGATAGAGATATCAAAAGTGAAGTGATTAAGCAACTTAAATAAAAAGTATCCCAATTGGAAAAGTATCCCGAAAAAAAATGAAACAGATAAAAACTCAGAGTAACAGCTCTAACGGATTGAGAAGCTTTTGCCAGAGACTATATAGACTCTGCTCCCGAAACGCTCGCCACTCACCTTCCGGCTGGGCCAAACGATCGGCGATCACCCACAGCGTCATGGGGTGGTGAACCATGCCGATATGACTGGAGGGAACCCGCACGTTCTGGCTGAATTCATGATCTTCAGGGTCTAAGCATGAACTCCAGTGAACGATACCGTCCGTGCGGCTGTAAATGGAGGTCAAGGGCACCATCGGAGAGTTATGCCAGCGTTCCAGACGGGCCTTCGTCATATGTAAATTCGCCCCTCGAATCATTATTTCCGGGTTGGCAGCACCATAAGACCGGGCCAGAAAATTACTCACATTACTGCCTTTTGGATCCAAGCCATTCGGACTGCCTACGGTGATAACCTGACGCACACAGTCCGGCAGATCATGGGCTACATAGCGGGAGATAAGCCCCCCTAAACTATGGCCGACAAGACTGACCTTACGCCCTGAGCGCTGTGCCAGTTTTTTGACCCGCTCAGCCACCCTCTCCTCAATATTACCCGCCAATCCTGTATTACGACGAAAACCCCACGTCTGAACGGAGTAACCCTGTTTCTTGAGAAAATAACGCAAAACCTTGGTCGTAGTGTCATCAGCGGAAAACCCCGGCAATACCATCACCGGATGACCATCGCCACGCGGTAACCCCCGGAGAAGCGGTAAGGTTAGCGGAAAAGCGGCCAATTCCGCCAGTACGCGGCCTTCGAGTAAGGTGTGAAGTAATTGGGGCTCAAGATGCTCTCCTCTATTATTGGCTAACTCCTCACCCTCTCTTTCAACATCCCTAACGATCCCCGTCACTTCATACCAGTCACGTTTTATCTTTTTTTCAGGTCGACTTGCGGCAACCTGAAATGCCGCATAACTGTCATCAAGATACTGAACAAATTCATCGATGTGAGGAAGAATTTCCCGACAAGAAGTCGGCGAAATGTGGAGGCGGCCATTGTAACTGTTTGCAGTTATCACCAGTCCCAGGCCATCAGAAAGCGGCGCCAGACCGGAGGCATAAACCATCTTCGCCCCTTTCAAAAATAGTGGCTTCTGAGTCCCCGGGACATTGGTGATACAGCAATGAGCCAGAGGTTGAAAGTCGACGTTTTTGGCCAGTTTGGCAGACAGGGTACGACTTGCCAGGGCCAGAGTCTCACTCGGACTATATTGGTTTATATCCATCAACTCTCGAGCACTGATGGCACTACCCATGTAGTCAGAACTGGCAGATTCCTGGCTTATAGCCGTCAACCGTTCAAGAGGATCAGCAATTTCAGTGTGAAGCGAGCGCCGAAAGAATGAAATTTTCCGGCCCGATCCCGACTTGGCCAAAGCTACCGGAACCAGCCCGATTAAACTTTTCTCTGGCAGTTCCTGCTTACTTAACAAGTAACGCGCCAGGGCACCGCTGCAGATGGCCAGGACAACATCGTGTACTGTAGCCCCGGGCACCGCCTCTTTTATAGCCCGAATACCATCCAGATCATAGCTTCGACTCTCCCACACCCGTCGAGAAGTCACCTCTCGGTTAAAACGCGTAAGTGATATTTTTTTATGTTTCTGATGGATTAACTGGCTTCCATAAAACTTCACCGTACTTGGCATTATTTGGGAAACAATCTTATTTACCGGATGCAGCACCCGCAACGGCGAAACCGCATATCTAACAGAGGTTCGTAACAACAATTCGGCCGGATCAGTAGAACCTTGGGAAACACAGGTAAAACTAGGTGCCGGAGTCTCGCTCTGCGCCGAAAAATCATGCAGTCCGGCCATGATTTCAGCTCCGGTCTCGCGGCCGATTGCAGCATGGTGAACCTTGGTCAGAATTGCAAAACTTCCCACCGGAAACTTTGCAATACGATCCAACCCTTCAACCACATAGAGCTCCCATAACGGGCGGGAAAGATCTAACGGCCGTGAATGAATTCTTGCGACCAGAGTACAAAACTGCTGCCAATTACCGGGCTTCGGCAGGGCCACGTGGCGAACATGATCTTCCAGCTCAAAATATTCATCCGTAACCCAATAGGGACGATCAAGATCAAAAGGAACTTCCACCAGTTTACGACTAAAAATTGGTGAAGTGTGTAAACGCCGTTCGATATGATCGAGAATATCATCGAAGGAAAGTTCCCCTCCGGGGAGCGCCGAAGGATCGTAAACATAGACCCCGGTACTACTCCTGTTACCATGGGAAACATCCCTGTTTAAAAGTCTTGAATCATGCCTTGAAAGTTGCCGCATAAATCTACCTCTCCTTTTGAGGGTACAGAAATTTTAATTTTTGAGGCATAACTTCAATATGGAAATTGTTACGTGGTTCGATCGGTTCACCATCAAGGTTCAGCGACAACTCCCGATCTAATCGGATATCAAGAAACGATATCCGTTTTCGCACCACCAACTCTTTATAATATTCAAGAATGTAGCCAATCACACCGTGACGCAGGGGATTTTGCAACGAGAGTAATTGTCTGACCACAGCCATCGGACCATTAACCCACGAGCTCAGCAAGTTGAGAATTTCAACCCGGGCGGGAATAATACACAGATCAAGTTCACCGTCATCCAATTGTGCTTTGGGGCACAACACACAACCACCGCCGGCTTGCCTGCCATTGCCGAGGGCAAAGGTGAGACAACGTCCTTCCCAATGCCAATCATTACTTTGGAAAGAGGCTTGCTGCGGGGGTGATTTCAGAATCTGACGGACTCCATTAAGGAAATATGCTTCAATTCCATACACCGACTTCAACCACGGAGCCAGGCTCCGGGTCGCCTCCGCCCCGAAACCGCCCGAAGCAAAGTTGACAAAGTAGCGTGACTGAACTCTGCCGAGATCAAGCCACCTCATCCGCTCATCACTGAGGGCCGACAATGTCCGGCAGACGTTACGACTGCTAATCCCCAGACTGCCGGCAAAATCGTTTGCTGTACCCGCCGGAATCACTCCGACCGCCACCTCTGAACGAGCCCCCTGACTCTGCTTCATTACACCATTGATCACCTGGTGCAGGGTTCCATCTCCACCCACGGCAACCACAGCGACATGGCTCTCGGCACAAACCTCTCCGGCGAATCGTTCTGCATCACTGGGCAATTCGGTAACTAAGGTTTCTACGGTAACATTGCGCTCACTCAAATCTCGAACGGTTTGCCGCAATAACCTTTTCAACCGACCAGTAAGCTTGGCTCGACCGTTTATGATCAGCCGAATGGTACGCTGTTCATTGAAAATCGATTTCATCTCGGGTACCGTATTCTATTTCTAAAAGTGCTCCAAGACAAAAAAACTCGACCCTTCAATCTTTTTTCTTACTTTTTCCAACCAGTGGTGAAATGCCATCAAAGATAGTTTTCTGCAATCCATCAAAAAAACGAACCCCTTCCGGCACAAACATGGTCAAGAGTTTGGCTGGGTCATACTCATCCACACTAGCCATCACCCGCTCTTCGATCCTCTCAATCATCCTCTCCTGAACTGCCTGGATATCAGGTAAACCGAGTGTTTCCCGTACTTCTTGCGGAGTCGCGTCAATTTCAATAGAAAACTTCATCGTTACTCTCTCCTTTGGCTACACTAAATTAACTTGTTAACAATTTTCTGGCTCCGCTCAAGTGAACCAAACGAACTCAGACTTTCAGATTCACGACTTTAATTTCTTAGATTTTTCAGAGAGCTTAACCTTGTTTGCAATTTTTTTTGCAGCACTCTGGCCAGATTTCTGCAAAGCGGTTGGCTTATCTGGTGACAATACAGATTTATCAGATGCCGAAACTTTGGCTGGACTCTTCACAGTTTTTTTCGGAGCCGCCTTAGCCGACTTTGTTGATACAGTTTTTTTGGCAGTGGAAACTTGACCGGAAACTTTAACAGGTTTCTTAGAACTAGCCACCTTTGTCGACTTAACTGGTGTTACTGCAGGTTTTTTGGTCGCCGGAACTTTTGCAGCCCTCTTTTTGGCAACCGTTTTAGATGCTTTAGGTTTAGCCACCTTAGCTTTAGGTTTCTTGACTACCGGTAAAACCGCCTTATTGGCGACAACTGATTTAACCGACTTACCCGGTTTCGCAATGGAACTGGCCGCTTTTTTAGCGGCAACCGGCGTCTCTAATGTTTGTGACTCAGCCGTCATAGCTGACTCACCAAACACTTCACGCTCCATTACTGCTACCGCAAATATCACGTGCTCAGCTAAATCATTCAGGTTCGGAGCTGCATCTGCCAACGCAATGAAATTAAAATTGATGTCACCCCCATAACTATATACGGTTGAGTTCATGTATGATCCCGGAGACAAGCAACTGACGGGGTATACCTCCTCAATCCGAGCATCCAGCTGGTAACGAATCTCACGCGGCCCGGGCACGTTGGAGAAGATGAAGTTTCCGAGAGGTTGCATAGTTCCAACCAAATTTAAGCTCTCACCGATCTGCGCAAGACCGGCCAGAACCAGCGAATTTGCCATCGCCATATCAGACGAAAGTTTTCGCTCACCTTTCACCTTAAGCGTCTCCTTGGCGATATCGCGTAGGCGCTCAAGCGGTGTGGCTTGCGCGTCCCCCAGCAAAACAGTAGCAATCGAGACGCAATTTGACTGAGAGGGGTCAAGCTTACCATCGCGAAGCGACATGGGCATCAGAGCCGACATCCGTTTCTCCGGTTCCTCGCCGGAATCAGCCAGGTATCGACGTACACCCATGTCAAGGAAGGTCAACAGGAGATCGTTAATGGTCGCGCCGGTGGCTTTGGAAAGGGACTTGACCCGAGCCAACGACACCTTGGCAAATGCCAGGCTGCGACCGATACCCGGCTGCTGATCCAACTGGGTAAGTGGAGCCGTAAAAGGCTGTGCCTCTTTCTTTTCCTTTGATCCTGCCTGGAGCAGCGCTCCAACTCCCGACCGCAGCACGGACATGTACATATTCCCCAACATATTGCCCGAGTTAATCATATATTTAGCCATATGGCTGACATCGTCAAGCAGGTTTTCAGAACTCTCCGACTGCGATGTCACTCCTCCAGGCAACTCCCAAAAAACCTTGCCGGATTCAGAATCAGGCTCCGTACCCGTATTTGTAATTAAACGCGCTGCCAACAAGGCCCCATCCGCTAAAGCGTGATGAATCTTGATGTAGAGCGCAAACCGTTGACCATCTTCGTAGCCTTCGATCACGTGACACTCCCACAACGGACGACTGCGATCGAGAAGCGTCTGGTGCAGCTCCTGTACCTTCTGGGTCAATTGATCCTTACTCCCGGGTTTAGGCAAAACATGGTGGAACACATGCTGCTCCATATCCACCGAAGATAACACGCTCCACTGCGGCATAGCCAAATCAGTTGCGGGCAGACCGGGCAATATGGCACCCAACAAATTGGGTATCGTCAGCTTGATTTTGTAATTAAATGGTGGTTGCGGCTGGCGCTGGCGCAAATTAACAACAAACCGGCTCACGTAATCGGCCGGGGCACCTTCCGGTGGCCGCAAAATCTTGACCGGGGCCACGTGCTTCGGACTTTCCTTGCTTTCAAGAGCCAAAAAAGCATAATCTAATGGCGATATTTCAGGCATATTACCCTCTTCTACAATTTAGACCTACGTTTACGACCGGTTGCGGAAGCCTTTTTGCCCGCCGCTTTTTTGGCCGTGGCCTTTGCCGGTTTCTTCTTAACGGCAGACTTAGTCGGTTTCGTAATCGGTTTCTTATCATCCGGAACTTTAGCTGAGACCTTCACAGATCTCTTTTTGGTAAAGACCGCATTCTCCAACTCCTGCACCGCATTGAGTACATGCTCGAGCAGATCATTAAGGTTCGGTGCCGCTTTTTCCAGGGCAATAAACTGCATATAGATATGGGCTCCATAGCTGTATGCAGTGATATTCATGTAAGATCCGGGAATCAGGCAACTTACAGGATAGATCTCCTCAATCTGTGCGTCAAACTGGTAACGAGCCTCCCGCGCCCCGGGCACATTGGAGAAAACAAAGTTTCCGAGAGGGGAGATGCTACCAACCAGATTCAAACTCTCACTGAGTTGGGCCAGCCCTGACAATACCAGGGAATTAGCCATCGTGGTTTCGGCCGAAAGTTCCCGACCATTTTTCATCTCAGCCGTCTCTTCAGAAATATCACGCAAGCGCTCCAACGGGGTTGCATCCGCACGCCCGAGATTAACCGTAACCGCCGATACGCAGTTTGCTTGCGATGGGTCAAGCTTATCACGCAGCGACATAGGCATCAGGGCCACCATCCGCTGCTTCGGTTCGGCACCGGAATCGGCCAGGTATCGGCGCACGCCCATATCGACAGCTGTCAAAAGAAGGTCGTTAATCGTCGCTCCCACAGCCTTGGACAGGGTTTTGATCCGGGCCAACTCCAACTTCCCGAAGGCCAGACTGCGCCCGATACCGGGTTGCCGATCGAGTTGGGTGATCGGAGCCGTGAAAGGCAATCTCTGTTTTTTATTTTTCGACCCCTTGGGCAACAATGCTCCAACCCCAGACCTCAACACCGACATATACATATCTCCGACCATACTGCTCGATTTAATCAGAGACTTGGCCATAAGACTTACATCATCGATCAGGTTCTCGGAATGATCCGGCTTCGCCACTCCTTCAGGCAAGGCCCAAAACACCATACCGGACTCAGGATCAGGTGTGGAATTCGTATTAGTAATCAAGCGGGTCGCCAACAACACACCATCGGCTAAAGAGTGGTGGATCTTGATGTAGATCGCAAAGCGCCGACCACCATCAAGACCTTCGATTACATGGCACTCCCACAACGGACGACTGCGATTAAGCAGAGGCTGGTGCAACTCCTGCACTTTTTGGGTCAACTGAACCAGGCTTCCGGGCTCGGGCAGTAAATGGTGAAACACATGTTTCTCCATATTCACTGATGATACTGCACGCCATTGTGGCAATGCTAAATCAGCCGAAGGAATCCCTGGCAACACACCCAACAAATTGGGCACAGCCGCCTTAAGTTTGTAGTTGAACGGTGAATTCGGCTGTTGCTGCCGCAATTTGATAACGAACCGGCTCACGTAATCGGCAGGTGCGCCTTCCGGTGGGCGCAAAATCTTAACCGGACCAACATGCTTTGGATTTTCATCACTTTCGAGAAGCAGAAAGGCGTAATCCAACGGTGAAATTTCAGGCATAACGACCTCTTCTTTTACAACTTACATCTTATCAATGACAGGGGTATTCGCGGAATTTTATTCAGCTTGTAAAGCCAAATATTTTTCCGGAGACACTTATGTATGTTTAGACACAAAATCAGCAATTTTCTGAAGAGCTTGCTGACTCTCCGGAAGCCAGTGCATCAGTTGAAATGTATGGGACATATCACTCCAGACCTGAGACTCGGCCACACCACCGGACTCAACAATTTTATCGGCAAACCGCACCGAGTCATCACGCAGCATTTCTGTCTCTCCCACCTGCAATAACAACGGCGGAAACCCTTTAAGATCTCCAAGCAGAGGAGAAACCAAGGGATCGGTCGGGCCAACTGATTCAGGCAGGTACCACTGCAGTACAACTTCCAGCGCCTGGGGGGTAAAAAGCACATCGCGTTCGGCATTTTCCACAACTGATGGACCGCTTCCGGTGGCGTCGGTAAGCGGCGATATGGCTACAGCACAGGCCGGTAACGGCAGACCCTGGTCACGGGCCTGCATTAATGTAGTCAAGACAAGAGCTCCGCCCGCAGAGTCACCTGCAATAACCAGCCGGCGGGGTTCAACCCCAGGTTGCTCCAGCAACCATCTGTACGTCTCAATACAATCATTAACAGCAGCAGGGAAAGGGTGTTCAGGGGCAAGACGGTAGTCAGGCAGATAGGCGGAGGCACCAAGAGACTGACACAACCGCGACGCAAACCCCCGATACAGTGACGGATTATGCCAGCAAAAGGCCCCGCCATGAAGATATAGTAATGTTAATGACTTTTCACCATCGGCACCGAGGCGGTCAACAGAACCACCCGGAGACGTCAGCACCGAATATTCTACCGAATTCATACTGAGGAGAGCTGTCGCTGCCGACATAGACTTACGCATGAAGGCCACATCCAAATCCGGCTTCCATATTTTTTTCATGGTTGCCCGAAGCAGAGCATTGAGTGCAATCGCTCTAAGACTCGCCATTACTTTTCTTCCAGCTACAGGTTATGTTCAAAAACTCAAACCTTAAAAAGGCAGCTCAACGATACCGTCAAGCTGCCACAAGATATTCAATGTTTTTAATAATTACCGAAGTACCATTTGCGAATAAAAGTACTAACTCCGCCGTTGCGATCCCAACGGCTCACCCAGCAA
>Ga0164318_10007895_pt1 | contig 10324 bp, 8 predicted proteins | sample GuaBasSedimGuay9_FD_113734 | JGI IMG/M metagenome (GOLD analysis project Ga0164318, IMG submission 113734) | Subseafloor sediment microbial communities from Guaymas Basin, Gulf of California, Mexico - Guay9, Core 4571-4, 0-3 cm | ecosystem: Environmental > Aquatic > Marine > Hydrothermal vents >...
AAATGAACATGGAACTTCACCCAGCCCCTTATTGCCCTAAAGAGTTTGTCAACCGTGCGGAGGAATTAGACCTGATCCGTAAAGACATTGTGCAAATAGGAAAGGGCCAGTCGCTAGACCAGCCCATTGTACATTTTTATGGTGTTCCGCGCATCGGCAAGACGTGGCTGTTGAACCACCTGGCGGAACAGTATAAATCGCCCTCTTCTTCTTTGCCTTCCATCGTCGTGCTGCTGCTAGATTGCCAAACCATCGCCGGAGCTGCCGATGTACAGAGTGCGTTGCTACAAGTATGTAAAGCAGAGAGGAAAGAAATGTCAGCGGTGCAGGACATCCCCACGCTGGTGGAGGTTTTTAAAACTCTTGCCACTCAAGCCGTTCTTCTCTTCCTGTTGGATACCGCCGAGGGGCTGCAAGATGAGGACTTCGGCTGGTTAGAAACAGAGATATTGGAACCGTTAGTTTTGACGGGCCGCGTGCTGATCGTCGTGGCGGGGAGAGCCAAAGCTCCCCGTTGGCAGCGGCTTGAGATGAAGCGACGAGTCCGCTACTGGCCCATACGCCCTTTTGACTATAGCATGACGGTGAAACAATTGAGAAAAGTTGGTCTGGCAACTTCAGCCCCCCAAAGCTACTCCTACACTCATGAACATCCCCATGCTTCCAGACAGTTGGCCGAGATTCCTGACCCGCGGAAGAAGGCCAAAGTTTTGCAGGCCCTGGAGCCGGTGGAGGCGGAACTACTACGTCACGTGCCGCCGGACCGCCGGGATTTGGTGCGCGGGATTGCGGTGTTGCGGCATTTCAACATCGGAACCCTGCGTGCATTTCTGAGCCGTTTGATGGGTGCGGCGTATGGGAAAAAATCTGATGCTTTCTACATGGATCTTCTTAAGGAAGGATTGGGCAATCCAGATTGGTTATCCTGGGACCAACAAAGCCGCAGCTATATTTTCGCACCTACTGTACGACACATCTTGTTGGCGCGGTTGAGGCTGGCTGCCCCCCAGTTGTATCAAGAGAGCCACCGGGCCGCGTTGAATCTGTATGAACGGTGGTGGATAGACCTCTACCCACAGAACAGCGTGCGTTTCCTGGTCGAGGCCATTTACCACCAGGTAGCAATGTGGGAGATCTCCAGGCAGGATCAAGAGCAGTTGAGATGTGAATTAGACAACCTTTTAAAACAACGCCTGACAAAATCGAATTTTTCAACGGAGCAGGCTGTGGAGTTAGAGCACGCTCTTCAAGAAGATCAGGAACTACAATTACCCTCGGCAGTCCTTGAATGGTTGCTGAGGCAATGCCGGAGATTCAAGGAATCATGTGCGGCTCTTTAATTACATTCCCAGGGAGGTTTTAGAGATGGAACAGTTGAGACCTTTTGCCATCCGTACTAAACGCGTTGTGGGGCGCGCCGTTGAGATAGAGGCCATTAAGAAAGCCCTGGCTGATCCTCGAAAACGGACACACATCCTTTACTTCACCGGCCCCGGCGGTATCGGGAAGACCCGCCTCCTGGAGGAGAGCGAGCGACTTGCTCCGCAGACCTTGCTGCGCAGTGGCATCATTGACCTCTATCATTCAGAATCTCATAGCATCGCCGGCCTTCAGGCTGCCATTGCCCAAGGACTTGACCCGGAGAAGAAATATTTCCAGGCTTATTGGAAAGCGCGCCAGGCTTTTGAGGAACGGCGCGCTGCCGGCGTAGCGGCCAAGAGTCTGCAGCAGGAGGAACAAGAGGCGCACCGTTGTTTCCTAACGGATTATAACCGGCTGGCCAGCCAATACCGGATCCTGCTGCGTTTTGACACCACGGAATTGATCCAGCACGAAAGCGACCCGGTGCAACAAGTTTGTAAGATTGAGATGGAAGGCGTAGAAATGCAGGCCTGGCTCTTAAAAACGCTGCCGCTGCTGGTCAATACGGTTGTGCTGTTGGCCGGACGTCCCCCTGCTCCCCTGCATGTTGAATTGGAATCTCAATGCGACAAAATAGAAAATCTGATTTTCCAGGCATTTGATCTGCAAGGCCTGACGCTGGAGGAGAGCCTTAAATATTTTGAGATGTTGGCGCCTCTGGAACCTCAGATTGCGGAAATTCCCGACGATATGCGCCAGCGCACCTGGCGATACACCAAGGGCCATCCCATTCGCTTGAGCCTGGTCATTGATCTGGTTCTAAACGGGCAGCAGATCGCCGGCCTGTTCCCCCCGAGCGGGGGCGCAAGCAAATCTTTGGCAGACCAGGAGGAAATTGACCAAAAATTGATCGGCGAGTTGATGCGGCTGTCCTCACCGGTTCGTGGGATGCTTCACTATTTATCCCTGGCCCGCAAGGGACTGGACGCCGGTTTGTTACACTACCTGGTGCCCGAATGGAGCGGCGCGCAATGTCAAGAGAATCTTGAAAACATGCGTCGCTTCACTTTCGTGAAGACCCGTCCGGGTACCGGCCAGTTTTTCCTGCACGATGAACTTTATGAACTCTTCGACCGCTTTGTGCTGAGTGAGCGTCAGGAATACACAGCTACCCGGCAAAAGATTGCCCGGTACTACGAGGAACAACAGCATCTTTCCCAGGACTTAGAACGGCAGCGCGCCCTCAAGGTCAGCCGGCTCTACTATGAGCTCCAGGTATCTCCGTGGGAAGCTTTCTGGCGTTGTTACGTCCCCTGGGATGAACAAGCTGTACGCGCGTTCGACCAGGCTTTGGATATGCGACTGCGTGACGAACTGTTGCGCTTTCTCAAGGATAACCGGGAGGATCCCTGGGTTACCCGGCAATTGCCCCGTGACGTGGTGGACCGCGATGCAGCCGTGCGCTGGGTACGGCGGTATCTGAGCCGGGGAGAACATCAGGAAGCTGCCAAAGTCGGACGGCGCATCCTGGAGAGTGATCAAGATGCCTTCCAGTCCCATGACCCCCTCTACCGGGGGGCTTTGCAGACAGCCTACGCCGAGGCATTGAGCTACACCGGCGACGAAGAAGAAAGCGCAGTGCTGAAAATTCTCGACCGGGCGATCCAGGCATTGGAAAAATGGGAACCGGAAGGAGAGCAGGATCCCCGCACCTGGTGGCAGAGACGGGTGCTAGGACGGGCTTACAATGACCGGGGATACCTGCACCGGCAGGCCGGGCGCAACAGCGCGGCAATTCGAGAATATCGTAAGGCCATCGGATATTATCGCCAGGCGGATATTCAGGACGAAATGGCGGATACTTTGACCAACATGGGCTTTGTCTATGCCCGTTGGGGGCGTATCACTGAGGCGGAGGTTGCCTTACAGGATGCCATAGGAATTCGAAAACGCTTGGGACAGGAGTTTGCATTAGGACTGAGCTATAATTCCTTGGGATTGATGTATGCTTACAATGATTTTCCATTGCGGGGAGAAAGATGGTGCGCAAAAGCGCTGGGGATCTTCACCCGCCTGGAACAACCCAGAGGCATTGGGCTGGCTCAGATCGCGTTGGGATTTGCCCTCCGCAAGCGGGCCGAGCAATGGAAGGTTGGCACGTACACCAAAGATGAAGTTAAGGAGTTTTTCACACAAGCTATTGAACACCTGAAGAAAGCGGAAACTATCTTCGCCGGCGAAGTTGACGAGCCACTGCGTCTGTGGGAAACTTATAATGAGATGGGCAGCACCTACTGCGACTGGGGATGGCTGCTTCTTCGACAAGGACAAAACGCTGAAGCCCAGAAAAAATACGATCTCGCGACAGAATATCTCCAAAAGAGTGTGGATGTAGCGGAAAAACATGGCTTAGATCTCCAGGCAGCGGATTCTTACGACGATCTCTCCCAGGTCTACGCTGACCGTCAGTCACCTGAAGCAGAGACCGAAGCCTGGGTAAATAAGGTCCGTGAGAAGATTCCCGAGGAATACGAGTTGACGACAGAGGGTTTCTCGCAGAAATCTGACCCCGCTGAAGAATGGTGGATGATGTTGGGAAAATTACACCTGGGATACGGCGTGCGAGCGATGAAAAAAGCCGTGGAACAGGAAGTGTCACCCGAAGAAAAAGACCGCTTTTTGGACAAATCTGTTGAACACTACGCGTATGCAGCGGCCTATTTACAAAAATATTCGCCATCTGCCCCAGAATTAGATAGAACTTTGAAATCCATTCGCTGGCGGCTGAAAACGGTAAGCCCTGAGCGTCTGGAACGGCTGCGAAGGCAAATGGCGGATTTTGCAGAGAACCATCAGGTCAACCTTGACCGGCTACTTAACCTTCTAGACATCACTCTAGGGATAACACCCTTAAACAGCAAAGATTTATGATGGAATTTCATATTCGACGAGCAAGATCCGCCGATGCCCCCACCATCATTGCGGGCATCAACACGGTGTGCGCCGAGGGGGGCTACTTCTATACACCTCACTATATCCCTACCCCCGCGTGGGAGGCTGCACTTCACAATCCACAGACCGTCTCTGATCATCTGTTGTTGGTCGCGGAAGTCGGGAAGACATTGGTGGGCGTTGCCCGGCTTTTCCCTCTCCCAGGGGATTCTGAAAACGGGCGTGTAGGGGAATTGAGTATCTTTGTCTGCCCTGCTTTCCGAGGGCAAAAAATAGGCACGGCCTTGCTGCAAGAACTTCTTCGCCAAGTCGCTACTTTAGAGTATACTAGAGTTGTTCTCACGGTGCTTTCCGCCAACCAACGGGCGATCCGGCTATATCGTAAGTTCGGCTTTGTAAAAGAGGGCCGGCAACAGCGCGACTATGCCCTCATCGGCGAACAAGAGGAGTGGGTCATGGCACGGTCTGTGCAGCACTCTGACTTCACAGGAGTGAATTATGTCTAAATCTATCCCCGATCAACGACAACAGCCACACTTACTGGAGAGACTGGACTTCTCTTTGTTTGATGCCGACCTGCATACCTCGCCACGGGTGATCGTTGTCTTGGACCGGCAGCAACCCCGCGCCAATTTTCTCTCGGAGGTGGAAATAGAAACCGATAGCGATTGCGCCTGCGAGTAGAGGATGTTGAATGTTGCATGTACTTTCAAGGCCTGTTTTATATGCTTTGGAGCTAACTTTTGCCTGCAATCACCGTTGTGTCGGTTGTCCCAACGTTCTGCCTGCTAGCAGTTCTGGGAAAGAGAAACAAAGAACAGCGCTGCCCCAGCCGCTGGGACTGGCCCAGTGGCGTATCATTTTGGAAAAACTGGCTCCCCACGCTCAACGGTTAAAACTTACCGGCGGAGAACCCACCCTCTATCCGGAGTTCCCGGCTTTCGTGGAGTACATAGATACCCTCGGCATTGAATTTGTGGTCTTCACCAATGGCCGTTGGCCCCAACCAACGGTGGTGTTGGACACTCTGGCTCGTGCTCAAAACCTGGTGGGCATTTTAGTCTCCCTTCATGGCGCGTGCGAACAGAGCCATGCCGCCTTTGTCGGAGTTCCTGGTTCGTTCAAAGAAACAGTTAAGAGCATCCAGCGGGCTGTGGCGCGTGGAATTTTAGTCACGATCAGCACGGTGCTCACCTGTCACAATCTGGAGGAACTCAACGCGATTGTAGAGCTTGCCGAGCAATTGGGAGCGCATCACGTGGTGTTCAATCGCTACCTTGGCCCGACCATTGAGGGAATTACCCCTTCACCCGGCGAGTTAGCTCAAGCTGTCCGCGACATAGAGGCTTTGCGCCATCAGGGCCATGCTGTAAAGTTCGGCAACTGCATCCCGCAGTGTTTCATCCCCAATGAGTCCTCCGGCTGTTGGGCTGCCGTGGCTTACTGCGCAGTAGATCCCTGGGGCAACGTGAGACCCTGTACTCATTCTCCTCTGCTGGCGGGGAATTTGTTGCGCGAGCCACTGGAGAAGATCTGGTTCTCACCGGCCATGGAGACTTTTAGAAACGCCATTTCGCCCGCTTGCCATACCTGCAAAGCCTTTGCTACTTGTCACGGAGGATGCAAGGCTTTAGCGATGGAAGAAGGCTTACCCATTGATCCCCTCGCCAATCCCGCCAATGCAAAAACGATACCTGCTCCAACTCTGCTCCCATTACACCCTGAGCTTCATCCGTTTCAGAGATTCCAAGTGCGCGAGGAGACATGGGGGCTTGTTTTGTTGCGCGGCAATCGGATTTTCCCTGTGCGCAAAGAAGCTGCCCCGGTCCTGGCGATGTTGGATGGACACTCCTCCCTTGCAGATATTCAAACAAATTTTGGGGCAGCGGCACTCTCCCTGGTTGGCACCCTCTACGAGCGAGGCTTGATCTCACTGCAATAAGTATTTTGGTTCTTTGGGAATTCGCGTGGTCGAGTTAAGATTAACCACGGATCCTTCGGGGACTCAGGACAAGTTTCACGGATTAGCACGGAAAAAAGTAAAAAATCCGTGAAAATCCGTGTAATCTGTGGTGAAAAATTCACGTTGCGTGGTACTTACCACGCCAAGTCCCAGAGACCCAGTATTTTTCCTCCATATTCACCGGAGAGTCACGATTTGTGACTCTCCGGTTTCTCTTTGTCAGGCTTTTGATGGGGTTGCAAGAGAAATACCCGAAAGCTGTCAAATCACGGTCAAGCGTCCGGGGATGATTCTTGGTAATATAGAAGGTATACAGGATGGGTATTACCAGAACGAAGAGCGTATCCAGACACGAAGGAGGCAATCCATGTTCAACATATCAATAGGAGTAGGGCTTACAGAAATCACATTATGGCCGACGGTTACGTGGTGGGACGTAAGCGTTGAGGCCTACAGAAATATCTGACCAGTAGTTTAAGGAGGGTAAGATGACTACTATATCCATCGGCAAAGGTCTGCTGGGGATTACAGCATTTCTTGTGGCTTGTGGTCTCGCGTTAGGTTTGACCTTAGGGAATGTAGACCTGGCAAATCCTATCACGAGCTTGTCCGAGGCGCGGCGCGCCGAGGTGGAAACCCAACGGCTCTCCCAACAGAACGACATTGATCTTCAACAGTATGCGGTTCTGCAAGCAGCGCATACCCAAGCCGAGATGGCTCGTTTGGAGGAGGAGACCCGGCATCTCCAGCAAATTCACGAACAAGAGCTCCGGCACCTTCAGCAAGTCCGCGAACAGGAGATCCGGCAAATCCAGGAACAAGCCGCCTTGAAATCACAATTGCTGCAGCTGGCCGGATACACCGTCATTGTTGTCCTGGGATTATCGTTCCTGGCAATTGTTGCCGGTCTCAGCGCTTACATCGTAAAGCAAATTTCTGCACCTGTCACCAAACGCTCCGAGGCATGGAATCCCGAACGCAAATGGCGGATGATCCAGGCCGCCAGACAACGCGAACGGGAATACCGGCAGAGAGAGCTGACCTTGTGTGAAATTCCACCTGATTACAGTGAACTGTTCTCCAAAGCGACACTGCGTTGAGTGGAAGCAAGCATTAGGTTATTGTACTCCGCTGATTGAGGAGGAGACATGGCAAAAGGGAAAACGGAACTCTCTAAGGCGGCAGTATTCATTGATGCTGAAAATCAGTCGGATTTGAATCCGGATACCTTGATGCAACTGTTGAGTCAACTCGACGTTGTGGAGCGACACGTCTATGCAGATTGGCGTAATCACCGTCTGGACCATTTGGTCGAGGAACTGCATGACTTGGGCTTTGAGCTACACTACACCTGGAGTGGCCCCAAACTCGGCGACCGGAAAAACGAAGCCGATCAGCAGATGGCGAAAGGCATCCAGTGTGTAGTAGAGAGAAACCCATACATTGAAACCATTGTGATTATTAGTGGGGATCATTTCTTTACTCGCACCGTCCAGAGGCTCCGACAATCAGGCAAATACGTGATAGTGGCAGCCACTCCACGCCGAGTTAGCAAAACGCTCTGTAACACCGCCGACCGCTATTTACCGCTGGGAAAAGTCGCGCGCTGGATACAGTCACTCGATCAAGCGGAAAACACAAGCCCATACATGACATTTCGCTTTGCTGCTCAGAAATCTGGGGTCAGGCCCTCCAACTTGGAGAGGTTGATCCGGCAAGGTATAGTCATCCAAGAGAGGAGAACTAACCCGCAATGGGGAGAGAAGCGAGAGGTCTATTTGAATCGAGATGCCTACGCCGTGCAAGCCACTCTCGGTTTTGCAGCTTGAGAGAGGCGATTCGCGTATCGCCCCTACGTATCTTTTCAAAAAGTGAGGGCGGATAGAGATGTATCTCATTGGGGTTTTCTGCCACAAACTATGCCGACCACAGCCCAGACGGGCATGGTCAGGAAGCCTGTCCTGAGTCCGCGAAGGGACCGGCCCGAGCTACCCCGAATCATTGAGAAGTTGTCACGAGTGTTTACACACCACCAAGAACAAAAATTTACCGTAACGTAGGAGCGACCCCCTGGTCCCCCAAATCACGGCGATAAATCGCCTACTACAAGCCGGGTTATTTTCGAAGCAGATACGCCCCTACTGGCGGACGTAGGGATACACGCGGAACGAGGCCGACAAGGGGGTGGTATCCGCGAGCGTCAAGGTGACGCTGTAGGTCCCGTACCGCAAGAAGGGGGCCGCGTCGGTACCGGTGAGGCTATCCCACAGGACGCCCTCGGTTGGCCCGACCCACACACCGTGATGTACTCGCACTTCCTCGCCCTGGCGGTACCAGTGGGTCTCCCAGGTCGCTTGGGGCGGCAGGTCGCGGCAGTGCGTCCCGGCGTAGACGCCCTGTGTGTACCACTCGAAGCGCTCCAGGGGCCGGTACGGCTCGCCGGCGGGAGTCAGGCCCAACGCCGTGAAAAGCGGCTCGCACACCGGTCGGTAAACTGTCTCCACGGGTTTTTCTCCCACGAGGAAGGTGAATCCTCCTACCTTTTCTCCCATCAACGTCAGAGTTGCCCGGTAGCTGCCATACTCCAGGGGCACGCCCTCTTCCCGGTAACAGGCTACTGTCCCCTCGCCGCGTGTCTCGGCCAGGCTCAGACTGCGCGTGCAGATCGTCTCATCCTCGCGGCTGACAGTCACCCAGAGGGGCGCGCCGGGGCAGATCGCGTCGTAAGCGTAGCGCAGGTAGAAGATGCGGGTCCCATCCGGCAAATGCCCTATCCCCGGGCCGGCGGGCGTGAGGGCCAACGATAAAGATGTCAACTGTGCCTCATCCGCGCGCACCGTGAAGGGGTAATGTCCCACATGCGCGTCCCCCACGCGCAGCGTCAGGACGTAGTCGCCCGGCGGCAAGGGCGCGCCTTGAGGGAAGGCGACGAAGAGGTCGTGCTGCTCCGGCGACCATTCCCCGCTCGCCAGGGCCACGTCGTCGCCCGCGACCTTCAATGTCCAGGCGGCGACCAGCTCCGCCGGCCAGGCGGCGTCCACGAGAGGTTGCAGCCGCAATTGGGTGGCCTCGCGGCAGAGCTCGGCGGACGCCGTGGAGAAGCGCAACCCAGGGGGAGGGGTCGGTGTCGTCACGGCAGGCGCAGGCTCCGGAGATGCCGTACAGGAAGCCAACAGCACGAGCGCCCAGCCTGCCATCCACCATTTTGCAGACTTGTGGCCCATCATTTGATCTCCCATGAAAGCCCTCACCGCAGAGACGCAGAGGCGCGGAGGGCGCAGAGTTTTTTATGTCTTTCTCTGCGGCTCTGCCTCTCAGCGACTCTGTATAAAAAGGAGTAGTAACAAATGTTTTACCCCTACTTTTTGAGCAACGTAGGGGCGACCCCTTGTGGTCGCCCAAATCACGGCGATGAATCGCCTACTACAAGCCGGGTTATTTTCAAAGCTGTCATCATGAACTACGTGTACCCGCAAAGACAAAAATGACTGGTAGTAACGACTTTAGTCGTTCAGCGCCGCCAGCGACTGCAGTCGCTGAAATGCTGTGACGCTGAGCCGCACCTGGTCACCAATCACCAATCACAAGTCACTAACTTATTTTCGAAGCAGCAGTTTCACGCCAACATCTCCCGGTAGACGGCGACCGTCTCCGCCGCGATCTGGCGCTGGGTGAAGTGGGCCAGGACTCGCGCCCGGCCCCGCGCTCCTAGCTCGCGCCGCAGGACGGGGTCGGCCGCCAGATGCGCCAGGAGCGTCCGCAACGCGCTGACATCTTCCTCCGGGAAGGTCAGACCGGCTTCGCCGATCACGTGAGGAATTTCCCCCGTCTCCGCGCCGACGACGCTCACCCCGCACGCCATCCCCTCGACCAGCACCCGCCCGAACTGCTCCGCCCAGTTGGGCTGCGAGCGCGAGGGGAGCGCCAACACGTCCATCCTTTGATAGAAGCGGGGCATCTCCACCGAAGGGATCGTGGCCTGGAACGTCACCCGTTCCGCCAGCCCCCGCGCGCGCGCCAACGCTTGCAAGCGTGCCGCCTCCGGCC
>Ga0164318_10007896_pt1 | contig 10324 bp, 6 predicted proteins | sample GuaBasSedimGuay9_FD_113734 | JGI IMG/M metagenome (GOLD analysis project Ga0164318, IMG submission 113734) | Subseafloor sediment microbial communities from Guaymas Basin, Gulf of California, Mexico - Guay9, Core 4571-4, 0-3 cm | ecosystem: Environmental > Aquatic > Marine > Hydrothermal vents >...
AAAAATAAACCTGAAAGATAAGCTTACGTTTCCAAAGGATTGTTTAAGCTTACCTGACAAGCCCCACGACCGCGAAAACGTTAGACGGAAGCTTCGCGACCAGCTTAAACGTGAACCTTCGGAGGCGGAAATTGCCGAGGAGCTGGCTAAACCTGAATATCAAGGCGTTAACCTCGTTCAGCTATGCGCCTATCTGGTTGAAGCGATAAAAGAGCTGGAAACACAGATTCAAGCAATAAGAGAAGCATCCTCCTAGGAGAAAGTTTCGTTGCCGATTGTGAGAGACGCGCTATATTGGCCTCAATATTTGCGGGAGAGGGTTAGGCTGCTCACCCAACATTTCCAAGAGGAAGAGCTGAAGCGTAACAGGCTGGCAACCGTCAAAATGAGAGATGTAATCATAGTTTGTGTCGCCGAAGCATTGCCGGAAGTGGAGAAAATGCCGTTCGACGTGTTCGTTCAAAAACTTCGAAAGGTTAAGAACGAGAAGAAAAGATTATGGTGGAGGGCGTTCCCCAAGCCATAGCTCCACTTGTTGAACCGCGCCCTCCCTCACTATAGTTAAGACGATTTTATCTCCAGGGCTTTTGTTTCTTTCAAGATAAACCATTAAGTCATCGGCTTTTCTAACTGTTAGGGCGTCTACTCCGATTATGATGTCTCCACCAACCGGAATTTCCGTTCCTTCAATGATAACGTTTCTATTTCCCCCTTGAAGTCCAGCGTCTTCAGCTGGGCTGTTTTCCATGACTTCGGTTATTAGGAAGCCGTAGGTATAGTTTGTGTCCATGGCATCTGCTATTTCGTAGTTCATGTCCACTCCTTTGATGCCTACCCACGGGTGCTTATACTGATGCTCTTCGATTAGGGCGGGGATTACGCGTTGAACTAAGGCTGAAGAAACAGCGTAGCCTATGCCCACGAAGCCTCCAGTTTCTGTTTCAATGGCTGTTGTGACACCGACGACCATTCCATAACGGTTCAAGAGCGGTCCTCCGGAGTTTCCAGGGTTAACCGCAGCGTCGAACTGTATCACATCGACTATGGAATAGCCCGTTGCTGTTCTTATGCTTCTTCCAAGCTGGCTTACTATTCCATGCGTCATGGTTCCTTCCAGCTGGTATGGGTTGCCTATGGCGTAGACTTCTTCGCCTACACGGAGCTCGGTTGAGTTTCCAATGACGAGCGGATAAATGGTCTTTTCCAAGGGCTTCGTGATTTCGATTACCGCTAAATCGGTGTACGGGTCGCTCCATTTTCTATGGGTCACGAAGACCGTTCCATCCAAAAACGTGATGCGTAGTTCCACGGCGTCTTCAACAACATGATGGTTAGTAACAATATAGGCTTGGGTTCCCCGAACGTCGTAAACGAAGCCTGAGCCTACTCCAGCGGTGACCATTCCATAGGGCGTGATAATTCTATTCTCAACCATCACAACCGAGTCTTTGGTCAAATTGTATATCTGCGTAGCATCCAGCCCGTCGCTGACGTTTTTTGTCATTTCCTGTAGCAGTCTCTGCAACGCGGCGATTTGCGAATTACTGCTTGCTATTTCACTGTTCAGCTCGTCGAACCGCGTTTCAAATTCGACATAAACATAAATGAATCCCCCCGCGAGGATGACCGCGCAGAGAACCAAGATGAAGAGTGATTTCCATCCGACCATCTGCTTGTATGGGTAACCTTCCATCTTTGCGCCTCCAGTTTAAGCTAGGTAGATTAGAAGTTCGAGGCTTTTAAAATTTCACCTATGCGTCTCGGGCTAAAATTTCTCTTCAGAATTCAGGATTGAAAGCGGAAAATTTATTAGTTGGGCTTTATAGTTTACGTCTTTAGCTTCCATAGGAGACCCGGTTTTTCGGGTCGGATGACCCGACCCGTTGGAGGAACTCCACGGTTTGAAAAACACCGCGTATAGCATCAAGCATTACGCATCTTATTTAAATCGGAAAATACCGTTTAAGGAGGCTTAAATAGAATGGCTGAATTTTCAGATCAAGACTTCCTTCATCTTTTGAGGGCGTTCTTTAAGGAGAAAGGGCTTGTAAGGCAGCATCTCGACTCCTACAACGAGTTCATAGACCATGGGCTTCAAGAAATAGTGGACGAGGTTGGCGAAATATCCATTGACGTGCCAGAATGCCCCTACACCATAAAGCTGGGACAAGTCTGGATAATTGACCCCCAATCTAGGGTCACAGGACCCTACGTTACAGAAGTCGACGGCACCAAACATGAAATCTACCCCATGGAGGCTAGATTTCGAAACCTCACGTACGCCGCGCCTTTAGCCCTAGAGATGACCCCAATAATAGACGGTAGAGAACAGGATACAGAACTTGTGCCCATAGGCGACTTACCTGTGATGCTGAAATCGAAACTCTGTTTCCTCTCTCAGCTGTCCCGGGAGGAGCTCATAGCTTGCGGAGAAGACCCAGACGACCCGGGAGGCTACTTCATCGTTAATGGTTCCGAACGTGTTATAGTAGCTCTGGAAGACCTTGCTCCGAACCGTATAATCGTGGACATAGATGAGAGGGGCGCTACGCCTGTTTATCAAGCTAAAATATTCTCCACGACGGTTGGCTTTAGGGCGAGGATAGAGCTTCGAATGAAGTCTGACGGCGCCCTATATGTTTCCATGCCCGGTGTTCCAACGGAGATTCCCTTCGTGGTTCTGATGAGAGCCTTAGGGCTCGAATCGGACAAGGAAATAGCTGAAACCGTTTCGCTGGAAAAGGAGATTCAGAACGAGCTGGAGGCTTCCTTCGAAAAAGCCGTAGGCGTAGACACGGTTAAAGACGCCATCCTGTTCATAGGAAACCGGGTTGCTCACGGACAAGTAGAACAGTACCGGCTGCAAAAAGCCGAAAGCGTCATAGACAAGAACTTCCTTCCCCACATCGGAAGAACCAGCGACAAGCGAAGAGATAAGGCGCTGTTTCTAGGCGAGATGGCTTACCGAGTTATCCAGCTAAAACTCGGCAAAAGAAAACCCGACGACAAAGACCACTTTAAAAACAAACGATTAAAACTCGCAGGCCCGCTTTTAGCAGACCTTTTCCGCGTTGCGTTCAGAAACCTCTGCAGAGACATCAAATATCAGCTGGAACGGATAGGCGTCAAGGGTCAGATGATAACCGTTTCCGTGGCTGTTCGCCCGGGAATAATCAGCGACCGGCTTAAACACGCCATAGCGACGGGTAACTGGGGAAGGGGAAGGGTTGGAATAACGCAGCTTCTAGACAGAACCAACAGGATTTCAACTTTAAGCCATCTGCGAAGGCTTCAGTCGCCTTTGAGCCGCAGCCAGCCAAACTTCGAAGCCAGAGACCTCCATCCAACGCATTGGGGACGCCTATGCCCCAACGAAACCCCGGAAGGCTCTAACTGCGGACTCGTGAAAAACCTCGCCTTGTCCGCGTGCATCTCTGTAGGCGTAAACCCGGAGAAAATCGCTCAGACGCTTTATCAGATGGGTGTGGCGCCAGCGGCTGAAGCAAGCGACGTGTTAAAGCTTTCGGGAGCCAAGGTCTTCGTAGACGGTTGCCTAGTAGGTTACTGCACAAACCCGGAGGAACTCGTTAAAGAGTTTCGAACTCGGCGAAGAAACGGGCAAATATCCACCGAAGTAAACATTGCGCATTTCTCGAAAATCCACGGAGAAAGAGATGAAATCTACGTTAACTGCGACCAGGGAAGAGTTCGTCGCCCTCTCATAATAGTTGAAAACGGTGTTCCTAAGCTTCAGAGAGAACATGTGGAAAAGGTTCGTTCCGGCGAGTGGACTTGGGAAGACCTCGTTAGAAACGGCATAATCGAATATTTGGACGCTGAGGAGGAGGAAAACGCCTACGTAGCCGTAAACATGGATGAGGTTACCCCGGAACACACGCACGTGGAACTCGCCCCCTACACGATTCTCGGAATATGCGCTTCGATAATCCCGTACGCCGAGCATAACCAGTCTCCACGTAACTCGTATGAAGCCGCCATGGCGAAGCAGGCGTTAGGCATCTACGCGACTAACTTCCTCTTACGCGTGGATTCCCGAGCGCACATCCTCCATTATCCCCAGATTCCCATGGTTGAAACCAAACCTATGGAAATAATAGGATTCGACCTTAGGCCTTCTGGGCAGAACTGCGTGGTAGCCGTTTTATCCTTCGAAGGCTACAACATGGAAGACGCTTTAATCTTTAACAAGGCGTCCATAGAACGCGGGTTGGCTCGTTCAACCTTCTACCGCATATACGAAGGCGAATGTCGGCAGTATCTAGGCGGGTTAAAAGACAAATTCACCATACCCGAACCCGGAATCCGCGGATACCGCGGAGAACAGTATTACCGGCTTTTAGAACCCGACGGAATAATAAGCCTCGAATCCCGCGTAAGCGGAGGAGACGTTCTTATAGGAAGAACAAGCCCGCCGAGGTTCCTCGAAGAATACAAAGAATTCGAAGTTAAAGGACCTTCGATGCGTGACACCTCCATTGATATGCGCCCATCAGAGGTAGGCGTGGTCGACGCGGTTTTCGTAACCGAGAACGGTGAAGGAAGCAAACTTGTGAAAGTCCGGGTTAGAGACCAACGTATACCCGAACTAGGCGACAAGTTCGCTTCTCGGCATGGACAGAAAGGCGTAATAGGCTTGATTGTCCCGCAGGAGGACATGCCTTTCACCGAAGACGGCATAGTTCCAGACATAATAATTAATCCCCACGCAGTTCCTTCAAGAATGACTATAGGGCAGTTCCTCGAGTCCATAGCTGGAAAAGTAGGCGCCGCCCGGGGAAGAATAGTAGATGGCACACCCTTCGCCAATGAAAAGCCGGAAGCACTCCGCAAAGCCCTAATCGAGCTAGGCTTTAGCCATACTGGAAGAGAAGTCTTCTACAACGGCGTAACAGGCGAAAAATTCACAGCTGACATCTTCGTCGGCATAGCCTACTACCAAAAACTGCATCACATGGTTAGGGACAAAATCCATGCCCGAGCCCGTGGACAAGTGCAAATGCTTACGCGTCAGCCAACCGAAGGAAGAGCCCGGGGAGGAGGATTAAGGTTCGGAGAAATGGAACGCGACTGCCTTATAGGACATGGAGCCGCAATGCTGCTCCGCGACCGGCTCCTAGAGGAATCTGACAAATATCTGCTCTACGTATGCGAAAACTGCGGATACATCGCGTACTACGACATGCGTCAAAGGAAATACGTCTGCCGACTCTGCGGAGACAAAGCCAAAATCTCCCCCGTGGTTGTTTCATACGCGTTTAAGCTTCTGCTTCAAGAACTCATGAGCTTATGTATCGCTCCAAAACTCAGACTGAAGGAGAGAGCCTAGATGACGCTCGTAGAAGAACCCCACAAAATCATCAGCGAAATACGTTTCGGAATCCTCTCACCGCAGGAAATCCGTAAAATGTCGGTGGCTGAAATTCAAACTGCTGACACCTACGATGAGGATGGAGCGCCGATTCTAGGCGGGTTGATGGACGGCAGACTTGGCACGTTGGAGCCGAGGCAGAGATGCAAAACATGCGGCAACACGGCCCTACGGTGTCCCGGACACTTCGGACACATAGAACTAGCTGTGCCCGTGATTCACATAGAATTCACAAAAATCATTCACAACTTGTTAAGCGCCACGTGTAGAAACTGCGGGCGCATACTAATTCGACCCGACCGTATTCCAAAAATCAAGCAAAAAATGGAAAAGCTAACCCAAATGTTTGGCGACATTCCCGCGAGTTTCTTCAAGAACGTCCTACATGAAGCTAAGGTGAAGGAATGCCCCCACTGCGGCGCTGCACAGTACAAAATAACCTTCGAAAAACCCACGAAGTTTAGTGAGCAAATTCCCGAAAGCGGTGTGCAGCCGCTTACACCCAGCATGGTAAGAGAACGCCTAGAAAGAATCCCGGATGAAGACCTTGAACTTTTAGGCTTCAACCCTAAAAACGCGCGTCCAGAATGGATGGTTCTTCAGGTTTTACCTGTTCCCCCGGTCTATGTGCGTCCATCCATAACTTTGGAAACGGGGATACGTTCAGAAGACGATTTGACACATAAACTTGTGGATATTATTCGTATAAATCAGAGACTGAAGGAAAACATGGAAGCCGGAGCGCCTACGCTGATTATTCAAGACTTATCAGAGCTTCTTCAATATCACGTGACAACATACTTCAATAACGAAGCGTCGGGAATTCCCCCGGCGCGTCACCGTTCCGGAAGAGCGTTGAAAACCCTTTCTCAAAGGCTTAAAGGAAAGGAAGGAAGGTTCAGAAGCAACCTTTCGGGAAAAAGGGTTGACTTTTCAGCGAGAACCGTTATCTCTCCAGACCCAAACCTCGACATAAACGAGGTAGGCGTGCCCCTCCACGTGGCGATGAGGCTTTCGGTCCCCGAGAAAGTGACGGAGTGGAACATTCAAAAGCTTCGACAATACGTTAAAAACGGTCCTGACACCTATCCCGGAGCATTATATGTGATGAGACCTGACGGCAAACGCATAAGGCTTGAGTTCGTAGTTGACCGGGAAAAGATTGCTGAAACGTTACAGCCCGGCTTCATAGTTGAAAGACACCTCATGGACGGAGACGTAGCCATATTCAACCGTCAGCCGTCGCTTCACCGCATGTCCATAATGGCGCACTACGTAAGGGTGTTGCCTTACAAAACGTTTCGGCTTCACCTATGCGTTTGTCCACCCTACAACGCCGACTTCGACGGCGACGAAATGAACCTCCACATCCCTCAAAGCGAAGAGGCGCAGACCGAAGCGCGTCTGCTGATGCAGGTTCAAGACCAGATTCTCTCACCCCGGTTCGGCGGACCAATAATAGGCGCCATACGCGACTTTATAACAGCCGCGTTTCTGCTCACCCGAAAATCTACCTATCTCACAAAAGAAGAGGTTTGTAGGCTGCTTTTGGAAGCTGGTTACGATGGTGAACTTCCAGAGCCGGAAATCAAGGAACCGCGACCCATGTGGTCTGGAAAACAGATTTTCAGCCTCTTCCTACCTAAAGACCTAAACTATGTTCTAAAGGCTAACATTTGCCGCGGATGCGCTAAATGTCTAAAAGAGAAATGTCCCTACGACGCTTATGTAGTCGTTAAAAACGGCGTGCTAAAATGCGGAGTCATCGATAGACGGTCCATAGGCGCTGAACAATCCGAAAGCCTCCTCCACCGCATAATAAAAGACTATGGAACCCAAGCTGGAAGAGAATTCCTCAACAAAATCTGCCGGCTGCTGAAACGGTTTATAACCATGCGGGGATTCACCTACTCCTACGACGAACTCGTGTTGCCCGAGGAAGCGGAAAAGCGGATAAGGAGCTTCATGGATAAAATTGAGAAGCGAATAGCCAAGCTGATAGAGGAATACCGGAAGGGAACGCTCCAACGCTTGCCCGGACAGACCCTCGAGGACTCATTCGAAATCTACATAATGAACGAACTCGCCAAGGCTCGAGACCAAGCTGGAAAAATAGCCGATGAAGTCTTCACTTTAGACAACTCCGGAGTAATAATGACCCGAAGCGGGGCTAGAGGCTCAAGCCTAAACATTGGACAAATGACCGCCTGCGTAGGGCAGCAGTCAGTGCGTGGCAAAAGAATCACGCGGGGATACCTTGGAAGAGCGTTACCGCACTTTATCCCGGACGACCCCTCACCTAAAGCCCGAGGCTTCGTCTATTCTTCCTACCGCAAAGGACTCGACCCCATAGAATTCTTCTTCCACGCCATGGGCGGAAGAGAAGGACTTGTAGACACGGCTGTTCGAACCCAACAAAGCGGATACATGCAGAGGCGCCTAATAAACGCCTTGGAACACCTGAAGCTGGAATACGACGGAACCGTGAGAAACTCTGTAGGCGACATAATCCAGTTCAAATACGGCGAAGACGGGGTAGACCCGGCTAAAAGCGACCATGGAAAAGCAGTAAACGTAAGCCGACTGGTTGAACAGATACGTATAGCAATGGAAGGCGGAAAACCAGCACCCGCCGAATACGTCAAGAAACGATTGAAAGAAGTTGAATCCCAGCTTACCCCGCTACTAATCCAAGAATTGAAAACAAGCCTGAAAAAGGCTAAACTACCCAAAAAGGGCGTAGACAAAGCTATCCAGCTCACAGTGGAACATTACAAACGGGCGTTAATGGAGCCAGGTGAAGCCGTAGGCATAGTAGCAGCCCAGTCCATAGGTGAACCTGGAACTCAAATGACGCTGCGAACATTCCACTACGCTGGCGTGCGGGAACAAAACGTAACCCTCGGGCTTCCGAGGCTCATAGAGATAGTTGACGCGCGGAGAACCCCGTCAACCCCAATAATGACGATACATTTGATTCCGAAGTTCGGAAAGAGCAAGGAGCAAGCTGCAAAGATAGCTAGGAACATAATTTCAACAAAAGTCGAAGACGTCGCCAGCGCTATCTACGAAAGCCCGGATCGGGAGGAAATAATAATAGAGCTGGACCCGACCATGATGAAAGACCGCGAGCTAAAAGTCGAAGAACTTGTTGAAACGCTTTCCTCCTCATCTCAATATCATGTAAGAGCTTCCGGAAACCGTTTAATAATTACTCCTAAAAAGCCCAGCGACATAAAGAAGCTTGAACACAAACTTTCGCAGATACAAGTTAAAGGAGTTCCAGGCATCCACAGAGTGCTCGTTACCGAAGAGGAGGGCGAATGGGTCATAAGAACCGACGGCTCCAACCTCTCCAAGGTGCTTGAAACCTACGGAGTAGACCCAACGCGGACGGTGACCAACCACGTTCACGAAATCGCCAAAACCCTTGGAATCGAAGCTGCTAGAAACGCTCTAATAAACGAAGCTATGGGCGTCCTGGAAGAACAAGGCTTGGACGTGGACATCCGCCACATCATGATAGTAGCCGACATAATGACCTCCACGGGCGAAGTTCGACAAATAGGGCGACACGGCATAAGCGGACAGAAATCCAGCGTCCTAGCTAGGGCAGCCTTCGAGATAACCGTGCCGAACATAGTGGCGGCAGCCGTGAAAGGCGAAAGCGACCCATTAAGGGGAGTAACCGAAAACGTTATAGTTGGGCAATCCATACCGATTGGTACCGGGCTAGTCGACCTTTACATGTCAACGATAAAAACCTCCCGGGAAGAGGAGAAAGACTAATGATAAACATCGACAAAGCCATAGCCACAGCGGTGAAAACCGGGAAAGTGCTGTTCGGGGCGAACCATGCCATAAGAAGCGCTAAAACGGGAAAGGCTAAGCTTATAGTAGTCGCTGAGAACTGTCCTTCCAACGTTAAGAGCGACATCGAATACTACTGCAAACTTTCAAACGTTCCAATAATTATTTATAAGGGCACAAGCATCGATTTAGGACTGCTATGTGGAAAACCTTTCGTGGTTTCAGCGTTAACTATAAGAGACCCCGGGGATTCAGATATACTTAAAATCTTGAAAGCTTCCGAAGTCGCAGAGTTTATGGAGGAAACGGAGTAGCTCTATGAAAACCGGAATAAAATTCACGGCTACAGAAATGCGTTACATAGCCTTATTCGAGAGCATCACCGGAGCCACGGTTAAAGACTGCATAATCAACGAAGCCGAAAACCGCGTAATCTTCATAGTCAAAGAAGGCGAAATAGGCATGGCCATAGGCAAAGGCGGGAAAAACATAAGGCTTCTCGAAAGAATGACCGGGAAAAAACATGAAATAATCGAATACGCCGAAAACCCCGCCCAGTTCATCAGAAACGCGTTGAAACCTGCCCGTGTTCAAGAAGTGCGAATCACGGAGCGTCCCGACGGCAAAAAAATGGCCGTGGTCGTGGTTAACCCCCGCGACAAAGGTGTCGCCATAGGAAAAAACGGCAGAAACGCCGAACGTTTAAGATTTTTAGCGAAACGCTACTTCCAGATTCAAAACGTAAGCATAACCTAAACTTTGTCTCACAAGGGTTTTTCCAGCACTACTGCATCGTGTCCAAATCCAAACTTGTTACGCATGCAGCCACTTATTCTGAACCCGAATTCGTAATAGAACGGAATAGCTGAAACATTTTTGTAGTGAATTTCAACGATTGCCAAACGAGCGCCTTTTGTCCTCAAAGCCTCAAGCTCTCTCTGCATGAGAGCCGAGCCTATTCCTTTTCTCTGAAAGGCTTCTGCCACTGCTATGTCCTCGATAACCCCTATCTCTCCCCTCCCCTCTCCAGCCACATACCCAACGACCCTACCGTTTTCTTCTGCGACGAAGGCTAGTTCGGGGAAATTCTCCAGCCAGTAACGAACGTTTTTCATGTATTGGTCT
>Ga0164318_10007897_pt1 | contig 10323 bp, 12 predicted proteins | sample GuaBasSedimGuay9_FD_113734 | JGI IMG/M metagenome (GOLD analysis project Ga0164318, IMG submission 113734) | Subseafloor sediment microbial communities from Guaymas Basin, Gulf of California, Mexico - Guay9, Core 4571-4, 0-3 cm | ecosystem: Environmental > Aquatic > Marine > Hydrothermal vents...
ATATGCGTTAATCCTATTGCTGTCAAGTTGATCTCCACCAGAGCTTGATTCCTCTTCAGATTAACAGTGCCAATATAATGATTGTTTTTCTATAAGTCACCAACCATTTTTCAGTACATTACCGAAAAGACAGCATGGTGTTCAGGGGGTCTCTCAGTCGTACCTCCTTCGAGATGACAGGGGCGTTTAAAAAGAGGGTTAATCAGGCTTTCTCTTCTTCAACAAAAACACAAAAGGCACAGCTCCCAATGCCAGGAAAGCAGAGACTAAATAGGTATCTTCCAACCCAATAATATCGCCCAAAAAACCTGCAAAAACAACCGAAACTGCCGAAGCCCCAAAACTAATGGTCATGTAAATACTGTTTACAAAAACAGGTAAATCTTTGGCTGTGTCTTGAACCAATGCCAGTAAAACCGGACCCGGTGCAAAAACAAAAAAACCAAGTATCAGAAGAAAAACAAAGCTTAAATATCCACTGGAGGTGATGAACAAAGCCATAAAAACCGGAGTGATCAGGCTAATAATCAGCAAGGCCGTTTTGCGGCCAATCCGGTCCGAAATGGTTCCAGAAACAATTGTCCCGGCCGCCCCGGCCAACTGAAAAATAGCCAACGCCGAATTGGCAAACCACAGCGACTCCCCTTTATCGGTATAAAAATAAGTGGGTAAAAAAGCCGTCAAGCTAGATTTCATGATGGCTCTGAAAAAAGTAATCCCCAATAGTATCAGGAAAAAAGGGAGCATTTTTTTGATGGTTCCCCAATAGTCAGGCCGTGTTTCGCTATGTTTAAAGTCGCTGCTGATTTTAATTTTCCGCAATTTCAAGAAAAGGATGAAAGATGCAACAAGTCCAAAGGGAATCAATTTCCATGTACCTTCCAGTCCCCATAAAGAAACAGCACCGGTAATGACCAGAGGCCCCAATGTACGTGCCATTTCGCCTCCAAACATAAAAAAGCTCATTCCCCTGCCTGTGTATTTTCCCGAGACTTTTTTAATCATCGTCGGGGCAGGAACATGAAATAGGGCACTACTTATTCCCATTACAAAAAGCAGAATGGCAACAACAGTAAAAGAAGGAGCCAGACCAAGCAAACTCATAGTTACAGCAGTAATTGCCGGAGTAACTATCACAAAATACCTTGCTGCCATCCTTTCGGCCAACATACCGATAAAAGGATTTAGCAACCAGGGGATGCGTCCGATTAAATCCCATAAAGAAGCCATCCCCAACGAGATACCGAATTTCTCCATGAGTAAAGGACGGAGGGGAGCCAGGAAAGAAGAATATATATCATGCAATAAATGAGTTGCCGATAGCAAACTCACATTGGCTGATTGAAATTTTTTTGTTGGATTCCCCATTTTATTAAACTACTTCATTTGCCTTGAGCCCGATAGCTATCGGGATAAGCCCAAGGTCAATGAAAATTATATCAGAGTTTCTCTTCAAGTTGCTGAATCAACTCATCAATTGTACCGCCATTTTGCAAAGCAATATCAGCCATTTGAATGCACTTTTGCAGATTCTGTTTGTTGGGGTCAGCAGTTGTCATTTCTCGTTTTTCGTTGGATAGAAAAGTTTCGAAGTCAATTTGGTCTGTTGCTGATTTTCTAAGTTTTATTCGTTCAAATCGCAATTTTGGGTCAGCATCAACGGCAATTAAAATAAAATCACCCTGTTGTTGAAGGAATTCAACTTCACCCGGTGTGCGGATGCTTTCAATTACTGCATTCTTTCCGAAAGCCAGTGCTTGTTTGTATAATTCACCAACTATATAATAAGGAGTGTTTGCTGCCCGCAGTTCGTTGGCAATATTTGTCATGCTGTCGCGATTGACGGGCAATCCTCTTTTTTCAATTTCTTCAATTAGAAATTGCCGAACTGAATAATGTTGGAAGCCTTTGTTTTCTGTCAGGTATTCTACGATTGTTCCTTTGCCTGCACCGAGGGTTCCGGTTATTCCTATTATTTGCATGGTTTCTTTGTTGGTTTTTATTTTCAAGGTGCTCTTTCAGATTTGTAATCTGAAAGTAAAGAGCATGGAATTTATAATTCCAGTGATGCAGTTTGCAAAACTGCTTCCACGAGTATCCAGATTGCAAATCCGGATAAGCCCACTATTTATGATTACTTTCCACCTTAATATCTGCTATCCATTTGCCAATTTCCAACGGATTGTAATCGTTCATTTTTGTTATCAACTCGGCAATATCGTCTGAAACGATTATGTTGTCGCGGTGTTCCTTTCTCACAAAACCTACATCAGCTGCATGGTCGATAAATTGAAGTAAATGGTCAAAATAATGCTTGATATTCAGGATTCCCAGTGGTTTATCAGAAATTCTAAGTTGGTTGAATGTCAATATTTCAGATAGCTCATCAAGGGTTCCAAATCCACCGGGCAACGCAATAAATCCATCCGAAAGCTCCACCATTTTCTGCTTGCGTTCGGCCATTGTTTCTACGGTAATGAGTTGACTTAAATTATGATGTACCACGCCCCGGTCAACCAAATGACCAGGCATTACACCAATAACATGACTTCCTTTTTCAAGCATAGTGTCGGCCATCACTTTCATCAATCCAACATCGGCACCACCGTAAACCAACTCAATATTATTGGCAGCAAAAAACTCTCCAACTTTCCTCGCTGCATCCCTGTATTCATTGCCATAGCCCATACTGGAACCACAAAACACACAAATTTTTAACATACTCTTTTTTATTTTGGACAAAAGTAAGATTTTTGAAATTGTGAGAATTGGGGAAATATGGGAAATGGGGTATAAGGGAGAATTGGGGAAATGGGGGTTCAGGTCGTATGTTACAAATAGGAGTATTTAGAATTCTATTTTTTGATTTCCCTGGTGTTATCGTCATTATTTCATGTGAAATACATAGTTCCCATTTATCATATTTCCCCTATTCCCCCTATTTCCCTATACCTTATTCCCTAATCACATTTCCCTTACTTTTGCCCGATGATTTTAGTGGACACTCATACCCATTTATACCTCGAACAATTCGATGAAGACCGCAAAGCAATTGTAGAATCAGCAATTGCCCAAGGTGTGAAACAGATGTTGTTACCAAATATTGACAGCCATTCTCTGGAAGATATGAAAAAGCTTCACAGGGATTTTCCAAGCAATTGTTTTCCTATGATTGGGCTTCATCCTACTTCGGTGAAGGATAATTACGAGGATGAACTGACGCTGGTTGAAAACGAATTGAGATCGGGAAATTATATTGCTGTCGGAGAAATTGGTATCGATTTATATTGGGACAAAGAACATGCCGAGCAACAAAAGGACGCTTTCAGAAGACAGTTGCGATTAGCCAAAAAATACGGCTTACCAGTTTCTATCCATATCCGCGATTCTTTTGACATGGCTTATCCAATTGTAAAAGAAGAATCAACAGACGGGTTAAAGGGGATTTTTCATTGTTTTACAGGAACAACATCTGAAGCAAAACAGATTATGGATATTGGTTTTAAGATGGGTATTGGAGGAATTGTTACTTTTAAGAATGCCGGATTAGCCGATATTGTCAAAGCAATTCCTGATGAATCTTTAGTACTCGAAACCGATGCGCCTTTTCTTACCCCAACACCTTTCAGGGGGAAGCGCAACCAAAGTGCTTATCTGAAATATATCGCTGAAAAGCTGGCAGAAATTAAATCAAAGTCAATTGACGAAATAGCGGAAATAACTACCAACAATGCAAAGGATGTTTTCCCAATAAATTAAAGAGGATAAATATGTTGAATCAAACGGATACTTCAATTCTTGTTATTTACACCGGAGGAACAATCGGTATGATTCGTGATGAAGTTTCAGGGGTTTTAGTGCCTTTCAATTTCGAAAATATTTATGAGCAAATTCCTTCCCTGAAAAAACTTCACTATCAACTTGACTTTCATTGCTTTGAACCCTTGATGGACTCATCGAATATGACCCCGGAAGTTTGGGAAAGTTTAGCTTCTATTATCCAGCAGAATTATGAGGATTACGATGGCTTTGTCGTATTGCATGGTTCCGACACGATGGCGTATTCTGCTTCGGCATTGAGTTTTATGTTGGAAAACCTGAACAAGCCGGTTATTTTTACAGGCTCGCAATTGCCTTTGGGCGAGTTGCGGACAGACGGCAGGGAAAATTTTATCACAGCCATCGAGATTGCTGCTGCCAAAGATGACGAAACACCTTTGGTTCCCGAAGTTTGTATTTATTTCGAAAATCAATTGATGCGTGGAAACCGATCAGTTAAATACAATGCGGAAAACTTTAATGCATTCAGATCAGGTAATTATCCTTTGCTTGCTAATGCAGGTGTTTATATGAACTACCATCGCGAACACATCTTAAAACTGAATTTCAAAAAACTGAAAGTTCACAAAAAGCTGAGTGCCGAGGTTGGTCTATTGAAAGTATTTCCCGGGATTACACAAGCTTTTGTAAATAGCATCCTCAATTCCCCCGGCCTGAAAGCCCTGGTATTAGAAACATTTGGCTCAGGAAATGCAACCACAGAAAAATGGTTTGTTGATGCGCTCACTTCAGCCATAAAAAAAGATATTATAATCGTTAATGTTTCGCAATGCATTACCGGCAGGGTTGAACAGGGGAAATATGAAACAAGTACAGGCTTAAAACAGATAGGAATAATTGGTGGCAATGACATCACAACTGAAGCTGCACTTACAAAGCTAATGGTATTGATTGGCCGTGGTTTTAATGTATCAACTATAAACAATTTGATGCAGCAATCGATACGGGGAGAGATAACTGTTTAGTTAATTCTATTAATACCGAATGAAATTTTCTCTCCACCTTTGTTATCCACAATATTTATTTAATTTTGGCGAGCTTTTTAACAGGATGGAGAGGTGTCCGAGTGGCTTAAGGAGCACGCTTGGAAAGCGTGTGTACGCCAAAAGTGTACCGCGGGTTCGAATCCCGCCCTCTCCGCATTGAAAAAATAAAATAGTTTAGTAATTGAAATTAATTTGTAAATTTGTCAATTCATAATAATAATTATTAATTAGTTGAAATCAATTTTCAAAACCATGAAAAAATTTATTGCGTTTCTCTCGATTTTAGCCCTGGTAATGTTTGGGCTATCAAATGTTTATGCACAAGACGATGCAGTTGAAGGCGAAACTGTTGAAACAACAGAAGTAGCACAGGAAGAAGTAGCTGTTGAAGTAGCGGAACTTGTTGCCGATGAACCCGAAGCTCCTAAGTCATTTCACCAAGTTCTTAAAGAAAAGTTTATTGAAGGTGGTCCTGGATTTATGGGTATTGTATTGCTTACGCTTATTTTCGGACTTGCAATCAGCATCGAACGTATTATTTACCTGAGTATGGCTTCGGTAAATACTAAGAAAATACTTAAGGGTGTTGAATCGGCACTTGAAACTGGTGGAATCGACCAGGCGAAAGAGGTGATGAGAAGCACCCGAGGACCAGTTGCCAGTATTTTTAGCGAAGGACTTAACCGTTTTGATGATGGAATGGGCGAAGTTGAAAAAGCCATTGTCGCATATGGTAGCGTTATTACAGGACGACTGGAGTCCGGTGTGAGCTGGATTTCATTATTCATTTCTATTGCCCCCATGCTTGGATTTATGGGAACAGTTATTGGTATGATTAAGGCCTTTGATGACATTGCTGCTGCCGGTGATATTTCGCCTACTGTTGTTGCCGATGGTATTAAAGTGGCACTGATAACAACCGTATTTGGTTTGATTGTTGCCATTATTTTGCAGATTTTCTATAATTACATCATTTCAAAAATTGAAAACCTGGTTAATGATATGGAAGATAGTTCGATTGCTTTCATCGACATCCTTGCAACTTATAACAAGAAGAAATAAAGCCATGAAAGATAAAATAGCCAATATTACCAGATGGATACTGTACCTGTTGCTGGCGTTTGTATCCTTAACAGGGCTCTTGTTCTATACCAACATTTTTGATGCTGAAACATTCATTAATATAGCAAAAGTACTTCTTATCATAAGTGTTGCAGTGACGGTGATTTCTCCAATTTACGGATTCATTACCAATCCGCAAAATATTGTCAGTATGCTGATTAGTGTCGGCGTAGCGGTGGTTGTCGTTGTTGTTGCTTATACGTTGGCAGGTAATACCCTTTCGGAATACCGGCTTGAAGAATTAGGAACGACTGCTGAAACTTCAAAATTGGTGGGAATGGGATTAATTACTACCTACATTGCTTTTGGTATTACCGTATTATCGGTATTGTATGCCTCTGTTGTTAAAATGTTTAAATAAATAAGTTATGGCAAGAAAAGCACCGGAAATTAATGCCGGATCGACGGCTGACATCGCTTTCCTCCTGCTCATCTTCTTCCTTGTTACTACAACAATGGACGTTGATACAGGTATTACCAGGAAACTTCCGCCACCGGTAGAAAATCCAGACGAAGACATTGATGTAAATCAGCGAAATGTTTTAAAAATTCTTCTGAACAACAGAAATGACCTGATGGTTGATGGAAAACGAATGGACATCTCTTTATTGAAAGATAAAACCAAAGATTTCATGGCCATTCATCCTGATAACCCGGATTATCCGGAAGTAACAACCCGGTTTATTGAAGAACTGGGAAAAGATGTACCTGCTACAAAAGGTTTAATTTCATTGAAGAATGACCGAGGAACTTCATACGAAATGTACATCCAGGTTCAAAATGAACTGGCACGAGCATTTAATGAAATGAAAGATGAAAAATCTGTTGAACTATTTGGCATAAAGTATAAAGCTCTGTTAGATAAAAATAAGATCAAGGCAATTAATAAAATTGTGCCTGTACGTGTTTCTGAAGCTGAACCCGAAGATATAGGAGGAAATTAATATGTCGAAGTTTAAAACAAAAAAAGGTAAAGAATCTCCAGCGATTAACACTTCATCGTTACCAGATATTATTTTTATGCTCTTATTTTTCTTTATGGTAACAACTACCATGCGGGAAGTAACAGTTAGGGTACAACAAAAAATGCCGGAAGCTACTGAGATCCAAAAGTTGGAAAGAAAATCTCTTGTCAGTTTTATTTATATTGGTGAGCCAAAAAACTCTAAATTGTATGGTACAACTGAGCGTATTCAACTGAATGATGTTTTTGCAAATGTTGACGATATTTCTGAGTTTGTTGCACAAGAACGCGAGGCCAGGGATGAAGCTGACAGAAAACTGCTTACTACTTCCCTGAAAGTTAATGGTATGACAAAAATGGGTATTGTTACCGATGTGAAACAGGAGTTGCGCAAAGTTGGTGCTTTTAAAATCAACTATTCTACACGAAAGAAAACCCAGAAATAATAATAACAGGTTTTGAAAAACAATAAAAAGGTGCTGAAACAGCACCTTTTTTTTATGTCCTGAATTGACCTTCTTTCTGATAAAGAATAATCATTAACCAAATGGTGGCAAGCAAACTACCAATAATGTAAACCGAATTTGGCGAGGCTCCGAAATTTTCCATGCTTATTTTAATATAACCATTGTAATGCATGTAGAAAATAATTACTGATGAAGCATTGTTGACAAAATGCAAGAAGATGGGTGCCCACAGATTCTGGCTAAAAACAAATGAATAACCTAGAATAAGGCCCAATAGAAAGCGCGGAAAGAAACCGTAAAACTGCAAATGTATAGCACTAAACAGTAAGGCAGTAATAATAACTGCCAAATGAGTACTCTTTGTCATTTCTTTTGTTAAACGTAAAAGTACACCACGGAAGAGTAATTCTTCGCCTATGGCTGGTATAAGCGCTACAATAATCAAATTCATACTTAAACCGAATATTGTTTCTGTTCTCAAAAAGATTTTAGTTAAATGCGTAGCCTGAAGTTCTTTGGCTTTCATCCATTGCTCTATACCTGAAAACAAATCGGGTAGAACTATTTGTTGATTTAAGTCAGCGAGATAGTTTAAAAATGGAAGTATTGCATAAACCACCAAACCCACAACAAGAAGACTTAATGCAGTAGGTTTTTTGTCCAATCTGAGATAGCTACCAGGCGATGTGCTAACAAAAAAGGAATAAAACAGGACAGGAAAAATAAAAATTCCTATCTGATTTATCAGTTGATAAAACTTCACAAAACTGACTGCTTCAGGTGTTTCCGGATTGGAAATAAAGGTGCCCAACTCAGTAATTGTAACACCAAAAAAGAGTTTTCCAACAAGAAGCCCTGACAATGCTGAAAGAATTGAGAACAAAAGAATCAGACCAATTAGTAAAAGCAATTTACCAAATGGCGAATTTTTTTCAAGAAAGGCAATTCGTTTCATGCAAATTATACTTTATAAACCGGGCAAAATTAATATTTTTGCGCCAGCAGCAGATAAGTATCTGGTTTCTCATTAAAAACAAGAAATTGATTAAAATTGGAAATATTGAACTTTGCGAATTTCCCATTTTACTTGCACCCATGGAGGATGTTACTGATCCCCCATTCAGATTTGTTTGCAAAATGTTTGGAGCCGATTTGATGTATACCGAATTTATCTCTTCTGAAGGATTAATTCGCGATGCGGCCAAGAGTGTAAAAAAACTAGATTTTGAAGAGTCTGAACGTCCAATTGGGATACAGATTTTTGGTCACGACATTGATTCGATGGTAAAAGCTGCTCAATATGCCGAACGGGCAAATCCTGATATCATCGATATTAATTACGGCTGTCCGGTAAAAAAAGTAGTTGCTAAAGGTGCTGGAGCTGGCATTCTGAACGACATTCCGAAAATGGTGAAGATGACAAAAGCCGTTGTTGATTCGGTAAAATTACCTGTTACAGTAAAAACAAGACTGGGTTATGATGATGAGCACAAAGAGATTGTAGAAATTGCAGAACGGCTTCAGGATATCGGTATCCAGGCAATTACTATTCATGGAAGAACACGAACGCAAAAACCGCGCATTCCTGCTGATTGGAAACTAATTGGTGACGTAAAGAACAATCCACGTATGCGCATTCCCGTTTTTGGAAATGGCGATGTTGTAAATGCCGAATCAGCAAAATACTTTAAAGATAATTTTGGAGTTGATGGTTTGATGGTGGCCAGAGGGGTGTACGGAAACCCATGGATTTTCAGTGAAATTAAGCATTATCTAAAAACAGGGGAGCAACTTCCTTTACCCAATATTAATGAGCGGATTAGGGTTAGTAAAATCCAACTGAAAAAATCATGCGAATGGAAAGGTGAACGACGGGGTGTTTTGGAAATTCGTAAACACTGGGGTGATTATTTCAAGGGCTACTCAAATTTTAAACCTTTCAGGATTAAACTAATGGAGGCAGTAACTGAAATTGAGGTAATTAACACGCTTGAAGAAGCCAGACAACTTTATGCCTAACGAATAATATTTAGATCGCTATTTAATAAACCATTGGTGAAAAGATCCCTTATCCGTTCCGGACTCTGTAAATGATAAGTTTGAAGACCTGCCTGTTTTGCTATTTCTAGATTATCAATTCGGTCATCAATAAATAGTGTTTTTTTCGGTTTTAATTCATGCTGACAAATCACAAATTCGTAGACCTCCAAATCAGGTTTGCTTAAATGTAAATCAAACGAAAAATAGGCATTGTGAAACAAATCATCGAATTCGCGGTAACCAAATCTTAGTTGCAGATCGCGTACATATAAATCGTAATGTATTTCATTTGAATTACTAAGCAATAAAATTTGGTAATTTTCTTTTACCTGTTCAATAATCTCAATACGTTCACTAGGAATATCATAAAGCAAAGCATTCCAGGCATCGTCAAATTGTTGATCACTAACTTCAATCTCAAGAAACATTTTCATTTTTTTCCGAAATACTTCAGGAGTAAATATGCCCCTTTCGAATTTTCTAATCAACTGGGTAAATTCATCACTTTTGGTTTTTTCCAAATTACTAAATCCCAATTTGACAAACTCATTAATTGTTAATTGCGGATCGATATCAAGAACAACTCCGCCAAAGTCAAAAATAATGGTTTCAATTTTTTTCGGTTTCATGGGGGCAAGCTACTTAAAAATATTTAAATCAATCTTGCTTATTACCCACAAAAATGTAAATTTGCACCCAGTTTAACCAAACATCTATTATTAGGACCTATAGCTCAGTTGGTTAGAGTCCCTGACTCATAATCAGGTTGTCCCAGGTTCAAGTCCTGGTGGGTCCACGAACCAAGATAAGCCATTGACAAAATAAGTTAGTGGCTTTTTTGTTATGTATTATTGTTATTTGTTATTCAGTCAAACCCTGAACAGGTTTTATACCGGCTCTACTA
>Ga0164318_10007899_pt1 | contig 10321 bp, 10 predicted proteins | sample GuaBasSedimGuay9_FD_113734 | JGI IMG/M metagenome (GOLD analysis project Ga0164318, IMG submission 113734) | Subseafloor sediment microbial communities from Guaymas Basin, Gulf of California, Mexico - Guay9, Core 4571-4, 0-3 cm | ecosystem: Environmental > Aquatic > Marine > Hydrothermal vents...
GATATTTTTTAGGAGCATTTTGTCCATCCACAGGCAGGGCATCTTTTACAACCCTCTTCAAAAATTAGATTTGAGCCACAAACTGGACAAGTTTCATCTTGTATCTTTTCTCCTTCTTTATATGCAAATTTGTATAAAAATCTTCTTATAACAGCAACTAAACTTGTTACAGGAGCTGGGACTTCCTCCAAAACTTTTACAATTTCCCTTATATGGACATTGTGTCTCATAAGGAATGATAAAGTTCTTGCAAATTGGTCGTGTATAGCATCATTTTTTATTTTTTCTTTGTGTATATTAACAATTTTTTTATTTATTCCACTTTTTACAGCAAGTTCAAGTAATTTGTCTATAACTCCGTATTCTTTTATACTAACTTCCCTGTATCTATGGGAAGGTCTTATAAAGATATGGAATAATCTTGTTTCCTTTTTATCTTTAAAAGCAACATGGATATACCATTTTTTTCCTTCTGCTCTTAAAACATAACCTCTGGCTGGATATTCTGTTGGCACCCTCACTCCATCTGGTATAACTTTTCCTTCGGGATTTTTGGAGTAAATTTCACATATATATTCATGGTCTCTTTTCTCCTCTTCTTCTTTTTTGACAAGTATCCCTAATCGTGTTCCTTCTCTGTAAACTGTAACTCCCTTTATGCCCATATCGTATGCTTTTTCATACATTTCTACAAACTTCTCAAAAGGATAATTATGTGGTATATTTATGGTTTTTGAAATTGCTTTGTCAACATATTTATGGGCTACGCTTAATATTTTTAAATGGTCCTCTACATCTAATTCAAAAGTTGTTTGTATGTTCCAATTTTTCAATTCTTCTTTAGAAAGTTTTTGCTTTAGGATTCTCCAGGCATAATCTTCTACTAATTCAGCTTTTTGCAATTTGTTATGTTCTGTCCATCTATATTTTCCATCTGGTGAAATATAGAATACGCCTCCCATTCCATCAAGGTCTTTTATCCAACCCGAAGGAACTTTTCCACTTTCAAACATTTCAACTATCTTTTTTTCTTCTTCGTTCAAGGCGGCTCCATCAATTTTAACCCATCTTGTGTATTCTTTTAGAAAAATGGGTTCAATACCATTGGATACTCCTCCCATAAAGATAGAAGTGTTTCCAGTAGGTGCTACAGCCATCAAAGATGAATTTCTTAAACCATATTTTTTTATCTCCTCCAGAACTTCTTCTTTTAAAACTCCGGAGTTTTTAATAAAACCGTTTTCTAACATTTTTTCGGAGTAAAGTTCAAAAGGTCCATATTTTTTTGCTAATCTTGCGCTTTCGGAATATGCAGAGTTTACAATTACAGAGAATATTTTTTCAACAATTTTTAAACTTTCCTCACTTCCATATCGTATATTCATCAAAGCCAGCAGGGACCCGAGTCCCATTATTCCTATTCCTAATTCTCTCTTTAATTTTGCTGTTTTTTCAAAGATTTCTGGGACAGGATAATAAGTTATATCATAGGTTTTATCAAGGGTTCTTACAAGTAGGCGAGTTGCTTCCTCTAGACCCTTCCAATCAAATGTTTTTTTGTCAAAATCATAGTAAAATGGAAGCACAAGGGAACCAAGGCAACATATTCCTCCTATTGTATCTTCTCCGACTTTTCCTTCAGGGCTAAAAACTTCTCCACAAGGGTTGGTTGCGTGTGTCCTTAAGGTGGGAATATAAAAAAGATTGTTGTATTTCTCAATTAAACCCTGAAAAAGTAAATTGGGTTCTGCATAATCGTAAGCACTTTTTAGAAGCATTCTCCATAATTCTCTTGCTCTGATTGTTCCATAATGGACAACTGGATACCCTTTCTTTAACCAAAGTTCAAAATCTCCATTCCATTCATCTTTATACCTGTGAAAATTTATGTCTGGATAAATTAAATCCCAATCTCTGTCTTTTTTCACGGCTTCCATAAAAGCATCTGGTATAAAAACAGATAAGTTGTAATGAGTCAATTTACCAGGAGTTTGTTTCGCTTTGATAAAATCCAGAATATCGGGGTGATAAACAGAAAGTATCCCCATCATTGCTCCTTTTCTTGGGGCTACTTTTTTTATTTTCCCTTGGAAAGGTTTTTTTACAGGGGCACTATTTACAATTGTTTCGGCTACCTTATCAATCATTTCAAAATAATCAATTACTCCTGGATGAGTTATCCCTACACCCCTTATAATAGTTCCTCTTGGTCTTATCCAATTTAGATGGAAACCTACGCCTCCTTCAGATTTAAGAATTTCTGCTACTCTATGAGCAAATTTAAATATGTGAGCCAAAGAGTCAACATCGGGTGGTTCGGGTGGTAATATAAAACAATTGAAAAGAGTTGTGGCGAGGTTACTTCCTGCATTAGCAAATATTCTTCCACCAAAGGAAATGCGGTGTTTTAAAATCATATCTTTTATGAGAGTTCTATCTTTTTCGTTTCTGGCAAGAGCATTGCTTATCCTTTCAAGCCATCCTTCAAAACTTTCCTCTCCTATCTTATATTTACTTTCCCAAACTTCATAAGAAAATTTTGTTAGAAAGAAAGGATGCAAATTTTTTGGGGACATCACAAATTTTACCCTCCTTTTTAATTTAAAAAACTTTTTTAATTTAATGTTTTTGAAAATAGCTTTTCAAATTATATATTATAAATCTTTGAATTTGAATTAGAAATTATTTTCAGACATTTGATATAAGTTCTTTGGTCTTTTCTCTTGCCCATTTGTCAAAATAGAGTAGATCATCAAAGGATGGATTTTTAACTGGATTATGAATATTCATAACCTTTTCAACGATTTTCGTTATCTCGGTGAATTTAATTTTTCCTTCTAAAAAAGCGTAAACTGCTTCTTCATTTGAAGCATTTAATACACAGGGCATACTGCCTCCGATTTCAAGAGCATAATATCCAAGTTTCAAAGCCGGGAATTTTTCAAAATCAGGTTCAAAAAATTCAAGATTTGGTATATTTTGAAGATTTTTCTCAAGAGTTATTTTTAATCTCTTTGGATAAGATAATGCATACAATATAGGAATTTTCATATCGGGGACAGACATATGAGATAGTATTGCTCCATCTTTTAAAACGATCATGCCGTGAATTATAGATTGAGGGTGTATTTTAACTTTTATCTTATCTGGTTTAAAATCAAAAAGCCAGAATGCTTCAATTATTTCTAACGATTTGTTCATTAAAGTTGCTGAATCAATGGTTATTTTTTTGCCCATTTTCCATGTTGGGTGTTTTAAAGCATCTTCTATTTTTACATTTTCAAGTTGTTTTTTTGAATATTCTCTAAAAGGTCCTCCTGAGGCGGTTAAAATTATATAATCAATTTCTTCTCTTTTTACGCTATTTATGAGTTGGAAAAGAGCAGAATGTTCGCTATCTATGGGGATTATTTCTCCTTTTGAATTTTTCCATACATTTTTGACTATTGGACCAAAACTTACAAGTGTTTCTTTATTTGCAAGAGCCACCCTTTTTCCATTTTTTAGACCTTCAATTGTTGGGAAAACTCCTATAATACTTGCTGTTGCCACCACGATTATATCTATATCTGGTTCATTGGAAATCTCTATTAGACCTTCTTTTCCGAATAATATTTTATATTTTTGGAAAAACGAATCTTCCTTTGCCCTTTTAAAAGTTTCTCTATCAGTTATAACAAATTTTTTAATTTGTGGGTATTCTTTAATTATTTGTTTTGCAAAATTTAAATTTTTATGGATTGAAAATGTTAAGAGAAGAAATTTATCCTTGTGTTGTTCAATAACTTTTAATGTATTTTTCCCTATACTTCCTGATGCCCCAAAAAGTGCTATTTTTTTTGCCATTAATAAACTTTTTGGACTTTTATTTTATCAATGATTTTTGTGTGTTCTTTATTTTCGTAAATGAAATATATTTTTGCAAAAACTTCTTCAATTTCCTTTAAATTAATTTTGCTGTTATAATTCAGGCATTTTTCTCTGACAAATTTAGTCGTTTCTTTTTCTTTCATTTTAAAAGAGATTATAAAAGTGGAGTCCTTCTGGTTAAACAGTTCAACTTTTGTTATCTTTGCTTTTTCATTTGTTGTTTCAACAATTAAATTTATTCTTTGTTTAATCAAGCTTTCTTTAGATTGGCCGGGTTGTAACATCATTGGCATGAGATTTACAAAAACTTCAACATGTAATCCAACTTCTTTTTCAATATTTTTTCGTTTTCCCATTCCAAATAAAAATAAACTAAAGACACAGACAATAACCAATTCAATTATTTTTTTATTCATGATTTTTTCCTCCTTTTCTTTTAAATTTAAGGTATTTTTGAGTTAAATGGCAAATTATTTTGTAGAAGAATTAAAATAAAAACAAATGTAAAATATTTTATGAAAAGAGTAAAAGTTGGGAAATTAAGGAAATATATTGTAAAAGAGCCGGTTATTGTTCATGAAGAAGAGACATTGGAAGAAATTATATTAGCTTTTACTTCTGACCCTCGTGTTAGGGTTATATATGTGGTTGATGAGGATAAGAGATTAAAAGGGGCGATATTTTTAGAAAATATTATAAATGTCGTATTTTCAGAGCATTTAACCAGAGATGAGTTTAGTGCTTATAAGATATTATCTTGGTTGACGAAGTATAATGCGAGGGATTTAATGGTTCCCTGTCCCTGGGTTAAAGATGAGGACTTAGTTTATGATGCTTTGAAAAGAATGTTAGAAGAGAAAATGGAGGCACTTCCGGTAGTTGATGATAGAGGCAGAGTGATTGGAGAGATAAATATGCTTGAAATTTTATCTCTCTGGCTTGAGAGGAAAATCTTTGAAATAGAAGAATGAGTTTATTTTTGAAAATTTCAATTCTTCTGGTTCTTGGTAGAGTTTTTTCTTATTTTTCGTCTCTATTAAAGCAACCGTCGGTGCTTGGGTTATTGATTTTAGGTATTTTATTAAAGTATTTGCCTTTTGGTATAGGTAAATTTTTTGTAGTTGATGAAGTTTTGGAGAGTTTTGCTAATTTTGGAATAATATTTTTAATGGCTCTTGCTGGTCTTGATACAGATATAAATGCTTTGAAAAGGGAGGGTAAAATTAGTTTTTTGGTAGCTTTGGGGGGAGTTGTTTTACCCTTTTTAGGTGCTTTTTTAATAGGTTTTGTTTTTAGATTGAAAACTGTTCATTCATTATTTTTTGGGACAGCTCTTACTGCCACATCGGTGGGGATAACGGTTATGACACTTTATTCAATAAAAAAGTTAAGGACTTTTGAAGGTAGGATTATCTTGGGTGCAGCGGTTATTGATGATGTTATAGGAATACTTGTTTTAAGTTTTTTTGTAGGTTTTACAACGCTTGAGGAAGCTGGGAATTTTTTAATTTATACTTTGTTAAAGATATTTTTATTTTTTGCTTTACTTCTGTTTGTCTTACCAAAATTTTTCAATGTTACTTTAAATTATTTTTCAAAGATAAAGGCAGGCGATATTTCCTTAATAGGGGTTGCTTTAATTTTATTTTTATCTTGGTTTTCAAAATTTTGTGGTCTTGCTGATATAACTGGGGCGTATTTTGCCGGGTTGTTAATGTCAATTTCTGGTTATAAAGATAAATTTGCGGAATCTTTGGTTGTGTTTACTCAAAATTTATTTACTCCTTTATTTTTTATAACTATAGGGTTGAAGACAGAATTAATGGGTTTTAGTGGTAAGTATTTTTTTGTTTTAGTTATGCTATTGTGGGCTGTATTTGGTAAAGTTATTGGAAGCATATTAGGGGCTTTGTTAGGTGGAGTGAAGTGGTTTAAAGGTCTAAGAATAGGGGTGGGGATGATTCCTCGTGGGGAAGTTGCTTTGACAATTGCTTCTATTGCTTTATCTTATAAAATAATAGAAAATTGGCATTTTTCCACAATTGTCATGATAGTTATTTTCACTTCTTTAATTACGCCTGTATTTTTAAAGAAACTTTTTGTTGTTAAAAAAGGAGGATGAAAATGCTTTTATCAGAAGCGATAAAGGGTGAAGAATTTATAATACTTGATATAGAGGCGAGGGATAAAAGGGAAGTTATAGAGAAGCTGGTTGAAAAACTTGTTGAATCTAAACTTGTGAAAGATAAAGAGAAAGTTATTTCAGCCATTATGCAGAGGGAAGAGATAGAAAGCACGGGCATTGGGGGAGGGATTGCAATACCGCATGCGAGGTGTGAAGAGGTTGATGATGTTATAATTGTTTTTGCTCGTTCAATAAAAGGTGTAGATTTTGAAGCCCTTGATGGGAAACCCGTTCATTTAATTTTTCTTATACTTGCTCCCCAAAAAGCAAGAAAAGAATATCTTCAAGCTGTGGCTAAAGTTGCAAGATTGCTTAAATCAAAAGTTATGAAAAAAGCCCTTTTGAATGCAAAAAGTGTTGAAGATATAATAAAAGTCATTGCCGATTTTGATGGCATTGCCCCAGAAGAAGTAAAAGTTAAAATGAAAGAAGGAAGAATAGTATATAAAAATAATAAAAAGGAGAAAAGTTAGTGTATTTTATAGTGATTTTTCTTTACAAAGAAGATTATTTAGAAGATATTTTAGAAGCATTTATTGAACTTGGTATAGAAGACGCTATCATTTTAAATGCGGAAACGATGAAAAAGGAATTGAGTTTGAAAGTTCCACTCTTTGCAGCATTGGAGATAACTTCAAAAGAAAAGCCCTTTGTTAAAGTGATAATGGCAACAACTGATGATAGAAATATTTTAAAAGAACTTGTCAAAATGCTAAAGCAAGTTGATATAGATTTATTAGAAGAAGGTGTTTGCAGAATGATTCTTTTAAAAGCAGAAGAAGTTATGGGACAACCAGAGATAATAGAGGAGATTTAAATCATGCAAAAGAAAAAGTTTGATTATGTCATAATAGGCGGAGGTCCTGGTGGTTACTCTCTTGCATTAGAGCTTGCAAAAAATAAAAAAAATGTATTGGTTGTAGAAAAAGATAATTTGGGAGGAGTTTGCACCAATCAAGGTTGTATCCCGACAAAAGCACTTATATACGCATCAAAAAATTTATATTCTTTAAGAAATAAAAACAAGTGGCTTGAAAATTTGGAATACAAATTTAATTTTAAAAAATTGCTCCAGTGGAAAGATAGAGTGGTCATCACCGTAAGGAAAGGAATAGAATTTTTATTTAAAAAAAACGGTGTGAATTTTATAAAAGGAACTGCTGAGATAGATGAAAATTTGAAATTAAAAATAGACGGTGATATTTTTGAGTATGATAACCTTATAATAGCTACAGGTTCTTTACCTTCTACTTTACCTTTAGATGGTTTTGAAAAGGCATATACCCCTGACGATTTTCTCAAAACAAACTTTAATGAACTTCCTGGAAAAGTTTGTATTATTGGAGCCGGAGTTATAGGTTTTGAAATCGGATTTATGATGAAATATTTGGGTAGTGATGTTTATATAATTGAAATTTTAAACGAAAGACAAATTTTACCAAATATTGATAGAGATATTTTAGATGTTCTTTTAAATAGGGCAAAGAAAGATGGTTTAAAAATTTATTTTGATTCAAAAGCAAAGGGTTATAAAGGAAATAAAATTATTTTTGACCATAAGGGTGAGGAGAAGTGTATTGAGTGTGAGATTGTTATAGTTGCTGTTGGCAGGAAACCAAATCTTCAAGGAATAAAAATTTTCAACAAAGAAGAATTTTTGAGAATAAATGATAGATTTGAGACGGAAATTCCCAAAATTTATGCAATAGGAGATATAACTGGGGGTCCCTTTTTAGCACATAGGGCTTATAAACATGCTTATTTTCTTTCTAAAATTTTAAAAGGTGAAATTGAGAGAATTGATTTTAATGAAATTGTCATTCCATCTGTTATATATACTCCTCTTGAAGTTGCTCAGGTAGGAGTAGGCGAGGATAAAGCCAAAGAGATGGGGATTAAATATAAGGTTTCAAAAATTCCGTTTGCTTCAATAGGGAGAGCATTAACTATTGGAGAAAGAGAGGGTTTTATAAAGATAATAACAAATTTACAAAATGAGATTATAGGGGCTCAGCTTATAGGACCAGAAGTTTCTGAAATAATCAATTTACTTACTTTTGCGGTTCAAAACAAGATAAAAATAGATTACTTGAAAGATTTAACTTATCCTCATCCTACCTTATCAGAGATTATTTATGAGGCACTTTTAAAAATTTAGAACTTTACCTTTTAGGTTGTTTATTTTCCAGAAATATATTCCTTTTGTTTTGGGTAATTTTATTTTTATTTTATTTTCTCCTTTTAGAAGTTTAATATATTGTTTCTCTACTAAAGTGCCCTGTAATGAATAAATTTTAATTTCCGTTGCAATATCCGATGGAGATATTATTGAAAATCTTAAAGTTTTATCTTTTATTATTGAGGGAGCTTTTATTTTAAAAGAAACACTTGGAGAACTTATTTTATATTTTTCTTTAATATTAGCTGCTCCAATTATAACACTAATTGCATCCAGATCATATCCTCCATAGGGATAAGAGTTGTTGTTTAAAGAATAATCATTAACTATCCTAACATAAAGAATGCTGTCATAAGGCACTCCATTTAAATAAAAACTATCCGTTCCTTCTCCATTTCCTAAAAAATGCCAAGAATTAAACAAAGTATCCGAAATATAAACTTTGAATTTCTCATTTGGATGTCCATCGTCTCCTTCATAAACCACAAGCATTGAATTATTTGTTGGAATTTTTTTTGAAAGTTTTATAACCACTTCCCCTGTATAATTAATCATACTTCCCCAGTATGTTGAAGTTGCAATTGATAAAAAGTGTCCATCGGGTTCACCAAGAGCAAATGGACTTAAAGTGTATGTATTCATATAGTCATAAGGGTCAGTATTACACCATACGAATTTATATCCGTTAATTTTAGGAGTTAAAGTTTGTATTCTTGTTAAATAAATATCACCTAACCAGGTTAAACTGTCTTCATAGACGGTGAAGGAGATATTTCTTTCGGCATAACCGTCTGCTTTGATTTTTAAAGTATAATCACCAGGCAAAAGAGATATAAAGAATGAACCATCGTTAGGATTGGAGAAATGTACCCAATTGTTATAGGGTTCAATGATTATATGTGCATTGGTAATGCAGTTCCCTGTTGCACTATCTTTTATTATTCCTCCAACACCTTGTCCAGCTTTTTTTATAATATACAAGATGGCATCTTTGTTTTCTAACCATATTGTGTCTATTTGAGAAGCTGGAGGCACAAATTCTTCTGCGAGTTCAATAGTCCAATCAATATCAGAATCTATCCCCATACTGTAATCGTTTAAATCTCCCCTTGTTTCATACCAGTCATATCCTTCTGTTACCTCATATCCATTAAAGTTTGCATATCCATAAGAATATTCCTCTATTATTACACTCTCTGGTGGTTCTACAGGTGAATAATTCCATATATAATTAACTATTTCCCCATAAGAATGGAAAGATAGAGACAAGACAAATTGATGTTTTTGAGAAAATAAATACATTGCTTTTGTCTCTGGTTGCGAATAGGGCATAGAACTTCCGCCTTCCCCTTCCCACATTTATCCATAATCTCTGTTTAAATCAATTCCATTTGCATTATACCTTGTGTCATGGACTCTCCCATCCGGATTAAACATTGGAATAATCCATATTTCACGATTATTTACAAGATATGTAACTTCTGGGTCACTGCCATAATTATCAAGTAAATAATGTGCCAAAAGTATAGGGATTTCTGCAGAAATCCACTCATTACCATGATGAAGCCCCACTATCCTTACCTCTGGTTCAGGTTCATCTATTTCTACATTGTCAGATATTTTCATAGCTAATATTATCCTGCCTTCCACTGAAAATCCAAGCGTTTCAAGTTTAGCTATTTCAGGATGTAGTTGTGCTAAACTGTCAAAATCTATCAAAAAATCATTATAGGAATGATAGCCGTCATCGCTATATCTAAAAGTGTCAATTTTTAATATTTTTTTTGAAAAAATATTTTCAAATCTTTGTATTTTATTTTCTCGGAGATAAATCCAAAATGTGTCTCCATTTTTTCTCACTACACTTCCAAATTCTTTTTCAATAAGCTTTATATCTTCGTTTTTTAAATCTTTTATTACCCATAATTTAGTCATATAGATTTTATTTATTAAAATAAAGCTGAAAATAAACCACCACATATTTATTTACTCCCTTTTAATTTTTCTTCCAAAACTTTCGTATATAAAACCCATTTTCAGCATTTCTGAAATTTTTTCTTTTGGAATTAAATTTCTACCGTCAATTA
>Ga0164318_10007900_pt1 | contig 10320 bp, 10 predicted proteins | sample GuaBasSedimGuay9_FD_113734 | JGI IMG/M metagenome (GOLD analysis project Ga0164318, IMG submission 113734) | Subseafloor sediment microbial communities from Guaymas Basin, Gulf of California, Mexico - Guay9, Core 4571-4, 0-3 cm | ecosystem: Environmental > Aquatic > Marine > Hydrothermal vents...
AATATAGAATTATATATTTCATTTGTAATACTTATCAATTCCATTTTGGGATTCGGTGAATTAATAATTCTATTATCAATATAAGACATTAATAGTTCATCAGACGCTTTTAAAATATTAAATAAATCAATTTCAGTATGATTATTATTATTAATGTAATATTCAGCTAATGAAGATAAATATTTTGAATAAAATTCATCAACTGATTTTCTTGAATTTATATTTTCATATTCTTGTAAAATATTTTCAACATCAGTTATATTTTGTGTTATATATTTAAAATTAATTAATTGATTTAATGGAAATGCATCCCATATTGATTCATAATATCTTGTTAATAAATAATACCATAAAAATATAATCTTTGATAACGAAAGCGAATAATTATAATTTGAAAAATAAAGTGTTAAAATATTTTCTCGATAAGATTTAATGAAAATCGATGCTAAAAAGTTTTTTAATAATGACACATCTGTAGATAAATCATAAGTCAATAATAATAAATTACTTTTTATTGGTAAACATAATTCTTCATTTGTTAGACTTCTATTCAAATCATTAGAATTAACTAATAACGATGGAACTTTTTTATAAATATCATCATATAACAAAAATCCTGTATAAGGATCGATGTTTTTGTTTTCATAAACAACTTTTGGACGAAGTATCCAATTCGATTCGTGATAATCAATAAACAATTCATATATGTTAAATTGATCCTGAAATGAAGTAGCAATATTTTGAAAAAACAATAATGATGATTTATATTTCTCAAAATCTGTAAATGTCTTCAATAGAATTATTTTCGAAAGAAAAGTTATTTTATCCAATAATCTTTTTGGAAAACCAACTGATATTAAAATGCTATCATATATTTCAATTGGTATTGAACTGTTTTCAAATAATTCTTTAAAAATTTTAGGTTCAATGTTATAAAGTCTATCATAATAATAATCAACTAAATATCGAATGAAAATTCGATATACGTCATTATCTTTATAAGGAGGATAATTTTCAATATAAATTTCAAAATATTTTGTTAATATTTCTTTATCCATATAATTCTCCAATTTGAAAATATTCTAAAACTATTTTATGAAAAGTTTTAGAAATCGCTAACATTGACCTGAAATCATCTAAAATAATATCATCATTTTCATCCCAATAAAAAGTATTTGAAATTGATGGTTCGTTTAAATTAAAATAATTGTAATGTCTTGGATTTTTGAAAGAAATCGATTCTAAATTTCCATAAAAAAAATCTTTAACGATTGATTCGTATCCGTAAGGAGTTTTTAAATTTTCAAATAATCTCGTATACATTGAAGAAAAATGATTTTTGAAAAAATAAACAACTTCGTTCGTTTCAACTAAAACTTTTTTATCTGTTGTTATATATAAATCGTATTTTTCATTGTAATATTTATTTAATTCAACTATTAAACCTTGTAATTGATTTAATAAATCAACTTTTTTAGTATAAATATTATATTCAACATATTTTTCATTTGAAAAGTCATAAACAAAATGCTTTTCTATTTTTAGATTTTCAATTGTTTTTAACGGCGCATATTCGAGTTGCAATTCAAACCACTTAATAGAAGGTTCCGAATGAATTGCATTTATTTGAGATCTGATACTCACAACTCGAAAAATTTCTTTAGATTGAATAGGAGGATAAAATTCAATTAAATCATGAACTTTAGGCGTGTCAATTGTATAAACAACAATCGATGATAAACCGTCATACATCATACCATTCAAATCTACAATTGATGATGTCATATTAGTTATTGGCAACAAATAAATTGTCGGCGTCAAACTATAAATATTAAAACGAATATCAGAATTATAAATATCATAAGTAGTTTTTAATTCACTATCAAAAGATGATCTTCGATCATCAATATTATAATATTTTATAAAAACACTTGGTCTTCGAAGATTTTTATAATATTCAATAAGACTAACGAATTCTTTATAATAATTCTCAACATTTGAAGGTTCTTGAAAAACTGATGACATGATATTATGCGCCATCCTCCTCTTTCAATTATAGATTTTTATTATTTTTTATTTTCATATAAAAATAATTGTTAAAACAATTCGAATTTAATTTGAAGTTTTTATTTATTAATTTATTAAAAAAAGGAGAAAAATAAAATTGAAAACAAAACAAACACAAGTAATAATTAACGAATCAAATAATAAGTTTGTAATTGCATCACAAAGAGAAAATGTTAAAAAAATAATATGTCCATTTTACTATTCAAGTAAAAAATATCAAACTAAAGTTGTGTTTCCAAAAAATCGAAAGTATCGATTAGATCAAATCAAACAAATTCTAAATTTTTCAACAATTAATTATTATTCTGAAGACAAATTAATTTTTGATTGTTTACAATCAATTGATGAAGTTTTTTTTCACAATATTAAAAGCGGAATAATTATGATTGATGTTAACAACATTTGTGAAATAAGTAACGATAAAAAAATACTACAAGCTGAAGAAAAACTGGTTTTAAACCAGACTGTAAATGAAGAAGAGTTTCAATTTAAAATACAACTTTCTAATAATTATTATTTTCAAACAAAAAAGAAAAAAGTTTTACCAATCCTATTCGATGATGGTTTTGCATTATCAATTATTGAAAATAATGACGCTACAATGTATCTTACAATAAAAGACCCGAAAAAAAGTTTTATAAATATAACAAATACTATTAAAAGTTGTAAATTTATTTCATTCTACATGGGAGTTTGGCCAATTTTTAACATTAATATTAATAATATTGATAAAACACCAATCTATATTAACTACATTGATAAGTATATTGATTCTTATAATCAACCAATTTTAATCAAACTAACAAGAAATCTTTTAGATTTTAACGGGCAGGTTAGATTGAAAATTGTTGGAGAAAATTACAAACTGCCGCAGGATTCGTAAAACAGACGAGTTTTTATTACAGTCACTAATTTTGAATATTATTCCCTCGAATTGAGGGAATAATATTAATTTTTTTTTATAATTCTAAATTAACAGTTGCTGTCTCTTCACTGATTTTTAATTCAATTTTTATAAAATATTCTGAATATGATAATCTATTAATATCATCAATTGTGATATTTTCAACATCAATCGATACATTCAAATCACTAGATAAAGCACTTATAATGTTATTAATCTCATTAGTAATTAAAGTCTGACGAAAAGAAGTATCACGTGTGTGTAAATAATTTTTCAATCTTGAACCGAATAAAGGATCAAAAGGATAATCTAATAATAAAATATATAAATAATTTTTCAAATATTCTAACACAACATCAGTAACTGTTGAAATAGTTGTAAAATCACCGTATTTCGACACAGAAGGAGTTAAATCAAAAACCGTTCCATATTGAATTTTATTTTTAACAGTTAAATAATCTTTAACAAGATATTGTATTGATGATGGTAATTCCTCTAATAAATATTTATCTCTTAAACTTCTAATAGAATAAGGTATCTGTTCTCGAATTTCTTCTGGTAATTTGCTAATGACTACTAATTGTTGTTCCACAACTATCCTCTACGAAAAGCATTCTTTGCTGTTTTTTCTTTTAGTAATTTTTTTTCTCTTTCGTTGTCTTTAATTTTACTTAAAATTAAATCATTGTAAAGCGGATATGGAACAGAGAGTAAAGCAGTAATATCTGGTAAACCTTCAAATAATTGTGAATATATTTTGAAAGTATCAATAAAATACTGATAAGCCCTAGAAGCCCTATTAGGTAGCAAGAATGCTTCGACGAAAAAAATCTGTTTCAATATCTACATCATATTTAAAATTATGACCACAATTTGGACAAACCATATTCTTATAAAATTTTGGTGAATACTTTTCGAAGTGATCATTATATTTTTTATAAATATCTTCAGAAATAATCTCTGGTATTCTCGAACGAAAAGCCATTAATATTTCTTGAGAATTTGAACTTTCTGCTACTTTTTCACCTCTAACATTTTTATCATGTTCGTTTTTTGTAATATTAAAAACTTCCATTTTTGTTATCAATAAAGCCATTTCCATTGGTTTCGTAAAAATACTTCCAGTTTTTTCCAAATTTGATTGCACTTCTGAAGTTGAAAGTAAATTAAGAATCCTACCATGATCTTTCATTGAAGGTAATCTTGTTTGAAAAACATATTTAAAACCGCTGTAATCAACTTCTATTTCAAATAAATAATCATAAAAAGGTTTATCTTTATCCCACAATGTCAAACTATCTTCATTTAACAATTCACTTAGAAAAATTTTGTCTTCAAATACATAAGATGATTTTGGTTTATCACAATCATTAGGACAAGTAATTTTTCTCATTCCTATTGTTTCATAAGTACATTTAAATAAACCCCATAACATAACAATTTTATCAATATTTGAAATGGTTCTTATAAATTCGTCATATTTAAGAACATATTCTTTAGATTCTTCTTGGTCGATAAACTTTATTTTCTTTTGAAGCATCTTAACTATATCTCTATCATAAGTTGCTGGTGAACCTATTGAAGATTTTAAAGATAAATCATCACCAACCAATAATGTTGTTATCGTACAAGCTTTACGAGCTATTGGTAAAGTCAATTCTTGCTTTTTAATATCTCTAATATGTTCTAAAACTTCAAAAAAACCTGCATTTCCCATCGATTTCAAGTCCTCCCACATTCTCACCTAATTTTTTTCAGATTATTAGTATAATAAACATCTTTAACAACTACAAAAAACTCTGATTCTTTCAACATTTTTATAGCTTTATCAATTGACGAATTTGAAATATTCGCCGGATTAAAATAAATTTTAGGATTTGATGATAATATCGTAAAACCTCTATTCCAAAAAACAGTATCTGCATCTTTAATAAACGAATTTATTTTATTTGTATTTGTATTGACAATATTAATAACAACAATAGCAGCCATCAAAAATTAAGCACTTTTTTCGTTTAACATTGAAAAAATGCGCACTCCTCCTTTAAAAAGTTAGGATAATATAGAGATTGGGAAAAAAATCTCTATATTATCAAAATTAATTTTACAGGTAATTATCAATATGTTGAACATTCAAAAGACCAAGACCATCAGTTCTAGCTACTTCAATACTAGTTCTTGAACGGATAAAATTTCTCTGTTGTCCATCAGTAACCTCTTTGACAATATAAAGTGGTTTGTAAACCAAATCAATGATTGTTGATTTTTCAAGAGAATTACTTGGAGCTTTCGTTGAAATATAAATCTTACTATCAGAAATAGTAGAAGATTCAAGTATTTTGAGCTTCATAAATTGTGATGTTGATCCTGTCCAACCAATTTCACCAGATTTTCCTGGAAGTGTAACCATGACATCTTGTAAACTTCGAAGAAGTGATGCAGTTTTTAAACCACTTATAAGATATGATGGATAAATATTAAAATTTCTATAAATAAGACCCATCAACGTAGAAATTTTAGGTACTACATTCTTAAATATGTCAACAACACTTGCTGGTGCTACAGGTGATGCTGGTGTTAAATCAATTGTAGAAACAGTACCATTTGTAGCCATATCTGCTTCAGACGCTTCAAGGAAAAAAGCCAAATCATAATCTTTATTCAGTAAAATTTGTCTACGAATTACATCACTTAAAGTTCGAAGTAAATCAATCTTAAAAATTGATTTATAATCTTGAATAGATTCTTGAGGAAGATCAATCAAGAAATCATCAGACGGATCAATGGTTACATCTGTCATCTCTGTTTCTACTCTAACAACAGTTCTGCCATTCATTGTAGAGATAGGAACAAAACGCAATTTCAAAGATACTGTATCTGCTGTCATTACAGCTACATCTCCAGCAGCACCTTCAAAATAAACATTAAAAATAACATCGCCTGTATTAAAATCAACTCGACCGTTCAATTTAGCGACTACATCACCACCATTACTTGTAGTAACTGGAGCACTTTCACCAACAAACTGACTTCTACTATCAGCACGAATAGATAAAGGAAGCGCACCAGTAGCAGTACCGCCAGAATCTGTAACATTAATAGCAGTTACTAAGGTATAACGACGATTCATAGTAAACTCATCAGACGAAAGAGTCAAAGCAGTATAAAGATTTGTTGGTGTAGCAACAACAACATTATAATCTACCTGTCCAGCTCTAATTTCATTTCTTGCAGTGGGAATGACTCTTTCATCAGTAGTTGAACCATCATAACTCTTAGTAATTGCTTTGATGACAACTCTTGGAATACTAACAATCGGTGAATCAGTTGGATATATATTGCAAAGTTCAGCAATAATTGGTTGCGCATAAATATCAACCAAAATCGGAAATGACAAAACTGTCCAACCAGAAGCAAAAGCACCACCAGGTACATTAGCAGATTCAGTTAAAATATCTTCACGATTTCTATCTAATATTTTAACAACGGCTGCTTTAACATGCGGTTCTAAATTTTCTGTTAATGCCTCAACATATGCCCGATACATTCCTTCTTCTACTATAAGACGATTTGAACCTTGTGGTGAACTAAGGTCTTCAGAATTTTCCTTAATAAAACATTCATAATTTTCAAACAAAGTATCCATTCAATAAACCTCCGTTAAATCAAATTAAACTTAATTCGACTTTTAATAACATCTAAAAAATTTTCATTTATTATGTCTTGAACAAACTTCAAAACGCAAGAATTTCCATTCATTTCAGATTCTGTTAATACATTTTCAGATTCGTCTGATATATATTCTGAAAACGCTTCTGGTAAAAATTCAACTATTCTAGCACCTTTATGTGATGGTTGTGTTACCAAATCATATGTTATAGCTTTAATTGGTAGTTGAACTTCTAAAGTATTATTCGCTCCTGGAATAACTTTACCTAATGCTCTTAATGAAAAACCAATATCTACTTTATCTTCAACAATTAAATTATAAACATCTGGACCTTTAAAAGATGTTAGCGTTTCAACATCTCCTATAATTTTATTATTAACTTTTGATATTTCATTAATTTTCAAACCAACATTATTCAGTTCTACAATTGATGCTCTTTTTTTCAACACATCAGATGAATCAGAAACAAACATTGGGTGGTCAACTTCCATCATTAACCCACCATTATTAATTTTTTCACTCAATTGTCGAACAATTTCATTTGATACTTCATCACTATAAATTCGATTGTTTCCATTAACATCATTTATAGTTTGTAATTCAGCTTTAAAACGAATTTTATTAGGTGATTTTTCTTTTTTAATGACATTAATATTACTATCAGTAGATTGTTCAAAAATAAAATAATAATTTTTATTATTTTCCGTTGTTTTAAATGAAGTACGCATTTGTAATCCGATCCCTTTGTTATATTAAATTTAAGTTTTTTAAAGTAAAGAACAGACGAGGCACAAAAAATCTATATAGAATCTAAATTTTCAAATTGTTAACTATTTTTGTTTTTCTAACCGACTCAACAATAAAGGAAAAACATCAACTAAAACATCATATGGTAAAAAATCAGCATATTTTAAAAATATATTAATCTCGTCAGATATAGTCGTTCCACTTTTATACAATTTATTTTTTAATTTATTAATTTTTTCCATTAAAAATAACTGTTTTAAAACATTAATTTCTCTGTTATCTTCCGATTCTTGTTTAGAAATTGGTTCTTGTGTTTGAACCTGTTCGTCTGTAAACTGTTCAAATACTAACATAAGTTACTCCATTTCTTTAATAATTTTCTTCCTCTCCTTCACCTTGTCCTTTTAATTTTGCTTTTGCCGTTGAAACTCGTAAAAACTTTTCTGCTAAAGACTTAAAATTAACCCAATCAATATAAGGTATATATTTTTCTAGCAAATGATAAGGATCAAATGGTATATTCATTTGTTGAAATGTTCCAATAATATTTCCAACTGAAGACAATGTCATCTCAATTAGTTGTAAAATTAAAACAACTGGAGGAATAAGAGTAATTTCTATATAATTCGATGGAATTAATCTTTCATCATTATCTTTAATCCCAATTTTTTCCGCTATAATGTCCATTAACTCATTCAAACCATTAGAAATATTTTCTTGCAAATCAGATATTTCTGTTGCAAATGAAATATTAACATGAATTAATTGTTCACGAAGCTCAACTACATCAGTATAACCTAAATACGGTGCGGGTACTCCTGAAAGTGATATAATCTCCCTTCGTGCATCTTCAAGATCTGCTATTTTTATCGCAGGATCACCAAATGCTTGAACTTCAACATCTAATGGTTTCACACCATTTTTTGATAATACAAACATATCTTTAAAATCAGAAAGAATTTTAGGAATACTTTTAAAACTAGAGAGATCACTAACTGATATTCTTGTATTATATAATTCTCTCTTCATTTTTTGTATTAGTGATGATTGCATTTGAAGAGGTCCTGAATCGATTGTCCATTTGCGTATCAATGAAGCTCGTGAAAGTTTAGTAATAATATTAGATAATTGCGCCAATAAATATAATTTACTGGGAAAAACTAAATTATCAACAATTGATTCACCATAAGGAAAAAATTCATTTGAAGGTATACTCATATTAACCATGCTACTTACATTTATAAATCTTACTTTTACTTTATTTAAACCATTATTATTTGATGTATATCCTTCATTAATTAAGACTTTCTTAAAAAATAAAAAAATTGATTCATCTTCTTTATCAAAAGTCTTTGGATTGACCTTATTTTTTTCTAAAACTTTCTTAATTATTTCATTTATTATTTTTTTTACAAATTCATCATCTGAACTGATTTTTGTATATTTATTAGTTATTTTTCCAATAATATTTGTTAATCCTGTTGCAACACTATTGTGTTCTTCAACAGTATCAGATTTAACAACTTCCAAGTATCCTAAACAATCACCATACGAAGTGTAAAGTTTTATTATTTTTTTTGGAGAATGTATTTTTAAAAGAATATTTTTGAAATAATCATCATCCTTTTCTTTATTTATACTACTTGATTTTAATTCTTCAGCATCTAACTCATCAACTTCTAAAATACAATCAACTATATTTGATATAGTTCTATTGGTAGGTGTTGATTCGTTATCAAAAGCATCTTTCAGTTGTCTCTCAAATAAAAAATTATTATTTCTTATTTTTTTAACATCAATATTATAATCATCAATATTGATAACTTCAATAAAATTATCCCCATAAAGTAAAAAATTTGAAATAAAACTTGTTTTTAATTTTTTAACTATATTATATTTTTTAACGACCGTTTCAACAAACGATTGTGCTTTTTTTGATTTTCTTTCTTCTTCCTGACCAAAATCTGTTAATTTATAAAGTAAACATTTCCCATCAACAGGATTTTTCTGTAATACATTTGTAGTATAAACACGAAGAATACGTTTAATTATCGAAATCGAACCATTAATCTCATCATAAATTTCATATCGTTTCAGTCTATCAGTAGAGACAGAAGCTTTTTCTAGTAAGGCTTGTAATTGATTATTACTATCTTGATCAATGATAGAGTTCAACAAATTTCCAGTTTCTTCTATATGATCTTGTTTATCTGATTTATCAATACTAGAAATTTTATCTAAAATATTATCAATTGAAACCTCTATATTACTTAATTTAGTGTCTCGTTTAAAAATACTACCAATTGACATCTTTTTCTGATCCTTTTTCTTAACTTTTGTTAATTGCACAGGAAAATCTTGTGACTGAATCTACCAAAGCTCGAATTAAAATATTCTTAGCTCTGATAATAACTCTTGACCCATCAAGAAGTTTTATCCATTTCGCAAAAACCTATATTTTTTATTCGCCCTGTCTGTAAACATTGAATATATACTATCCGCCAAATCTCTTCAAGCATTGTTTAAAAAAAAGGGTTTTTCGTTGCGAAACCAAAAAACCCTTTAAAAAGCTCTTGTAATTTTCACACGAATTTTGTAATGATTTTATAAACCAAATTTTTTTCGCTATAATAATAATAAAGTATTGATTTAGTTTTTTTAGAAAAATTTAATAATATATCTTTAACTAACTCTCTCTTCAATTTGGTTTGAGCATCATTATAAGATTCTATAGCGTTTACTTTAGAATTAGGATCAATGTCATATACTTTTCTTAATTTACCATTTTTTTCTGCATAATCATTCTCATAGTAAAGTTTAACCATCTCATCTAAAATATGATTAGCAATTTGAAAATCATCTAACGTATATTTTACACGATTTTTTTTGAATATTATGTATATAATTAATATTAAATTTAATGATAAACTAA
>Ga0164318_10007901_pt1 | contig 10318 bp, 8 predicted proteins | sample GuaBasSedimGuay9_FD_113734 | JGI IMG/M metagenome (GOLD analysis project Ga0164318, IMG submission 113734) | Subseafloor sediment microbial communities from Guaymas Basin, Gulf of California, Mexico - Guay9, Core 4571-4, 0-3 cm | ecosystem: Environmental > Aquatic > Marine > Hydrothermal vents >...
ATCGATCCTACCGCACCGTTATCTCCCGCATTTAACCGACTCCCAGGGCAATTTCGCGCCGCAGCCACTAGGAGCCGGGCTGCGTTTTTTCTTTTCCGGCCGACTGCAGGATGAGATTCGCCGCGAACTGGCGGCCCAGATCGAAGCCGTGTTGCGCACCGGGCTGACTCCCTGGTTTATCAACGGGCACCTCAATATCCATTTACATCCCCGCGTCTGGCCCCTAGTTCTGGAACTGACCCAGGAGTATAGTATTCTTGGAGTCCGCCTGCCCCAAGAAGACCTCAAGATCACCCTGGGACTGAATCGGCAGCGCCTGAGCTACAAGCTGGCCCATGCCTTGATCTTTGCCTGGCTGGTCGGTCGGGCCCGAAGTTCGGCCCGCCAATTTGGCCTTAAAACCAATGACCATCTTTTCGGGCTGCTCAATGATGGCCAGATGGATGAATCTTATCTTCTGGGCCTGTTGCCCCGCTTGCGGCCAGGGGTAACCGAAATTTATTGTCATCCTGCCCTATGGTCCAATGCCCAATTGCGTCACTGGATGCCAACCTATCGCCATCAGGCTGAATTTAGTGCCCTGCTCAGTCCCCGGATCAAGCAGGCTCTTATTGAAAATAATTTGGAACTTAGCAATTTCCAGCGGTTATAAAGGAGAATCCCGACATGATGACCAAGACCTTATTGACCCTGATCATCGCCATTATCTCGGTCTCGATAGGTGACGTTCTACTGTCGCGGGGCATGAAACAGATCGGCGCGGTTTCTTCCTGCCATCCCCGTGAGCTCCTGAAACTGGGCATGCAGATTTTCAGCCATCCTACCATAATTGTCGGTATCCTCTGTCTGGCCGTCTTCTTCTTTCTCTGGCTCGCGGTACTTTCCTGGTCAGACCTAAGTTTTGCCCTGCCCCTGACTGCCCTGAGTTATGTGGTTACCGCCATCTTGGCTCAGTACCTGTTGCAAGAGGACATAACCCCGATCCGTTGGGCCGGGACCGTGCTGATCTGTATGGGCGTGGCCCTGGTCACTAAGAGTGGCTACTAGCTGGGGCTGACGCTTAAACGCCCTGAAGGTCAGTTCAGGGGTTTTAGCCAGGTCTGCCCTAAAACCTAGCCCCGATCATGACCAGAAGAAACCACTGCCTGGAGATTTGGTCTTTGGCCCAGGTAGATCTGCAACCAGGCCGAACCACCATTGACTCCAGACCTTAATCTGACCGCTATTTCCAGCGGGAGACAGATAAGCGGCCAGATCAGCGACGTCACCAGGATGGCCGAGAACAGCGCCAGAAAACTGCTAATCATGAAGCCGATGATATCAATTTGCATTTCGTATCTCCCTCTGATGGCCTGTTTGCTTTCCGTTCGGTTAGCCAGGCTGACCACTTGCCGAAGTTTGAGGTTATTGCCAATAATTTTTTGTTATCGCTCGTGATTCTTGCTGATATTATCAAGCAAAACCGGTACCACCCATACTTATAGATTAAATAATAATATCAATATATTATTTTTAGTTAAGTATGGGGCTTTAAGACCGCCAGGATGAGTGTAGGTGTTAAGCTTGGGGGTTTGGGGGTTAGAGGATGTTTCTAACCAGTTGGGTCATACCCTTGGCGTTGGTGTGGAACAATATGGTCCGGACCACTGTAAAGGTCAACATTTTTTTGGACACGGTTTTGGTTTAAATTGCGGTGGCCCGAGGGTTATCAGTGTCCACGCTGTGGCCCTCGGAAAGCCTCTTTTATTCGTACCAGAAATTTATATCAATGCTGTGCCTGTCGTTATCAGGTTTCTTTGACCGCCGGAACCGTTATGCATATAACTCGCACTCCTTTGCCAAGCGGAATTTTGCTACCCCTTTAATCGACGTTTCTGGGAATCCCAAATGTTCAACCGGATGATCACCGCTTGCCTTAATACTCAAACCGTTACTTTTTTGGAGCTAATACCAAGTTGCGATCAAAGAACTAAAATGCCCCCTCACCCTTGCCCTTTCCCCCCGCCAGGGGGGAAGAGGGGATAAAGGATAAAATTACTCATTTGAAAGCTAATCGGTATAAAGCAATAAGCAAAAAGTTTTTTTACCTGCGTGCTGACGTCCTGGTCTTGGTTAGTTTTGAAAACGCATGGCAATGTCGTTTACCAACAATAATGTTAATTGAAGCCGGTTGGTTGGCCATTGGCCGTGGCGATATAGAGAGCGGCAGGAGAATTTCAGACTTGAACGGAATCGATAGCTTGGAGTAGAAAAATATTGATAACTTCGGGAAGAAAAGATGAGCAGAATTCTTGTTTCTATCCAACCCGATCTGGGCGCTTCACAATTTGATCATGTGAAAACCTTTAATCCTGATCTGGGGGAGTAACGGAGCCGGGTTCTCCGGCAAAGCGGTAATTGCCCTCTAAGAAGGCCTGAATATACCACTCTACGGTGGTCTCATCCGCCATGACCATATCGCGCTGCCGCGCACAGCCCATCAGTCGGCCTAAAAGATCGAGTTTTTCTTCCAGCAGGGGACGGGGATATTTCCATAGCCTGGCGACCACCAGGTCCCCGGTAATCTCCACCTCTAGATCTAATCGGGTCAGTACTTCCCCCAGGAATCGGGCCCGCCGGCCGCGCCGCGATTCATCCGCGGCTCCACCTTTAAAGCGAAAATTAAGATAATTATCATTGCGGACATCACTGACCAGGGCGTCAATAGTGGCAAAGTGATATCCCAAACGCGAACTGTAGTTCAGGTAATTTTCGGAGACGATCGCCAGGGTGCGCGCCCAAAAGTCGGCATGTTGCGGAGCCGCGGCTGTCAAAGACCGGGAGACAACGGAATAAAGCCCCCGCACATCAATGGGGATGGGGCCAGCCCAGGAAATCTCGGGGTGGCTGATGCCTCGCCATAAAGCCCGCAGAGGAATCGAAGTAATATCCTCCGGTGACACGAACCGCCCCCGGTGGTCAGTCCGGATGCCGCCGCCCAGGTCAATAATGTAGAGGTTTAAGGGGATGTTAGTCTGCAACTGCACCATGTGCACTTCACCCTGCCGGGCCTGTTCACCGAGCTCAAACATCTCGGTGACCGCTATCTGATGCGCAAAGCGGGTAATATCATGCAGCGTTTGACAAGCCGCGGGGGTGAAATTGGCTAGCTGGGGGTCGGTAAGCCGCAAAGGGGTGATCCATCGTAATACCCGCCGCAGCCGGGCATAAATCGGCGTTTCGGCCAGCAGCGAGGTCTTGGCGACCGGGGCTTGCAGGATTTCCTCCAGGCGACCCTCGTAAACCTTGATCTGGTTGGCATCTACGGTAATTTCCTGGCCGGGACGCAAAACCTGCGTGGCTTTTCCGGTATCCACGAGGGCAGGAATCTTAAACTCGCGGGCCAGGATAGCCAGATGGGAGGTGGCACTGCCAATATCTATGACCATGCCCGCGGCTTTGTGTAACACCGCGCCATAGCGCGCCGTAGTATGCCGGGCCACCAGGATAGCCCCGTCCGGGAAACGGCTCAGGTCCGCTTCGTGGTCAACCAGAAACACTGGCCCCGCCGCCACCCCAAAACAGGCCACTGTACCGTGGTCGAGCAACACGGGATGGCGCTCCTCGAGGTGCGGCGGCAGCACCCCGGTGGCGTGCGGCCTCAGCAAGGTCAAGGGCCGCGATTGTAAGAGTAGTATTTGTCCTTGTTGATCTACGCTGAATTCAATATCCTGGGGGCTGCCGAAATACTCCTCCAGCTGAAGGGCATAGCGGCCTAAAGTGAGTAGTTCCTCGCTGGTCAGAGCCGGTTGGGAATCTTCCTCAAGGGGGACAGCCTCTTCTTTGATCCCTTTATCGGCGGCGATCCACCGTTTGGTTTTGCGGCTGATCTGTTGTTCAAGTAAATCCAGGGCCGGTTTTTTGGAAAGCACAAAGTGATCCGGAGTTAAGCTGCCGTCAACTACAGCCGGTCCCAGTCCCCAGGCGGCATCAATGACCAGGACATCGTCGCGACCGCCAGTCGGCTCCGCGGTAAAAATCACCCCGCTGGAGCGGGCCGGTACCATGGCCAAGCACCCCACACTCATGGCCAGTTGCCGTTGCAGCAATCTTTTCTGGCTTAAATACACCAAAGCGGTAGGAGTAAATTGGCTGGCCAAGACTTCCAGATAACTCGGGAAAAATCGGTCAAAAGGCACATTCAAGACCGTGAGGAATTGTCCGGCAAACGAAGATTCCAGATCCTCGTATAAGCCGCTGCTTCTTAAGGCCAGATAGGGTTTATAAGCCAGCGCGGTTATCAAATGATCATATTGCTGATTTACCTCTTCCACCAGACTGGAAGGAATTTTTGCTTGCAACAGCATTTCTCGCAAAATCCGGCTTTTTTCGGTCAACTGCTCCATATTATTAATATCCAAGTCTTTGAGGAAACTGGCCAAAGGTTCGGTCAGGCGATTTTCCGCCAGCACCAGGCGGTAGGCTTCGTTGGTCAGCACAAACCCTTCGGGCGTGGGGAGCTGCAAGCGATTCTTGATCTCTCCCAGATTGGCGATTTTCCCTCCTACTTGCAGGAGCAAGCGCCGGTCCACCTGACTCAGAGGCAATACCCGCGATATCGGCACGCCCGAGGGTGCAGCCGCGGTCTCGTTCTGAATCTTGGCAGCAATGTTTTGGTAAACCTTTATCAATTCAGCATAGCGATTGTCCCCCAGGGTGTTCAACTCCTGGACGATGGTCTGCACCTTCTCCAGAATGGATTCCGTGCTAGCTCGGATGAACTGAGGATCAAAGACATAGTCGCCCTCCAGGGTAGCCTCCATATGGGACATGACTTCCAGAGCAGCATTGTTGGCCTCCAAGAGATTCTTGAAGCTTTGGTATTTTTTCTTGAAAAATTCCTCCCCGCCGGCCGGGGCTGAGGGTTTTTTTCTTCTGAAGAGATTTAATAGTTTCAAGGAGAGCCTCTACAAGAATGCCGCGGTGAAAAGAAAGGGTTAAGTCGGCAGGTGGTCTTGCCGCCAACGTAGGGCCTTGGCAATGGTCATCAGGATATGTTCTTTCCGGAATGGTTTGGTAATATAGTCAAAAGCGCCATGGCGCATCGCCTCTACCGCGGAGCTAACACTTCCATAAGCCGTGATGATAATCAAGGGTAGGTACGGGTCAATCTCCTTGACTATTTTTAACAACTCGATGCCCTCCATCTCCGGCATGCGCAGGTCGCTGATCAGCAAATCGGCGTGATATTCCCGGCACCACTCAACAGCCTCCTGCGGATTGGTGGTGGTGATCACCTGGTGATCGGTCTTTTCGGTCAGAATCAGTTTGAGCAGGTCCAATAGATCGGGTTCATCATCAACGATGACGATAGTGGCAGACATCAATCAGCTCCTTGAATAGTACTACAATAATCACAGTTAATTATAAACCGCCCCTAAAAATGCTCTGCCGGTCACTGGTGCCGGACCGTCTGGCGCTAATCGCCGGGACTACGGAAGGTCTTGGCGGCCGTTTTCTCAGACTGCATTCGATCTCGCAATTCCCGATTTTCCCGGGTAATCCGCTGCCACTCCAGGGCCCGCTCAATGGCCACCAGGATCTGCTCCTTGCGGAAGGGCTTGGTGATGAAATCATAAGCCCCGCGGTGGACGGCTTCCTCGGCCGATTCCAGGGTGCCGAAGGCTGTGATGACCACCACCGGAATCTCTGGATCGTGGTTCTTGACCGTATCAATAACCTCAATACCATCCATGGCGGGCATTTTGAGGTCGGTGATGACCAGGTTAAAGTTTTCCTGGGCGAGCAACTCTGGCAGTTCCAAGGGGTTAGTCGTCGTCACCACCTGGTGTGGCGTCTTATCAGTGATGATCATTTCCAGCATGATCAGCATGTCTGGTTCATCGTCAATGATCAGAATCTTGGCTGACATAAATGTCCTCTGTTGTTAATTCCTGGTCAGTGGGCGAAGCTACGGGCAGGGTAATTGTAAAGGTGGTGCCGCTCTGATCTCCCGCCTCTTCCCGGGTTCGGCTCTGACATTCGATGGTACCGTCGAATTTGGTCACGATCGCATAACTCACGGAAAGACCTAACCCGGTGCCTTCACCGACTTTGCGGGTGGTGAAAAATGGGTCATAGATTTTATGCAGGTTTTCCTGTTTGATCCCCTCCCCGGTGTCGGCAAATATGATCCGCACCCGATCGCCGGTAGAATTTAAGCCGGTGGTGATGGTCAGGTCACCGCCCTGGGGCATGGCGTTCACCGCATTGGTAACCAGGTTTAAAAATACTTGTTGCAGTTGGGCGGCATCGCCCCGGACCAGCGGCAGACCTTCCGCCAGTTGTAAGTGGTATTTAACCTTTTTGGTCAGCAGGGTGTTTTGCACGACTTCCATGACCATCGCCACATTGCGATTAATATCGGTATGGTACTGGACCTTCTCCGGGGTGCGGGCAAATGTCATCAGGTTTTCGACAATTTTTTTGCAATTATTGCCTTGGCGCTCGATTGTCTTCAGGATCCTATGCTCTTGGGAATCGGCTTCAGCTTTCTCCAGCAGCATATCGGTAAATCCCAGGATGATCGCCAGCGGATTATTGATCTCATGTGCCACTCCGGCGGCCAGTTGACCCAGCGACGCCAATTTTTCCGTATGGTATAACTGTTCTTCCATTTTTTTACTACTGGTAATGTCGTGGGCGATGATCAGCACACTCATAATCTCGTGGTTTTCGCGGATGGGGGTGAAATTGAGGTTGAAGTAGTATTCTTTCCCGCCCAGCACGACTTGGAGAGTGGTGCGGCGGCCACTATGGCTGGCGAATACCTCATCAATCTGATGGTGAATCCCCCTACCGGCGCGGCCGGGGAACACCTCATAGATGCTTTTACCAATAATTCCCTGCGGGGTATAGCCGAAAAGCTTGACTCCATAACGGTTAATCGAAATTATTTTTCCCTCGTCATCTACATTGATAATGGCATCCTCAGCTGATTCTACCAGAGATTTATAGAGCTTTTCCGATTTTGCCAGCTCTTCGGTAGATTGCTTCAAGGCCGCGGTTTTGCGTTGCACTTCCTGTTCCAGGGCCGCGGACCAGCGGCTTTCATAATAAATAATGACGCCGCCGCCCAGGAGGATGATGAGGATTACCACTCCTTGGAGGAGGAATTGGCGTACATATACGCCGTGGACGGCGCCCGCTACCTCGGTTTGGGGAGCCACCACCGCCACTGACCAGACTAACCGGGTATTGTCCCCTTCCAAGGGGATGGGCGCATAGGCGATAAATTTTTTCATCTTTTTAACGATACCACGGTGCCAGCCACTCCAGTACCAGGAACAGCCCTCGCTCCCGGCCAGCATCTTTTCTTTTTGAATCCGATTGATTTTCGCAAAAGAGATTTTGGGAGCCCGTTGTTCCCGGACCTCAAAGGCTGATTTGCCAATAAAGCCTGCCTCCGGGTGGTAGAGAAAATTACCTTGCTGATCAATTACCCAGGCATAGCCAGTCTGTCCGGAACGGATGTCCTGGCAGTACATCTTGGTTAAACGCGAGGGGTCTACCAGAAAATATAGGCAGCCCACAAATTCCCCGGAGGCCACCGGATGGCTTTCATCTAACGACACCTGATAGGTGGGGAGCCCGATAAGCAAATAGGGATTTTGTCGGGAAAGGGAAGGGAAATTAGCCCCTACCCGTTTTAGGAAAAATTTATTCTGGTTGGCCCGGTCACTGGCCCAGCGTAAGCATTCAATCTGGCCAACCGCCGCCGCCGCCACCTGATCATGTCCCTTGGCATTTAAACGATAGATTTTTTGGCGCCGCGCTTCGATCAGACCGATTTCCATGGTGCCGAATTTCTTGACACTGGCCATGGTGATCTGCAGGCGATTGGGCCAGGAGACCTCCAGATACTGCACTGACGGGGATAAATTCAGGGTGTGCAATTCATTTTTTAAAAAATTAAACTTATCGGATATATCCGAAGCCACCCCTTGGGCAATGGTCAGTTGCTGCTGGTTGAATTGCTCACTGATAATGTCCCGCATTTTATTGGCGGACATCAGTCCCAGGACAAAGGCGCCGGTTAACACGATGATGGTCACCGAGCTCACAATAATATAAAGTTTTGAGGATCCTAAACGGGGCATTTCAGCTCACGCTAATTGCCACTCAAATGATCTCGATTTGACAATATGATAAACTAGTTATATCCATTATGGTTACATGTTTCTGGGCTGAATAGGTTTACACTAAGTTAATAACTGAAAGCGCTACCGTGTTTTTCGAAAAAATCTTCGATATAACCCAGGACTACTCCATCATCCGACATTACCATATCCATCTGTTTGGTGTAAACTTCCAGCCGGCCCAAGATTTCCAAGACTTGCAACAATGACGGCGTTGGCTCGCCGACGAGTCGGGCGTCTAACAGATCGCCGTTCAAGGTTACCTTGAATCCCAACCTGGACAAGACCCCGTCAATGAGTTGGAGCCGTCTTACCCGCCGTTCTAAGGACGCGGCGCCGCCTTGATAATGAAAACGGATATAATTGTGGTCCAGGTTGGCCCCGATATGGGCTTCAATGGTAGAAGCATGATATCCCAAACACAGGCTGAAATTCATGTAATTTCTTGACAGCAGGGCGAAACTGAATTTTTGTAATTGCTCCTCAGACCTGGGCGTAGTCGAAGTCACCCCGATGACCGAGATAAATCCCTTCATATTCACTGGCCGCGCCTTGGGCCAGGGGATGGACATCATGCCGCTCAGAAAGGCGCGGTAAGGGATAGAAGTTATGGCTTCAAAGTTCACCGTCGGCGTCTCGGCGCTCAGCCCCTCCCCGGCATCAATGACTAAAATCGGCACCAGTCGTCCGGTAACCAGACTGACGCCATCCTTTTTTGTGACTTGCCCTCTCAGGCTCAGGCAAAACATCTCATCGACGCTGGCCGCCGTGGTATAATATAAGATATCATGGATACTCTGACAAGCTGCTGGGGTTAGGGGCTCATCCTGCCTATCCATCACTGTCAAGGGAAACAGCCAGGGACGCAGGCGCTGCAGCATCTCCGGGGCGACCGCAGTGCTGCGGCCGACGGGTGGAATCGGTTCTGGGAAGGCAGCACGTCCGGCATAGACCTGAAGATGGGTCGCATCTACCGTTAGGAGATCTCCAGGGGCGATATCGACCTTAGCCATGCCGCTATTAAAGATTGTCGGCACGCGGCATTCTCGGGCCCGGAAGGCCAAATGATTGTAAGGTTCGCCAGTGGCTACCACCAGCGCCGCGGCCTGGCTTAAGAGCGGCGCCAGAGCCAGTGAAGGTTTGGCGGCCAAGATCACTGCCCCGGCGGGGATATCACGGTAGTCAGGAATCTGGTCGGTCTTGAGGGGCAACGCCGGACCGACGGTCTGCCCCGGATATATGCTTATTCCACCTGAGATTATCAGTTCCGGCCGCGCTTGAGAGGCAAGACCGGGCGCGGCCGGAGGTGAGGGTGAGAGTAAGGGCCGGCTGCGCAGGATGACGATTTGCCGCTGGGCCCCCAGACCCCATTCCACCTTCTGGGGACTTTGGTGATAGTCAGTCAGTTGCCGGACATAGTCGGCAAGCAGCCTTAATTCTGCCTCCTGCAATAAAGGTTGCGGTTCCCGGTTATTAGCTTTTGATTCCCCGCCATGATCTGGTTCCGGTTGCGATGCCGCGGGCGCTGGTGCCATGGCGGTTTCTGGAGCGGTGATTTCCCTGATTTGATCCCGGGTGACCCGGTAGCGTCTAACCTCTCGGGCCGCTTCGGCTGCCGCCGGTTCCCAGCCCCAGATGCCCTCGATGATCAGTTCTTCCGGTGTCTCTGATTCCAGGGCCGGGTACGCTTGGCCACTGGCTAACAGCTTAGGACTGGCCAGCCGCTGCTGCTCAAACGGCAAGATAGGCCGGGAGGCTACCGAAGACTCTTGTTCCATTTCGGCGTCAGTTTTAAATTTCGGGGGTAGTTCCGCGTTAATGCGGTTGGCCAGGATGGCAAAAATCTCGCCCAACTCCTGATGCTTATGCTGGTCGCGGCAAAATTCTTGTAAAGTCCGGATCGCCTCGCCAGTATGGCGTAACACCGCAGCGCTGCTGACCTGCACATAAGCAGGACTGTAATAACTTTCCCCCCCAAAAGCGGCCTGCATCTGAGCCATAATTTCCAAAGCCCTGTTGCTGGCTGCCAAGATCTGCAGATAGCGCTGCACCTTGCGCTGATACTGTTCTTTGCGACTCAGTGAGACGGGTATTGTCCGAGGTTTGTTGCTTTTCTGGAACAGGCGTCGCCAGATTGACAC
>Ga0164318_10007902_pt1 | contig 10318 bp, 4 predicted proteins | sample GuaBasSedimGuay9_FD_113734 | JGI IMG/M metagenome (GOLD analysis project Ga0164318, IMG submission 113734) | Subseafloor sediment microbial communities from Guaymas Basin, Gulf of California, Mexico - Guay9, Core 4571-4, 0-3 cm | ecosystem: Environmental > Aquatic > Marine > Hydrothermal vents >...
ACTTTTCCGCTTGTGCTTAGAACCTCAATTATTTGATTTGCTGTTTTGTTTTTTATTTTTAGATAATCTTGTGCTGGATTAGGATATATCGTGAAAGAAGGAAATCCAGTAATATTTTCGTCAGCTATTCTCGTTTTCTCTGTTGGGTTGATAGCGTAGCCGTAAAGTGCTATTTCATTAATTTGTGCATAAACGGTATTGTACATCGTTAATAAAACATAGCGACTTGTTCTTCCAAGATTGACTTCTCTCCATCGTCTAAACGAAGAAGTAGTATAGCATGCTATCTCGGTCCAGTTATCGGGTGTTCCAATAGAAATATGAAGGTCGTCGGTTTTACGCATATCGTGTAGCATAGCAAAATCGATATAATATTCTGTTCCCAGATCAATAAGCACAGAAAAAGGACCTCCTGATGTATATCTTGAAGGAACCCAGCTTCTGCTTCTTGCGCGTTGATTTAGAAAAGGATCACGGTATTGCTCATTGACCAAATATTTGGGACTAAAGCGCGAACCCCCATCTACCAAGTCTGTAATCATACTTTTACTTAAAATGATGCGCTCAGTTTCAGGTGCAGGAGATATATTTACCTGAATAGAGATTGAATTTTCTTCACTATTTGCGTCCGTAGCCATTAATTCAAATGAATAGTTCCCCGCATCATTTAAATTTGGATTTAATTGGAGCTCACCCTGACCATTACTCAAATCAGTAAATTGGACAAAATCAGGTGCGTTTATACTGCTTAGAAATAGCAAATCACCATCTGGATCATTTGCGAAAATATCAAGAATTAAGTTGTTTCCAGCTTGCAGTTCAATAGCATCAATAGTTTCAAAACTGGGTAAACGGTTTGTGTTTATCACAGTTATTGACAAAGGAAAATTACTATCTAAACAACCATCAGAAACTGTAAGAGAAGCGTTATTGTAAATTCCAGCATCATCAAAACCGGGTTGGAGGTTTAAGAAATAATCACCTTCAGTATTTTGGATAATCGATAAGAAAGAAGGAAAGTCAGTAGAAGAAACATTTATAGAATTACAAGCTTCAAAATTATCATCTAAGATGACAATAGGAATTACCATGCCTTCATTCTCATTGATAACAATAGGAGCAATTGTTTGAATTTCTGGCGCTGTATTTTCTAGGATTTCACCTAAATAAACAATTTCTACACCATTTAATTTAGCATTATTTTCAAACTGTTGAAAATCTAGATTGAGAATTTCATCTTCTACGATAACTTCAAAACTTTGTTCATTCGCTTCGTAAGCAGTATTTTGATAAATATTGAAATCGTTTAATACTTTCAAATTTTCAAGAAATACATTAAAAGTTCCTGTTGTATTGGCGTTTACTTCCGTACTTCTTTCTGCAAAAAAGAGTTTTACCTCGTATCTTCCGCTTGTTGAAAGTGGAAATTCAAATTGCATCTCGGTTCCCCCTGAAACATCGTAGCGGAAAGGGCCAAAGAGATTATTTGGAGCAGAAGTTGTGTTTGTTCCATTCCACGACCAGCTACCTGTTCTTAAGAAATGGGTTGTACCATACACGGGAGCAGAGGCAATATCGGCTTCCCAGTTTATGGGTTCAGCTTCTAGTTCTGGACCACCAAAATTTACACGGTAGATTATCCGTCCGTCACTCAAAATTATAGCATTCACATTAAGGTTTAGCGAACGAACCGCAGGAGAACCGTATCCGTCATCAGCGGTAATTTCTAAAACATATTGACCTTCATCTGTTGGTTTTGGTTGGAGATCTAGCAAAGTTTGTGTTTCATCTGTAACGATTTTAGCAAATGATGGAAGAGAAGATATTGTATAATTTATTTCGTCCATATCAGTATCGCTGGCCGTAATATCCAACTGGAATTTCGATGCAGCTTCCATACTAAGTTCTGTATCAAAGTTTAATTCAGGGGCATGATTGTCAGGATTCATTACGGATACCTGTACAATTTGGCGAGCATAGGCTTTATGACTTTCATCATACACTAGAATCCCAATTTTATAAACGCCAACATGCTCTGCTAAAGGATTTAAAACAAGTTCGGCTTCGCCTGATGAAATTTCATTTAACTGCATGAATGGAAGAAGATTACGTCCTTCGAAATGCAGGATATCAAAATCGGATACTGAAGCATGAAGTGGAATCGTTAGACTTTCAGAGTGTGTGATTAGAATATCTTCGATGTTTTGTAATTCTGGTGTTTGATTAAATACGTGACTTAATCCAGTTTGTGGACCCATTGTTTGATATGCTGTTGGATTAGTACTCGAATTTTGGAAAATGCCATTTTCTAAGCTGTATTCAAAGTCAGCAATTGTCGAGAGTTGGTTGTTCTCAACTTCTAATATCCCAAGTGATTCAACAGAATTTTTGAAAAATAATGAATCGGGACTATAGTTGTTGTTAAGGATAAATAAATCGTTGAACTCATTTAGGTTCTCAATGACTTGAGCATTGTCTACTTCGCCAAGAAAATTTTCTTCAATTCGAATAGGAGAGATGGGAAGAACGGCAAATCGATCGTCGATAAAAATACCATCGGAATGCTGTATAAAATTGTTTTTTAGTGTGATATCTCCGTTTCCTAAAACAATAACACCAAAACCTGTAGAATTGATAATGATATTATTATAAGCATTGGCGATGGTATTTGTTCCAATTTGAAGCCCATTATTTTGCGTTACCATATCTTCAATTCCTGAATTCAAGAAGAAGTTATTGTAAATCTCTACATCATCAATACTGTTGGCAATTTGAACAGATTCTCTTAAAGTGTTTACAACAACATTATTATAAACTCTGAGGTGCTTGAATTCCATGCCAGGAGAAATGGTTTCTCCGATATACATGCCTTCAGCAAGATTGTGGATATAGGTATCGTGGATGCTTAAATTATTAAAAACAGGGTAGGGAATAGGAGGGTTTCCTCCAAAATCTTTTTTGGCATAAATGCCGAAGAATGTGCTTTCTAAACCTTCAATTTCAACAAATTCTACTTCGCAGTCGCTGCTATATTCTAAGAAACTTAATCCACTAGTTCCTCCTTGTAATTTGAAGCCATAATGTACATTCGGATCACCTTTTCCGCTTAGTTTTATGTATTTACAGTTCTCAAAACTCAAAGCTCCCCAAGCTGTGGTATTGATATGCACTTGTCCGCCATCGTTGATAAAGACGATAGGAGAATTGGCATTTCCTTCAAAACCTTTAAATTTTAAAGTCTCTGTTCTTCCAGATACAATTTTAATGGTATCTCCGCCAACGGGTATTGGACTATAGTCGCTTGGTAAAACATAGTTTGTGGATGCTTCGACGTAAAATACGTTTTGAGCTTGGACGGCTGTATTGCTGAGTATTAGACTAAGGGTCAATACAAAAGCAATGGAAAAGCTTAACTTTTTCATTCTTTTTGGTTTAAAATATGTTTATGCGAAAATCTCGCAAGCAAAATTTGACCCTTAATGCTTATGCAATTCTACGAATATTTATTGGAATGGTTCGGATAAATGTTTGAGTGTTCACTTTCAAGCTATGAAAGTATAGATATGTTTAACGAACGTGAAAAGTGGTGATCAGGTTTTAAAAACGATTTAATCTACTTTAATAAATTTTGTTTGAAATATTAATTGTTCTTCGCCAATAACTCGAATTATATAAACTCCGTTTGGGAAATCGAATAAATCCACCTGCGCATCATAGGTACTTAATATTACAGATCCCATAATGTTTAATACTTCTAGTTTTTGCTCTGGTGTTTTATTTCTAATGAAGATGCGATCTTTGGCAGGGTTTGGATAAACTGTATAATCTCCAATATCGGCTGTGCTGGGATTCATCGTTAAAGTATAATCGCTAGCATCTTGAAAGTTAGGCTGTAGTGTTAAAGTGAATTCATTTGGTGTAATCTCTGTAATATTAGCAAAATTAGGTAGGTTGATAGAAGATAAGCTTAAGGAATTACAACCTTCAAAAGCATCGTCGAGAATGTAAATGGGGAAGTCCATTGCTTCATTCTCATTGATTATAATTGTCTCTGCTGTCTGTATTTGAGGCTTTTGATTGACCTGAACAATAGAATTTTTAAAGAAAGTTGAGTCTGGGCTATAAAAGTTATTCGCTATATAAAGGTCATTGTGTTCATTCAGATTTTTAATAATTTCAGTACTGTTAATATCGCTAATATAATTATCCACAATATTAATGGAGGAAAAAGGTAAAGGTTCAAATTTATCGTCGATAAATATTCCTTTTGAATCTTGAATGAAATTATTTCCAATGTGATATCTCCGCTTCCTAAAACAATTACTCCATAACCTGATGATTGTAATCTGCAAAAAAAAGTCCCTCATTTCGACAAAACGAAGTGGAGGAGAAATCTCAAACTTGTAGAAGGAGATTCCTCTCTTCGCTCGATATGACGGGTTGCGCTCGGAAGGGGGCAATACTTCATTTTGATGGCACCCTACAAGGGTTTCAAACCCTCGTGGGGTGAGAAGGATATATGACGGCAAACGCTCATTCTGGCAATGCAAAAAATAAGTAATAAAAAAATGGATGATTTACAGCTTATTTTAGCAAATAGTTTTCGGCAAGTTGATTGAAATTTTCTATTTCTTGTTTAATCCAAGCTTTATCTTTTTTTAGTTCAGCTGCTATAATTTTAGCCACTTTTGGAGCAGCGTCCATACTTGCTTTGGCATCAAGTAAAAGCCAGCGTGTTCTTCGCGATAAAATGTCTTCTACTTTTAAAGCCATTTCTTCTCGGACAGTCCAAATAATTTCACCAACAACATAGGGAAAGTCAGGGTGAATTTTTTCTTGATACTCTGGTTTTTCTTTTAAAAAAGCTTTTATTTTTTTTGCGTCAGAACCGAAGTTTTCTTTCAAATGATCGGTAGTATCGCGTGGTTGTGCTCCGTGAATAGCAAGTTTAGTAGTTCTTGATTTTTTGGGATGAACTTGAGCAATAATTGCTGCTTGATCAACAGTGTCTTCTGCCATTTTTCGGTAGGTAGTCCATTTTCCTCCTGCAATGGTTACTAAGCCACTTCTGGAAATTAAAACACTGTGTTCGCGTGAGATAGCGGCAGTACTTTCGTCATTGCCAGAAGTTACCAAAGGGCGTAAACCTGCAAATACACTTAATACATCTTTACGTTCAGGATTTTTTATCAGATAGCGAGCTGTATGCGTTAAGAGAAATTCTATTTCTTCCTCAAGCGCCACAGGTTCTAGATCGAAGTTATTTACTGGAGTATCCGTTGTTCCAACAACCAATCGGTTATGCCAAGGAATAGCAAAAATAACACGTCCATCATCGGTATGAGGAACCATAATCCCAGTTTCTCCTGGAAGGAAAGATTTGTCTAAAACAATATGTATACCTTGACTGCCACTAATTATGGGTTTGCAAGCTGAATCACTCATTTTTCGAATGCTATCAGAAAATACACCCGTGGCATTTATTACGGCTTTGGCTTTTAGCGTGTAGCAGTTTCCATTTTCTTGGTTTTTCACTTCAACGCCATTTATCAAATCATTGGTTTTAGTTAGGCTTGTTACCTTAAAATGATTGAGAATACATGCGCCTTGCTCTTCAGCGGTTTGTGCTAAATTTATCAATAGCCGAGCATCATCAAACTGACCATCGTGATAGATTACACCTCCTCGTAATCCTTCTTGCTCAATAGTGGGAATACGGGCGATGGTCTCCTCGAAAGATAATATTTTTGAAGGTCCAAAAGTTTCTTTGCCGGCCATCATATCGTAAATTTTCATTCCAATACCATAAAATGGACCTTCCCACCAATCGTAATTTGGAACTACAAAAGGTAAATCGTGAACCAGATGAGGCGCATTTCGGCGTAATATTCCTCGTTCTTTAAGTGCTTCAAGAACCAAGGAGATATTTCCTTGCTGTAAGTAACGCACACCACCGTGAATAAGCTTTGTGCTTCGGCTGGAAGTGCCTTGACCAAAATCAGCTTGTTCGAGTAAAAGTATTTTTAATCCTCGTGACGCAGCTTCAACAGCTGTTCCTAAACCAGTGGCTCCACCACCAATAATGATAAAATCCCATTCTTCTTCGCTCGAAAGCTGTTTAATCATTTTTTCTCTATTCATTGCGCTAATTTTTTGTCTTTTTATATTTGATTTGGTGTCTTATTTTCTGAAGCGATTTTAACAATTTCTTAAAACTGAAAGGCGTTTTTTCTTTTAGGAATGAGTCGAGTTGATGAATAAATTCGGAATTCCTTAAATAACCAAAAGATTTATGAGGATTCTTAACTCCACGACTTTCATAGTCGTTAATAATCTCAAAGTCAATGGGAAGTATTCCTTTTGAGTTTGGAGCGAAATCATTACTTAAATCAAAATTGAGTGCCACTTTATCTTCTAAGTCGGCAAAATTGAGCCAAGCATTTGAGATGCAATATGGAGCTCTTATGGTAAGATTCTCATAATTCTCCTTCATTTCGTCTGTAATTTTAGTACGGATAAAAGGCAAGCCGAGAGGAGAACCTATAGTGACAAAAGTGTGAATTTTTTGTCTTTTGAGCTCAAATTGCAATACATCGTAGGCAATAATGCTTCCCATAGAATGCCCAATCAGCAAAATATCATCGAACTTGTATTTTTCAAGCATATTAACTAAACGTCGACGTGTATTCGCTTTTAAAGTTTTTTGTTTCCCGGTATTGCTATAGTACATCTCCAATTCCTTAAAATAGCGATGCATGATGATATCGTTAACGCCTTTGTAATTCAAGCTTAAGTCATCGTTTAGGAAGACTTTTTCTAACTGACTTTCAATAAATTGCAGCATTTTTTTACGAAAGCTTTGGTCTTTCTCAGGTGCCTTTGGATGCGGAGATAGGGTATAAGGTTCTTCAAGAAAATAGGGGTCTTTTTTATCGATAATCTCAAGATTCTCTGGTTGATCATAAATTAAATCTGCCCAGTAAACCAACTCCAACTTGAATTTTGGAGCTTTAATTCCTGTTAATTTAAAACCTTCCTCAATAGCAGATATCCACCATTTTTCAAGAAGATCTTTTTGTGGTTTGTTTCCTAGTCCGTGGATGCCGATGATTATTTTTGACATACTATTTGAGCCTATTTTGAGTTTATGTCAATGCCGATCTAAAGATAGGCCAAATTTGTAGATTATACTAGGATAAAGTACTGAGATTATTTATTTTCTGAAAAGAAGCTCTTTTTCTCTGCAATGTAACTAGAGTCATTCCTATTTTTGAATAGATTGTAGTTTATGTAATTTGTATCCATTTACACTAAAATCGTATTCTATAGAGGAACATTGGATACAATCCAGTTTGATAATCGGTTTTAATCTTCCCATCTAAAGGAATATAAGTTTGTTGGAAGATATTTTCATTATTGGTAACATTCTGTATGTCTAAAGCCCATTCCTGACTTAGCTTTTTGCTGTTTCTTTTGAAGGATATACGTATATCTATTTTAGCGTAGTTATCGTATCTTTCTTCATAAATATTATCATAATCAAGGATCTGTTGTTGGGCAACAATGGATTCATCTAGCAAAATGGGAACTATTCTTTTTCCACCAGCAAGAACGCCTTTGATATCAAAGGAGAGTGAACTTTTCTTTCCCAATTCAAGCTCATATCCAAACAGAGTATTGAGAACAAAATTTCCATTAAATGCAGTATTCCGTTCAATTTCATCATAAGCTATATATTTTGACTCGTATAATGAAGTGGTTACCAGAAAGTAATAGTTCTTGCTGAAAAATTTCTCAATTGTAAGTTCAATACCGTAATTGGTTCCAGTACCTTCATTTACTAGGCTATCTTGAATAGTCATTCCGAAATTTGCACCTTCGTTAAGAAGCGAATACCAAGTATCATTAGGACTAATTGGAACATTATAAAGCTGTTGATAATAAGCCTCAAGCTTAATTCTGAAATCTTGTGATGCGTTGAAATCGTAGCCTACAATAAGTTGATTGCTTTTTGTGAAACCCAGATTATTGTTTGTTTCAATATAGCTGCCGTCCAAAAGTTCGGTTTTAACAAAATAAGCAAAGTGAGGCTGAAGCTGCGAATGCATCCCAGCTCCTAAATGCAAGGAATGTTTTTCGGCAAACTGCCATTGTAAACCAAAACGAGGTTCCAGAGCAATATCATTGTTGATACTGGAAACTTGACCGTGAAGTCCTAAGTATAGCGTTAAATCATCGGTGAATTTATGTTGCCATTCTGCAAAAGCCTCAAAAAGAGAGAAGTTACCATTATAGTCGGTTATTGTTCTAAAAGCTGTGTTTGAGTTTGAAAGGAAATCTTCTGGTTGATTTCGCTTTACACTATCTATGGTATTTAGATGATAATAATTGATGATGCTTCCTATACTAATATTATTTTTCGCATTAAATTTTTTCTTGAAAGTCATTTTTCCAGAATACTTCATTTCAGATACTTCATTTCTGTAGTAAGGGTAGGGGTTTCGGTCACGGTCTAAGGAATCTAAAACAGTTGTGCTTCTCATTCCTTGTGCTGAAATGCTTGATATGAGTCGAGTGTTTTTATTGAAGTAATGCGTGTGAGAGATTCCGCTAACGGCCATATCTGAACCAAAATCAGTATTTGTTCCTGCCACATTATAGCTCGAATTTCCTTCTTCCAAGTCTTCTTCGTTAAGTGCTATAAAACTTATGCCGCCAATTCCAAACATTGAAATTTTTCCATTCTTCAGTGGGATATTTACTTTGAAGGATAAATCTTTGTATTGAGGAACAGATGCTCCAGTACCAAATTCCATGCCTAAATTTTGCATAAGCTCCATAGTAGAATATCTAAAATTGATCAGATATGAAGCTTTGGATTTTTCTGAAAAAGGACCTTCTGCGCCAACTTCAAAACCATTGAAGCCAACCTGAGCAACAAACTCGTGTTTGCGGTTATTTCCATTTCTCATCTTAAGATCGAAAACCCCCGAAGTAGCATTCCCATATTCTGCTGGAAATGCGCCTGTAAAAAAGTCAGAATTATCGAGAAGGTTATTGTTGAGCATACTTACAGGTCCTCCGGTTGTGCCAAGTGCACCAAAGTGGTTGGGGTTAGGAATAGACACATCGTCTAATTGCCAAAGTAAACCAAGTGGAGAATTTCCTCTAATTACAATATCATTTCGCTGGTCACTTACCGACATCACTCCTGCAAAATTTGCCGCCATTCGTGAAGGATCTCCCAAACTTCCTGCATAGCGTTCTGTCTCGTCTATACTAAAAGAGCGAGCACTTACCATAGCCATTTCATTGTTTGCTTTGGCTTTTTTTGTTCTTCCTTTAATAACAACTTCATTAAGCAATTCTACTTTTTCTTCCAGTCGGATGGTGAGCACCGTTTCTTTTCCTGAAACAATCATTAAATTGGAGAGTAGCGCAGGCTTGTATCCCAAATAGCTTATTTCGAAAGTATGTCTTCCTACACTTACATTTTCGAGAATAAACTCGCCTTCAGTATCGGTAATTGCTCCTATTTGTGGATTTGAATTTGATAGTATAATCGTTGCTCCTGGAATTGTTGTTTCTGTGCTAACATCTAAAACTACACCGCGTACAGTTTGAGTTATTTCTGTAGTTTGAGCAAAAATAGTAGAGCTAAAAGCCAAAGCAATAATGCAAAAAAATATTTTCTTCATAATACTATTAGATTTTTAGTTTTTTATCTTTCCGCAAATATGCAGACAATGAGCTTTGAAGTTCAATATATGTTATTCAGCGGCCGAATATGTGATAAACAGGACTACCTTGGGATTAAGAGGAAGATTTTGGGATAAACGGGAATGTTGAATAGCAGAAGAATAAGTTTTTGTAGTCTTTTGTAATCCGAAAAATCAAATACTAATATTCTTAATAATTGATTTTGGGAAATTTCGGGAAACAGGAATCGAGAAATCTAATTTCTCTAAGATGAAATTGTAGTTTCTTGCATTTCCGTTTACCTGACTTACGTGTTCCATATTCACGATATAAGAACGGTGACAGCGTTTTATTGAATCGAAATCACTTAGTTGATCGGCCAATTTTGCTAAAGAGTTTCGAATAAGTTTCTTTGTGGTTTTACTATTTTCAGAATAAAAAATATTGGCATAATTCCCTTCAGAGCTAATACAAAGAAATTGTTGTAATTCTAATTCAATAATCTCTTTATTGTTTTCAGAAACTATTCTTAAAGCCGTATTCTCTTTATTGGATGAATGAATTCTGTTCGATAATTCTTCAGCAATTATTTTATGCTTGTTTGATAAATACATTTCAG
>Ga0164318_10007903_pt1 | contig 10318 bp, 4 predicted proteins | sample GuaBasSedimGuay9_FD_113734 | JGI IMG/M metagenome (GOLD analysis project Ga0164318, IMG submission 113734) | Subseafloor sediment microbial communities from Guaymas Basin, Gulf of California, Mexico - Guay9, Core 4571-4, 0-3 cm | ecosystem: Environmental > Aquatic > Marine > Hydrothermal vents >...
GACCGGCATCTTGAAAAAAATAAAAACAAAACCGCCATCCATTTTGTTCCCCAGCTTGAAGAAGAAGCTGTTCAGCATATCACTTACCAGGAACTTTATGTCCGGGTAAATGAATTTGCAGCATTGTTACGGGATACGGCAAAACTTAAAAGAGGAGATCGAGTCACCATCCATATGCCCATGGGGGCGGACCTTCCCGTTACCATGCTGGCCTGCGCAAGATTAGGGGTTATCCATTCAGTCGTTTTTGGCGGATTCTCTCCCAGTGCCAGTGCCGACAGAATCGTTGATTCCCAATCCAGGGTTTTGATCGTTACTGATGCCTATTACAGAGCAGGAAATCTTCTGAATCATAAATTCAATGCTGATGAAGCCGTTAAAATTGCTGCTGAACAAGGGCAGACAGTTGATACAGTGCTTGTATGGCAGAGATATCCTGGCAAATATTCTTCTGAAACTCCAATGGTTGAAGGAAGAGATATTTTTGTAAATGAAAAGTTAAAAGACTACTACGGTGCCAGGATTGAACCCGAACAGATGTTAAGTGAAGATCCTCTCTTTTTAATGTATACCAGCGGCACCACGGGCAAACCCAAAGGCTGCCAGCACGGCACCGGCGGTTACCTTGCCTATGTTACGGCGATGTCAAAATACATTCAGGACATTCATCCTGAAGATGTATACTGGTGCATGGCGGATATCGGCTGGATCACCGGCCATTCATTTATTGTTTACGGTCCGCTGGCATTGTGTGCATCGTCTGTGATTTTTGAAGGGGTTCCAACCTATCCGGATGCGGGGCGATCCTGGAGAATTGCTCAGGAGCTTGATGTCAACATTTTCCATACCGCACCCACCGCCATCAGGGCCTTAAGAAAACTCGGGCCCGACGAACCCGCCAAATATGACTATCATTTCAAACACATGACCACTGTTGGTGAACCCATCGAACCTGCTGTATGGAAATGGTATGAATCAGCGGTCGGCAAGGGAGAGGCCATTATTGTTGATACATACTGGCAGACAGAGACCGGTGGATTCCTGTGCAGTAGCGTACCGGCCCTCAAACCCATGAAACCGGGCAGTGCAGGTCCTGGTGTTCCCGGAATTCATCCGATTATTTACGACGATGAGGGAAAAGAAGTTTCGGAACCCGGCATTGCCGGTAATATCTGTATCCAGAACCCCTGGCCTGGAATGTTCCAGACCATCTGGGGTGACAGGGACAGGTTTGTTGATACTTATTTTGCTATGTATAATACAAAACCCGACAGCAAAGACTGGAGAGACTGGCCTTATCTAACCGGTGATGCCGCCACCATGTCTGCAGACGGTTATTACAGGATCCTCGGCAGGATTGATGATGTTATCAATGTGTCGGGTCACAGACTGGGCACCAAGGAAATTGAGTCTGCGTCTCTTGTCGTAGAAGAAGTTGCTGAGGCTGCAGTTGTACCGGTGGCCCATGAGATTAAGGGTAAAGAACCCGATCTATATATTGCGCTTAAAACAGGTGTTGAAGCAACTGACGAACTGGCACAGAAAATTTCCGATGCCATTTGTGAGCAGATCGGTAAAATTGCCAAACCAAGAAAAGTATGGCTGGTTCCTGATATGCCTAAAACCAGGTCAGGAAAAATCATGAGAAGAGTCTTAGGTGCAATTTCCAATAAGGGTGATGTGGGTAATGTCATGACACTTGCCAACCCGGAAGTTGTTGAAGAAATCAAAAACATGGTTGAAAAATAAATTATTTTTCCGCTGATTTTTTTTGGAGGTAATTTTCATGTCCAACTTGTATGCTCAAGCTTATGATCAATCCATAAATGATCCCGAAGAATTCTGGGGATCGATTGCGGAAGACTGCCACTGGTACAAAAAATGGGATAAGGTGCTGGATGATTCAAACAAGCCTTTCTACAGATGGTTTACAGGTGGAGAAACAAACACCTGCTACAATGCGGTGGATCTTCACGTGGATAACGGCATGGGTGATCAAACTGCCGTTATCTATGACAGTCCGGTAACCGATACCATCAGGAAATACACTTTTTCTGAACTTAAAGATGAGGTATCAAGATTTGCCGGTGTTTTATCGTCTAAAGGTGTTGCCAAGGGAGACAGGGTACTTATTTACATGCCCATGATCGCGGAAGCTGTTTTTGCCATGCTGGCCTGTGCCAGGATCGGTGCAGTCCATTCCGTTGTATTTGGTGGATTTGCCGCCAATGAGCTGGCCACCCGTATCAATGATGCCAAGCCCAAAGTAATTGTATCGGCATCCTGCGGGATTGAAGTTAAAAAGGTCATTGAGTACAAACCGCTCCTGAACGAAGCAATTGAATTATCTGATTCAAAACCTGGTTCCTGTATCATTTTACAAAGACCCCAGGCCACAGCAGAACTGAAAGCCGGCCGGGATTTTGACTGGAATGATGAAATGGCAGCAGCCACTCCTCACGATTGTGTTCCTGTAAAAGCCACTGATCCTCTGTACATCCTTTACACCTCCGGCACAACCGGAGAACCCAAAGGGGTTGTAAGAGATAACGGCGGACACATGGTGGCTTTAAAATGGAGCATGGGCGCTATTTACGGTGTTGATAAGGGTGATGTATACTGGGCAGCCTCTGATATCGGATGGGTCGTAGGCCATTCATATATTGTCTACGGCCCTCTTTTAAAGGGGTGTACCACCATTGTTTTTGAAGGAAAACCCGTCGGGACTCCGGACGCGTCAGTCTTCTGGAGAATTATTTCCCAGCATAAAGTAAATACTCTTTTTACGGCCCCCACAGCATTCAGGGCCATTAAAAGGGAAGATCCAACGGCAAAAATGATGTCGGACTTTGACCTGTCCTGCTTTAACTATCTGTTTTTAGCAGGAGAAAGGCTTGACCCGGATACCTTAACCTGGGCGGAAAATGCGCTCAAGGTACCGGTGATTGATCACTGGTGGCAGACAGAGACCGGTTGGGCCATTGCAGCCAATTGCATGGGGCTTCACAAGTTTAATGTCAAACCGGGATCTCCCACAAAGCCGGCTCCGGGTTGGAATCTGGCTGTTCTGGACGATGACGGAAAACCGATTGAAACAGGAGACATTGGTGCCATCGTAGTCAAACTGCCACTGCCTCCGGGGTCATTGCCCACGCTCTGGCAGAAGGATCAAAGATATATAGATTCCTACCTAAGCGTGTTCCCCGGATACTATGAAACTTCTGATGCCGGTTTTATTGATGAAGACGGCTATGTTTTTGTCATGGCCCGAACTGACGACATTATTAATGTTGCCGGTCACAGGCTGTCCACGGGCGGCATGGAAGAAGTCATTGCCGAACATCCGGATGTGGCCGAATGTGCGGTCATGGGCGTTGCAGACCAGCTCAAGGGACAGATCCCCTTAGGTATGATGGTCTTGAATGCCGGTGTTGAAAGAGAACATGACGAGGTGGTTAAAGAAGTCGTTGGCCTGGTGAGAAGCAAAATCGGTCCGGTTGCATCCTTTAAGACTGCCATGGTGGTTAAACGGCTTCCCAAAACAAGATCGGGAAAAATTTTAAGGGGCACCATGCGGGCCATTGCAGACAAAAAAGATTATAAAATCCCTGCTACCATTGATGATTATACATCCCTGGATGAAATTGAAGAATCCTTAGGGAAGATCGGATATGGCAGCAAGGCATAATTTTTCAAGAAGCGAGGGGGCAGATTTTTTAATCTGTCCCCCCAATCAATCCACGGCAAAGGAGGTGGTGTAATATGCCCTGATTATCCTTGAATTAATAATGATAATCATGAAGTGATCCATCCAAATTCAAAAAAAATATGAAACAGGAGGAAAAATTTTTATGGAACCGAAAACTTGGGTATTTCTATTATTGGGAATATACATTATTTATTGTTTCTGGTGGGGTTTAAAAGGATTTTTTACTGAAAAAACCGCATCAGGTTATGGAATTGCAGGGCGTTCCATCCCATTTATCGCATTTTTGATGGCTGCAACTGCTGCTTCCTTTTCGGGATGGACATTTGTAGGGCATCCAGGTTTGATCTGGAAGGTGGGGCTGGTATATGCTTATGCCTCATTCTATGTCTTGACCATCCCCATTACCGGCGCCTTTTTTGCCAAACGAAACTGGCTCATGGGTAAACGGTATGGCTTTATCACTCCTGGTGATATGTTTGCATATTACTATAATAATGAACTCGTTCGCTGGCTGACCGTTCTGGCAGCCCTTTTATATTCTATTTTTTATTCCGGCATCCAGTTGATTGCCGCATCAAAACTATTTTACTGGGTAGCAGGCGTTCCCCCGACAATTGGTCTTATTTTCATGGCCTTTATTGTTTGGTTTTATGTGGTCACAGGTGGTCTTAAAGCCAGTACCTGGGTAGGTGTTCTCCAGTTTATCCTTTTGGTCAGTGGTATTATACTGTTAGGATTTTTCGTTATCAGGGCACCGGTATTCGGTGGCTGGACAGGTTTTGCAGTCTCAGTGGCAGGCCTTGAAGACAAACTCATAAAAGTTCCCGGGCTCATCCACTTTGGACTTGGAACGGGGGGCTGGACAGCTGTGATGATCTTAACCTATATGTTTGCCCTCATGGGTATCCAGTCATCACCTGCATTTATTCTGTGGAACTTTGGTATTGCTTCTCCTAAACCTCTTGCATGGCAGCAGGTTTTCATGTCCACATTTGTTGTCGGTGTCTGCTTGTTTTTCTTTTCAGCTTTCCAGGGTATGGGCGCTAAAATACTCGAGCTGACCGGAGAAATGGTGATTGCCAACAACGGTGATGTGGTACCAAAACTCATGACAAAATTCTTGCCGGGACCTGTTCTTGGTCTTGTTTTTCTTGGTGCTATTGCAGCGATTCACTCCACAGCCGCTCCTTACATTGGAACCGGTGGTACCATCATCCAGAGAGATGTATGGTGGAGATATGTCAGAGGCCAGAAAGGTAGTCATAATGAACAAATCTGGACCAACCGTGTTATGGCAACCCTCTTAACCGCAGCAGCGGTGGTGGTGAGTCTTACCTCATCGGATGCCATTGTTATGATCGGCGGGTTTGCAACGACCTTTGGTACGATTATGTACCTGATGCTTGTCGGCGTCCACTGGGGCTTTAAATTTCCCAGCACAGGTGCAGCATTAGGTCTTCTGGCCGGTATTTGTGCAAACATGTTAACTTACTTTGTCTGGAAATACCCCTTATCAATGCATACGGCATTCTGGGGACTTTTTGCAGGATTTGGTGTGGCATATCTTTGTCGCGGACTTGGAATGAAAAACACTGAAGAAACCGATGCCCGGCAAAAAGAAGTCAGGGAATGGCTTGACAGTATTGATGGTCCTTCTGAGAACGGTAAAAAATGGCGTGCCAGGATGAAGATCCTTGTTCCTGTATGGTATCTCTTAGCTCTTGGGCCAGGAACCCTTCTGGGCAACACGGCATTCACCTTCTGCGGATTCCCGGCAACCTGGGCATGGCAGATTGTCTGGTGGATGGTGGGTATTGTGATGATGTGGGCTCTCTGCTTTAAGGCTGAAATGTCAACCACTTCTGAGGAACAGATCAGACGTGCTGATGTTGAAACCATGGATGTAACCAAAGAAGCAGATGCTTAAATTATTATTTCTTAAAACTTTTTAGGAAGGAGAACATATCATGGCAAAAGAAGATCTATATCTGATTGCGACACTTATCTTCTGTGTTCTATTCACAGCCAGTTTTGGCTGGGGATGGTGGGGATAAGGTTCATTTAAATAACCTTTAAATCTTTAAAAAGACGAATTCCGGATGAGTGTTTTTCATCTGGAATTCGTCTTGTCTTTGGATTAAATGAAGCAGACCAATCGATTCTGGAAATTTGCCTTTTTCACCCTGGTTACAACAATGGTCATCATTGGCAGTATCCTGTTTTTCTTTTTTGAAGCATTAAACCAGGAACAGGTGATGGCAATTCTTTCTATTGAAAAAGAGCACCCCTTATATATTTTCGGCATTTTTTTTATCTGTGCCGGTGTGGTATTTATTGGACTGCAAATCATATTTCAGCTTTACATCAAACCGGTAAAAAAAATATCTGCCGAAGCCTCTCTGATTTATTCGTCCAATCCGTCCCATAGATTAACCATTACAGGAAATAAAGATATTAATAATTTAACATCTGTCATCAATGATTTTGCAGATATGTTTGAAAACCTGAACAAAAACATTACCCAGCAAATACTAATAGCCAGAAATGAGACAGAAAAAGAAAGAAACCTACTGGCCGCTATCATGGCTGAGCTCCCCCAGGGGGTTATTATCTGCAATAAAAGCGGCAGAATTTTATTGTTCAACTCCCTTGCAAAAGAAATATTTACCCGGGATAGTCTTGCAACCAGAACTGAATATTTTATAGGGCTTGGCAGATCCATATTTCATCTTATAGACAAGACTTTGATTGCCCATGCCATGGAAGAGATTGAAGAACATTTAAAAAAACAGCGGCAGAGTGTGGCCTCTTACTTTATCACCCCTATTCATACCGATCATCTGATCAGCGTTGAGACCATCCCCGTCCTTGATCAGGAGAGAGCGATGACCGGTTTTATCCTCACCTTTCAGGATGTCACCGAAGACATCAATCAATATGACAAGACCCATGAAAACCTGTCCGCTTTAAAAAAAGATTTGGACAGCCATCTTGATCTGGTAAATAAAATACTGGATCCGACCCGACAGGATCAGCTGATCAAAAAACTTGGATCTCTGCCCCACAGACTTGAACATCTCACAGACAGCGTCCTGGATGTTATCTTAACGAAAGTACCTTTAACAAAACTTTTTTTATTGGATTTTCTCTATTCTTTGAAACAAAAACTTGATTCAAGACATGGAATAAAGCTGAATATTAACCGTCAGTCGGAAAACAACAGGATGCTGGCTGACACCTATTCATTCACCGCAGCTTTAATTTTTTTATTTAAGAGCCTGTCAGATATCTGTCATGAAACTGGGTTTGACATCTGTGCCATAAAAAAAAATGACACGGTGATCTTTGAAATAACATGGCAGAATAATCCCGTTAAAAAAGACCGGATTGAAACACTTCTATCCAAACGAATCAATGCCCTGCCCAGTCTCTTTTATATTTTAAAACAGAACAAAGCCTTATTTCATATTGTTTGTGACAACCATGAGAAACAACAGTGTAGACAAATCAACATTACCACCCAGGCTGAGTTAAAGACACCGTTAAAAGAAAAACAGCGCTCACCCATTATTGCAGGCAGCAGACCTGAATTTTATGATTTTGACTTGTTCAAAACTGATGAAGAGAATACAGATCTTTTAGATACCAGCTTAAAAGACCTTACTTACACGGTTTTTGACACTGAAACAACCGGCCTGAGTCCTGATGGCGGCGATGAGATCATCTCCATTGCTGCGGTGAGAATTGTTAACACTAAAATAGTCTATAAAGATATCTTTGAAGAACTGGTGGATCCCAAAAGAGATATACCCATAGAATCTTATAAAATTCATGGCATTAATTATGAAATGGTAACCGGCAAAAAAGATATCAACACCATTTTACCGCTGTTTAAACAATTCGCCGCAGACACAGTCCTTGCAGGGCATAATATCGCTTTTGACATGAAGATGTTAAAGGTCAAAGAAAAAACGACTCATATTAAATTTTCAAACCCCGTCATTGATACGCTTTTATTATCCGCAATTTTGCATCCTGTTCATGAGCAGCATGACATGGAAAATATTGCAAAGCGGTTAGGGGTTAACATTATTGGTCGGCACACTGCCCTTGGAGATGCCATAGCAACGGCTGAAATATTTTTAAAACTGATCCCCATTTTAAACAGCAATGGAATTTTGACACTCAATGATGCGGTTAAGGCATCTAAAAAGACTTATTATGCAAGACTAAAATATTAGTTGATCCTTTCATTGTTTAAATGATACTTGATTGAATACTTGATTTCCAACACTAAAAAAGGAGCGAATAATGACCAGTCAAAAGTTGATGTTTTTCGGATTCTGTTCTGTTTTCACAGTGATAATTTTATTTTGTGTTCTTGCGGGCGGGTACACAAGTTTCTGGAGATCCAAAAACCGGATCGAAGGTTCAAAGTCACTTTTAACGGATGCCTGCCAGAAAAGGCTGGATTTGGTGCCAGACCTTATTGAAATTACCCCAAAAAACAATCCGCAGAACCCCCTGCAGCAAATCGATCAAACCGCTCAGAAGGCTGCAAAAATTCTGCCCCATGTCATTTCTCAACATACACCGCTTGAAAAGGCGCTGATAAAAGATTTTGAAATTTCCCAGTTACAACTGACGACTCAGTTAAAAGAGGTGTTCATTCAATGGGCGGCCTCACTTGATAAAAAACAGTCCGAACAATTTTCAGATATTAAAAATCAGTTTTATTCAGCCCAGAACAACCTGTTTGTAGCAGGACAACGATATAATGATGAAGTAAACTATTTTAATATAAGAAAAGAAGCTTTCTGGACATCGTTCATCGCAAAACTGTTTGGATTCAATAAACTAAACTATATTAATATCTCAACCGATCTTTTTTTGCCTGCAAAAGTAACCTTTGCAAAAAACAGCTCATAACGGCCATAAAGGATGGACTTCATTTGAAACAAGAAACACAGATTTATCCATTTTCATTGCTTTCAAAAGAAACACAGGAGGAGCTGGCCACTGCCTTTTCCTATGAAAAAGTTAAAAAAGAAACGATTCTTCTTGAACAGGAAATAACAAGTGTTGAAAAAGTCTATCTTCTTTCCAAGGGTCGTGCCCGGTATTATTATGAGCTGAACAATACAAAAATACTGACAGGAGAATTAGAGCCGGGAGACAATTTTGGCGGACTTTCAATTCTATTGAATGATGCCGTCTGTATAAGATCTTTAAAGATTCTTGAAGATTCAGTATTTATAACCCTTAAGGCAGAACTTTTTTTAGTTGTCTGTAAGGCCAATCCAAAATTTCAAGATTATTTCACCAATGAGTTCGGTAAATGTATGCTGAATAAATCATTTTCCGGCATCATTTCACGACGGATGAAAGACAAAGAATTTAACCTGCCCTTTTTCAACCGACCCATCCGGACAATTTTTCAACCCAATATTATCACTTGTCTTATGGAAACCAGCATTAAAGATGCTGCCATTAAAATGAGCCGAAACAATGGCAGTGCTATTTTGATCAAAAAAGACAAGCGGACCATTAAAGGAATTGTCACTGATGCGGATTTGAGGAAGAAAGTAATCGCAAAACATATGGACATGTCACAGCCCATCTCAACGATCATGTCATCTCCGGTTATTTCCATCTCGGCTGACTGCCAGGTATTTGAGGCGTTTTTATCCATGATTGAAAATGATAAAAGGCATTTGGCAGTTTATGGCCAATCCGGTGATATTACCGGTATTGTCAGTGAAAAAGACCTTATATCCGCCCAGACAAAGTCAACGTATCTTCTGATAAAAACCGTTAAATCCGCCACCACTATTCAAGAAATTGAAAACATTCATTCAAAACTTGAAAAAATGCTTCTTGATCCCATAAAAAATGGTGCCAGTCCTGAATATATCACACGCTTGATCACCACATTTTCAGATGCAATCATTGATAAGGTCATCAGATTTTCCCTTGACAAAATGCCTTCACCGCCCTGCAAATTTGTATTTTTAACCATGGGATCAGAGGGTCGCGAAGAACAGACCCTGATATCGGATCAGGACAATGCCATTGTCTATGAAGACGTTGAACACTTTAAAGAAGCAAAACAATATTTTGACAAGCTTTCCTGCCTTATCTGCGACCAGCTGGATATGGCGGGATACAGGTTTTGTGATGGTGATAACATGGCAAAAAATCCAAAATGGTGCCAGCCTTTGTCTCAATGGAAAGCGTATTTTAATACCTGGATTCGAACCTCAAACCCTGAGAATCTACTTCATTCCAGTATATTTTTTGATTTCAGAGGCACCTGGGGCGACTTGAGCCTGGCAGATGACTTAAAAGAATATCTTTTAACTTCCATTAAAAACTGGGCCGGATTTTTAAGAAATCTTACTGAAAATGTAACCTATTTTAAACCGCCCATTGGTCGGTTTGGAAAATTTATTGTGGAAACTCGCGGCGATCAAAAAGGATCTTTAGATATCAAACTGGGTATGATGCCCATCACTGATTTTACAAGGGTTTATGCCCTTAAAAACGGCATTTCCCAAACCAACACCTTGACAAGGCTGTTCAGACTCTACACCCGGCATGCCATCACCA
>Ga0164318_10007904_pt1 | contig 10317 bp, 10 predicted proteins | sample GuaBasSedimGuay9_FD_113734 | JGI IMG/M metagenome (GOLD analysis project Ga0164318, IMG submission 113734) | Subseafloor sediment microbial communities from Guaymas Basin, Gulf of California, Mexico - Guay9, Core 4571-4, 0-3 cm | ecosystem: Environmental > Aquatic > Marine > Hydrothermal vents...
GCTTATTATTTTTTTAAAAACAACAATAAAAAATTTAAAAAATTACCTCCTTTGCAAAGAAAAAATTATTATGGAGGTCTGTGTTTTTTTCATGGGATAGAATTGCTTATTTTTTTCTTTTTATTGACTTTCTTTGTCTCAAAATACTTTGGTTTTATTTTTATAGGAATAGCATTTCATCTTATACTTGATTATATTGAACAATGGCCTTTTTATTTTAGAAAAGATAAAATTTCAATAATCTATGACTTTTTAAAGTTTAAAAAATTAAAAAATATAAATGAAATCTGAGAATATAAAAAAAGAGATAAAGCAAGACAAAAAAGAAATTTTAGGAATTCTTGATATGATTAAAAAAAGAAAATTTAAAGGTTATACTGGAATGGCGGTAAAAAATTCTATTTTTCAGTTTTCAACTACTCTTGTAGCAAAAGCAGGCTCTTTAATTTTTACAATAATTATTGCAAGACTTTTAATGCCAGAACTTTTTGGTTTATACAGCTTGGCTCTTTCAACAATTATTTTGTTTGCGAGTTTTTCTGATTTAGGAGTAAGTCAAGCCTTAATTAGATATGCTTCTAAATTGCTTGGAAAAAACAAAAAGAAAAAAGCAAAAGCTTATGCACTTTATCTAGGAAAAATAAAATTTATTCTTATCTTAGCCACTTCTTTGATTTTGCTTATCTCTGCAAAATTTGTTTCTGAAAATTATTATCATAAGCCAATTTTTTTAGCATTGATTGCAGGTTCTATTTATATTTTATTTTCAGGTTTCTTAGGATTTATTAATTCACTTTTTTTCTCTGTGAATAAATTTAAATACCCTTTTTTTAAAGAAATTTTATTTCAAATTTTAAGATTAATAATTGTACCTCTTTCAATTTTGCTTTTAATTAAATCCTCTTCAAATGCCTCTATTCTATTTGTAATTATTTTATCTTTATCTTTTGCTTATCTTATTGCATTAATTTTTATGTTGATTCTAATGAAGAAAAAAATAGGTTTTCTTAAGGAAAAGCCTTCAACACTATCAAAAAAAGAAAAAAGACAATTATTAGCCTTTACTCTTCCTTTATCTGCAATGGCTCTTTCAGGAATCTTTTTTGGTTATATTGATATGATTATGCTTGGAAGATATGTTGCATCGGAATTTATTGGGTATTATCGGGCTGCATTTAGTTTAATAGGTGCTTTAATCCCTCTGATTGGTTTTTCAGGAGCACTTTTTCCTGTATTCAGCAGACTCAAAGGAAAAAGATTAGAAAGAGGAATGAAAAAATCAATAAAAGTTGTACTCTTGATTTCCTTTATTTTGTTTCTTGGGACACTTTTATTTTCAAGCATTATAATAAAGATTATTTTTGGAGCAAATTATTCTCAATCAATAAATATCCTAAGATTACTCTCAGTCTTGCTTTTAGTTATACCTCTTTCAGCACTTTATAATTCTTATTTAATTTCCTGTGGAAAAACAAAGCTTATTGCAGGACTATTAATTTTCTCCACAATAATAAACATAATTTTAAATTATGTTTTTATTATATATGGTTTGAGATTTGGAATGATGCAGGCAGTTCTTGGAGCAGCAATCGCAACAATAATTAGCAGATTTATTTATTTAGGGGGATTGATTGTGTTTAGAAAAAGTTCTGACAAAAAAGATTTAAAAACAATATAATTTTAAAAATTAAATGGAAAAAAAGAAAATTTTTATAACAGGAATAGCAGGTTTTCTTGGGAGTCATCTTGCTGAAGCTCTAATAAAACAAGGACATGAAGTTTCAGGATGTGATAATCTAATTGGAGGATATTTAGATAATGTCCCAAAAGGAGTTGATTTTCATCAAGTTGATTGCAAATATCTTAACACAATGAAAAAACTATTAAAAGGAGTAGATATAGTTTATCATTGCGCATGTACTGCTTATGAGGGGTTGAGTGTTTTTTCTCCTCATTTAGTCTGTGAGAATACTGGTCAAATTTCTGTTACTGTTGCCACAGCAGCTGCAGAAAATAAAGTTAAGAGATTTATATATTGCTCTAGTATGGCGAGATATGGAAAACAAGAAAAAATCCCCTTTACTGAGGATATGACTCCAAAACCCCAAGACCCCTACGGTATTTCAAAATTGTATGCTGAAAATATTATTAAAAATTTAGCAGAAGTTCATGGGATGGAATATGTTATTGCAGTTCCACATAACATTATTGGACCTAGGCAAAAATATGACGATCCTTATAGAAATGTGGCTTCAATAATGATAAATTTAATGCTTCAAGGAAGACAGCCGATAATTTATGGAGATGGTGAACAAAAAAGATGTTTTTCTTTTATCCAGGATGATATTGATTGTTTATTAAAATTAGGGTTTCAAGAGAATGTTGTAGGTGAAGTTATTAACATCGGTCCAGATGAAGAATTTGTGTCAATAAATGAGCTGGCGATGATAATCGCTGAATTAATTAATTTTGACTTAAAACCAATTTACAAACCTGGAAGACCTCAAGAAGTAAAATTTGCAACATGTTCAGCAGATAAAGCAAGAAATCTTTTGGGATATAAAACTAAAACTTCATTAAGAGACGGTTTAAAAGAGATGATCAAATATATCAAATCTCGAGGAACAAAGCCATTTCATTATCATCTTGATTTGGAAATAATTAATGAAAAAACTCCTGAAACTTGGAAAAAGAAATTATTTTAATTTAAAAGTTAATAGATGTATCCCTTTCCCTAATTTTTCTTTTTTTAATAAGGAGAAACCCGCTGATTTAAATTTTTGAATTACTCTTTTTTTAATTTTTAAATTATGCGTTTCAATAATCCAAGAGGGTATTTTTCTTAAAGTTTCATTTTTTTCTTTTAATAAAAATTTCTCTCCTCCTTCACAGTCTACTTTTGCTATATCCCATCTCTTTTTTAAAATTCTGTTCCAGCTAACAGATTCTAACAAAATTTCTTTTGACCCAGGTATCATTCCGAAATCTTTTTTACCCAAAGAATTTTTGTCTACTCTAAAAATAATCTCTCCATCTTTTTCCCAAACTGCCTTTTTCAAAACTTTTATTTTTTTATTTCTTATTCCTTTAATTAAGTTTTTTTTGATTAATTTAATATTTTCTTTTAAATTTAAAAACAAAATATATTTGAATGGCTTTGGTTTCCTTTAAATTTACACAAATATTTTTTAAAATTATTAATTTTTTGATTATCTTCAATATCTTTTAATGAATACCCCATTTTTTTTAATTCATTTAGAAATTTTAAGGATAGCCCTTTTTTAATGTTTTCATAATAATAAGGTGAGAACTCAAAGACTATTTTTGGCCTGCATTTTTTTATTAGTTGCCTCATTCCATTAAAAGCAAAATATTCAAAACCCTCTATATCCATTTTTATTAAATCTACCCTTTTTTTTATTATGTCATCTATTTTGACAATTTCTATTTTTTCTTTGGCAATTTTATTCTGTGTGGATACTTTTTTTAAAAGAGTAGATGCTCCTAAGTTGCCCTTATCAAGAAATATGGTTTTTTCTTCTTTTTTCATTCCACACCCCTTATTATAAATTTTAACATTTCCAAATTTATTTTTTCTTATGCTTTTTATGTTTTGATTATAGATTCTTTTTATGGGCTCAAATGCAAAAACCTTGCCTTTTCTACATATTGAAGCTCCTAGATTAGTAAAGTATCCAATATTTGCACCTATGTCTAAAAAGGTAGAATCAATGTTAAGATAATTCAATAATATCTCTGTGGTGTTTCTATCATATATGTCATTCAAGTAAGAATTTTTATCTGTTTCTCCATTAGAAGGATCCAATAAAAGTTTGAATTTATGCCCTTTTACTAAAAAATTTTTAAATATCGGCTTATTAAATTTTTTTAATTTTCTTTTTTCTAGTAATTTAATAAATGGCTCAAGAAATATTTTGTACTTAAATTTAAGAAATTTAAATAGAAAAGAATTTCTATTGATTTTATGTTTTATTTTTCTTTTTAGTTCCATAAATTATGGTTCATTTTTTATTTTAAAAACTTTTATGTTTTTTATCTAGATAAATCAGAACAATTTAGATATTTATTCGAGTGGTCTTACTTTTTTTAAAAAGATTATAATTCCCAAAATTATTAGTGTTGGTTCAATAAAATCTTCTAAAAACATGTGAACAATATATGTAATCAAAACTATTGTCTTTAAAAGGCATTTTTTTATTTTTATAAATTTTATTCAGATCAAATATAACATCTGCCCCGTTTTTATTATGCTGATCCAAATTAATCCACCCTGTTTTTTTGATCTTATATCTTTCCCACAACCAACATTTAATTTTTTATTGATTTTCATTTTTAACCTACTCTTTAGTTTTTTAAGATCTATTTAAAATCTTCTTTTTTTATAAATTCTTCTATTGACTTATAACACCTATTTTTTTTATTTAATGGAGCATTACGATAAATTTTACTTTCTAGAAAGAAGGCATCAATTTTCTTTACTCCGACACCTTCTGCAATGTGCATTAAACCACTATCATTAGATATAAATCTTTCACAAACACTAATTAATGACGCTATACTTTTTATATTTCTATCTGAAATTAGGAAAATAGTCTTATCAATATCCTTCTTAAGAATTCTTTCAAATTTAGGAATCATCTCTTTCTCATCTGGACCAAAGAAAATTAAAAATTTCCTTTTATTCCTTTTCAATTTTATTATGATTTTATAAAATTCTTCTATTGGAAGCCTTTTGTTAGAATTATTTTTATCACATCCAGGATGAATACCAATTATTTTATCATTTTTTTTAATTTTTTTATCTTTTAGTTCTTTTTTTGCAAGATTTTTTTCACTTTCACTCAAAAATATTTTTGGTCTTAAATAATTTGGAGATTTTTTAATGGCCTTAAGATTGTTTACCACATCATGATTTTTTTTAATTTTTATTTTCTTTTGGTAGAGGACTTTTTCTAATCTGTTTTTTGGATTAACCACTATGCTGTATTTTGGGTTATAAAAAAATTTAATGAAATTATCTCTTCTTGGGCCATGAGGATATGTTGTAATAAATAATGTTTGACTGTTATTAACCTCTTGTTTTAATTTCAAACTAAAATAAAAGTTTTTCCAAAGGCTTTTTTCCTCAGGAATTTTTATAATTTTATCGATAAAAGGGTTTTTTTCTAATATTTCTTTGAATAAGTCATTAAGAACCAAAAAAATAACCTTTTTACAGGGGTTCTTTCTTTTGATTTTTTCTGCGAGTGGTATCAAATTTATAGTGTTTCCTAGCCCCAGAAATGAGGTAATCATAATGTTCTTTATTTTCATTTTTCAAGAACCTTAACCCATTCCTTTAAAATTTCTTCAAAACTAAATTTTTTTTGTTTGATGATTCTCAAAGATTCTTTTCCCATAATTTCTCTCATCTTTTTGTTTTTAATAAGCTTTTCGATGGCTTCCTTTAATTTTTCTGAATTTTTTTCAGGAACAATAAAACCATTTCCCCCATCCTTAATCAAATCTTCTGTTGCTCCAACAGCGTCCGTTGTTATAATTGGAAGACCAAAAGAAAGAGCCTCTTCCACTACATGCCCCCAAGGTTCCCCAATTTTCTTTGTAATAGATGGGATAACAAAAATATCTGAAGAAAGATAATATTTTTGGATTTCCTCTGGTTTTTTCTCTCCCTCAAAAAAAACTCTTTTTTCTTTCTCGAAGATTTTAACTTTCTTTTTCAAACTTTTTTCTAAACTTTTTTCTCCTAAATTATAAAAATCCCCCCCTCCTACAATAACTAATACTGTATTTTTTTCCTTTATTTGAGAAAAAGCATTAATCAGGTAATTGATTCCTTTTCGTTTTATAATTCTACCTACATATAGAATAACTAATTTGTTTTTAAATTTCTTTAATTTTCTCTTACTTTTTTTTAAGTTTAAATAAATGTTTGGGTTAATATTATATACTTTAATTATCTTATTTTTCTTAACTCCTAATTTCAAAAGCCATCTTTCTGTTCTTGTCCCGTAAGCTAAACATTTTTCTGCATTTTTTAAAATTTTTAGAATTAATCTTTCATTTATTTTATGCCTCAGTAACTTTTCCTTATATTCCCATGCACCTGCATATAATACATAAGGAATTTTGTTTTTCATCAAAAATCTGGATAAGATTACGTTATCAATTAGGTGCAAAGGATCAGGGGGGAGTAAAACAACTTTTGAAGGTTTATATTCTTTTATTATTTTTATCAATCCAGGATGTATTTTGTATTTTTTATACCCTATTCCTTTTATTAATTCATAATCTGCCTTTAATCCAGGGATTTTCTTATTTTCATGAGTAAAAATAAATTTAATATTTAGTTTTTTTGCAAGTTCATTAAATAAAGGAATTCTATAATGCGGGGCTTTATTTGTTATGAATAATATCTTTTTCATTTACACAAATCCTGATAAGTTTCTTTATATTTTTTTATCATTTTTTTTAAGTCAAATTTTTTCCTGATTGTTTTTCTTGCTTCTTTGCCTAATCTTGCTCTTAGTTTTTTATCTCTTAAAAGATTTAGTATCCCTTTTAGCAATTCTTTTTTATCCCCTTTTTTTACTAAAAGCCCGTTTTTATTATTTTTGATTATATTGACTATCCCCCCGCTTGGGGAGCTTATTACGCTTTTTCCGCATGCCATTGCTTCTATAAGAACATATGGTAAACCCTCTCCTCTTAAACTGGGAAATGCAAAAATATCTGAAAGATTGTAATATTTTGGGAGCTTTTCTCTCTTTATTTTTCCTAAAAAAAGAATATTTTTTTCTGATTTATTTTTTTCTGCAATCTCTTTTAAGTCTTTTAAATAATTCCCTTCTCCTCCAATTAATAATAAAGTTTTCGGCTCTTTTTTTATAATCTCTGGAAGAATCTCAATAAGAAGATGATAGCCTTTTTGTTTTATTATATTCCCTACAGAAAGAATTATCTTTTTATCTTTAAATTTTTCTTTTAAACTTTTTATCTTTTTTTCTTCAAAGGATTTAAATTTATTTAAATCAATTCCATTGTAAATTGTTTTTATTTTTTTAGAGGGGATTTGATGCTGCTTAATTTCATCTTCTTTAATCAATTCACTTACTGCAATGATTTTATTTGATTTTTCTAGCATTCTTTTTTCAGTTAAATAATAAATTGGAAGAGAAACTGCCCAAATTGGGAGCAGATAAGGTTTTGTTTTTATAGAACCAAAAAATTCATCTAAAGCAGTCCCATGAACAGTGGTGATAATTGGAATTTTTGAGTTTAAATTATTGATATATCCAACTCCAAAATCGCTTTGAATGTGTAAAATATCAAATTTTTTTTCATAATTAAGTTCTTTTAATTTTTTCCCAACTTCATTAAAATATCTATATCTTGAAAAAGGATTTCTTGAAATTTTTCCCTTTACAAAGAAAATCTCAACTCCATCTCTCTTTTCATAACTAATTTTTTTTGGGTGCTCAGAAGTAATTATACTTATTTCAATATCCTTATTTTTCTTTAATCCTATTATTAAATCTTTTACATGAGCCTCCATCCCCCCAGAGCATTTATGAATTCCCTGAAAGAATTTTGTGATTATGCAAATTTTCATTATAAATTTTGGAGTCCAATAAAACTTATAAACTTAACTAGGACTTTTTTTACATGAATCAATCAAAAAAACCTCTCGTTTGCATAATTGTTATAAATTGGAATGGAATTGAAGAATCAGTAGACTGTTTAAGATCAATGTTAAAACTCGATTACTCAAATTATAAGATAATACTTTATGATAATGCTTCAGAAAAAAATGAAGCATTAGAATTAAAAAAAATTTTTAAAAAAAACAAAAAAATTGATTTTATTCGTTCTGAAAAAAATTGGGGTTTTGATGAAGGCTGTAATAGGGGAATTCTTTATGCAAAGAAAAAGTATAACTCTCCTTATTATCTTATTTCAAATAATGATGTTGTTGTAAAGAAAGATTTTTTAACTGAATTAGTTAAAGTGCTTGAAAAAAATCCTTCCTATGGAGGCGCATCTCCAAAAATATACAACAAAGAAAATAAAATATGGTGGAGGGGAAAAGTTAAATATAATCCTTGGACAGGAAGGTTAAAGGACGATAAATATACAAATAAAATTTGTGAAACAGATTTCATAACTGGGTGTTCCATGTTAATAAAAAAAGAAGTTGTAGAAAAAGCAGGATTTTTAAGGCCCAAGTTTTTTTTAAGCGGATTGGACACATTAGAATATTCTTTAAGAATTAAAAGAAAAGGATTCAAATTATTTTATGTCCCTTCTTCTGTTATTTGGCATTTATGCGGGATTTCTGCATGGAGAATGCATCCTCTTAAAAGAATCAAGTATGAACTTATTGGAGTTATAGAATTTTTTAAAATAGCAAAATGGTATCATTTGCCAACATTAATCCTTTCCCACTTTATTGGATTTATCCAACTAAGATTAAGATCTTTTTATATCTTTATTACAAATAAAGGGAAAAGAAAAAAGTTTCTACAAACCTTTAAGAAGTTCCATCCTTCTTAATAGCAGCTAAATAAATTTTTTCAAGTCTTTTATTTCTATTTTTTATAGAAAATCTTCCGCTTTTTATCTCTTTTAGACATTCATTACTCATCTTTTTTCTTAGTTTTTCATTTTTAATTAAATACAAAGTTTTTTTAATTAAATCTTTGATTAATTTTTTATCAAGATTTTTATCTCTCTTCTTTATTTCTTGTGTGCTTATCTTCCCTTCACTTTTAATCAATAAACCTGTTTTCATATCTTTTACAATCTCTTCCTTTGAGTATCCATCTACAGTTATAACAGGAATACCATAACTCATAGATTCTATCATTGCAAATCCAAAGCTATCACTATATCCCGGGTAAACAAAAATATCTGATTTAGGATAAATTTCTTTAAACAAAATCTCCTGGGGGATAATATCAAAAATTTTAATTTTTTTATTTTTTGAATATTTTTCTTTTATTTTTTTTGGGATATTTGAAACAAAAATTGCATTAACATCTTTGTATTTTTTTGTCAAGTAATCAAAAACCTTAATGACATGATGCCCCCCCTTCCCAATAAAATATCTCCCAACAAAAAGTAAATTAATTCCTTTATGTTTCTTCTTTTTTATTTCTGGGAATGGAATTGCAGGATAAACAACTTCTATTTTTTTTCCTATCTCTTTATCTCCCAAGGAATCTATTATACTTTTCTTTGCTACCTTAGTCCATGTTAAAATGCTCTTACAATTTTTATTTTTTAATAATTTTAAAATATTTTTTGCTTTGTCTCTTCTTTCTTTTCCACACATCCACAGCTGAGATGGAAATTCTATATCTGCAACCCATGATTTTTTATTTAAGCTTAAACAATGAGCACAATGAATCAAATCATATTTCTCTTTTGTTTTTGTTAACCTTGCATTTGGAAGAGAAGGATAAATTTTTTGTAAAATTGCTCTTATAGTTTTTTTTACTTTATTTAAAAAAGAAAAGTTTAGATTTTTTTTGGATTTTATATTATCTTTAAAAATATATTCAATACTCTTTGGAGGATATTTAATCATAGATTTATAAAAAATTGGATCAGAAAATCTCCAAGGAAATTGCAAATAAACTTTTATTTTGTTTTTCATCTTATTAAGGCATTTATTTTTTTTATAAAATTTTTCTTTGACACTTCTTTTATTTTAATTTTTTTTGATTTCTTTTTTATTATTCTTTCCATGGCTCTTTTCATGTCTTCTACAAATTCTTTTTCATTGTTATTTTCTTTAAAGAAAACAACTTGGGGGAGATTTTTTATGAGTCCTTCATATCCTCCTCCTTCAACTATTGCTAGAGGCTTGCCTGCTGCTAAAAATTCAAAAGGGACAATCCCAAAATCTTCCCTATACCCTGAAAAAATACCCCCAGAGCATGTCTCATAAAGCTCTAATAATTTTCCTTCATTTAAGTTTGTTTTTATCTTAATGCTTTTCTCTCCTCTTGCCATTTTCTTAATTTTTTCAAAAAATTTCTTATTTTCAATATTTCCGACTAAAAATAATTTATACTTTGGATGTTCTTTTACAAATTCTTTCCAGGCAAGAATTACTTTATCTTGTCTTTTGTCTGGATTAAATCTTGAAACACATAAAAGAAATTTTTTATCCTTTATCTTTAATTTGCTAAATTTCTTTAAATCAATAGGAGGATAAATAATTTTAATCTTTTTATCTTTCAGAAGAGAATGCTCTTCTGCTCTTTTTAAACTAATTTCTGAGTTAAACAC
>Ga0164318_10007905_pt1 | contig 10317 bp, 8 predicted proteins | sample GuaBasSedimGuay9_FD_113734 | JGI IMG/M metagenome (GOLD analysis project Ga0164318, IMG submission 113734) | Subseafloor sediment microbial communities from Guaymas Basin, Gulf of California, Mexico - Guay9, Core 4571-4, 0-3 cm | ecosystem: Environmental > Aquatic > Marine > Hydrothermal vents >...
AACACTTCTTTAAGTAGATGTTTTAATGCAAATGAGATTTCTGTTACTGTATAAATTTTTTTAGTATTGTTGCTGAGATTGTTCATTACTAATTACATCCTTTCAAGTGCTGAGATACCAATTAGGTCAAATGCTATTTTGAGTATTATGCGCGTGCATTCAACAAGAAATAACCGTGCCTGTGTAATATCTTTATTGTCGCTTAATACCCTATGCTCTGTATAAAATTTATGAAAAAGTGCACTAACTGAAAGTAAATAATTTGTGAGTAGAGAAGGTTGAAATTTTTCAGATGCTTCTTTTATTGTATCAGGCAGATCGATTAATCTCTTTATCAAATCCATTTCCTCTTGATTTTCAGCTAAAAGCTCAAGATTTATTTTCTCTGGGTCTTGTAGAAATTCTATACCCTTTTCCTTTGCCTGTGTAAAAATACTGCATATTCGTGCATAAGCATACTGAACATAATATACAGGATTTTCTTCACTCTGTTTACGCGCAAGCTCCATATCAAAATCAAGATGGCTGTTAAGTGAACGATGAATGAAAAAAAATCTTGCTGCATCTTTCCCAATATCTTCAATTAGTTCGCGCATAAGCACAAATTTCCCTGCCCGTTTTGACATCTGAATCTTTTGTGACTTCTCAATAAGATTTACTTGTTGCACAATTAAAACCATAAAAGAATTCTCATTAAATCCAAGTGCTTTTATAGCTCCTTTCATTCTCGGAATATATCCATCATGGTCAGGACCCCATAGGTCAATAATTTTTGTAAATCCCCGTCTATATTTATTTAAATGATATGCTATATCAACAAAAAAATATGTTGGTGTTCCATCAGCACGAATTATTACTCTGTCTTTTTCATCACCAAATAATGTGGCTTTAAAAAATACTTTCCCTTCTTTTTTATAGATTACATCTTTCTCTTTGAGCAATTTATAGCATTCATTAAGAGCATTGGATTCTCGTAATTTCTTTTCACTAAACCAATTGTCAAATTCAACATTAAATAATTTTAAATCTTCTTTATGTGTTTTTACAATCTTTTTTATAGTATATTCACTTAATCTATTTATTTTTTCATTTTCTGTGAGTTTTAATATTTCATTATAAAAATTTTTATTATTTAAGATTTCTTTTGCAATATCAATCAGATATTCTCCTTGGTAGCAATCTTCAGGTAAATTAACATTTTCACCAAGTAGTTGTTTAATACGATAAAATACAGATTTTCCAAGCAGAAACACCTGAGTCCCTGTATCATTTATATAATATTCTTTATAAACATTTTTTCCTCTGAATTTGAATAGATTAGTAATAGCATCACCTACAGAAGCTGCACGGGCATTTACAACATTTAAAGGACCTGTAGGATTGGCTGAAACAAATTCTATTATTATTTTTTCAGAAGTGTTCTTATCTGTTTTACCATAATTTTCTTTTTTATTAAATATCTTGACCAGCTCTTGAATTAAAAATTCTTTAGAAATAAAAAAATTGATAAAGCCAGGTGGAATAAGCTCTATCTTTTTGAAGAAATTTTTATTATTTTTATTAAGCGCATCCAAAAGGTCTTTTGCAATATTTAGAGGATTAGTTTTCAGCGATTTTCCAAGTTTCAATGCAATAGGTGTAGAATAATCACCATACTTTTTTTCTTTAGGTATTTCTACTTCAATTTGTATATTTTCAGATTCAATACGATACTTGCCCCCAATTTCTTTCAGGCTTTCCTTTATAATAGATTTTATTTGTTCAATTACAGTTTTCATATAGAAGATTAGTTTCTCTCTTTTATTACAGGGATAAAAATTTTCTGCCCAGGATAGATTTTATCAGGGTCTTTTATTTTTTCCCCATTTGTTTTATATATCCCGACCCAATTGTATGGATTATTCATAAATCTTTTTGACAGACCCCATAATGTGTCATTTTTCTTTACTGTATAAAGTATAATTTTAACTTCTGCTTTCTTTTTCCTTTTTTTCAGAGCAGGTGCTATCATTTTTTCAATTCGCTTTTTTAAAATTTTTTCCATTTTTTGAAGTTTCTTTAATGATTCTTCCTGCGAATGTTTTAACTTTAAAAGCTGGGTCCTTAGTGTAGTAACAATTTTTTCATTATATTTCTCTGTTTCGTTTAAAACTTCTTGGAATTTTGTATCCACTATTTCAGTTATACTATTATAAGTTATTCCTTTTTCATCAAGATATTCTTCAAATAAGGTTTTTAAATAATTTTTCATACATTTACTTTTTATAAATTTAAAAGCCACTATTCCTGTAATTCCTATATTTACAATAGTAAATAAAATAAAAAGCGCAATTATTCGTTTAAATAAGGGGGATATTTTTTTCGTGGAAGAAGTAGGTTTTAATTCTTCTATATCATAAATTTTAATTTCTGAAGGTTTGTTTTTTGTGTCTTTATTTTTTTGTAATTCTGTTTTTTTACTTGAAGCAGTAAAATGTGGCAGGACTATTTCAGGCACTTGTTCCATTTCACCTGTTTTTTCATTTCTTACGAGTTTTGATTTAAATACAGTTGGGGAAAAGTTACCAAATTTACTTATTTTTACTTTTTCATTACGGGATAAAGCAAGCTTAATAGTAGAAAAGAAAGTATCTATAAATTGTCCAGCTTCTTCAAAATCAAGATTACTAATTTTTGCAAATTTTCTTATTAATTCTTCATATTTCATCTTTGATTAATTTTTTGTATAAATTCGCTATCTGCATCAAATTTTATTTTATCTTTGCCTACTTTAAAAAATTTTCCAAACCCCGGAATTATTATTTCTTCATTTTGTTCCAATGCATTATTTAAAAGATTTATAAGCTCAGATGAATATTTTGTTGCAAGTTTTTTGGAAATATTTATATTTTTACTGATTTGTGTTATAAATTCTTTATAAGTCAAAAGTAACTATGCCTCCTTTACATCATAAATTTCATAAATTTGTATTGGTTTTTCTTTTCCTTTAACAAATATTGGTTCCACTTTTTTAGCAATTACAATATTTTTAACATACTGATATGTGGACTCAGATATAATTATATAATGTAATCCCCTTTTCCCAGCAGTATCGCACAATCGTGAGGCAAGGATAACATTATCTCCTATCACAGTATAATCCATCCTTTTTTCAGAGCCCATATTACCTACAATTACTCTGCCTGTATTAATACCAATCCCTATTGAAATTTCTATTAGTCCTTTTTCCTTCCTCTGGTTATTCCATTCTTCAAGGACTTTTAACATCTCAACTGCAGTTCTTACAGCAAGTTCAGGGTCATTTTCATGTGGAAAAGGTGCACCATATACAGCCATTATTTCATCACCAACATATTTATCAATTACACCTTTATATTTAAGCACAATATCGGTCATTAATGTAAGATATTCATTTAGCATAGAAACAACTTCATAAGCTTCCATCTTTTCAGAAATAGAAGTAAAATTTCTTATATCAGAAAAAAGCATTGTTACTTCTTTATACTCTCCACCTAATTTTAAAGCATCAGGGTTAGCAAGAACAGCTTTAGCTACATCCTCAGAAACAAATTTATTAAAAGTATTTTTTATTCGTTCTTTTTCCCTTAAACCTTCAGTCATTTGATTAAAACTCCAGGCTAAAAGTCCAATTTCATCTTTTGAGCGTATTTTAACAGCCTGGTTTAAGTCTCCTTTTGCTACTTGCAACATTGCATTTACAAGTTTTTTAATTGGACCAGTTATAAACATTGCTAAAAGAAAAGCTCCACCTATTCCTAAAAAAATAGAAAGAAATGCTACATTTAAAAGTTTCCCTTTAGCTTTCTGAATGGTCTTTATAATACCTTCTTCTGACATACCAATATGAACTTCACCCTGATAAGTCTTTATTGAAGATGTCTCCTGAACTTCTTTTAGTGGAAATGAAATATCTATTATACCACCAAATTTTTTTTCAGATGTTTTTGGGTCAATATATTCTCCTTCATAGATTTGAACAATAGGTTTTACAGCTGTGCCAGTTTTATAGATGTCTTTAAAAAGTTTTACTCCCGGCGGAAGTTTTAAGTCTGCCAGTTGCAAAATATTTTTATCTGAATGAGCAATTATTTGATTAAAAGGATTAACAATATATGCATAAATCACATCTTCTTGTTCTAACATTTTAGTTACACTTTCTGAAAGTCCCAATTCAAAATAATCAACTTTATTATAAGATTCTTTTGTAACTTCGCCTCCACCTGTAATTTCACTTAGTGCAGTGGATAGTGCGACCTGTGAATTATTGGCAAGGTTTATCGCAAGTGCCCCACCACGAAGCTGCATTTGCCTAGTAAGCTCTTCTTTTTCGTCTTTGAGAGTAGTCCGATAAACAACTATAACTATAAGTAGAACAAGAATAATAATAAGCCATATAATCTTTGTTCTTAAGCTAAATTTTATTTTTACATACTGAATCTGGTCATTTTTATATGTCTTACTTACCATATTTTAAAATGATATAATTATTTAAATAAGTTGTCAAGAAAAATTTTTATAAGGGGACGGTGCACAACTTTATTAACTTTTTGTGTAATATATTTAACAGACAGGAAGGTCTGTTTTTAGATTAAAAAATTATGGGAATGATGAACTCTGCTTTCTCTGAGGGGACAAACATAGCTACAGTTCTCTAATACTTTGCAGCTTAAACCTTATATTTTTTTTGAAATTCTCAGCGGTTATTCAATATATTAAACTCAAGTTTTCCCTGATTTATAGTTATATTTATTTTTGAATTTTTCTTAATATTTTTCTTTAAAATTTCCTCTGCCAGGCGGTCCTCAATTTCGTGTTGTATTGCTCTTTTTAAAGGTCTTGCACCATAAGTTTTGTTATATCCTTTTTTAATTAGATATTTTTTTGCGCCCACAGATAGTTTTAATTTTATTTTATATTGTTCAAGCCTTTCTTCAACTTCTTTTATTAAAATATCTACTATTTTGAGTAGTGATTTTTCAGAGAGTGGTTTAAATACAACAATCTCATCAATTCTATTTAAAAACTCTGGTCTAAAGATTTTTTTCATTTTCTTTTTTATACTGGATACCATTTCTTTGTCGAATGATTCATTATGCTGTTTTTCAAATCCTATTGCAAACTCTTTATCAATTTCCTCTGCTCCTATATTTGAAGTCATAATAATAATAGTATTTCTAAAATCAACGATATGTCCAAGATTATCAGCTAATTCTCCTTCTTCAAGTACTTGTAGAAGTAGATTAAATACATCTGGATGTGCTTTTTCTATTTCATCAAATAGTATGACAGAATAAGGCTGATGTCTTACTTTTTCTGTTAGAATACCGCCTTCTTCATATCCCACATAACCTGGTGGAGCGCCAATTAATCTTGAGATAGAGTGTTTCTCCATAAAATCACTCATATCAATTCTTATAAGTGCTAATTCATCTCCAAATAGAAACTGGGCAAGGGAGCGTGCGAGTTGTGTTTTTCCTACGCCGCTTGGGCCCAGGAAAATAAAAGAACCTGATGGTTTTCTTGGGTCCCCTAAGTTGGTGCGGGCTCGTCTTACTGCTCGTGCTACTTTTTCTATTGCTTCATCTTGTCCAACAACCCTCTTCCTTAATTCATTCTCTATTTTAAGTAGTCGTTCAACTTCTGCTTCAGCAAGTCTTTCTACTGGTATCTTAGTCCAACTTGCAACAATATTATAAATGTCATCTGCAGTTACTTTTACTTCTTCTTTTTTAACCTCATCCATCCATTTTTTCTTTATTTCATTGTATTTTGCTTGTAATGTTTTTATCATATCTCGCTTTTTACCTGCAAGTTCATATAGTTGTTTGGCTACGAGTTCGGATTTTTCCTGATTTAACTTCTGTATCCTTTTTTCAAGTTGAATTAACTCTTTTGGTTTATCAATCTTTTTAATTTTGATTTTAGCTCCTGCTTCATCAATTAGATCAATAGCTTTATCAGGTAAATATCTATCAGAAATATATCTATGAGCAAGTTTGGATGCTGTTTCTAAAGCCTCATCTGTATATATAATTTTATGAAATTCTTCATACTTTGTTTTAAGACCTTTAAGTATTTCTATTGTTTCTTCTACAGTTGGTTCATTAATAAGCACCATCTGGAATCGTCGTTCAAGCGCAGAATCTCTTTCAATATATTTTCTGTATTCGTCAAGAGTTGTAGCACCTATACATCGTATTTGTCCTTTTGCAAGAGCAGGTTTAAGAATATTGGCTGCGTCAAGTGCACCTTCGGCTCCACCTGCACCAATTAAATTGTGAATCTCATCAATAAAAAGTATAATGTTATCAGTTTTTTCAATTTCATTTAAAATATTTTTAATTCTTTCTTCAAATTCGCCTCTATATTTTGTTCCAGCAACAATACCAGCAAGGTCAAGAACAACCACCCGTTTATTTAAGAGAGTATCTGGCACAGCGCCATCAGCTATCCTTTTTGCTAATCCTTCAACTATAGCTGTTTTTCCTACACCTGGTTCTCCTACAAGCACTGGATTATTTTTTGTCCGTCTACATAGAATATGAATTACACGTTCTATTTCTGATTCTCTTCCTATTACAGGGTCAAGCTTATTTTCTTTTGCAAGTTTTGTTAAATCACGACTAAATTTATCTAAAGTAGGTGTTTTTTTCTTTTTCTTTTTATTAAGAGAGCCTGGAGTTGGTTCAGTGCCCATCATTCTAAAAATTTCCTCACGGACAAGTTCAGCATCAATTCCTTCAGCACTCAGTATTTCTGCAGCAGTATTTTGGGTCTGTCTTAACACCCCTAACAAGAGATGTTCTGTGCCAACATAATTATGGCCCAAAGATTTTGCTTCTTCTTGAGCAAGTTTTAAAGCAGTTTTTGCAGGACCGCTTAAAGGAATTTCACCAAATACAATTGTATTACTTCCTTTAGGCATAGTCATTTCTATTTCTTCTTTGAGAATGTCTAAATCTAACCCCAGATTAACCAAAATTCTTGCCGCAACACCTTCACCTTCACGCAAAAGCCCTAAAAATATATGTTCAGGCATAATAATATTATGTCCAAGTCTTTTGGCTTCCTCCTGCGCAAAAATCCGGATAATCTGTTGAGCTCTTGCTGTAAACTGTTCAAACATTATAATATTCTCCTTACAGGATGATACAAATATTTTCTTATAATTGTGGCTCGTAATCTGTTTTCAGCTTCCTTAGTAAACCCTTCGGGAGAAATATTATAAATATTTAAAAGATGCATTGGTTGAATTAAAATAAGTAATTTGTTTAATTTTTTAAAATCAAGAGAATCTATAATTTGTAATGTTACACCAAGTCGTAAATCAGATAAAAGTTCAAGTGCTTCATTAATTTCAAGAGAATCTGAGTATTGTAATATGTTTACAGCTCGTCTTACTTTATTTAAAATAGATTGAGAATTATTTTTTATTAATTTATTTCGTGCTTCTTTTTCAATATTATATATTTCTTTTACAATTCGTTCTATTTTTTCTATTATTTCTTTTTCTGATACTCCCAAAGTATATTGGTTTGAAATTTGGAACATAGACCCGATAGAATCTGAGCCTTCACCGTAGAAGCCACGAATAGAAAGCCCCATCTCTGATAATGAAGAAAAAAGAGGTTTTATTTTTTTTGTATAAGAGAGTGCAGGTAGATGCATCATAACAGAAATTCTGAGGCCTGTCCCTGTATTTGTTGGGCAAGCTGTTAAGTAACCAAATTCTTCCATAAAATCATATTCAATATAATTTTCCAATTTGTTTTCAATATCACTGGCTGTTTTGTACACCTTTTTTATAGAAAATCCACCTGAAATTGATTGAATTCTTAAATGGTCTTCTTCATTAATAAGTATTGCAAACCGTTCTTTCTTTTCAGCAATAATTTCTTTATTAGTGCCTTTTATTAGATAATCTGTTGCTAAAAATCGTTCTTTTAAAAATTTTTTTGATTCTAAAGGTAGGAAATTAAGATTTATCAAAAAAATTTTTTTTGATAAGTCTTCAATATTTTTTATTGCATTATTTATAAATTCAATAATTTCTTCTGCTTTTCTTTGAGTAATTTTAGTATAATATGGATAACCTTTTATATTTCTGGCTATTCTTGCTCTTGAGCTTATAATAATATCTGAATAGATAGAATTTTCCTCTAACCACCCAGGTAGATTTTGTTCTACTGGCTTAAAAAAATTCATAATTTTTCACCTAATTCAAGTTTTATTTTTTTTATTTGGTCACGAATTTTCGCGGCTTCCTCATAATTTTCTTTTTTAAGTGCAATTTTTAGTTTGTTATCAAGCTCCTTTAAATTCTGGTTTAATTTTACAACAGGTTCCATTTTCTTGGGAATTTTTCCTTTATGAATTGCTTTACTATGAATTTTTCGTAATAGCGGTTTAATTTTTTCTTTAAATGCAACATAGCATAAACCACACCCAAATTTTGCTGTTTCAATAAATTCAATAAATGTTTCACCGCATACAGGACATTTTAATGGAAATTTATCGTGGATATAAGGTTCAGAAGATTTTTCTGGTAGATGAGTATGAGAGGGGGCAGGTTGGGACTTAATTTTTCCAGTGGCAATGTTAGTAAATAAATCAATTAATGTAAATCCCAAATCCATTAGATTGCTTTTAATTCCATAAGCTTTTGCACATTCCTCACACAAATGTATTGATTTTATATTATTATTAACTACTTCTTGGATGTGTATTGTAGCTTCCTTTTCTTTACAAATATCACATTTCATAACTTAATTTTCCCTTTTTAATTGTTCTTCAAAATAATATAATCACATAAATTTGAATTGGCAAGTTTTTTATTAGTATAAAATCACTCATTGTCGTAAATTTAAGCAAAGAATTGGTATTTTGTCATTCCTGCGGAAGCAGGGGGGTGACATGTTAGAAGCCTTAAATTTACGATAATGTAAAATCACTACCACCTCTACCAAGGAATAAAGAAAAAGATTATTAATTACTAATAAAATATATTTTGATATTCAAGAAAGATCGAGCGAGTTGCTTTGTCAGAAGGATTTATAGCACGAGAAGAAGTGTATTGAAAATTTAATGTTATACTTAATGCTTCTGTAAAATTATATTTTAACCCTACATTATATAGAATTTCATTTCTTCTATTACCATTTATGTAAATATTTTCTATTTCACCTGCAAGCATTAATTCAGGATTTATAATTATATTAAGAGCTGTATAAAGTGAAATATTTTTTCCATCTTTTCTTGCCTCATAAGGGAGCAAAGGAAATCTTGCACCAAAATGAAGGTATTGCTCACCCTGAAATAGTATAATAGGTTTTGAGAATGCTATATACAGTCCATATACAATATCATCTGTAATTTGATTATTATAACATTTTCCATATTCGCCTGAGAGTAGAGAATCATATCCTATTGCAATTCCAATCGAGTCAGGATCAGGATAAACAAGATTAATTTTTGCAATAACACCAGGGATATTCCAGTCAGCTTTTTGATTTCCAATTGCACCGCCAATATCTTCAGATATGCCGAGCATTATTCTATCAGTCAATCCAATAGAGATTTTACTTTGAAGCCCGCCTCCACCATATGCTACAACTTCAATATCATAATATCCCCTCAAAATCGTAAGTGCAGTTGGAACATCAATTAATTTTATTGTTTCAGATTGAATGTTAAAAATAGGTATTCCTATTATTAAAATCAAAATTAATAATTTTTTAATAAAATTCATTTTTAATACCTAATATTTTTGTTGACACTTTTAAAATTTGCAATTATATTATTATTACTAATTAAATTTTCGGAAAGAAGGAGGAAAACCTTAATGAAAAGGTTAAATTTAACATATAGAAGTTTTGTTGTTATAGTAGCATTAATAAGCATTATTATAGGAATGCTTATTGCTGCTATAAGTTTTTATAAGGGGTTTGAAAGTGGGAGAGATTTTCTTGCATTTGCATTAGACTCTGAAATTAAAGATGAGCCAGCTGTTAAAAAAGCTCTGGAGTTGCAGAAAGCGTTTAGACTTGTGGCAAGAGCAGTTATTCCTGCAGTTGTGAATATTAGTACAGAAACTGTAATAAAACAGTCATTTGATTTTAGGAATGATCCATTTTTTAGATTTTTTGGTAAAGATTGGTTTGATTTCTTTTTTGGTGGACCAAGGGAAAGAGAATATATTCAAAGGTCGTTAGGAACAGGTGTTATAATAAGTAAAGATGGGTATATTTTAACAAATGTTCATGTAGTAAAGAATGCAGCAAGAATAAAAGTTAAACT
>Ga0164318_10007906_pt1 | contig 10316 bp, 9 predicted proteins | sample GuaBasSedimGuay9_FD_113734 | JGI IMG/M metagenome (GOLD analysis project Ga0164318, IMG submission 113734) | Subseafloor sediment microbial communities from Guaymas Basin, Gulf of California, Mexico - Guay9, Core 4571-4, 0-3 cm | ecosystem: Environmental > Aquatic > Marine > Hydrothermal vents >...
CTACTGGCATATATCAGAAGGATGAACATCAGTGAGGATAAACGGTTTTCTATCTCTCTTAACTATAAACTGGAATCCCCACATGGAATAGATGGGATCCTCACTCTAATTTTGTTAATCTCGGTCATCCTTTCCGTGTGTACTCTGATCTATGCCATAACCGCCCCAAAAACTGGGGAGAGATTCACTGAGTTCTACATCCTGGGTCCAGAGGGAAAGGCCTACAACTATCCAACAAATCTTAGTCTGAGAGAAAACGGGACCGTAATCATAGGTATTGTAAATCACGAATATGAACCAACAAACTATAAACTCAAAATTCAATTCAGCAACAGAACCCTCCTGGAAAAGGAAATAACCCTGAATCACAACGAGACCCTCAGGGAGAATTTCACTTTCACTCCCTTAGAAGAGGGTAACAAGAAGATGGAGTTTCTGCTCTACAGAAAAAACAATTCAACAGTCTACAGATCCTTGCATCTGTGGATTCACGTAGATGATTGACGAAACAGTGGAAAAGAAAATCGTATCTATCGTTGGAGCAAGGCCAAATTTCATCAAGTGTGCACCTTTGTCGAGAGAGATGAGAAAGGAGTTTGATGAAATTTTAATCCATACTGGGCAGCACTACGATTACGAAATGAACAAGGTATTTTTCGATGAGCTGAGAATTCCTGAGCCCAATTATCATCTCGATGTCGGATCAGGTTCTCATGGAGTGCAAACAGGAGAAATGCTAAAAAGGATAGAGAAGGTTTTAATGAAAGAGAAACCTGATTTGGTTTTAGTCTTCGGAGATACAAATACAACTTTGGCTGGTGCTTTAGCTGCTTCTAAATTACATATTAAGGTCGGACATGTCGAGGCTGGTTTGAGATCTTTTGATCGATTAATGCCAGAGGAGATTAATCGACTGTTAACAGACCACTGTTCTGATTTGCTTTTTTGTCCAACAAAAACTGCAGTTGAGAATTTAAAAAGAGAAGGAATTAATAGGGGTATCCATTTAACTGGCGATGTCATGGTTGATGCATTAAAAGAGAACATTGAAATTGGGGAGAAGAGATCAAAGATTTTGGATGAATTGAATTTAAAACAAAAGGATTATTATTTAGCAACTTTGCATAGAGCGAAAAATACAGATGATTTTGAAAGATTGAAGAATATAACGGATGCTTTTTGCGAAATTGGAGATTTAGTCTTCCCTTGTCATCCGAGAACTGAGAAGATGTTAAAAAATTTTAATTTGTGGGCTAAGCTAACGAGGAAGATAAAAGTCATAAAACCCGTCGGTTACCTAGATATGCTTATACTAGAGAAGAGTGCGAAAAAAATACTGACAGATTCTGGAGGTATCCAGAAAGAAGCATACATCTTTGAGGTGCCATGTGTTACGTTAAGAGAAACTACGGAGTGGGTAGAGACTGTGGAGGATGGTTGGAATGTTCTGGCTGGAGTGGATAAGGAGAAGATTGTTAAGATGGTGAATGGATTTGAGCCGGCACGCAAGCAGAGAGACGTCTTTGGGAATGGGTGTGCGAGTGAGAGGATTGGAGAGATAATTGGAGGTGAACTTCAATGAATATAAAAAAGAAAATATTTCTATATATCCTGCCATTGATGAAACTTACAGGTTCTCTATTTTTTGAGAAACAATACTTAAAAGGAAAATATTTTGATGAAAGTTTACTTGGATGGAAGTGGCTACTAAGAAGCATCCTTTGGCAAAAAATACTTGGATTTAATCGGCATATTCCATGGCCGGTTTCTCCTTTTATCATAATCTCAAATCCCAAAAATATCGAATTTGATATTAATGATATTAATAATTTTCAAACTTTTAACAATTACTTTCAGAATTTCAAAGGAAAAATTTACATTGGAAAGGGGACTTGGATAGGCCCTAATGTTGGCATCATTACTGCAAATCATGACCCCAATGATCTAGATAAACACTTAGAAGGAAAGGACGTTATTATTGGAAAAAATTGTTGGATAGGTATGAACTCAGTGATTCTTCCTGGGGTAAAATTAGGTGATCACACACTTGTGGGTGCAGGTTCCATAGTCACTAAATCTTTCCCAGAAGGTAATGTAGTAATAGCAGGTAATCCTGCAAAAGTTATTAAAAAATTGAAAACATCCAGTAAATGCGATGAGTTGTAATCATATTTGTAGGTATATATAGAAAATTTATCGCATCTTATATCTCACTACTTTGATCATGTCTAGAAAGTATACTTTATCCTCTTTTGATAAAAAATAAAACCATATAATTAAAAAGAATATAATAACTATCATTCCTCCAGCAAAATAATAATTAATTTTTCCTAAAAGAAACCAGATGAAAATACACATAATAGCGATAAAACCTATTTTTATAAACCAATTTAAATCTATTATAATTTTAATCATTTTTGTAGTGTATAATAAAATCAAAAACGTAATCAGCAGAAAAGAAACTGTAGTAGCAATTGCAGCACCAGCGATGCCTAGATAGGGCATTAACATCAAGTTTAAAATTATGTTCGTCATTGCAGCACTGGCAAATATTTTCAAATTTAAGCCAGGCATACCTATAGAATATAATATGGAGCCTACAGGTCGTTGCATTGCTCCATTTATAACCGTCCCAATAATCAATATCCGCAGCGGCAAAACTGAATACCCAAACTCCCCTCCAAACAACATCGTAATAATATCCTTTGCAAAGAATCCAACTCCTAATCCAATCGGTAGCAAAACACATGTAGTATACTTCATGCTTTTATCTATTATAGTTTGCAATGCAGAATGATTATTCTTAGCCCAGTATTCCGAAGTAGCAGGATAGGTTATTTGTTGAATTGCTTGAGGAATCAACCATAGAAATCTACTCAAACTAACAGCAACAGCATAATATCCAACATCAGTAGCTGTCAGGAAATAACCTACCAAAACAATATCTGCCTGATAGTTTATCATGTTTATTGCATTTGCTCCGAATATCTGACTGCCAAATCCTAGCAATTTTCTTGTTGTTTGTGTGTATCCCTCAAGTGTGATATTAAAGTATTCTCTGCATATCCATATTAAAAAAATACAAGATCCTACAGAAGACAAAATAATACCAATCACAGCACCAGCGACGCCGAACCCCCAATAAATCAACGCCACTGTAACTATCACCATCAAAACGCTCTGGATAATTGTTGCAGCGGCATATTTCTTCATCTCTCTGAGCCCATTCAGCAATCCAAGTAAGGCACCACCAACTAAAGCAAAGGGGAAAACGGGGGACAATATTTTTAGCAAACCCGATAATCCCGGCATGTCGAATATTCCAGTAAATATGCCGGATGAAAAATAAAACAATGCAACAAATCCAATACCCAGAAATAAGGAGGTGATAACGCCAGAGGACACGATCTGATTAAATTTGGTTCTATCATCCTTGAACTCGGCCACATACTTTATCATCGCTGCAGGAATGCCCATCGCAGCAACGAGCGTTGCAATCCCATAAATCGTGGATGCCATTCGGTATAATCCCAAATCGCCTGCACCGAGGTATCTGCCTAAAGCAACGCTAATAACAAAGCCAAGGGGTAGGCTAACTACGGACGCGAGAAATGTTATGCCGACATCAAATGCAAATTTTTTGGATGACTGCATGATTATCCCTTATCAGTCTATAACCTTTGAATAAATATTTAGTAAAGTTTTGGTTTGTTTTTCCCAATTGCATTCTTTTTTTATAAGTCTTAGAGCATTCATAGAATACAGTTCATAATTTTTTTTGATATCTTTAATTGCCGCTTCAATGGAGTCCACAGAGACTTCATCAAATACGGACCCAATCTTGTACTGATATACAAATTCAGCAATTTGTTTAGAAGCGTAAGCAAGAACAGGTAACCCTTTAGCTGCATACTCAAAAAGTTTTTTTGGCAAACTTATCTCGCCGATATGTACATCATAGTCAGGATTATTAAAAATAACACCCACATCATATTGTTCTATAATGTTTAAATATTGACTTGGAGATAGTAGTCCTTTATAGGTAATGTTTGGATATTTAGAGAAATACAATTCTATATCCTTTTTATAAAAACCTTTTGTCCAACCATATAAATATATCTCGATATCCTTAATCTCTTTTATAACTTCTATGAAGGATAAAATATCACGGTGGCTTTTCGAGTTTTTGTCCAGAAAGAAAGAAGTTGCCATAATTGCCTTAATAGGGTTGCTATAATTATTTTTTGATTTGAAAGAACAATATTTAAGGGGAACGGTGTTTGGGAGGACCTGCACTTTAGCAGGCTCCACATTATATAAATTAAGTACTCTACTTTTCATTAATGGAGAAACAACTATCACGTAGTCAGCATGTTTTAAGCAATACTCTTCTAAGTTTAGAAGACGCTTATAAAAATGTTTACCAAAAACACTTCCAATTAATGGCGATCTGAAAATCCGAGATCCTTGTGAACCGAAAATTGAGTCTTCCATCAAGCAAACTAGATCATGGACATCTATAATTGTAGGGGTGCCTGTTTTTAATGCTGCCAAACATTGTATATCCGTTCTCTTATGAACGTGGATAATGTCTATGTCATTCTCTTTAACTATGTACTTTATGTTCTCCACTAAATTTCTAAAGCAACGCGACTTATTAATAAAGAAGATATCTCTTAGACTAACATAAGGTAAAGAATAAACTTTTGAAAATAGTTCTTCCCCATAACCAAAACGTTCTCCATAACTAGGTCCAGCGTAGGCCAAGGTTATTGTCGCTCCGACTACATCTCTCATTGCTTCAACTTGATACAGCGTTCTTATTTCTGTATCAAATTGTAAATGTAAAATATTCATACAGCATCATCCCAGTATAAAACCTATTCGATAAGCCATGGACCTTATTAGCGTGAGTAAAGTAGTTTTTGTAGTTAGAGATTGTTTTAAATTTTTTAGCTGGGGTGGAGTCGAGTATAGATGTTCATACAATCCAGTTTTTGCCAAAGCTTTACTGGACTTTCCAAGTCCATAGGAGTGGATGATGAGGTCGATCAAATTTCTTTCTTCAATGTGCATTACTGCGCGGGGCAATATCTTCACATTAGTCGAAATTTTATATGCTTCATCAAATACAATTGCATCATCATGTGCAAATACTATTGGGAGTAATTTTTCAGGAATCTTTTGGTAAACTTTCATCAAGAATTCTCTTTTAAAGAAGCGAGGAAATAAACCGCTTTTGATTATATCCGAAGTCATTGCTCTATTATGCAAGGCTTGTCTTTCTTTAGCTATTTGTTTCTGAGTCCACGTAGTTGGGTTATATGAGGCCTCTTCAAGAATAAGCATATCACAATTTTTTATCTCCTCCACTCCCCTCTCGATTGTATCCTTCTTAAGTATCTGGTCTGCATCTAAAAGTAGAACGTAATGTCCTTCACTCTCTCTTAAACCAACATACCTTGCACCAAGCGGTTTCCCACCATAACTGATTACTTTAACACCGAACTTATTAGCGATTTCTTTTGTTTTATCCGTTGAATTATTATCTATAACAATTATTTCAATATTACTATAAGTTTGTTCATATATCGAACTGAGTGTAACGGGAAGTGTTACTTCTTCATTGCGCGCGGGGATTATTATAGATACCAACGGATGTTCTCCACTATCTCTCTTACTCATAGTCATCTGTCCCCCAAAATCAGCACTCCATTATCATACAAAATATTAATAGAGGAAAGATAGCTCCTTTTATCAAAGTCTTTTCCTCGGTAATAGTAAGGTATTCCTGGATTCATTACAATGTATCCTCCAAGTTTACCTTGTGGGGTAGTAATTCTCATAATATTGTTGAGCGATCCTTCTGCATAATAAAGTGGTAACATCATCGTATCAAATTCTGTTATATACAATGAATCAATAGGAGTATATACCTTAATCCATTTACCTGTGGCCCCATACATGTCTATTGATGATAAGTCATTGGAGTACCAATAAAATGTATTCACACTCGAATCCTGAAAGAAATAAGCGGGCGTCTGTGAATTGAAAAATCCTGCAGTCATAAGTATTGAAGCAATTAAAACGGCTACCATGACTTTTCTATTTTTCTGGATGCCATTAAACCACTCATCGCCGAATCTAAACAAAGTCAACGATCCAAAAACCGCCGCAAATGGAACATAGAATCCTATTAAACGATCCAATGGTGATATGATAACATAATTTCCTATTATACCCGCAACAATAATGGAGACGAATAGAACAGCTAAACGAAATTCATTTGTGTTCTTTGTCTTAATTATCCATAGTATAGATATTATTGCCAATATGAATAAGCCCCATTTTGACACACATAAAATTGAGGTAAGTAATGGGACATTAGACTGTCCAATGGATATTAACTGTCCTTGCAATGGCTGTTCAGTGAAGATTATCCGTATAAACCCCATCACAACACTTGTATAAACCATGAAATGATAAGCAAGAGCAGATATAATAATAACCATTAAGAAGGTATAATCCAGTCTAATGTCTTCAATTATTTCATAAAATTTATCTTCTATAGGACTGTAAGACGATAAAGCTCTTATTATTAGTAGCACCATCAGATACATACCAAATATCAACGCCAAAAATAGTGGTGTGAAGTAGTGTGATAATGTAAATACGATACAAAAAATGAGCGTCACATATCGAAAGCGAATATCATTTACTGATCTGGACTTGATGAAGGTGTATAACAATAATATTAATAATACAATAGCAAATCCTTGTGGATGATATTCGGATTGATAAAAGATAACGACATCACTAAGAGATGCAAATAATGCCGACATCATTGCCATTCCCTCATTTTTTGTTACCACCTTTGCCAATACAAATACCGCTAAGAAAAACATTATGCCCATCACAGGCTCTTGAAATCTGAAGATTTGCATAGTACCTGTATTGGTTATATGTACCAATGCAGTAGTTAACAAATGCATATCAGGCCAGTGTAATTGTATATCTACACCTCCATACCACCAATCCAAAATTGGCTTAAGTGTTCCGTATCTGAGTATATTTAAAGTGCAAATATAATGGTAGTAAGGATCATGTAAAGGTGGATAAGATAACCGCAAATTTGGTACTGCTCTTGCTATGAAGATAAAGATTAGTGATTGGGGTAATAGGAGATAAACATCTGTAGATTTTCCCGTCAGAAAAGTCCCATAAACCAATAGTAAAGTTAAGAGAAAAACTAGGAGGAATATGAACACATTTGTAATTTCCGAGTTTACAATTCTCGGAAAATACTTAAAATAAGTTACAAGCGGTATTAACAGTAAATAGGTTGTGATGGCAATAATCATCAATCGTCTTTTATACATCTTGCACACCTGTTAATCCTATATATAGTTGTTCTATTTCTTTTGCACTTTTTTCCCAACTGAACTTCTCTTTTACATAATTTGTATTTCTCCCCCCGGCATTCTTCATTAATCTTTTATCCTGCAAAAAAGTACAGATAGTATTTGATATACCATCTATGTCATTCAATTCGACTAAAATCCCATTTTCCCCATTTTTCACTAGTTCCGATACTGCTCCTGCCTTTGTTGCAATCACAGGCTTTCCAGCAGCCATCGCTTCTAAAACTGTCAACCCAAACCCTTCTAATCTTGACGGACAAACATACATATCACACAGCGCATAACATTTTTTTAAAGTAGCACCATCTACAAATCCAGCAAAAATCACATTTCTGGAGATTCCTAAGGAGTTTGCTAACTTTCTTACTTCCGTTTGATCCCCTTTTCCTACTACTAAGAGAACTGCCCCAACCCTCTCCAAAACTTTTTTCAAAGCCCTTAAAAGTAAGTCCAAACCCTTCCTTGGGTCATCAACCCTTCCGACAAAAAGGATTATGGGCTTTTCGGGTAAATTAAGTTGTTTTTTAGTTTCTCTTAACTCTTTTTGAGTAAAAGCATATCCATCCAAATCAATTCCATTGTAAACCACCTCAACTTTACTGGGATTAATTTTGTAATTTTTAGTTATCTGTTTCTTGGTGAAATTGCTAACAGCGATAACCTTATCGGCAGAATATAAACATCTTTTTTCGATGTAAGGGATAAATAAACTATTTTCACCACTTATACCCCTAACCCTCGAAATCAGATCCAAGTTATTATTTCTAATAGCATCTTTTACTAAGTGATGGATTGTAATTACCTGAGAAGCTTTAGAAAGTCTCTTTTTTAAAAACCAGTAAGAAATGCCGTTGAGATGAATTATATCAAATCTATTTTCATTTTCGGCTTTTTTGACTGCCGTCGGCAAACGTAGCCAAAATTGTAACGCCTTGAAAGGTAATCTTTTGTTTATTTTTACTCTTCTAATTTCCAGATTATTGATACCGCATCTCTCTTCCAAATCGTTGATCTCCGGGGTAAATACAACTACTTGATGACCTAACTTTGCAAGTTCAAAGGTTATGTTTACAGCATATATCCCCGCACCCCCGATTATAAATGGCGGGTATTCAAAAGTTATAAACGCAATCTTCATAAACATCCTCCACCTCCCTCACAATCTTATCCCACGTCAGATTCTCCATGATATACTTTTTCCCTCTTTCCACCCCCTCTTTTCCTTCTTCTGGATTTTCAATAACCCATTTCATCTTTTCTTTCAAGTCAGTTACATCGTCATATTTTACTAAATATCCGCAATTTGCCTCTTTTACCAATTCACCGCATCCACAGTCATCTGTGACTATGGTGGGAGTGCCGCACATCATCGCTTCAAATGGAACTAATCCGAATATCTCAAATATCGCAGGATAAACCAAAACATTTGCGTCTTGGTATGCTTCTGCAACGTTATCTACATAATCAACGAATTTTACACTATCTTTTAAATTCAAACCCTTAGCAAGTTTTTCACATTCCTTTCTATATCCATCATCCGGTCCAGCAATGACTAAGATAGCATCGTCCAACTCGTTTACCAAGCAACCAAAAGACTTTATCAAAAAATCAATGCCTTTTCTCTTGTGGATTCGCCCTAAAAACAAGACCATGTGTTTCTCTTTAATACCGTGCTTCTCTCTAAATTGTCCATATTTAGGACGATTCTGAAATCTCTCAATGTCGAGACCATTTGGTATTATTGCAATCTTGCCATCATAAATCCCCTTTCTTCTGTATTGCTCTACTTCAACCCTCGAGACCGCTATGCACTTAGATGCATCTTTTAGTATCTTATCTCCCCAAACCCAATCATATAACCTCTTCAGCTTTTGCTTTTCTATTATTCTTGGGAGCGAGCCGTGGGGTTGTAAGACATAGGGAATCCCATATTTTTTTGCGTAATGATGAGCAATTATATTTTGATACGAACGAAAATTGTGCATGTGAATGATGTCAAACTTTTGAACATTGTCTTGTAACCATTTTTTCATCGAAGGTGAGAGCAAGAATAAACAAACATTAGCTACACAGCGGAAAGGAATTGCCTCTACACCTTCTTTTTCAACTGATTTCATAAATTCTTTATCTAACTCAAAATCCGTGGTTATTATTGTAACTTCATGCCTACGTTTAGCCAACTCTCTCGAAAGGTAATATGGGACTATGACTGAACCACCACGTGCAGATGTGAAGAATGGGATTACTTGAAGGATTTTCATCGATCACAACACCTCTTCTTTTGCCACTTTTTTATCATGCTTCGTGCTTATCTACTCCATGTCCACGCAACCAATCAACCGTTATTTGTACTCTCTCCTTTAAAGTATACGGGAGTTCTTCGGCTACAAGTGGGTCTATATCATATATGAGATCGGTCAGCATGTTTTTCAACCGAGAGCTCGTAAGCAAAGAATTCTCCCAGCCTAATACTTTGGCTAAATCACCTGCTTTAGCTACTATGTTTAGTGCCCAAACGGGCACGGTTGGTATCTTTCGTGCTCCAAAAGCTTGCTGAATAAGATTTGCCCACTCTCGCAGATTTAATGGTGGCAGGTCCCCAAGATAAAACACCTTGCCATGAACTTTTTCAGGAGGAGCTGTTGCAAGTCTGTGGTATTGGTAGACAGTATTTCCGACAAAGCCCAGTGTTTGAACGGCTCCCCTCCCTCCAGGATGAACATATAACCCTTTTGCAATGGTTAGAAAGAATTCCTTATAAGGCGTATCACACCAGGGGCCCCAGATTCCGATAGGGCGAACGATTACCCAAGAACAAGGCAACTCCTTTGCTTTCTGTCTAACTATCTTCTCTCCTATAACTTTACTTTTACCATATAAATTCGGAGGGCAAAA
>Ga0164318_10007907_pt1 | contig 10315 bp, 8 predicted proteins | sample GuaBasSedimGuay9_FD_113734 | JGI IMG/M metagenome (GOLD analysis project Ga0164318, IMG submission 113734) | Subseafloor sediment microbial communities from Guaymas Basin, Gulf of California, Mexico - Guay9, Core 4571-4, 0-3 cm | ecosystem: Environmental > Aquatic > Marine > Hydrothermal vents >...
CGGCCTGCGAGGCAAAATCGGCAACCGTCACCGGACTGCGATCTTTTTTGGTCAAGGTGTCTTCGGCAACCAATTGGGCTTGCACGGCACTGCAAATTTCGGATGCTTGTCGCACGGCCCGCAGGGCCACATCAAGATATTCTTTCATGTAAAATGCCTTCTTTCGTTTTAATGATTTCCGTACTTCTTTTCTCCGGCGCGTACCGCAACAGGCAAACGATTTTCCAGCGGCGGAATGGCACAACTGTAACGATGGCTGTACGCGCAATAAGGATTGTAAGCGTAGTTAAAATCGACCAGATATTTGCCGTTGGGCAGCTTTTGCAAATCAATGTATCGGCCACCGGCATAGGTTTCTTTACCGGAAGTTTCGTCCCAGAACCCGAGAAACAGGTGGGTGTCCTGATATTTGCCGTGCGGCAGAATTTTAATCACCTGTAATTTGCAGGTCTTGCCTTCGCGTTGGAATTCGAAATAGCCGTAACGCAGCGCAGGGCGCAAGTCCCCGCTTTTGGTGCCCATGATGGTAATGGAATCCGGGTGCGGGTAACGGTGCAGGGTAAGCACCAGCCTCCAGCTCGGATCGTATTTGAAATAGTTGAGATGGGTGAACGAAGCGCGCTTTTCCGGGGGAATAGGCGACCAGTCGGCATATTTAAACAAGGAATCGTTTTCGGCGCGGTATGCCAGCCACTTATTTTGCCATTGCTGGGCCTGAGCCGCAGAATAGGACGGTTGCTTTCCGGAACAGGAAGCAAGCACAAGAGTCGCCAGTGCAATTATTAAAAGCCAATATCGCATTAAAAACCCCCATTGATTAGACGGCACAAATATAGGATGACTGCCTACTTATTGCAAATGATGTTCAATCTTAAAACGTGATTCAGGTAACGAAAGTAAACCGTGAAAAAAGGTCATTCAATAAGTCGCAATAACTGTATATCAAGTTAACAAAAGCGGACAAATAAATGTTAACAAGTTTAATAATTATTAAATCCCTTGCCGTTTTACATCGGGATTTAGCAGGTGGCATTGAATTTGTAATACCACAATAAGCTAATATCTTTTCTAAGTAAATAACAACAAAGGAGTAATCATGAGAACAATGAAAATGTTTGCTTTTGTTTTTTTGCTGTTGACCTTGGTGTACGGTCAAAATTCAATCGACAGCTTATTGGCGCATGGCGAGTCCATCCGAAACAATCGCGGGAATATGGATTTGATTTACCATTACAAATTACCTACATGGCATTATTTTGTTTTATACACAGATTTAACCGGCAGTATGAGAGGAAATAATTACGCGCGAGGTGAGAGGAAAACGGATTTGGATCAGCATACATTGATTTTTACACCGTTTTACAAATACGTTTGGCAAAGTGAGCAAAAGACCGCACTGCTGAGGTTATCTGCCAGAAACCTTTACAACTACCAAAAAGATAAATTGGAGGAGAGACAAAGCACAAGAACTCAAAAATATACAAAAAAAGAAAGCTATTTTCGTATGGCCGGCAACCTGAACCGATACATTGCCGATGCCTGGTTTTTGAATTTTCAAGGAGATGGAAAATTCAATTATCAAGAGAACACTTATGATTATCGCAAAGAAATGAACGGAGATGTGCTCAGGGACAAAAGAAGTAGTATTACGCGCGAATTTTATTTTAATGCTAATTTGGGATTCGGGTATGGCCGCATTCGTGATGTGACACCGGTTTTTAGGGCATTGGCTTTTAACCGAAGACTGGAGGCCGTAACCGGTCGCAAATTTGATAATTTGCAGGATTTAGCTGTTGCCTTTACCAGACAAGCGGCCTATTGGTCACTTTACGAACGTTCGGCCAAATATTTTTACTATTCTTTGCCAGAGGCGATAGGAACAACATTGAAAAATTTACAAGCCTGGCAGCTTATGTACCTGAACGATTCTTTTAGCGAATTGATTGGTACACGCCGCGAGGGTTCTGAGACACGCGGAGGTTTGAGTTTGAATTATCACAAAGAATCGGATTCTTTTGGGACGAAACCGTATGCCTCCGGAGTTACCCAGCTCGGTCTCTATTTGCAACATGCATATTATCACAATTTTTCACCGTATTATCAGCTCGGCGCAAATGTTTCCATGTCCCTTAATAAGGTTGTGGACACATCTCCCGTTTACGATTATTCGGGAAATATGACCATGACTCTTTCCAATCTTTTAAATTTGACCGATCGTCTGTTGTGCAATTTTGATTTGCAGTACCAGACGCTGTTTATTTCGGGTGGAAAAGACGGAGTGAAATCATGGGAGCGGCAAATCGATTATTCGGGCAGACTATCGTTTTTGTACCGGGTTGAAAATCATATTTATTTAACGAGTAATATGGATTGGCAAAAAATAAAGCTAAGTCCACTGGGTGCTTTTTTTTATTATAACGGAGATCTTGTGGGTTATTCCGGTTATTCAAAAACTGAAATGTGGAGCATTGATTTCGGACTGCGTTATTATTTTTCGTTAGGTGTTTATTAATATCGAATACAAATCAAACAAGGATGGAAGCAGAGCCTGTAATTATTTTTTTAAATTAAAGCCATTTTTCAATATATTTCTTTTTTGAAACGATTTATTGTTTTGTGCAAAAGGCGCATTCCCGGATATCAGGGCTTTAATTTAAAGGAGGGTCGCGTACATGCAGGCACGGGGCGAATGGAGTTCCAAAATCGGTTTTATTTTAGCCGCATCGGGTTCGGCTATCGGCTTGGGCAATATCTGGCGTTTCCCTTACATCGTGGGTAAAAACGGAGGCGCAGCCTTTGTACTGATATATCTGATCATTGTCGTAGTGATCGGTTTGCCTTACATGCTGGGCGAATTGGCTGTCGGACGGGCAGCGCAGCGCAATCCGGTGGGGGCTATTGAAGCTATTCGTCCCAAATCGGCCTGGAAGGGGGTTGGGTATCTGGGCGTGCTAACGGGCTTGGGCATTTTATCATTTTACAGCGTTATTGCCGGTTGGACGGTGGGTTACATTTTTAAAATGCTTAGCGGTAATGTGAGCGATTTTACCGCATTCATTGCCAGTCCGCTGCAGGTGATATTATTAACGGCTTTTTTTATCTTATTAACTGCCGGTATTGTTTACGGAGGCGTTTCCGGTGGTATTGAACGTTGGTCCAAAATTTTGATGCCCATGCTTTTTGTTCTGATGCTGGGCCTTATTATTTACGCGAACACATTGCCCGGCTCTTCCGAAGGTTTAAAATTTTATTTGATGCCCGATATGAGCAAAATTGACGGTTCGGTGGTTTTGGCCGCGTTGGGGCAGGCTTTCTTTTCCTTGAGTTTGGGCATGGGACTGATGATTACCTACGGAAGTTATGTAACCAAGTCGGACGATTTGTTCTCTTCGGCAGGTTACATTGTGCTTTTCGATTCGCTGATTGCATTAATGGCCGGTTTAATTATTTTTCCGGCTTTGTTTGCTAATCATCAGAGCCCGGAAGTGGGCGCCAAACTGGTGTTTGTGGTATTACCGCAGTTGTTTGCCAAAATGCCGGGCGGCGCGGTTTGGGGAGCATTGTTCTTTTTGCTGCTTTCGGTGGCCGCGTTAACTTCGACGATTTCTTTATTGGAAGTGCCGGTGGCGTTTATGGTGGACGAAAAGAAAATTCCGCGGAAAAAAGTAGTGTGGGCCGTGGCGCTGGTAACGTTTGCCCTTGGGATTCCCTCGGCGCTTTCGCAGGGGGCAAATCCTTTTTTAACCAATTTTGGGGTCATTCCGCAACGCTTGGCCGATCCCGATTTTTTGAGTCAAATGAGCTTTGTGTTCGGAGATTTTTCGCTGGCATTCGGTGCGCTTCTTCTGTCGATTTTTATTGGCTGGGTATGGGGTGCCAAAAATGCGGCCAATGAAATAAAGCAGGGTTCCAGGACATTCGGTGCGCTTTTCTCGGTTTGGGTATTTATGATGCGTTATTTTATTCCGCTGGTTATTTTTGTCATTTTGCTCAATTTGTTCGGGGTTTTCGATTAAAAAGGTACTTTGGGAGAAATTATGGGCAGAAATATGCTCCGTTAAGCAAATTTTTATGTTAGATTGCCGCGTCAAAAAAACCACAGCATTTAAATCACCGAAGATTTCTGTCTGAAGAAAAAACAATCTATTGAATAGAGCTTTTGTTTTGGCAACAAGTTCAAATGGCTTATTCTGGTATTGCATATTTTGGTTGTTCGAACAATTGCACTCTATGGGAAAAAATTTCGTCTGTTTTTTGTAAGGAAACGACTCACAATAATCAATAATTACCGGTAATAATAGCAAAGAAAAAGAATTGAGATGAGAATGGACAGAACAACTGCCGAAAAAGAATTAAAGAGAATATTCGGATTTGAAAAGTTTTACGACGAACAATGGGCCGCAATCGAAAAACTTTTTGCGGGTAAACGCGTTTTACTTATTGAAAAAACAGGTTTCGGAAAATCTTTGTGCTATCAGTTCCCCGCTACCCAATTTAGTGGAATAACGGTGGTTTTTTCGCCTTTAATTGCCCTGATGCGCGATCAGGTTAACGCTTTAAATAAAAAAGGTATCAGCGCAAGATACATCAATTCGGAGCAGTCAAGAGAAGAAAATTCACGAGTAATACAGGAGGCATTGCAGGGAAAAATCAAAATTTTGTACATAGCTCCCGAAAGACAAGAAAATACAGAATGGATCGAAGCTACAAGAAAAATGAATTTATCAATGGTAGTGATAGACGAAGCCCACACCATTTCGGTTTGGGGCCATGATTTCAGGCCGGCATTCAGAAGGATTGTCAATTTAGTTAATTTGTTACCGCAAAACTTTCCTGTTTTAGCGACAACCGCAACGGCCACGGAAAGGGTTCAAAAAGATATTGAGCGGCAAATATCCGGTAACATTACAACGATTCGGGGAAGTTTGTTAAGAGAAAATTTTGAACTCTATGTAATTAAGGTAAAATCGGAAGATGAAAAACTGTTGTGGTTAGCCGAAAATTTACCCAAATTGGAAGGTACCGGTATTATTTATACGGGAACCAGAGTAAATACGGAAATATACTCAAGGTGGTTTGGGTTTCTCGGTTTAAATACAACGGAATATAATGCGGGATTAGATGCCGAGAGCAGAAAAGAAATAGAAAAGGGGCTAATGTCAAATAGATGGAAAGCCGTTATTTCGACAAACGCGCTTGGTATGGGCATTGATAAATCGGATATTCGTTTTATTATTCACACACAAATTCCGGTTTCGCCCATACATTATTATCAGGAAATAGGTCGGGCGGGCCGAGACGGTAAACCAGCCAAACTCATTTTATTTTACAATAACACGAAAGACGAAAAAGGAATAGAAGAAGACTACAAGTTGCCCAAAGCTTTTATCGACGGAGGCAGGCCGAATTTAAAATACTATCACAAAGTTATCGAAGTCCTGAAGCAAGAACCGCTTGGTGAGCGGCAAATAATGAAGGCTACAAATTTAAAACAAACCCAAGTTAGAGTTATTAAGGCCGACCTGATTGAACAGAGAATCATTAAAGAAGTATTGTACGGGAGAAGCAAAAAATACGAATATCAATTTAATGCTCCCGAATTGAATACAAAACCATTTGAGGCGCTGAGGCTGCAAAAATTAAAAGAATTGGATTCCATGGTCGAATATGTCAATCTTACAACATCCCGAATGAAATTTTTATGTGATTATCTGGGAGACACTACGCCGCATTCTTACTTAAACTGTGACAATACCAACTTGCCAAAATACAAAATTTCCGTTAAAGAAGAATATCGGAAAAAATTAGAAAAATTCAGAGAAACTTTTTTCCCTGTTTTAAAAGTAGAAAGTAAAAATTCAAATATTGTAAACGGGATTGCTGCAAGCTATTATGGCGTTTCGAGCGTAGGTGCGGCAATACACAGATGTAAATATGAAACCGGTAATGATTTTCCCGATTTTCTTCTTCGTTTAACTTTAAAAGCGTTTCGCAAGCATTACGGAAATGAAAAATTTGATTTTATTTTATATGTGCCGCCCACCGAATCGGGCGACTTGGTGAAGAATTTTGCCGAAAAGCTTTCGAAAATTTTAACTATTCCCCTTTCGTATCATTTAGTTAAAATAGCAGAGACAAAGCCACAGAAAGTTTTTCAAAACAGTTATCTTAAAAGAGAGAATGTTTCGGGAAAATTTGATTATTTAAATCCCAAAGAAATAGCGGGAAAATCGGTCATTTTGTTTGATGACATTTTTGATAGCGGCGCAACAATAAAAGAAATCGGAAAATTATTAACTCAATACAAGGTAAAAAAAATCGCACCGCTTGTAATTGCAAGAACCGTCGGAGGAGATATTTAACAGGGCTTATGATGAATAACGAATTATCTTACTGGATTACGCTGGCACATTTGCCGGCAATAAAAACAAAGGTGAAGAACGAAATAATTGTTCGCTTGTTTGAGCAAAAAATGACCATTATTGATTTCTTTAACTTTTCGGAAGATGTATGGAAAAAAGAATTCAATTTGTCGGATTCTGAAATTACGATCATTAAATCCGGCTTGGATGATCTTCCGAATAATTCTTTTATGGTTGAGAGCTTGTTAGAACAAGGTTATCAAATTTTACCCATTACGTCACCGGAATATTCACCTCTTTTGAAAAAGAATCTCGGTCGGTCTTATGCTCCGCCGGTTATTTATACAAAGGGAAACTTACAAATATTAAGAGAAGATTCCATTGCTATCGTGGGCTCCCGAAAAGCAAATGAAAGATCACTTTTATTTACCGACAATATTGCAAAAAAAGCATCGGAAAATTATAAAGTGGTTGTAAGCGGATTTGCAAAAGGTGTTGATAAACAAGCTCTCGATTCGGCATTAAAATATAAAGGTCACAGTATCATCGTTTTACCACAAGGTATTACCACTTTTTCATCAGGATTCAGAAAATATTACAAGCAAATTATTGAAGGCGATGTTTTAGTATTAAGTACCTTTCATCCGAAAGCGCCTTGGAGTGTTCAACTTGCGATGGCCAGAAACCCGATTATTTACGGATTGGCAAAAGAAATTTATGTCGCCGAATCAAGTAATAAAGGAGGCACCTGGTCGGGAGTAATTGATGGGCTTCGTAAAAAAAGAACCATATATGTTAGAATGCCGGAAGCAAATGAGAAGAATGCGAATCTTTTACTTATTCGAAAAGGTGCAAAACCGGTTGATATGGAGGGTAATATTCTGAAATATGAAGTAACGGAAGGGAATATCGATAGTCATGTTGCTGAACCCCATGCTATCGACAACGGAATTGAGAATAATATATTGGATTTATTGAAAGAAGGGGCGTTTACTTCAAAGGAAATCGTTGAAATTTTAAATCTTAATTGGACAGCACAAGAGCTCATCAATTATTTAAAGGCACGAAAAGATATTATTATAATAAAAGGCAAACCTTTAAAATTTACACACGCCGAAAGAGCAAAAAAGAACGCAAAACAATTAAGTTTATTTGATTCTAAATGAAAAACAACGGGCGAAGTAAACCATCAACATTGCTTTTGGGCGTCAGGTCAAATGACACGGATACTTGAGATCATTCAATAATAATCGATTTACGAAAGTATCCTTAAAACATTTTCGTCTCAATTCCATTTGAAAATACCGGCCCTTTGTCATACATTTATTTTTTACGAACAAACAAGGATACGCTTTTATGCTGGAAAAAAAGATCATTGTTGTGGGCGACCGCGTGCTGATTCGACCCGATGAATCCCGCAACAAAACGTCACATGGGTTATATTTGCCTCAGGGAGTGGAAGAAAAAGAAAAAGTGCAGGCCGGATTTGTAGTCAAAGTTGGACCTGGCTATCCTTTGCCCGAACCCACCAGTTCGGACGAACCCTGGGAAGAACGGCAAAACGAACCACGCTATTTACCCCTGCAAGCCGAAGAAGGCGATTACGCCATTTTTATGCGCAAAGCCGCCATCGAAGTGGAAATCGATCAGCAAAAATATGTGATCGTTCCGCAATCGGCTATTTTGCTGCTTATTCGCGAAGAACTCATGCCCCCGGATGACGCCGGTTTGAATGAAGAATAGACGGATAAATAAAATTGATTAGGCGCATAGACGGAAATAAAATTCATGAATAAAGATCATTTTTATCTGAATTTCATTTTTATAACACTCGCTTTTATTGCCTTACTGGTTATCGGTATTGTTGGATTCCAGTTTATTGAAGGCTGGAACTGGTTTGATGCTTTGTACATGACCATTATTTCGTTTTCAACAGTCGGATTCCATGAAGTGCATCCGCTGAGCCATTGGGGGCGTATTTTTACGATTTTTGTTATTCTTGCCGGTTTGGTGGTTGTTGCCATGCTGTCAGCCAGTGTAACCACCTGGTTAGTATCCACACAAATTTTAGCAAAAAGGAAAATTCTGAAAATGAAGAAACAAATAGCCGGACTCAAAGATCATGTGATCATTTGCGGCGGCGGTGAGACAGCTAAAACCGTTATCCGCGAATTTCGCCAGATGAAAAAAGATTTTGTGGTCATCGAATACAAGCCGGAAATCGTTCAGGAACTGCGTGAGATGTTCCCTGAGATCTTTATTGTAGAGGGCGATGCGACCAAGGATGAGATTCTGGAAGAAGCGAATATTGCTAATGCCCACGGGTTGATTACCACCATGCCTGTCGATGCGGATAACCTGTTTATCGTTGTCTCTGCACGCGATCTGAATCATAATTTAATCATCATTTCCCGTGCAGTCGATCCCCACACGCAGGAAAAACTGTACAAAGCCGGCGCCAATTATGTGATTGTGCCCAATGTTCTGGAAGGCATGCGCATGGCTTCGGTCATTCTGCGTCCCACCTTAATCAGCTTTTTGGAAGTGATGATGACCAGCACCGATTTGTCTTTACGCCTTGAAGAAATCAGCATTCCGCCCGATTCGAATTTGGTCAATAAAACTTTAAGCGAAGCGCGCATTCCGCAGCGCACCGGTTTGATTGTTATTGCCATGAAACGCGCGCAGGACTCCAAGTGGTTTTTTAATCCGGTTTCTTCTACGGTTCTGAACAAAAACGACAAGCTTATTGTTTTAGGTGAAGCCGATCGTATTGAAAAACTGAACGAAATCATCAGAGAGTAAACCAGCTATCCATGATGCCGTCCTTACCTGAACTCAAAAACGGATTTTATTTTGAATGCACATTATGCGGCGATTGCTGCGTTGGCGATCAGGAAGTGCTGTTGAATTGGTACGATCTGTACAAAATGGCCCGCTTTTTAAATTATGGGCACACAGCCGATTTGTTCGCCGACGGATGGGTGGAATTAGTGCAGGACAAGGTGCAAAAAGTATGGAGGCCGCGTATCCGTTTTAAAGAGAGGCCGTTTAAATTCTGTCCGTTTTTAAGCAACGAACTGGATGAACAAGACGAATTAAAAGGCTATTGCCAAATGCACCCGAACCATAAGCCGTTGGTTTGCGCTTTGGCTCCGGTCGGGTGTCAATACGATTCCACAGAAAAGAAAACGCGCTTTTTGCAGGTACCGCCGACCGAATCGTGCCCTGGGATGGAGCGTGCAGTTTACAACGATCTGCCTGCTTATTTGCAGCCTTACCGGCAGGAAATTGCCTATCAGGAAATGTTCTTCGAAGCATTGGAAAAACGGAAATCAGCACATTGTTCAAAAGAGGCTTTTTTGAACAAATTTTACGCCTTTCCCGTTACGGAACGTTTTGAAGCCATCGTTCAACGTCTGCTGGGACAAGTCATTTCCCCCAGTCGTACAGAGCTTTAAAATTTTTTTACGAAGAAGCCAAACCTTTTTATAAAAGAAATCAGCCAAGCCTTTTTCTTGGACCTGTCTTGCAATCCAATAGTCCTTGCCCTAACTTATTTTTATGTTTGTTCTGATTAGCGCCTTAAAATCGGAAATAGAGCCTTTTGTGCAAAAGCTTCGAATTTTGAGCAAAGAGAAAATGGCAAACGGAACGCTTTATGTTGCCTAAGATGTGCATTTGCTCCGCCTGGGGTTGGGTCGTGAACGAGCCGTGCAATCGTTACGAGCCTACCTGCAAAAATATCATCCCGATTTTTTGTTTACTATCGGGTTCGCAGGTCATCTTGCGCCGGAGCCTATGGAATCGTGTACGCTTTTTGCGGTTGAAAAAATATTCAGTACTCGTTCGAAAACAAATTTAGCCGTACCGGTACATCCCGATTTTCGCTTTTTGCCCAGAGCCTCTTTGCTGACAAGCGACGAGCCGGTTTTGAAAACGGAAGAAAAAAA
>Ga0164318_10007908_pt1 | contig 10314 bp, 5 predicted proteins | sample GuaBasSedimGuay9_FD_113734 | JGI IMG/M metagenome (GOLD analysis project Ga0164318, IMG submission 113734) | Subseafloor sediment microbial communities from Guaymas Basin, Gulf of California, Mexico - Guay9, Core 4571-4, 0-3 cm | ecosystem: Environmental > Aquatic > Marine > Hydrothermal vents >...
GAAGAGATATTTCATCTGCCGTATTGAAGGCCAAGGTGGTGAAAAGATAGTTCAGCTCCGGGACATCCTGCACGCCGTATAGAGTCGGAAGGTCACGGAGTAACACCTTGTCAATGATGTCGCTCTTCACGAAGCGACCGGGATTCTCCTGGATTTCCTTCGAGAAGGCTACCTCGGGATAACCGCCGAAGTTAAGGTAGTTCACAAACTGCTCGTTCAGGCGCTCCATGTTGGCCGCGGCAATATCCCTCACGAACCCTTGAGATGATACGTCAAACCGGACGAGGTCGGTTTGACCCAACAGAAACAGGTACTCATGAAATGTCAGTGGAGGAAGCATGAAGTTCGTGAAGCGACCCGCGCCGGACTCAGTGCTTTTCAAGCGCAAGGCAGCCGCAGCTGAGCCCGAGCCGATGAATTTCGGGGAGTCGTAGTTGTCCACCAAGGTCTTAAGGTGAACCTCCCAATTGCGCAGATACTGAATTTCGTCGAAGAAAACAAAGCATTCCTCACGACGGTAGTCGATTCCAGAAGCAGCACCATAAGCCTGAAGGATTTCCTCAAGGCTCAGACCATTGTATAGAGGATGATCTACCGAAACGTAGCACAGCCTTCGCGGCGCCACACCGTCCTGGATTAGCCGCTGGATCGCGTGGTGGATCAAGACCGTCTTGCCGACCCTGCGAGGGCCCATGAGGACGATGGCACGTCGTACAGCCCGATTGCGAATGAGCGGGTAGAGCAGCTCCAGATAGGGCCTGGGCCTCAGCTCCCGGATTGTTGGCGGCAGGGAATGAGGCTGCTCCCACCACGGATTCTCAGTTCGGATCTTCGCAACAACTTGATCTGCAGGTATTTGCTTCATGATGTGCTGCTTATATCAGAATTCTGATACAATTTAGCCAGAGGCACTATAATATCAAAGCTTTAATCTTATAAAACATGGTCGCCCGCTCCCGTCAAGGGCGAATCCTCAAGAAAGAGGCATCGCCTGTACCGTGACACAGATCGGGCAATCCCATCCCCCTCGCTATCATGCAGCCCCCGAATGAGTAAATCCTCCCGCCCTTGTCCGCAGATCAGGCCAGCAGGCTTGTTGTTGGTCCTCCGTTGTTCCTTCTTGAGGGTAAAAGCATCCTCTCTCTCCTCTTCTCCTTTGCGCCCTTTCCGTTCTCTGCGAGATCCCCACTTTTCCAAGCCTCCCCTCGATGACATCCGTCGGCTTTGCATCGTCTCTTCTGTTCCGTTCCGCCCAAGATATGGAACGGCCTCTCGAATTTTCCGACAAACCACACGCCTGGATCCCTGTGATGCTACCTCCATCTTTTGGAAGTTCTTCAGATCAAAAGTTCGAAGGTCATTCCCGCCAAAAAACGATTTGGAAGCTTGTGGACAAACAGTTCCAAGGCTGCCCCGATACTTATCGGGGCGGGTTTGGAAATTTTGGAGGAAAAAGTTCCAAGCTTTGGAAGTTTTCTGTGCAAAAGTTCCAAGGTTTGGAAGTTTTGCAATAGAAAGTTCCAAGGCCGCCCGCCTCCGGAGAGGCGGGACGAGCCTCGCCCCGATACTTATCGGGGCGGGTTTGGAAGTGCTGGAAGAAAAAGTTCCAAGGTTTGGAAGTTTCGTGTCTAAAAGTTCCAAGGCTTGGAAGTTTTCTGCGCAAAAGTTCCAAGGTTTGGAAGTTTTGCAGAAAAAAAGTTTCAAGGTTTGGAAATTTCACGTCAAAAAGTTCCAACCTTTGGAAGTTCTTATAAACAAGCCGCCGGGCCGTCCCCGTCGTCACCGGGCTGGCTGGCGCGTTTCCGCAACAGAACTTTCCAGGTTCGGAGCTTCCCGCGAAGTACTTTTCAGGCCTTGGAAACCGTTGTCCCGGCTCCCTCCAGACGCTCGTCCAGCGCCTTCGCGATATCACAGAAGCGCTGCGCCGCAGAGGAATCACGTTCCGCCACCACCACCGGCCGGCCGCAGTCCCCCCCGGCCATCACCCCGAGGTCCACCGGTATCTCGCCCAGAAACGGGACGCCCATTTCCTCCGCCAGCCGCTTCCCTCCCCCGCGCTTGAAAACATCTATCCGCTCTCCACACCGGGGACAGACCAGCCCGCTCATGTTCTCGATCACCCCCAGCACCGGAAGCTCCAGACTCCGGCAGAAGGTCACCGACTTGCGCACATCGTCCAGAGCCAGCTCCTGCGGCGTGGTGACCACCACCGCCCCGTCGGCATCTTCAATCAACTGGCACACCGAAAGGGGTTCATCACCGGTGCCCGGCGGCGAATCAATCACCAGGTAGTCGAGATCACCCCACTCTACATCCTTGAGAAACTGCCGGATAAGGTTCATCTTCATCGGCCCGCGCCAGATCACCGCCGTCTCCCGGCGGTCCAGCAGGAACCCGATCGACATCACCTTCATCATCCCGGCTTCGACCGGCATGATACCCTTGCCCGTAGCCTGCACGGGCGACCCTTCCAGCCTTAACAGCCGGGGAATGCTGGGGCCGTGGATATCCACATCCAGAAGTCCTACCCTCCGCCCGGCCTGAGACAGACACAGGGCCAGATTGACCGCCACAGTGCTCTTCCCCACCCCTCCCTTGCCTGACAGTACCAGTATCTTGTGCCGGATCCGGCACAGACGCTCGGCTATGGCCCGCCTCTCGAGAAACGCCTCCCGGCTTTCGTCAGGACGCTGGTGCTTCGCCGGACATGATGCATTGTTGCAGGATTCGCACTTTTCACCATCGCTGTTCACCGGCTGGCCTCCTCTCTCTTTCCGAAATTCAACACACACCCCTGATTCAACCCTTCGTCGTGGCTCAACGTCCCGCACAGGCGCGCCTGGAACACGAATCCGGAACGCTCGATCTCCCGGCGCACGTCATCCACCGAAAGCGAACGGAAATGATCCGCAGGCTCGTCGGTACTCACGTGCTTGGGATACACCGAAAGCAGTCCGGACGCACGCAGAATCCGCCGCATCTCCATGTATACCCGGCGACGCCCGTTTTGATCCATGTAGTGAAGCACATCGTAAAGCAGGGCGGCATCCACCGACTCAGACCGCACGTCCAGACGCCGGCCCGGAGTTATATGCAGAAGCCTGATATTCCTCAGTCCCAGGCTTCCGGCCCGCTCGCCTAACTCGCGCAGAGCGTCAGCGTCCTTGTCCACGGCATAGACCACCCCTTCCTCACCTACGGCCAGCGCGGCCGGGATACTGTAGCGCCCCACCCGACAGCCGAAGTCCATTACCGCCTGTCCGCGGCGGATGCCGATCCGGCGCAGGAAGCGTACCCCCTCCCTGGTCTCCCATGATGAAATCAGCATCGGCCCCATCACGGTCTCCGCAGGCGCCGTCACCGGAATACAAATCAGCCCCGCCTCTGCATTCCATGCGGCACGACGCTATCCAGACAACTTGGCCCGAGATCGCCCGGAATTCAACCGCGGCCCGGACTGTTCGAAGCCGCGCAGGCTTCTCCTTCCTTGGTGGCGGCGTGCCCCGCTCGAGCGGCGGCCCGGTCCGCCACCTCCAGCCACCTGGCAACCCGTGCCGCGCGTCCCGGTCCCCGCGCTACGTCGGAGATCACCGCTATGCCGTCCGCCCCGTGGGCATACACTTCGGCGGCCCGCTCCAGGGTGATCCCTCCGATCGCCACCACCGGTACCGGTGAAAGAGCGGCCAGGCGCTGCAGGCCCGTCAATCCCATCGGCTGATAATCTATCTGCTTGGAAGGAGTCGGGAAAACCGCGCCGATTCCGAAATACGACGGCCGGTAGTTCCACCCCCGTGCCAACTCGAAATAGTTGCGGGCGCTGATTCCCAGCAGCATCCCGGAACGCGCGAGCCGCCCGAAATCCACTCCTTCGAGATCATCCTGCCCCAGGTGCACCCCGTCGGCCTTGAGTTCCAGCGCCGCCTCCCAATAGTCGTTGACGATCACCCGGCGACCCATGCTCCGGGCGATCTCCACCGTGCGCCGGAGCTCCGCCATCAGCTCCGCACCCCTGAGTTTCTTGATCCGGATCTGCACCAGCCGCGCTCCGGCCTGGTAGAGCTCGCGGGCATCCTCCGCGTCGGCGGCAATCGGATAGAAGCGGATATCCTCCGGTCGGGGTCGGGGGAACGCCGGGCCGGGGGCCGGGTTCTCCGACATGGATATCCACGGCAGATCCTGCGCCTCCGAGGGCCATCCTCCTCTATACAGCAGCGCGCGCCCGCCTCCCGGACTCTCCGCCCGTCGCAGGCCGGCGCTGACATAGGCCCGGGCGATCACCAGTGCATCCGCGACGGAGTACCCGAGGGCCAGCGCGGAGGCGGCCGCCGCGGAAAATACGCATCCGCTGCCATGAGTCTCCGTGACCCGCCACCGCGGACCATGAAGCCACCAGCCCCGATCGCCGTCGGTCCAGAAGTCGCTCGAACAGTCCTTTTCAGCCGCATGACCTCCCTTGACGATGACCGACCGCGCGCCGCAGGAAACTATGGCACGGGCGGCGGCTTCCACATCGGCCCTGCTGCGGATGGGTATCCCGGTAAGCTCCCCGGCCTCGCGAATATTGGGCGTCAGCAGGTCCACCCGGGGAAGCAGCCTCTTCCGGTAGACCTCCAGGCCTCCCTCCAGCAACAACCGCGTGCCGCTGCTCGAAACCGACACCGGATCGGCCACCACTGGCACCCCGATCTCCTCCAGAGTCCCGGCCACCTCGCGAACATTCTCCGCCGATCCCAGCATACCGATCTTCACCGCGTGCACCTTCAGATCTTCGAGTACACTCCGGATCTGCGCTCCCACCATCGCCGGAGGCACGATCTCGATGTGGCGGACGCCTTGAGTGTTCTGGGCCAGGACCGCCGTCACCGCCGAGCACGCCCGCACCCCGAGCCTCTCCATCACCAGGATATCGCTCTGCACGCCGGCCCCGCCCACGGGGTCCGTCCCCGCTACGGTCAGCGCGGCCGGTTTCACTTGGCTTCCTCCCTTTTCGAAGTCTCGGAGAAAATTCTTACCGCGCAATAGTCCCTGCCGCACATGGTGCAGACGGTCTTCATACCGTCCACATTGACCTCCGCGAAACGCTGCTTCGCGGTCTCCGGATCCAGGAAGAGACGCATCTGGTCGTCCCAGCGGAGCTCGCGCCGCGCATGGGAAACCGCATTGTCCCACTCCCGCGCCCAGCGTACGCCGCGGGCGATATCCGCGGCATGCGCGGCGATGCGATGCGCAATTACACCTTCACGCACATCCTCCACGGTGGGCAGGCCCAGGTGCTCCCGGGGGGTCACATAGCACAGCAGGGCGCATCCCTCCATGGCGATCAATGCCGCGCCGATGGCGCTGGCAATATGGTCGCGCCCGGCGGCTACGTCGGTCACCAGCGGCCCCAGGGTGTAGAAAGGCGCCCCGGCGCAGTAACGTCTCTGCAGCTCCATGTTCTCCTTCACCAGGTGCAGCGGCACATGGCCCGGTCCCTCGATCATCACCTGGCACCCGGATTCCCGGGCACGCCGCGCCAGCTCGCCCAGCGTGCGCAACTCGGCGAGCTGGGCCTCGTCGTTGGCGTCCTCGATGCAGCCGGGACGCAGTCCGTCGCCCAGCGAAAAGGCCACGTCATAGCTGCGCATGATTTCGCACAGCTCGTCGAAATGCTCGTAGAGGAAATTCTGCTTCCCGTGTACGCGGCACCAGCGGGCCATGATGGATCCCCCGCGGCTGACCATGCCGCCCAGCCGCCCCTCCGCCAGCGGCAGGTACTCCCGCAGCACCCCCGCATGGATGGTGAAAAAGTCCACCCCCTGCTCCGCCTGTTCAATGATCACCTCGCGGAACAGTTCCCAGGTAAGTTCCTCGGGAACATTCCCCACCCGCTGCACCGCCTCGTAGATCGGGACGGTGCCCAACGGCACGGGGCAATGGCGGATGATGCTCTCCCGGGTTTCCACCACCCCCGGCCCCGTGGACAGGTCCATCACCGTATCCGCGCCGTTCACCACCGAGACGATCATCTTCTCCAACTCGCCTTCGCGACCCGACGCCGCTGCGGAATGGCCGATATTGGAATTTACCTTCACTCTGAATGCCGATCCTATCACCGTCGGCTCCAGCTCGGGATGATTGATGTTGGCCGGCAGGATGGCGCGGCCCGCAGCAATCTCGGCGCGGACCTTCTCCGGGGATACCGGCCACTTTTCCATTTCCCGGGCACCGATTCCCTTGAGCCGTTCCAGGGAATCCACCCAGCCCGGGAGGCTTTCCCGTGCGGCGGCGAATTCCATCTCCGGGGTAATCACTCCCCGCCGGGCATACTCAAGCTGAGTCGGGCACGTGCCGGGACGCGCGCGGTAAAGCGGGAAACCGCGCTCATGGAACAACGCCCGGCGATTTTCAGGGACACCCTCCTGAGAAACCGGCTCCACCTCCGGACGTGCCTCGATCCACGGCTGCCGCAAGCGTGCTATTCCTCCGGGATCAACCTCCCCCGCTGCTTTTTCCCGCCACGGCCCGGAATTATCCGGCAGGATGAAGAAGCGGCGCCGCTTTCTTTCGCGCACTTCAACCGCGAGGAACGGGACCCGCAGGCCGGATTCGAGTTCGGCGAAAACCTTGAAGACTCCTTCCGTCATGCAGGAAGGCAATTCCGCCGGCCTGGTCTTCTCGTGCTGGCTCATCAGCCTTTCCCTGCTGCCACGGCTATCCGCCGGGAATCAACCTGCAGGGGCGCATCCGGAGAAGGACGTGGTGGGGAAAAACCGGCTATGGACGTTTTTCCGCATCGCGTCGCTTCCCTACGCTGGCATTACCCAACAGGTTCCAGGGGTCGCACCCGGGCAGGTTGCCGGGCGCCTCTCAGCCACCTGTACGGCTCCCCCAGCGACTGCCTACACTCCCACAATGTTCCCCCAAGAACCATCTGTCAAGCCCTTCTCCCCAGGGTGAGATCTGGATTTCTATGCAATTGACGTAGAATCGCCTGCTGCGGCGCCGGCCGGACTGGGAGACCATACGCCGGGCCGTGGAAACGATCCGGGGAGAAAATTGGGAGGCCTTCGCTGAGCGCCACGGTGACTCGGGGCGCGATCTGGCACTGTATGTACTGAGGCAATATGGTGGGGTCACCCTCAAGCAAGCGAGCACCTGTGTGGGGATCGAGAATTACTCGGCGGCCGCCCAGGCCCTGAGGAGATTCAGGAAGCGGCTGCAGGCTGACCGAACACTCCGCCGACAGCTGAAGGCTGTTCTCAATTGTATAAAAATCAAGACCTGACCCCGGCAGGAGCAGCTGCGCCGCGGCTGGCGGTCAGATGTTCTTCTTGAACATGTGTTCCTGAAAAAACTCTCTGATCTCCTCTACAATCGGCTGGAAAACATTTGGGGGAAACTTCTCGACCCTTAGCCCGTGATCCTTCGCCTTTTCAATAAACACGCTTTCTGTCGGACCTTCCTTGGTAACAATCAGCCTGCGAGCCCAACGTATCTGCTGTCGCCGCGCATCTTGGAGAAGCTCCTCGACATCTGTCCCGACCGGCCGGCCTCCCTCGGGAACAAAAACTTGCCCAAAGATATACGTGCTCCCCACATCCATCAAAATGTAGCTGTCATACAAACCGTCCTCTATACGAAAAGGCCGTCGGTTGACGCGAAAAACAATCCACGCTTCGCCCACTCTGAAATCTTTCGGAGATAAGAATCTTCTGTTTATCATTTCACTCAACCATCAGGGTCATGCTTCCCTCATAGCCAACCTGTCCGCAAATTTACATCCCGCCTGCACGGGCCGAAGTCGCGACAAATCTTGCTTACGTGGTAAGCGTACATGAACGTGCATGAAAATAGTCAGCATGACCCCAGTCATGGAGGCTCTCCAGCACTGAGAATATATCCGGCTCTAGGGAACATCAACGCTTACCCGGACGCGATAGATGCGTGTGCCCGAAGCGGTGTTGGTGTCGGTGAGAGTCATCTCTCCCGAGGCTTCCCCGCTCACGTTGGTCTGCCCCACCACGGCATTCCATTCCCCCGTACTCAGCCCGGCGGAATATTCCAGGTCGTAGACCCGCGAGTTAGTGCAGGCGAAGCTCACACTGCAGGAGTTGCTGCGGTCGAGCTCGAGTATCTGGAAAAGGGACGTGGAGTTGTAGGGGCCCGTGTCCGCCACGCATTCCTGCCAGTTCAGAAATCCGTCACCGTCATCGTCCAGGCTCCCGTCGGCGGCACTGGTCGGGTCATACCCGTAAATCCGCTCCCAGACGTCGTACATCCCGTCACCGTCGGCATCCCACGGCAACCCCGACTCCACCGCGGCCGTGTCATTGCTGGGTTCCAGGTCCGCCGCAAAGGCGCTGGCCGTGGCCGTATTGGTGACGGCGTCGGCCGACGCGCACACTCTCATGCGTACCACCACCCGGGCCGATTCGCCCGAGGGGATGTCCCCCACAGGAATCTGCACCGCCTCCGACCCCACGCCGCTGCCGTAGAGCACTTCGGCCACCTCCTGCGACGAGGCGGCATAGTCCAACACGATCACTTCGTCCACCCTCCCGTTGATGGTGTCCTCGTTGGTGTGACCTATCTGGAATGACACCCAGTTGTACGGTGGAATGGTCTGGTCGGTCCGCTCCGCCAGCAGCACCCCGTTCTTGTACAAGCGCAGGACATAAGGCCGGTCATAGGTAACGCAGAAATGCTGCCACTTGCGCAGCTCGATGACTCCAGCAGCCGTATCAATCCGCTTTTCCTCGGTCACCCCGGCATGCGCGGCGCCGTCGGCGGTGGCATGAAACAGGAAAGCGCCCCACCCGGGAGCGGCGCGGATCATCTGGTTGTAGTTGCTGAGGGCATAGGGATAGAGCCAGAAAGACACGGTGAAGTCGAGCGGCTGACCGGATATCTGGTGATCCTCGACATAGTCTCCGGGATGGATGAATTCGAAGCCCCGTCCGAAAAAGCCGGCAGTAGACACGCTGCCTGTGCCGGAGACATAAAGCTCCGCAACAGGGCCGTGCCCGACACTTTCCACCTGGGCCTTGTTGGTCGCGGGCGACTCCTCCAGGTGGTACCACCCTAAGCAATGGCTGTTGAGTACGCTGTTGGGCGGCGAGATGCCGCCACCGTACAACACTTCCGCCACCGTCTGACTGGAAGCGGCGTAGTCCAGCAGCATGACTTCGTCCACCCTGCCGAGGATGGTGTTCCCGTTGGTAGCGCCGATAATGAAACCGTCCCATGATACCGGCGGCGTCATGCCGGTCTTGGTGGCCAGGAGGATGCCGTTGCGGTAGAGCTTCCCGGTGCCTCCGTCGTAGGTGAAACAGAAATGTTGCCATTTGTAGGTCTCTATCGCTGGCGAGGGCAAGTCCGAGGGCGTAATGCGCGTGCCCACATCCGTGCCCACGTATATGCCGTTGGCGCTGGTGGCATGAAACACGAAGGCGCCCCAGCCGGCTCCTGCCTGTATCTGCTGATTCCAGTTGTACACGTTGCGGGGATACAGCCAGAAGGATACGCTGAAGCGCGACGGTGCCCAGGTGATGTTGGTAACCAGGACATAGTCGGCGTTGCCGTCGAACTGGAAAGTCCGGCCCAGGTGAGTTCCCACACCCTTGTCTTTGACGTCGTCGGCCTGCAGCACGCCGTCGTTGCCGTTGCCGCTATAATCGTGCACCAGCGTTCCGTTGGTGGCCGGCGATTCCTCCAGCCGGTACCAGGCCGTGCAGCCCACAGGGGCGACCACCGCACTGTCGAAACCGCAACCCGTAGAAAGCTTTTCCCTGACCATGGCACCAGCGGCGGTCTCCGGTCCCGTGTTGCTGATTACCAGGGTGTACTCGACGTACTCGCCGCGTGTCGCGCTGCCGTTGATCTCCTTGGTGATCGAGAGGTCGAATGACAACCGGCGCCGGATGTACATCCGGTTGGTGGTCACCAGCGCGGCGCCGCCGGAGTGACCGTGATCGTCGGCCACGAAGGTCAGGTCATCTCCGGTGGTGTCGAAAGCCACCTGGTACACCAGCCCGCTCTCCGAGGCCAGGGTGGTGTTGATCCGGGCCGTCGTTCCCGACATGATGACGGACGACGAGCCGTCGCCGCTGATCCCGGCGGCGGTCAATCCGCCGGGCACGTCATCGGCTACGTGCAGGGTACCATGCTGGGCGGTCACCTGTAACGTGATCGCGTTGGTCCCGGCATCCGGATCGGTGACCGTGATGTTCGACAGCCGGCAATACTCGCCGGTGACGAATATCACCCGGTACCACGCGCACCCCAGATTGGTGCCGGTAAGTCCGTTGGTGCTGGAATCGAAAACGTTCGTGC
>Ga0164318_10007909_pt1 | contig 10312 bp, 9 predicted proteins | sample GuaBasSedimGuay9_FD_113734 | JGI IMG/M metagenome (GOLD analysis project Ga0164318, IMG submission 113734) | Subseafloor sediment microbial communities from Guaymas Basin, Gulf of California, Mexico - Guay9, Core 4571-4, 0-3 cm | ecosystem: Environmental > Aquatic > Marine > Hydrothermal vents >...
TTATTTTGCAATTGATGTAAGCACACCCGAAGGTTTGGAAACATTAAAACATTGGATGTACGATCATTTGGAAGGTGCATCAGACGGAAGTATCGTTAATTTTGCAGCAGGTATCAATAATACAGGGTATGATATGGTAAGCGGTAAAATTGTCAGTTGGGGAAGTCCTGTTAATCATGCCATGACTTTTGTGGGTTGGGATGATAATATTTCTTATGATTTCAGCGGAGACGGAACTATTACAAACGATGTTGATATTAATAATGACGGAGTTGTTGATATGAAAGATTGGGAGCGCGGTGCTTTAATTATGGTAAATTCTTGGGGTACTTATTGGGGGAACGGCGGTAAAGCATATGTGATGTATAAACTTCTGGCAGAACCGGTTGAAAACGGAGGAATTCATGCAAATAAAGTTTACGGAATTCATGTTAAGGAAACTCAATCACCTCAATTAATTATAAAAATAAAAATGACTCATTCTTCAAGACAATTAATAAAAATATCTGCCGGCGTTTCAGCAAATATATCGGATACCGAACCGGAGCATATTCTTAATTTTCCGCTTTTCTCAAAACAAGGCGGTGAATATCCGATGAACGGAAGTAATTCAAATACTGTTGAAATTGCCTTGGATGTCAGCTCTTTATTAACTTATGTAAACAGCGGAGAAAACGGAAAGTTTTTTTTAAAAATAACGGAAGACGATATTTATTCAGGAGGAAGCGGTCAAATATATGACTTTTCTATAAAAGATAATTTGGGGAATGAATATGTTTGCTTGTCTCATAATGTTGCAATTAATGATAATTCGGAGACTTATTTATCTGTTACTGCTGCGGCTGAATTTGATGCACCCGAAATTTCAACTGAAACTTTACCCTACGGTCAACAAGGAAGTTCATATTCATATCAATTGGAAGCAACGGGGGGTACGGAACCGTATATGTGGAATGTTTCACAAAAATATACTGAAAATTCTTTGTCAGAAACGTATCCTAATATAAGTGCGTCTCAATTAAGTCCGACCGATGATGATGACGGGTATGCAACACAAACAATAGATTTTAATTTTCCTTATTACGGAGAATTGTATAATGAATTATATATCAGCACCGACGGTTCTGTGTTATTTGAACCGGGTTTTAATTATTTAAGAACGGAGGAAGCCATCATCGGAAACAAAATAATCGGAGTTTTTGCTTCAGATTTAATGATTTACCCTGCTGATGCCGATGGTATTTTTTATGAAGGGGACAGTAATCATGCAACTTTCAGATGGAAAACTTCTTTATTCGGAAATCAATCTGCAAATGTTGATGTTGCCGTTACTTTGTATCCGAGCGGAGAAATTAAATTTTATTACGGTGATAATATAACTCCCGGACTGACATGGGCATCGGGGATTTCTAACGGAAGCGGAAGTTATGTAATTTCAAGTGTTTCGGGTATGTCAGATCCGAGTAATAACCAATTAAGTATGATCGGAGAACCTTTTCCTGCAGGTATGACAATAACTGACAGCGGAATTTTTACGGGAACAGTTCCTAACGAAGATAATTCGTGGGATATTGATTTTCTTGTAACAGATAACAATAATATTTCAAAAATTAAAACCTTGATTTTTACAACTGTTCCGGCTTCAATTAAAGATATAGATTATTTTAATTTAAAATGTTACCCGAATCCTATCCGTAAAGCCGTGACCATTAATTTTGAAATTGATAAACCTGCAAATGTGAATTTTTCAATTTATGATATATCCGGAAGATTAATTGAAACTTTAATAAACGGAAAGCAAGAAAACGGGGAATATCATATTGTATGGACTCCTAAAGTGAGTGCAGGAACTTATTTTTATAAATTAACAAGCGATTTAAACGTTATGAGCGGGAAACTAATTATTCAATAATTTTTTTCATAATTTAGTTTTTAATAGTAAAGTTAAAATAACCGATTTGATATTTTCAGTCGGTTATTTTTTTGCAAATTTTGATAATCTCCTCGCTGTCTATTAGTTGAAGACATTCAATCGTGTTTTTATAACATGGTTTATTTCCGAATACAGAACAAGGTCGGCATGACAAATTGTTATTTTGTATGATGTGAAACTGCTCATCCGGGATATAGGGTGTGAAACCTGCAAAAGGATGGGTGGCACCCCAAATTGAAATAATTTTAACGGAAGTTAAAGCCGCAATGTGCATATTTCCGGAATCGGGAGTAATCATAGCATCGAGTTGATTGATAAATGCTATTTCTTCTTCCAATGGAAATTTACCGACTAAAGAAGTTACATCAGGATTTTTTCCGGCAATGTTTTCGGCAATGTATTTTTCTTTTTTACCGCCGCCGAAAAGAAAAATTTTATAATTTTCATCGGTCAATTTTTGAATTAATGCCTCGGTTTTATTTATCGGATATTGCTTCTGCGGATGTTTTGCAAAAGGAGCAATACCAATTTTTTTATTGTTACCGTGTAATAATTTTTTTAATTCGAAAGAATTTACCTTGAATTCAGGGACGGAATACGGATGTAATTCGATAAAAATCCCGGCTTTTAAAAATGCTTCTTTGTAGCGTGTTACAGTGTGTTTAAGGGGTTTAAGAATTTTATTTTTTCTGCGTGTCAGTTGTCTTTTTTCTTTTCTGCCCTTATTTATTTTTACACTTTTTGTTCCGCTTAATCGAAAGAAAAATCGAATTATTTTTGTTCGGAGAACATCATGAATATCAACAACAATATCCGGATTAATTTCTTTTTTTATTTTTTTATAAAGTTGAAAAAGACCTTTTATACCTTTGTGTTTTTCTTTTAAATCCGGATTTATTAAGGTAAGATTCCGGATGTCAGAAAAAAAAGGATTAAATAATTTGTTTGTAATCAGATAAAAATCATCATTGGAATGTTGCTCCGAAAGGGTTTTGAAAACCGGAACACTCATTGCAACATCACCCATTGCCGATAGTCTGATTACTAATATTTTCATACGGGAAAGCTATTTTTTTGAAGAAGCTCTTAAAATTGGGTTTAAATTCGGATCGTTATACATTTTCATTTGTTTATAGGTTTTGATGACGGCATTTCCGTTTGTAATATTTTCAAACAGTTGATTAATAGCAGTTGTTAAATCTTTTTTTTGTTGCAGTAAAATATTTAGTTTGAATGAACATTTCTCCTTATGGTCAGATTCGGCATCTTCTCGTTCTGCTTCTTCACGCATGTGGAATATTTTTAAATTCAGAATAGAAAGGCGGTCAATTGCCCAAGCCGGTGTTTCGGTTGCGATAAAAGCGTCTTTTTTTGGTGTAATAGTTTTAAATTCTTCAAAAAAGAAATTATCAATTAATTCTACCAAATCAGTTCTGTCTTGATTTGATTTATCAATTTTTCGTTTTATTTTCAATGCTTCAACAGGATTTATTGAAGGTTCTCTTATTATATCTTCAAGATGCCATTGAACAGTATCAATCCAATTTTTTTTATATAAAAGAAAATCTAATGTGTTTTCCGTATAGGGATTTGAAAGATTTTTATTAATATCATCAGTAATATGATAATCAGAAATACTTTGTTCAAATATTTTGTTAAAATGATTGCTGTCAGTCATATAAGTTGTTTTTATTATTGTAAATGTAATTTTCAAAGTTAAGAAAAATAAATGAAGGTTTTAGTTTTGACGTAAAATAATAACTTTGCATATTATTATTTAAAAAAGTTATGATGAAATTAGGTAAAGTTGAAAAATTTTCAATACGCTATGCTGTATTAAAAGTTTATGCAAAATTTGTACACGATAAAATATTTTATAAAAAAGTTAAATATTACGGTCTTGAAAATATTCCTGAAGGTAAACCGATACTGATTGCACCCAATCATCAAAATGCTTTAATGGATGCTTTGGCAATTATTTTTGCCTTAGATAAACAAATTGTTTTTCTGGCACGTTCTGATATTTTTCAAAATTCGTTTATCGCAAAAATTCTTTATTTTCTAAAAATATTACCGGTTTTCAGGATGCGAGACGGTAAAGAGAAATTAAAACTTAATGAAGCAATTTATAATAAAACAATACAAGTTTTAAAGAGCAACAGACCTGTTGTTATTTTTCCGGAAGCACAGCATATTGATAAGAAACATTTGAGAAAATTAAAGAAAGGTGTACAAAGAATTGCATTTAAATTAGAAGAAGATAATGACTTTAAAGCTGATATTCAGATTATCCCTACCGGAATTTATTATTCGAATTATTGGAATTTCAGAACCAAATTATTTGTCAGTTTCGGAAAACCCGTAAGTTTAAAGGAATACTTTGATGATTATAAAGTCGATCCGGTAAAAACAATGTTGAAATTCGGAAATGTATTACATGAAAAAATACGTGAGCAAATCATTTATATTAAAGATTTACAAACACATGATGAGTATAATTTTCTTTTGGATGTTTGCGATAAAGAAATAGCCGAAGATTTATCCTTAAATTTGAGAGACTTAAATAATAAAATTGCTGTAGATAAAGAAACTGTCAGAAGAGTTGACGATTTGAAAGAATCTGATACGGAGGGTTTTAATGCGTTAATTAAAGATATTTCAATTTACAAAGAAAGTTTGAGTAAATTTAAGCTGAAAGATTGGATTATTGAAAAAGCGATTCCGAATAATAAATTAGTCGAAAAATTTTTAATATTACTGATTGGAATTCCTGTTTATTTGTACGGACTTATAAATAATTTAATACCGTATTTGTTGCCTCGATTAATTACAAAAAAACTAAAAGACAGGCAATTTGAAAGTTCAATTGTTTATGGCCTGGGTATTTTTACTTTTCCGATCTTTTATATTTTACAGTCTTTATTAATATGGTTTATAACTAAATCTTTGTTATTTACCTTAATTTATTTTATAAGTTTACCAATATTCGGATTACTTGCATTTATTTGGTCAAGATTATTTGTAAAGACATCAGCACAGTTACGCTTTAATAAAAATAAAAATACGGCAGAAATGAAGAAATTAATTGAATTGAGGAAGGATATTTTGTCAACAGTAATTAACAGAAAATAAAAAAAGCACCTTTTGAGGTGCTTTTCTTATTTGCTTACATCAAATTATTAGTTAACAGCATCTTCAACTGCTTCAACAGCATCTTCTTTTGCTTCTTCCATTGTAGAATCAACAGCTTCAACAGCATCTTGAGTCGTTGAATCAACAGTTTCAACAGCTTCGTCAATAGCTTCATTTAATGCATTTTCAATTTCAGCAGCTGCATCTTTAGCATCTTGTTCGTCATTTCCGCATGAAGTAAATACAGATGCAATACCGAATACAAAAGCTAAAGCGATAATTGATAAATAACGTCTTTTCATGATAAATAGAATTAAAAGTTAAAAAAATATTTTTCTTAATACAAATGTATGAAAAAAATGTTAATAAAACTTAAAAATGTTAAAAAAAGTTAATATTATTTGAGGTAAAAAAAATCCCGCTGATAATAAAGCGGGATTAGAGGGATTCATTTTTTTACTGTTTTTTATTTAACGGCAGAAACATCTTCAGTCGTAATTGCATCATAATTATTGCCCCAAGCATGGTTTGTATAGTTTATCACATCAACCAGTTCTTGATCGCTTAATTGATCTTTAAAAGCAGTCATTGCAGTTCCTTCCTTACCGTTAACAATAATGTTGATATCAGCAGCGACTCCTTTTAAAGCAGGAAATGAAGGATCTATTCCTTCTCCGTTTTCTTGATGACAAGCCATACATTTACTTTTGTAAATAGCTTCTCCGGCAGAATAATCAGCAGCTTCAGCAGTTTCTACAGCGTCTTCAACAGCTTCGTCAGCTTCTTCAATCATTTCATTTGCAGCATCTTTAGCGTCATCATTGTCGTCTCCGCAAGAAGTGAATAATGTTGACAAACTAAAAGTTAAAACAATTGCTAAAATTGAAATTGATAATTTTTTCATAATGTTAATTTTTTAGTGATCAATAAAATAATTATACAAATATATAAAAAAAAAGTTATTCTCCGATAAAAAAATTTGAAACAGATAATGTCAATGTTTTGGTTATAAATATATAAAAATATGGATTTTGTATTCTTTAAAAGTAAACCCCCTTAAATAAAATCATTTGGTATTTATCAGAAATTAATTTCTGTCACTCTTTTTCCGGGTTTTACAGAAATGATATAGAATGAATATTGTTGAACAAATAAATTTTACGGAAACTAACTATATTAGAAAATACCCGGAATATTTTTAATCTTTTTTGGATTATCGTCATCAACAAATTTATCAAGAATAAAAATTCTCTTTCTATATATTTTATCGAAAAACAATGATTTATTATCTTACTTTTGTGTAGTTAACAAGGTAATTTCAGATAAAATAATCTTTTTTATTATAATTTAGGTAAAAAAGAATTTTTATCTAATTTTGTAGTACTTTATTTAAAGTTGTTTATATGGATTTAAGAACAAAATATTTGGGTTTGGAATTACGAAATCCTCTAATAGTAGGAAGTTCAGGATTGACTGATAAACCGGAAAAAGTTAAAAAAATAGAAGAACACAATGCCGGTGCCGTTGTTTTAAAATCATTATTTGAAGAACAAATTAATGCTGAAATTAATAAAGTTGTTTACAGCGGTGTTAATGATTATCCGGAAGCATATGAATATATCCGAGAATATACAAGAGATAAAACGATAAATGATTATTTGCAATTAATTAAAGACTCAAAATCTTTAGTAGATATTCCGGTTATTGCCAGTATTAATTGTGTTGATGATAACGAATGGACTACGTTTGCAAAAGATATTGAAAATGCCGGTGCTGATGCTTTGGAATTGAATATTTCCTTATTACCATCCGATCCTTTTACGGAAAGTAAAGATACGGAAGAAATGTATTTTAAAATAACCGAAAAAGTTAAAAAATCCGTTTCAATTCCTATTTCTCTGAAGATGAGTTATTATTCTGCCGGTTTGGCAAGATTAATTTATAAATTAAGTGCAACGGGTAATGTTCAGGGAGTAACTTTATTTAACCGGTTTTATAATCCGGATATTGATATCGAAACATTAGAGGTTGTTTCTTCAAATGTATTCAGCTCACCCGATGAATATATTTTACCTTTGCGTTGGATTGCTTTACTTTCTGAAAAAATAGATGCAGATATGGCTGCAACAACCGGTATTCATGACGGAATAAGTATGGCTAAACAAGTTTTGGCAGGTGCATCCGCAGTACATATTGTTTCTGCAATTTATAAACACGGATCTGAATATATCGGAACAATTTTAAAAGAATTTGAGGATGTTATGAATAAACACGGATTTACCGATATTGATGAAATGAAAGGAAAATTAAGTTTTCACAAAACAGAATATAACAAAGTATACGAAAGAATTCAATTTATGAAATATTTCGGCGGAATTTCTTAAAAAAATAAATTTAAAATATTAAATAATGGAAAGTAAATTTAATGCTGTGGTTACACAAATAATTCAAGTGTCACCGTCGATGAAAATATTCAGAATAGCACCTGACGGATGGGAGCTTCCTGATTTTGTTTCCGGACAATTTACCGCATTGGCTCTTCCTGCTTCTGCATCAAGAGTTGCTGATTCTACGCCCGATCCGGAAGAATTTGAACCGGATAAAATGATTAAACGCGTTTATTCAATAGCATCTTCTTCAAAATCGAAACAATTTATTGAATTTTATATTTCTTTGGTGCGTTCCGGAGCATTAACTCCGAGATTATTTAATTTAGAAATAGGTGACAGAATTGAACTCGGGAAAAAGATGGTCGGAATGTTCACGCTGGAGCAAGTTCCCGAAGATCATAATATTGTACTTATAGCAACAGGAACCGGTGTGGCTCCTTATGTGAGTATGTTGCGATCTAATATTCTCGGTGGCGGAACCCGAAAAATTGCCGTTATTCACGGTGCCGCTAATTCATGGGATTTGGGTTACAGTTCGGAATTAATGCTTTTAGAAAGTTTGTCAGATCGTTTTACTTATTTACCGACAATTATTGATGTTGAAAATGAACCTGCTGCATGGAACGGTGATAAACGTTTTGTACAAGATATGTGGGCAGCCGGTGTAATTGATAATGCTTGGGGTATAAAACCGATGCCTGATAATACACATGTTTTCCTTTGCGGAAATCCGAAAATGGTTGAAAGTATGTTTGAACTTTTAGCCAAAGACGGCTTTAAAGAACATAAACGAAAACAAGCCGGTGAAATTCATATTGAAAGTTGGGGATAGAAAAAACAGTTTAAAGAAAAAAGTTAAAAGGAGAAAGCAAGATTTTCTCCTTTTTTATTTTAACAAGTAATAGATTTTTTAATGCATATTTCGGGTTTAAAGATTTTCTATTGCATTTTTAACTTTTTTCATCAGCCATGTCGGTGTGGAAGTTGCTCCGCAAATACCTACAGAGTCACTTTCTTTAAACCATTCTTTACGTAATTCTTCAGTTTCGGAAACAAAATAAGAACGGTCATTTTGATTTTTGCAAACTTCGTAAAGAACTTTTCCGTTGGAACTTTTTCTGCCGCTTACGAAAATAATAATATCGTGTATTTTTGCAAAATCTTTCAGAAATACATCTCTGTTGGAAACAGCTCTGCAGGTAGAGTCGTTGATAATAAAATTTATTTCATCATTGCCGACTTCTTTCAGCATGCGTTCTTTTATTTTTTCAATGATGTTATGATAACTGTTACGACTTTTTGTAGTTTGCGAAAAAATATTTATCGGTTTTGAAAAATCAATTTTATCTAAATCTTTTTCTTCGGAAATTACAATTCCGCGATTTCCGGTATGTCCCAGCAGACCTATAACTTCTGCATGCCCTTCTTTTCCGAAAATAACAATTTGTCCTTCTGCGGAACTGAAATCATGATATGCTTTATCAATCTTTTTTTGAAGATTTAAAACAATCGGGCAGGAGGCATCAATGAGTTCAATGTTGTTTTGCTTTGCAATTTCGTATGTTTCAGGCGGTTCGCCGTGAGCACGAAGTAACACTTTTGTGTTTTTTAAAGTTTTGAATTCATTGTGACTGATGGTTTTTAAACCTTTTTTTTTCAGTCGTTTAACTTCGGCATCGTTATGCACGATATCGCCGAGGCAATAGAGTGAATTGCTTTTTTCAAGTTCTTTTTCGGCAATTTCAATGGCTTTTACAACTCCGAAACAAAACCCGGAATTGCTGTCTATTTCTATATTCATTTTTGTTTTTCTTTTAAAATCCGAATTATGTATTAAAACTTCGTAATAGATTTTTTAATGCATATTTCGGGTTAATATATTTTCTGCAAGCTCAATAGCTTTTTGTGCTTGCTCTTGCATTGTGAGATGTGAATTATCAAGCAAAACGGCATCTTTTGCTTGTCGTAACGGATTTGTTTCACGATGCGAGTCGATGTAATCGCGTTCTTTTATGTTTTTAACGATTGCTTCTAAACTGACATCCTCACCTTTAGCTTTTAATTCATCATATCTTCTTTGAGCACGAATTTCTGCATCTGCAGTCAGGAAAATTTTCAAATCGGCATTCGGAAAAACATTTGTGCCGATGTCTCTGCCGTCCATAACAATACCGCCTTCTTTTCCCATAGCTCTTTGCAGATCGACAAGTTTTTTCCTGACGAAAGGAATAACGGCAACCGGACTGACTAAATTTGAAACTTCAATGCCTCGAATTTCTCGTTCAATATGTTTTCCGTTCAAATAGGTTTCCGATTGTTTAAGTTCCGGATTGTATCTGAAATCAATATTTATTTTGCCGGCATCCAAATCTTTTTTTAATGCTTCTTCGTTTATTATTTTTCCTTCGTAAAGTTTGTTTTCGATAACATAATACGTTACTGCACGATACATGGCACCTGTGTCTATATATTTGTAATTTAGATGTTTAGCAATGTCTTTTGCCAAAGTGCTTTTTCCGCAGGAAGAATGTCCGTCAACGGCTATGATAAGTTTTTTGTTCATTTTGTCAGTTGAAAGTATAAAGTATAAAGTTTGTAAAGTTGAAAGTATAAAGTTTATAAAGTTAAAAGTATAAAGTTAAAAGTATAAGGTTGAAATTTTGAATTGTTAATGAATATTTTTATTTTCAGAATGCCTTTTTTTAAATTCTTTTTTTGCGAAAATAATTACTCTGTCTGAATAATTACTTTTACCGTTGATTATTTCTTTTAATTCTTTATCTGTTTTGGTTTTCATAATTTTATCCCAATTGTAATATTTAATATTTCCTGCACCATATCTCATTGTATTCCGGAA